>Ga0256914_1000018_pt1 | contig 178738 bp, 140 predicted proteins | sample HulkmetaG_FD_191571 | JGI IMG/M metagenome (GOLD analysis project Ga0256914, IMG submission 191571) | Hydrothermal chimney microbial communities from Main Endeavour vent field at the Juan de Fuca Ridge, Pacific Ocean - Hulk | ecosystem: Environmental > Aquatic > Marine > Hydrothermal vents ...
ACAACCGGTAAGCATGAAAAACTGAGAAACAGAGCCATTCCTCCCACAAACAAAAACCTTTTGAATAACATGGAAAAACCTCCAGTAACGTAGTACCTGGAAGGATGGGAGGAACATCCGTAATATAAGGGGTAGGAAAGGGGAATGCAAATATCCTGCGGTCTCTGCCAAGCGTGAAAAAATTAATGCAGGCCCGAATTCCGCAAACCTGCCGGAGGCAGAAAACCAAAAAAGGCGGAAGAAAAACTTCCGCCTTAAACGGGTGATTGATTACTTGACCAGCAACATCTTGCGCGCCTGCACAAATTGCGGTGTGCTCAGGCGATAAAAATAAATTCCCGTAGGAACAACCTTGCCCGTCGCATCCGTACCGTTCCAAAAAACACGGTACGAACCGGCGCTTAACGGCGCATCGAGTAATTCAACGATCTTTTTGCCGTTCATGTCGTACACGCTCAGATTAACGGGCTGAACATCTTTTGTCGTTTTGGGAATGCCAAAACGGATTTCCGTAGAAAGGTTAAACGGATTGGGAAAATTTTGCTCCAGCTGATATTGCTCGGGTACGCTACCGGGTTGAATGTCCGCGTTATTCTGAACGGAAACCGAGATGGGGCCAAACGTTTGCCGGCTGCCATCCAGATCGTGAGAAATCAGCTTATACCAATAGGTAAATCCGGGAGTAATTGTGCCGTCGGTAAATTGGTAATCGGTTTTAGCGGAATAATTTCCCTGGGCACGCAATTCCGCATAATCACGATAGGAGGCAATGGTTGTAAAGGGGCCATCTTCACTCAACGCCCGCTGAATTTCGTAACCCAGAGCATCCACCTCGGATTGGGTAGTCCAATGCAAGTTAACCCCATTGTTTGAGAACTCTGCCGTAAAACTACTGAGCGTAACGGGGAGGGAAGAATCATTCCCATCGGTACTTGGAGAAACATTGGCTCCTGCGGTGTTATAGGTGTGGTATTCGACAACATCCAATGGAGTGGAGGCATCTCCAGTTGGATTTGAAACGGGGTAACTGGACATCACCCAGGAATCATAGTGATTAGAAGTCCAAAGAATCGTACTCCAATTCGAAGTAGGCCTACCGCCCAAATCACTCCAAGGAATTCCAATTTCAATATATCTTTGCGAAATAAACATAACATAGCTTTTATCGGTACCCGTATCAAAACTTCCATCTACTCCATCAAAAAGTTTTACATTCGTAGAAAATTCATCGGCAACCTGCACAATATAATCTAATTTGTGAAAGCCATCGTTATTGGTCGAAAAATTGTACCCAGCAAATGCTGTTGATGCGTCACCATTTGTACCACCCGGGTCGGCATCAATCCCAATATTCAATCGATCGGGATCGGTTTTTGTAAAATCAAGATCCGTAGTAAAAACGGCAATAAAAAGTGTTTCATCATCCCATGAAATATAAAAATTACTATTACCATCCGTGGCTACATGTTCATTGGATCGCCAGTCATGCGCTTCATCACCTAAAAAATAAACCGTATGGTAGGTCGAATTTGCATTCGCGCTCACGGCATATCCGAAATAGGAATCACCCTCGGTCCAACTAGTGTTATATCCATCCGCAGCCACCCTTCCGTAAGCGGAGCCTAAATCACTATCAGAAATATAAAAGACGTATTTAACGACGGTTTTTTCAGCTTGAGAAGGAATGGTACCATACCACCAACGATCGGGATCATTATATTTTTCAAAGCTACAGTTAATTACCGAACCATTGGTTTTTGTCGGTGCCGAACCGTCGGTTGTGTATACCAGGTAAACATTCTTATTCTGGGTATCGTAATCAAAAACAACAAATAAATCTGTCTGATCTGTGGAAATAATATCATAATCGGGAGTGTCCACAGACCCTGTAGCCTGCCGACCGTAAGGATCGACCGAATAATTACTGCTTTCTGTCCCGTCATGGAACCCGAGAGACGTAAAAGGATAATGCCCCGTGGCGGTTGCGAAAAGATTCAATGAAAATAATAATAAAAAAGCAGACAAAAAAAATGGTAATTTTTGCATAGCTTCTTCCTCCAAATTTTCGTAATAATAAAGGTAGTTACTAAAAAATAATAATTCGTAAACTAAATCACAACTAATGCGACAAATTTTTTTATTTTAATGTAAAAAACGGGTGGATTAATGAAAAAGTATTATTTCGTTTTTCTTTTGATGTTTTTGGGACTTCTTCTCCAATTTGCCCAGGCCAATCCCTGGAACGGTCGGGTGGTGCTGCAGGGCTTTTGGTGGGATTATTGGAATAACAACTATCCCAATAACTGGGCAACCTATCTGGCCGATTTAGCGCCACGCCTGCGCGCAATTGGCATCGATTATGTCTGGATTCCGCCAACCGTAAAAAATCACTCCACCTCTTCCAACGGGTATGTCCCCTTTGACAATTACGATTTGGGCGACAAATATCAAAAGGGCAGCACCAGCACGCGCTTTGGCAACAAAGACGAATTCCTGCGATCGGTAGCGGTTTTGCACGCGAACGGCCTCCGTGTCATTCAGGATGTGGTTTGGAACCATTTGGCCAATGCCGGTTCCAATACCGGCGCCGGAGGCATGGACCCCGAGGCCTGGGGCAATCAATGGAAAAATTTTCGCTACGTGTGTTACGCCACGCCCGTCACGAATGAAAGCGAAGCCGATTATTTTTCCCGTCGCGGGCGCTTCCCTAAAAACTGGCAAAACTTTCATCCCAATCCCGACCACAACCAAAACAATGACGACTGGACCGGCGAATTTTGGGGGCCGGACATCTGTTACTATCAGGGCGCTTACGGGCAAAGCAGTAATTGCACCTACAATCCGGTACAGGAGGCCGATTACATGCGCAACGGAATGCGTACCTGGAATATTTGGATGAAAAAACAAACGGACGTGGACGGATTCCGCATCGATGCGGCCAAGCACTTCCCCTATTGGGCGACTAAGGATTTTCTGTGGAATTTGGAGCATAGTGCCGGATGGGCTTCCGGTGGCGATTCGATGTGGGCGGCCGGTGAATATGTGGGTAGCAAAAGCGAAATGGATACCTGGGTAGACAACGTAAACAACAGCGACGGATTTAGCGATGTGGTAGGCACGTTCGATTTTAGTTTGCGTCAGGCTTTGCACGACATGGTGTATTCTTTCGGTTCTTACGATATGGGCAGCATTCCTTCGGCGCAACAGGATCGGCGTTCGCGTACGGTGCCCTTTGTAAATACGCACGACACCTTTCGCCCCATTCTGGATGATAACGGCAATTATGTGGGGTGGGATACCGATAATGAGCTGGCCGGAGGACACATCGACCCTTATGAACCGCGGATTCAGGTGGCTTATGCCATTGCCTTTGCCGTGGACGGTTCGCCTTCGGTTTATTTTGAAGACCTGTTTGATATCGGCGCTAACGGGAACCGCTGGAACCATCATCCGGACAATGCCGAAGAATTACCCATGCGCGATTATCTGGTTAATTTAATCTGGTGCCATCAAAAGCTGAATTTTAAAGACGGCGCTTACAAAGTGCGCTGGCAGGCGCAGGACCTACTGATTATCGAGCGCAGCGCTCATGCCATTATTGGCACCAATGATAATTGGGATACCTGGCAATCGGCTACCGTTTCTACCGATTTTGCCCCCGGTACTGTGTTAAAAGATTACAGCGGTGCCAATAGCGGCACCATTACCGTGGATGCCAATCAACAGGTGACCATCTGGGTGCCACCGTGTGACGGCTCGAATGTGCGTCGCGGATATTGTGTGTGGGGCCCGGAGGGCATTCAGGGCGGATTCAATCCGGCGCCGCGTCCCACCACACAGGAATGGGAAATGGCCGACGATCTGGGCGACAGCCACGAATATTCTCTGCAGGAAGGCGGACGCTTGCCCGCTTACAGTACGGCGCTGCGTAAAATAGGCAAAATATGGAGCGAAGCCGGACGTCAGATTACGTTTGAAGTGTATCCCGAAGTCGACACGCTTTCGTACACATTTCGTTTGTACAACGATCAAAACCAACAATTGGCCTCATTTACCCACACGGGTAACGGAACCTTTTACTACACTCCGGCCACGCAAGAGTGGTTAACTTTAAAAATTCGCAATACCGGCAGCGATAGCCCCGGACAAAAATGCTGGGTTAAGGCAACCTATTACGGCCCGCAGGTTTTGGACAGCGGTACTTCCGCTATTGAAACAAAGGGACAAACTCCGCGTGCAAGCCATCTGGCGCAAAATTATCCCAATCCGTTTAATGCCACCACCCGCATTGCGTTTACCTTAAAAAAGACGGCCAGAATTCGTCTGCAAATCTTCAACATGCAGGGCAAGCGCATTCGCACCTTATTGGCAGGAAAGGTAGCGGCCGGTAAGCATGAAGTGCAATGGGACGGTACGGATGATCGCGGCGTCATTGTGCCATCCGGAGTTTACTTTTTCCGCTTGCAGGCAAAAGGCTTTTCGGAAATACACAAAATGGTTTTGGTAAAATAGATTTCCTCTTAACGAAAAAAGGCAGACGCACAGTCTGCCTTTTTTAATTTCTCAACGCGATTGCCTTATTTCAGCAGAATCATTTTCCCCGATTTCTGTAGCCCCAAATCGTCCGAGCGCAACGAATACAACAACACGCCGGATGCGACATGCTTCCCCAAGGCAGCCGCAGAGATGTGCCATTGTTGTTCCCCTGCGCGATCAAAGCGGCGTTGTTGCCGGTAGAGTAATTCCCCGCTGATGGAATAAATTTTCAAAGTGACGGCGGAACGTTGTCCTAACGTAAACCGGATGGTTGTGGACGGATTAAAGGGATTGGGGAAATTACCAAGCAAGGTAAACTTCTGCGGCGCCAATTCCTTTTGTTCCACTGCAGCCGGAGTCGTGTTCATCAAAATATCGGTACGATAATTGCGCAGAATGTTGTGATTGCCGGACATATCCCAGGCCGTGGCGTTGTCGTCATCGGGGCAGGCATCAAAGTTGCCGTGCTCATTGTGGTCGCCGGTGATGTAAAATTCCACGTCGCCTTTGTCCGGCGTTCCCAGGCTATCTTTGGGAATGCGGATTTCGACCCAGCCATCCACCACGTCGTTTACGGTAATGGTATCGGCAAACTCGGTAGATTCTAATCCGACAAAACCTTGCCAGGCCGAGCCGTCCCAGTAGTTGCATTCCGCATAGCCGCCAAAGGTACCGCGCACGGCGTAATCGGGTAAATTGGCATGGGCGTAGTCGATGGCCCGCATCCACGAATCGTAATCACCGCCGCCCGTCTTGGTGTTCACAATAAAGCACCACGACATCCACTGGGCCGCCGATACCTCCGCACCAAAATAAATGTAATGGGCATCGTCGGTTACGTAAAATTTTTTGGCGTTGGCACCGGCCCATCCGGCCACGCCGTCTGCCACATAGGCCGGGCTGCCCCAAACGGCCTCTCCGTCAAAAATGCCGTCCATCACCGGGGTGCCGCTAAAAGCAAAAGCAAAAAACAAAAAAAGCAGCAATACTATGGTAGATAATTTCATGTTAAACTCCTTTGCGGTAGATTTTTCAAGCCTCCTGCAAAATATAGCAAAGCAGAAACAAAAAATAAAAATTTTTCAACAAAAGTCGCCCATGCACCGTTTATTCCCACAGAAAGCCTAAACATTATTTTTAGACAAAAACCGCCGAAAAATTCTTTTGTTTTAATGGATCGATTTTCTGTATTTTTGAACGAACCAAAAACACAAAAGGGGATAAGGCATGAAGCGTATCTTAGGTTTAATCGTATTATTTCTGATGCCCGTACTATCCACTGCGGCCAATATTGAACGGCAGGTCAATGCCTGGCTGGCACAAATGACTATGGAAGAAAAGATTGAGTTGCTTGGCGGAACAAAGGGCTTTTTCATCAAAGGTGTTCCGCGGCTTGGCATCCCGGAAGTCAAAATGAGCGACGGGCCCCTGGGCATTCGTGCCAACGGGAAATCCACCGCCTTTCCCGCCGGCATCGCTCTGGCCGCAACCTGGAACAAGCATTTGGCGTTCGAAGAAGGCAATGCCATCGGGCAGGAATGCCGTGAAAAAAATATCGGCTTTATTCTGGCTCCGGCCATGAACATCTACCGTGCCGCGATGGATGGACGCAACTTTGAATACTTCGGAGAAGATCCCTGTCTGACGGGACAAACAGCCGCTAACTATGTGCAGGGTGTGCAAAAAAACAAAGTAGTGGCAACGGTTAAACATTTTGTGGCCAACAATCAGGAATACGACCGGCATTGGGTGAGTTCTAATGTCGATGAGCGTGCCTTGCGCGAAATTTATCTGGCGGGTTTCAAAACGGCCATCCAACAGGGTGGAGCGCTGGCAGTGATGTCGGCTTACAATCCGTTAAACGGCATTCATTGCAGCGAAAACAAAACGCTTTTGACCAAAATTCTTAAAAAACAATGGGGATTTACGGGTCTGGTTATGTCCGATTGGGGAGCCGTCCACAGTACGGCAGCCATAAATGCCGGGCTGGACCTGGAAATGCCCCGCGCCCGCTACATGAACAAAGAAAATATCATTCCTCTATTAAAAGCGGGTAAGGTGGACACCGCCACCATCGACGACAAGGTCCGACGCATTTTGCGGGTGTGCCTGACGATGGATTTGTTTAACCCCAACCGCGAAAAACCAGCAGTCGATTGGGATGCGCATCACCAGGTGGCACTAAATATCGCACGCGAGGGAATTGTGTTGCTGAAAAACGAAGACGATTTGCTGCCCCTTAGTGCTCCGGCCATCAAAACCATTGCCATCTTAGGCCCCAATGCGGAAGATACGCCTTCCAGCGGAGGGGGTTCGGCGCATGTCAAACCTTATCGCTTTGTTAATTTTGTCGACGCCATCACCAAGCGCGCGGGGACGAATTTCAAAGTTACTTTCATCAACACGAACCGTTACCCGTCTTTTGCCCGACTCATCCGCCAGACCCGGGTGTTTAGCGATCCCCAGCTCAAAACACCGGGTTATACGGCTGTATTCTTCAACAACACCCGTCTGACTTTTCCCCCGGTTGCCCGGCGGGTAGACCCGAGCATAAATTTTGACTTCGGAGCGCTTGCTCCGGCTTTTGGCGTGCGCAGTCAAAACTACTCCATCCGCTGGCGTGGTTTCTTTAAACCGTCCAAAAGCGGAAAATATGTGTTTGCTGCCGAAAGCGATGACGGGGTACGGGTGTACGTAAACGGCGAACTTGTGCTGGACAATTGGAGCGATCACGCTCCGGAAAAGCGTTTTGCAGAAAAAGCTTTGAAAAAGGGGAAGGTGTACCGGTTACGCATCGACTATTACAACAGTCACGGTGGGGGCATGATTCGCTTTGGCTTTGCGCCGCTTGACGAAACGCCGCTTTCAACGAAATTAGCCGCACTCAAAAATTACGATGCGGCCATTGTATGCGTGGGGTTTAATGCACAAGTCGAAGGCGAAGGACACGATCGGCCGTTTGCTCTGCCCAAAGAACAAAATGAATTGGTTCAAAAGGTAAGCGCCATTAACAAACACACCATCGTACTTTTGACAGCCGGGGGTGGCATCGATTTTTCGCCCTGGATTGACGATGTGCAGGCCGTTTTGCACACCTTTTATCTGGGGCAGGCCGGCGGAACACCGGTGGCCGAAATTCTGTTCGGTGATGTGAATCCTTCGGGCAAGTTGCCGTTTAGCGTACCCAAACGCTGGCAAGATGCGCCGGCGTACGGTCATTACTATCCCGAAGGAGAAGCGGGCCCCATTTACAAGAGCAATCACAAAGATCATCCCGTGGGGGTGAATTACGACGAGAGCATTCTAACGGGTTATCGCCACTACGATCAATTGAAAATCGAGCCGCAATTCCCCTTTGGTTTTGGACTTTCGTACACGCAATTCGAATATTCCGATCTGCAGCTTTCTCCCCGGCAAATCGAAAAAGACGGAACGGTAACCGTACGCTGCAAGGTCAAAAACATCGGTTCCCGGGCCGGTGCCGAGGCCGTGCAACTTTATATTCATGCCGAGACCCGTGTTCCCACGCCCCCGAAGGAGCTGAAAGATTTCGACAAGGTGTATTTAAAACCGGGGGAAGAAAAAACTTTAACCTTTACGCTTACGCCGGAAAAGTTACAAATTTACAACATTCAAAACCACGAATGGGAAGTAAAGGCTGGTAAATACGAGGTGCTTATCGGTGCCTCATCGCGGGATATCCGTTTGAAAAAACGGTTTTTGGTAACACCGTAAAAAACAGCGCAGGGCGCTCTTCCGAACGCCCTGCGATTTTATTGTCTTAGAATTTCTCGAATTTGTCCTCGGGTAAATTGCAAATGGGACACTTTTCCGTAGGTTTGCCGATGTGCGTGTAACCGCAAACCGGGCATACGTACACTTCTTCGGCCTCGATGTCTTCACCATTTTGTGCTTTTTCCAGCGCGTCTTTGTACATCTCTTCGTGGATTTTTTCGGCTTCAATGGCGTAGTGAATGGTGCGCTGCGCCCCTTTTTCCTGTTGCAACTGGGCAATGGCATCGTAAGCCGGATACATCTCTTCGATTTCAAAATGTTCTCCGTCGATACCCGATTGCAGATTCTCGGCCGTTTTCTTAATCAACCCCAGTTGTCTGGCATGGTTAATAGCATGCACCTGTTCGGCATAGGCAATGGCACGAAAAAGATTGGCGATTTTGGGGAAGCCTTCTTTTTCGGCGACTTCGGCAAAAGCCAGATATTTCATGTGGGCCATCGATTCGCCGGCAAAGGCTTCTTCCAGAGATTTTTTGGTCATTGCACGCATAATGTTTCCTTTCTATTTTCATTTTTACCGGTTGCCCACAAAGTAAAAAATAAAAATATCATTACCAAAGAATTTTTGTTAACAAAAACCATTTACAAACCACCGTGAGCATTAGCTCTCGATGCCCTTGCGGGCCAGAACTCCCTGCTGGTAATAATGCTTTATTTCTTTCATCTCGGTTACAAGGTCCGCAGCCCGAATAATTTCCTGCGGGCAATACCGCCCGGTCAAAATCAATTCCACTTGTGGCGGCCGGGCCTGCAAAAACTTTAGCACTTGCTGCGTTTGAAACAGTTGAAAATGGATGGAAACAAGAATTTCGTCCAGAACAACCACATCGAACTCTCCGCTTTGCATTGTACGGCGTATCTCATCCAAGGCCTGTTGCATCTCCGCTTTTAGCGCATCCGACGGAGGCTCTTTGCGCAACACAAAATCATCATTGCCAAAACGTTTCAGCACAAGCTGCGGATGCCACGTACGCAAAATATTCAATTCGGAATAAGGAAAGTTCTTCATGAACTGCACAAAACAGACACGCAAACCGGCTCCTACGGCCCGCATGGCCAACCCCAAAGCCGCCGTGGTTTTACCTTTGCCATTGCCGGTGTAAACCTGCACAAATCCCCGGTGCAAGCGCTTTCTTTCGTTCATTGACACGCCTTTCCTAAAACAAAGTGTAAATAAACGGCGCCAAAGCCGTTCCCTGCGCCAGCACGATAATGAGTCCCAACAAGAGCAAAATCATCACGATGGGCAGCAACCACCATTTTTTGTGAGCCTTTAAAAACGAAAAATACTCTTTGAGAATGCGCCATTTACCCATATTCTACTCCCCTGGTGGCTTTTTAAACCAACGCACTTTCAAATCCGGAATCTTTAATAAACAGGCAGGACGACTTGGTCAGCTCCGGAGCCTGCCGCATAAAATCGAAGGGAAGTTTTTCTCCCAGGCCAAAAATATTAATGTCAGCAGCCGGGGCCTTTTGTACGCTCTCTTTAAATTCACCGATCAGCACATGAAATTCGGTCATGGATGGCAACCGTGCCTGATCACTCAGCCGCTCCAGAAAATGGTACAGCCTTTTCTCGTCCTTGGGATTGCTGCTGGCTGTAATCAAATGAATTTTACCTTCCCAATTTAATTGCAATTGCAAGGCAATCAACACAGCCAGATGCCAATTGGGACTCTTGTCGCGCAGCCAAAGATTGATGTCTTTCTGCATGCCAAAGGCCACCCGGGGATGCTGACGTAAAATCAAAAGCCCCAGGCCGTTTTGTGCCGCATACCCCGCAAGGGTGGCGATGAGTTCATCTTTGTCTTTGTTTTGTCCCAGGGTCAGAAAAAGCGCATTGGGACGCATGGAACAGGCCTTCAGCGTTTGGATGGCCACCAACGCTCCATGCAAAAAATTTGCATCTTCGATCACCGTGGCATTCACCAGAATGTATTGGTTCCTGAACGGAAGCAGAAGTTCGTTTAATTCTTTTTCTTTTTGTTCCGCATCGTTTTCCGTTACCGTGAAAGCAAAAATGCTCCCGGAAGGATAAACGATATTCTTGATGAACAGCAACGATCCTGACCAAACCTTGGGATTGTCGATGGGAATCAACAAGTCGGGCTTCCACGAAACTTGCTGCCGCGGGAAGTTGGCCGCAATGCGTGCCATGCGTTCGGCCAGAATCAAAAACATTCCGCCGCGAATATCACCGCTTTCCGCCTGCAGACCGCGGCGGCCCAGCCAGATGTACAGGCCAATAATCACGGCGAACGCAACCACACTAAAAACAGGATTGATCAAGAACATGACAAAAATGCTTCCGGCCGCCCCGATAAAGGGCACAAAACTGGGAATTTTGAACGTAGGTCTGAAACTGATGATGTGCATCTTTTGCTGGATAAAAACCACTAAATTAATCATGCCGTAAGTGATTAAAAAGAACATGGTAATCAACGCAGCCAGTGCGTTTAAGTCACCCAAAATCAAAGCCGCTTCGATGATTACCGCCGTAAAAATCATGGCGTTAAGCGGTTCGTTTTTTGCGCTTTTCTGAGAGAGAACGCGCGAAAAGGGTACGGTGTGGTTTTCGGCCAGGGCCTGCAAAATACGCGGCGCCCCCAAAATACTGCCCAAAGCGGAGGAAAACGTGGCAGCCAAAATTCCCATGAGCACCAAAAATCCCCAGCGAGCATGGTCGACCATCACCATCTCATTGGTACGCAATTCCTCGGCCGGAATGTAGCGTGCCGTCATGTAGGCCAGAGCAATGTAAATGATCATGGTAACGCCGATGGCGCTTAACGTGCCCAGGGGAATGGCCCTGCGCGGATTCTTTAAATCGCCGGAAAGATTGGCTCCGGCCATAATTCCGGTTACCGCCGGGAAGAAAATGGCAAACACGTACCAGAAATCTCCGTCTTCGAATTTGCCAAGCAGCGGCAGAGAAGGCAAAGGCGGGCTTGGAGTGAGAAAAAAAGAAAGCAACGAAAGCCCAATAATGGTCATAATAATGTACTGAATGCGAATGGCAAAATGCGTACTAATGGAAGCAATGACTACCAAACTTAACCAGGTAATGGTGGCCACCCAAAACGGGTTGTGCCCGGGAAAAATGCGCAGCCAGCCTTCGGTAAAACCCACAATGTACAACGCTGCCGAAAGTGTTTGCGAAATGTAGAACGGAATGCCAATGCTGCCCCCTGCTTCCAGTCCCAGCGATTTGGAAATAATGGAATAGGCCCCACCCGCACCGATTTTGATGTTGGTCGTGATAGACGACATGGAGAGAGCGGTAGTAATGGTAATGAGCTTGGCCAAAAGGATGATGGCCACGGCGCCTAAAAAGCCGGCGTTTCCGACCACCCAGCCCAGACGCAAGTACATGATAACGCCAAGGATGGTCAGCACATCCGGCGTAAACACTCCGCCAAAGGCCCCCAGTTTTGCCCCTTTTCCGTGAGATTCTTTTGGGCCGGCACCCTGCAGTTGGCGTAGTTTATTTAAAATAAAATCCGAATGCATGCCTCCCCGCTATTACTAAATTCAACTTGTTTCTTTTTCCGAAAAAGCAAAAACGGCTATCGCGCGTAGGCTAATATAAAAAAAATCCACATGACAAGCGAAAAAAGTGGCAAAAACAAAAAAAGGCCCGCAGCCCTTGCCCGGGCGCGGACCTTTGTGAAATAAAAAAATCGAATCCTAAAAAATCCAGTTCATTTCAATTCCGTATTTCAGGCCATTGTACGATTCGTAGCCGTTAAAATAGGTCGGGCCATAGTCGGGATCGGCAATGACCTGTTGCGCTTGTTGCAATGAGTAGCGCATGTCGCGGTAATCGTTCCCGGCCAAAACTTTTAACGAAATGCGCGAATTGAAAAAATATTCCAGCGAAAACAGGCTCATTATCTGGGCATAATCGCTCAGCATGTCCTGATAGCCGCCATGCGCCGCGTCGTTGTAAATGTAACTTAAATTCCCTTCGGCTTTCAGCTTGGAGGGAATGATGTCCCACCGGCCCGAAGTGTACACGTACACATTCACATTGGTTTGATCATTGGTCAGTTTTAACGTACTCATGACCGCCCCGCCCGAAATAAACAAGCGGTTATTGGGCCGTGTGTAAAAGTTGACGCTGTTGATCCATTGCCTGGTACCCAGCGCGTCGCCGGCCTGCAAAACACTGTGGTCGTTCAAATCCAGGTAAATCGTTGAGAGTGCCAGGCGATTATTGATACTGCCAAAAGCCAGGCGCGCCTCGATGCCCCCATAGGTCTTGTCGGTTTTAACCGTGTCCAGAACGGTATTACTCTGATCGCTGCGGTACCGGAATTTTAACGTCAGCTCCGGAAAATGCGGAATCATGGTTGTCATGCCCAGTACGCCGATCAAGGTGTTGGTTTCCGGACGGTTGGGATCATTGTTTAAATTGTCTTTGTATTGTTCGCCTTCAAAAGTCAGGGCGAATTTATTCGTGAAATTGTAGGCCGAATTCAGCACAAAACCGTCTTTATCGGTTTGCAAATAGGGATAGCCCACCGAAAAATAGTCGTAGCCCAACCGCTGTTTGTACCCGACCAACTTAAAATGTTTGTAACGGAAATCCAGTCCGGCACGGTAAGCATTATCCGTCACATTTTGCGCCGAAAGCGTGTCTTTGCGGCTTAAATTTCCTTCGAAGAAAATTTTGACGTGGCGTTTCCAGAGATAAAGGAAACCGTCCATGCCCATGTTGCGATTGGTAAGCGGCTCCGTAACCGACTGGCTAATGGAATGCTGATCGTCTTTACCCCACAAGTAACGCAATCCCAGGGAAAACCGCTCGCGTTTACCAAAGCGCAAAATTCCGGCGGCCATGTAGCGACGATATTGTCCCGAGTTCTCATACTGATGGTAAATGGTAGGCAAACGTTCTCCCACATCCAGAGGCCGTTGCACCTGGCCTCCGGTAAAATGAAGCTGGTAATACCACGAAGCGTTGCGTTCCAGGTGAATTTTCACCCCGCGCACTTCCCGGCTTTGTACGAACAAATCCGAGCCGCTTTCGAAAAAATCGCCCAGAATAAACTCGTTTAATCCCGTCCGAATATTCAGTGTCAACCGGTCGATGCGGTTAATCTGGTTTAATTGATCCCATTGATTGTTTTTCAAGTCGCCCAGCAGGGTAATGTCCAGATTTTTGGTGCGTCCGAACAGGGCGATATTCAATCTTTGCTGCAAGCCCGGGATCAATGTGGTTTTGGCATATTGGTCGTCGGGAATGGAATCGGGTTTCAGCTTCGATTGTTCGTCGTATTGCACGTTCAATGTTTGCAATGAAACGCGCCCGGTGAGATTGAACCCACTTTGCGCCCAAATTAGGGCGGGGAATAGTGCCAAAAGAAGCCAAGTCAATCGTTTCATCCCACCTCCTGCTTTACTGAATGATGATCACCCGACTGTTGTCGCGCAAAATGTTTCCGGCCATGTCCTCCACAATGAAGGAAAGACGATTTTCCGAGCGCCGCCCGGGCTGGGCCCGCTGCAAGAAAATTGTCGCTTCGAAACTGCCATCCGCATTGGGCTTAATTTCCTGCCCGTTAACCAGAATGCGCTTGATGCCCGAAGAGGGCTGCGGATCGACGACAATACCGCGAATGGTCTGGCGGAAACGTTCTTCGCCGAAATGCACATTTTCATCGGGTGGACGCGGAGGCTCAAAGCGAATGTACACGGGTTGTGCCGGCTCGGTAATGGTTAAGATGGGCTTCACCGTGTCCAGAAAAATCTGTTCGGTGTGTTCCGTCCGGTTGTGCGAAATGTCCTCGGCCACCACGTGAATAACGTTTTTGCCTTCGTTCAAAATAATCGTACGATTAAAGCTGCCCTGACCGGTTACCTCGGTTACAAGCTCGCCATTGATGTACACTTTGACCCGGTCGCCGGGGGTAGCATCGAATACGGCTCCGTTTAAGCTGTAATCCCGCCGATTGGTGTACATGGAGGTTAACGGACGGGCCAGTTTAATGGTCGGCCGTTTGGTATTGACCAAAACGCGTACCGCCTGCGTTTTACGCTTTCCTTTGTACTCGGCAACAATGGTAAATTGGTTCAAGCCTTCCACGACCGGTACGGTACCGTGAAATTGTCCGTTCGGTGCCACGTTAAGAGGGATTCCGTTCACCGTCAGGCGTACCCCGGGAATCGCCCGGCCCTTCAACACGAGCCCCGTACTGAGAATGGCCGGATCGGTAAACTGGAATTTTTTCAGTCCCAATTTGAACCAGTCGCCTTGCGGTACGGCGCCTTGCCCCCTACCGCCTTGCGTTTTAAATGTACGCGGAGGTGTGGGCGGTTTGCCTTTTTCTACTTTCGATTCCTGATTGCTGCTTACGAACACCTCACCCGCGGCCTGTTTGGAGCGAAAGGCGACACGTCCTTCGTACACACGCACCGTGGTGGTTTGATTTTGATCTACCGACATGTCGAATTGTGTACCACGCACGGCAACCACGGCACTGGGACTTTCGATTTGCCGTGTCTGCCGTTGTTCCACAATTTTTCGGAACTTGGCAAAAATGCTTCCGACCCACAGGGTAAAGCTCATCTTGTCTTCGTGTTCGTTTTGCGGTGTTTTAATTTCCGTCACATCGAACATCGTGTTTTCGTTAATCTTGATAACGGAACCGTCGGGCATCTCCAGCTCGACCCGCGAACTCAGTTCGGTGCGAATGCGGTCTCCCTGAAAAATCCGTTCGTTGTATTTTACTTTTTTCCATTTTGTTTTTCCAAACCGCATTAACAAAACTTTGCCCACCAAAAATTTTACCTTGGCCGAAGATTTCTGCCGCGGCACGACAAACGAGGTGAGTATTAAAAACACAATTAGGAAGAATATTGCGTAAAATCGCCTCATGATAAAGTTTTCTCCTCATGTTTTTGGAGGTTAATGTGGTTATCGGCTTGAGTTCGGAGCGACTTTAAAATTTCCTTTTTCGCCATCCGTCACCCGGTAACAGGAAATTCCGACTAAAAATTGTCTCCCAGTGCCATCCGAAAAATTAGGGAATGTCACATGGAATGTTGTGTTTTTTCGCACGAAAAAGCCATAGGCAGGCGAAAGTAGTAAACGGAGTAAAAACTTACAAAATTTTTCGGTACATCTGGTACATGTTCCAGATATTCTCGACGTAGCGAATGGTTTCTTCGTAGCCGTAAAAATAGCCATGCGGCGGTTTGCCTTCGGGCCATACCTGCAAATGGAGTTGCCAATCCTCTTTTTTTAACATGGCCAAATAGGGCTTCACCGTTTCCCAGCGATTGGCCGGTTGCTTGTAAAAACGAGCGATATCCTGCGCATCGAATACGCGTCCGGCCCCGCAATTGTAGCTGGCCAGGGCCAGTTTAATGCGATCGGGCTTCGGCGCATCGGGGAAATAGGCATATTGCTTGTACAGGTGGTAAATGCCGGCTGCAATGTTTTCACGCGGGGTTAGCATAATGTACTCCACGTCTAACTCGCGGCTCAACTCACGGGCCGTCCCGGGCATAATTTGCATCAAACCACGGGCTCCCACACGGCTGCGGGCATGCATCTTAAAACCCGACTCCTGAATGATCTGGGCAATAATCAGACGGTAATCAAATCCGTAGCGCTTGGCGTATTTTTTTATGATCGGTTTGTAACGCGCAATGTGCTGCATAAAATTGGAACGCTCCAGTTGCCAGCGCAGTTTGTCCAGTTCCTTTTTTTCCTCGATGCGATGTTCCACCATGCGAATCAGGGCACTATCGGCCTGATTCGGTTGTACGGCCACCGTACTCTGCGGCTTGCAACCGGCCAAAATCCCCAATGTCACAATGGCGGCAAAAAAGGTTCTCATCATTAATTCAAACTCATCCCAATAATCAAACCGACAATCAAACCGATCATGATAAAAATACCGGCCACCACCATCCCAACGGCCAAATTCCCTTTCTCCAATTCTTTGGGAATATCGAACCGGGTGCTCCGGTTGACCAGTTTGTAGGTAATAATCGAAGAAATCATGCCAACGACTACTCCTACCACGGCATAAATGAAATTGCGAATCATGATCGGATCAAGCCATGAAAATTCCATGTACACTCCTTATTTATTAAATCCGTTCGATTAAAATTAGAAGCACTTTAAGGTTCAGGGTTACAAGTTTGTCTTTTTATATCGGAATATCGGCTACAATAGTTTAATCATTTTCGGCCTGCAAGTCAACCGGCCGGTGTCGCAAAGGGCAATGGGCGCAATTGCCAAGCTCACAAAATTCCCGATAAAGCTGAATAAAACCCTGCCACGCGGCCTGCCGCGGCCAGCGTTCTGCGTAGGCCTTCCACCAGGGAAAATACCGCAGCACGGCCTGATAGGGCGTGACCTGAGGCAACCAAAAGTAAAAATTTTTCAGATAGGCTTCAAAACCAACCGAACCGCTTTGCCGGGCCAGCACGCAAAACAGAGGCAAAAAAAGATTGATTAGCAGTTCGGCCAGACGTGCCGGACCAAAGAAATAGCGGGAAGGCCTGCGCAAACCCCGACCGCCCAGCGTGTGGTGCCGTGCCCAATATCCGAAAACCGGCACCCGTACAACCTGCCGAAGGAGTGACCACATTTGAGGGAACGGCAAACGTTGCTCGAACAGCCGGTAAACCCGTTGCAAAGGCTGCCGCTCGCTGCTCAGCCAAAAAGCCACCCAGCCGGCCAGCCGGAAATGGGGATGATTAACCCCGCGCACACCGCCCCATTGCCATTGTTCTTCGGACAAAGCAGAGGCGGGTAGCCGATCGCGAAACCCGTCGTAGTACAAACGTAAACGGGCCGGATAAGCAGCGGTGCTGTTGGTGGTTTTGCGCAAAAACCCCGCCTGCCCGGCGTAAAGGGCGTACCAAAAATCAAAACCGGCTTCCGGCAGCAAACGGCTTTGCTCGACCAGCCAGGGCCAGGGCATGCGCCGCGCCAGGCGCTGAAACGGCCGGGCATTGTTCGGATAGCCCAAAACCCGTAAAAATGCCTCGTAGAAAACCTGTTCCAGCGGCTGAATTTGCAACTGCTGGCCGTAAAACCGCATTTTCCCTTTCAGACGACGCAGGGCCAATTGCTTTAGCGCCGAAAGGGCCACGCCACGGGCCGGCGGCCGACACCTTTGCCCGGCATAGCTTCCCGCCAACATTTGCGGATCGAGATAAAAAGAAGGAATGTGACGCCGACTTACCTCGGAATATACTTCGGCCCGGCCCGGCGGCGGCGTAGACACCACGTGCAAAACGACATTGCGGTAAAAATTGTCCAGGTGGTGCTCGTGACGGTACCAATCGTTTTGGTGGATGTGCATTTCCACATCGCCGGAAATGCGTACCCCGTCCAGTTCGAAACATGCCGCCGTAAAATCCGGACCGGAAGAGAGATTGAGTTGGCCGGGTTGCAAAACGCGAAGACGGTGCTGCCCGTCGGAGACCCATTGCCCGCTGTGACTTAGCGCCTGCCACAGGGCATAAAGTTGTTGCTCTTGCATTGTGGTGTCGTCTTTTCGTATATTCCGATTGGAATTTATTATTCCTTTTGCCATATTTCAAGTTTTTCGGAGAAATAAAATGGAAATCGATCAGAAACGGATCGGGGAACGCATCGAGGCCATTCGGAAAGAATTGGGTTTTACCCAGCATGAACTGGCCCGCGCTCTGGGGGTAACGCAATCGGCTGTGAGCAAATATTTAAACAACCGCATTCCTCCGGCGGATGTTCTTTACCGTCTGGCTCAACTGGGTAAAACAACCATGGAATGGATTTTATGCGGGGAAAAATCGTACTGGTACACTCCCGGCGCAACAGCCGTTCGCGAGGCAGAAACGGCCTACGATGCCGATCTGGGGCTGGCCCGGCAAATCGCCCGTCTGCCCAAGGAGGCCCGTCAGGCCCTGGTCGTGCTTATTCATTTATTGAGCCAATCATCCGTCGGATGATTCCGAAACAGGAAAAGGAAGGTGCCTTTCTAAATCTAAGGAAGGAAGCATATCAAACATATTCGTCGATTATCTCTTTGCGCGGCGAGGGAATTACCACTTTTTCCACTAACAGTCCTTTTTTCTCGATTACAGCCGCTCCGGCTTCCACGGCCGATTCCACCGCGCCCACTTCGCCGGTAAGCACCACAAAGCCCTTGCCGCCGATGGCCATGGCCAGATGCACGTTAATCAATTGCACCTGCGCCGCTTTAACCGCCGCATCGGCCGCTTCGATAACCGAAGCTACCGAGAAGCCCTCGATTACGCCCAGTGCCCGAATTTCCGGCAGGGCAGCCAGTCCGCTAATGGCCGGAAATACGTCGGGATGGACGTTGGGAATGATGAAATGATCGACTACGGAATGGGCGCCCACTTCGATTCCGGTTTCGATGCTGGCGTTAACGGCATCCACATCGCCGCTGATCAAAACCATGTATTTCCCGGGACATATCGTACGATTGACCACAATTTCCACATCTGCCCGTTTTAACACGGCATCGGCCACTAAAAAGCCGCGTGCAATACTGGAAACTTCCACAATGCCAATGGCTGCGCCCTTCATGCAAGTACTCCTTGTAACGCTTTAAATTAATTCGTGTTCTTTTCTAACCATTCTTTTATGGAATCAATAAATTCAGGAATCGGCATTTCATAGATGTCTTCATCAGAAAAGCCTTGCTTTTTTCGAGCTTCATAAAATTCGCTCATGAAATCATTAAACTTGTACCAAATAGCTGTCGCACCTTCTACACTTTGCAAACCGTTTTCAACAAACCAATTTCTTAATTTCCGAATAAGCGTGCGGGCGTCATTTTTGTGAGTTTTGATGTCCGAACTCGATAAATCGGACAGGGCTGCTTGATAACGAAAAGGTTCTTTTTCCAAAATCAGATATTTTTTGTCCTGATAATTCGTTTTGCAAAAAACTTTCGCTCCCATATCAAGGCCCAATTCAAACGGCATATTTAAACGATAGAATTCTCCTCTGGATTTGGATTTCAACCTCGAGAGATCATGAATTCCAAACTTACATTCTTTGATAAGTTCAATTATTTTTTGAATTCGAGCTTCACCAGAATCAAATCTTTCAAGGGCAATTCTTGGCGTAAATCCAAGATAGATTAGAGTGAAGATCATCGGACGCAATAATGAACGGTAATCTTTGTCAAACGGGCAATTAATAAATACATTTTTTTGATAGTTCGCATGCATGGCAAACATTGGTAGTTTACGTTAGCCTAAAAATTCTTCCGTTTTTAAAACTCGTCCATCTTTGGCGTGAATAAAAACGATAGACTTGGATAATTTGCCCAATCTTCGTGCATACCGAATGGCGGCGGCTTTTGTTTGAAATCTTTTGGTTGCCTTTACCGCTCCATTTTTTTTCACAATCCATCCGCCGTCCGGATTTGGAATAACATGTTGCGACGCATTTTTTACATAGGAATTGGTTCTCTCCATAATATTCTCACGTTTTTATTAATAATTTTTATGATAAATAATCTAACGTGGAATTGCAAAAAATGTTTAATCCATTACAAAAATTACCGTTCAATCGTAATGGCATTCCCTTCAATTTTTGTTACTCTGCCGTCGATGCTGGCATGTACCGGAGCACCTAACTGTCCGGCATCCACATCGGCAATCTTTTGTCCGCGGCGTACCGTATCGCCCACTTGCACCATCGCTTTGGCCGGTGCTCCGATGTGGGAATTTAAGGCCAACACCACCCGATCCGGTTGAAAATCTACGGCCTTAAATTCGTTTTTACGGTCGTAACGGGTCAATCCCAAACGGCGGTAAACCGTGGTGATGGGTACCTCGCGCCCCTCGCGCGCCGGATGCACATCGCGGAAAAGAATCTCCAGCTCCTCCTCTGTGCGGGAAAGCCCTTTTTCGCGCAGCAAAGCCTTGGCATCCACGCAAATGTGCATGGGATCCAATCCTTCGGGACAGGCAATCATGGTGCACACGTTGCATTCCACGCAATACTGGGCCCACAGGCTGGCCCGCTCTTTGGCCTCGCCGGTCATCAGCAAATTACGCATCACCTTGTGCGGTTCGATGGGATAGCCCAGAATGTAGCGGGGACACATTTCCGTGCACAACGAGCACTGGTCGCATTGCCCGTGTCCGATGCGGGTGTAGGTTTCTTTGGGTGTGGTCTTCTTTTTGATCAGATAATGATCGTCGGGCAGCACGATTAATCCGCCCAGGGTTTTGCTGATAGGACGGCGCGCATCCGTTTCCACCTTGCCCATCATCACCCCGCCGGTCACAAAAGCCGGACGCGGCGTGGTCAGCCCCCCGGCCAGGGCAATGCAATCTTCAAACGAAGTGCCCACCGGTACGCGCACGGTAATCGCCTTTTCCACCTCGCCGGTTACGGTGACGAACTTGTCCACCACCGGCAGATCTTCGTCCACAGCGCGGGCAATATTGATGATGGTTTCCACGTTGTCCACCACGGCACCCACCTGTAAAGGAATGCCGCCGGGCGGAATGCGTCGTCCGGTAATTTCGTAAACCAGAATGTATTCGTCACCGGCCGGGTACACGTCTTTGTAAATAAAAAAATCAATGCCACGGGTGTGGGCCATTGCAGCGTAAGTTTCGGCAATGTCCCTGTTTTTTTCTTTGATGGCAATAGTCACTTTTTGCGCGCCGGTAAGTTCGCGCATGATTTCCAGCCCGCGGAAGAGACGTTCGCCTTCGCGCAGCATGGCGTAACGGTCCTTGTAGAGCAACGGCTCGCATTCGGCGCCGTTGGCAATAATATGTTCCACCCGCGCGTCCAATTTTTTGTACGTGGGAAATCCGGCGCCACCGGCACCGATGATGCCCGCTTCGCGTATTTTTTGCAGAATTTCTTCTCGCTGCATGATTTTAATCCTGTTCGCTTCGATACGAGGCAATGGCCAGAGGCGTTAAAAACAACGGCTGATGCGGAAGAATCCATTGTTTGTCGGGAATTTCCCGCCGCAGCACATCCACAATTCCCGGAAAACAAAAGGTGCCTCCGCTCAAATAGATCGTGTGCACTTCAAACGCTTGCAAGTGCCGGCGGATGATATCCGCCATTTTCTGAAAGACCGGTTCCACCACGGCAAGCAAACCGTGCGCCTGTCCGTTGCGTTTCATTTTTTCCGCTTCTTCAAACGAAATATGGCGGTTTCCGGCAATGGTCAAAGTCACATGATGCCCGCCGGTGGGCTCGTCGGCGGTGTACACGATTTTGCCCTCTTTTGCCACGGAAAGTCCTGTGGTTCCCCCGCCGATATCGACCACCGCGCCATCCCGAATGCCCAGCAGGCGCACCACGCTGGAGGGCTCGTCGATTAACGCTTCCACCTGTAAACCGGCATTTTCCACCACGTTGCGCGAAATACGCGGCTCGGTTCCCGGCGGGAAAGAGGTAATGGCGCGTTCGATGGTAATGCCCAGTTTTTCGCTGGCCTTTTGCAGCAAACGACGCACAATGTCCACCGCACCGATGTAATCGACCACCACGCCGTCGCGCACCACCTCGGCCCATTCCATAAAGGCGGCTACCGGCTCGCCGTCCGCATCGGTTACGGTAAGCACAATATTGGCCGTTCCCAAATCAATGCCCGCGTGCCACTTTTGCGGCGGCTTTTCGGGACGCACGTCGTTCACCACGGCTTCCATTTTTTTCAGGCGCGCGTTAACCGTTTCCATGCCTTTCGCATTTTCTTTCATCGATCGTTTCTCCGTAGCCCGCTTCTCAGACAATGCGGAAATGATCGACCACCACGCAGCGACGCAAGCGCACAAACGAACGCGCGGATGTCACGCCTTCGCCGGTGGGCGTGGTGATGGTCATGGAAGTCCACCCTTCGCCGCCAAAGCCCAAACCGGCCAGGCACGGTCCGTTTTTGACGAAAATGCTGCTATTGATTTCGTTGGCCATGCGGTCGAGCAAATCGATGTTTTTGGAATGCATGGCGGCCGTGTGCCGGTTGCCCCGTTCCAGCTCGATGGCCCAGTCGATGGCCTGATCGGCATCTTTGGCCCGAATCAACGGGATGACCGGCATCATCAATTCGATGCGGGCAAAGGGATGATCTTTGTCGGTTTCCACAAAAAGCAGACGCGTTTCCTGCGGAACGGTTAAACCGATTTCACGCGCAAATTTGTAGGCATCGCGTCCCACCCATTTACGGTTGATGCGCGGGTTGGGGCCGGGATAATCTTCCAGAATGATTTTGGCCAGTGCTTCGCCCTGTTGCGGGGTTATTTCCACGGCCTGATGCTTTTTCATCTCGGCTTTAAGTTGATCGGCCACGCGATCGACCACCACGATTTCTTTCTCGTCGCTGCACACGATGTTGTTGTCAAATGAGGCGCCCCACACGATGTCGCGCGCCGCTTTGGCAATGTCGGCCGTTTCGTCTACCACGGTGGGCGGATTTCCGGCTCCGGCCGCCATCAGGCGTTTGTCCGTGACCTTTTTGGCCGCTTTGACCACGGCCTCGCCGCCGGTAACCACCAGCAAATCGATGCCCGGATACACAAACAATTTTTGCGCGGTTTCGATGGACGGTTCGGCCACAGTGGTGATCAAATTGGGCGGACCGCCCGCTGCCGTAATGGCCTGATTGAGCAAATTAATCGTGCGATGCGAAACGTTTTTGGCTGCCGGATGCGGAGCAAAAACCACGGCATTCCCGGCGGCAATCATGCTGATGGAATTGTTGATGATGGTGGCCGCCGGATTGGTGGAAGGCGTTACCGAAGCGATGACGCCCCAGGCCGCATTTTCGATGATGGTCAGCCCGTGATCGCCGGAAAGGGCCCGCGGTTCCAAATCTTCGATGCCCGGCGTGCGTTCCGCTTGCGAAAGATTTTTGGCAATTTTGTCTTCCACGCGGCCCATGCCCGTTTCCTGCACGGTCATTTCGGCCAGCTCGCGGGCATATTTTACCCCGGCCTGACGAATGGCCTGAATCACTTTGGCCCGCAGTTCCAGCTTGCGAATTTGCTTTTGCGCTTTGTGCGCTTCGGCCACGGCATCGTCCAGCGAGCGAAAAATGCCCGGCGAAACATCGGTGGCAGAAGTACGTTCGGCCGCACCGTTTTCCAACTGGGCCAGCACCGTATTTACGATCTGAGCAATTTGTTTGTCATCTAAATTCATGATTTTTCCTCTGTCGGAATTTTACGGACTTGCCGCTCAGGTTTTTGCCCGTCCGTTATTTTTTACCTTCTTCCGGTAATTTGATGGGGAAAACATCTTCCAGGTCGCCGTGAGGCCGCGGGATGACGTGCACGGCTACCAGCTCGCCCACGCGTTCGGCCGCCGCAGCTCCCGCATCGGTTGCCGCTTTACAGGCCGCCACATCGCCGCGTACCAAAGCCGTAACGTAACCGCCGCCAATCTGTTGCCAGGCAACCAATTTGACGCGGGCCGCTTTGACCATGGCATCCGAAGCTTCGATAAGGCCCACCAGACCTTTGGTTTCGATCATTCCTAATGCTTCCATCATGTCGTTCTCCTTTTCGTGTACGATTTATTCGATTTTGCCTTTTAATTTAATGGGAAACACATCTTCCAAATCGGCATGGGGCCGCGGGATGACATGTACGGATACCAGTTCGCCCACGCGTTCGGCCGCCGCAGCTCCCGCATCGGTTGCCGCCTTACAGGCCGCCACATCGCCGCGTACCAAAGCCGTAACGTAACCGCCGCCAATCTGTTGCCAGGCAACCAATTTGACGCGGGCCGCTTTGACCATGGCGTCCGAAGCCTCGATGAGACCCACCAGACCTTTGGTTTCGATCATGCCCAATGCTTCCATTTGTTTCTCCTTAACCTATGTTTGACTTGTCGTTTTTATTTCGATTTCCAACGGGGACGAAAAACGATCGTCTCCCTTGCGTTTTGTTTTCGCCTGACGCGTATCGCTTGTTTTTACCCGTAAAGTTTACGTATTTAAAAGGCACGAGGCAACGATTGTTTGCCGCACGATTTCATCCGCATCGGCTTCGGGTAAAATCCAATGCAAGGGGAATTGCAAACCTTGCAACAACGGACCGGTAGCGCGATACGGACTTAATGTTTGCACGATTTTTACCGCCGGGTCGGCCGCACTGAGCGAGGGGAAAACGAACACATTGGCCGCCTGAGCAAAGGCACTGTCCGGCGCTTTTTTTTGCAAAATTTCCGGCACAAAGGCCGCATCGAACTGCAATTCGCCTTCGACCTTTACCTGCGGGCAGCAAGCGGGCATTTGCTGTAAAGCATCGCGCACCACCTGCACACGCGGATGATCGGCGCTGCCTTTGGTGGAAAAACTGAGCAATGCCACCCGTGCTTCCGCATCGGTTAAAGTGCGAAAAGTTTGTGCCGAATCGAAAGCAATGCGCGCCAATTGTTCGGCATTCGGACGGGCATTAACAAAGGTGTCGGCCAACAAGAACAACCCCTCGTCCCGATCGTTCGAAATGAGCGTGGCCGCCGAAACAAACGGTATGCTTTCGGAAAAAATGCGTTCCAATTGCAACAGGTCGCTCACGGTGTCCTGCGCAGGTGCCAAACACAAATCGGCCTGACCGTGCCTGATGAGCAAGGCGGCGTACCACAAAGGCTGCTGCAACTTCTCTTTGGCCGCGGCGTAGCTTAAGCCCGGCTCCACCTGTTTGCGGTAAAAACGGCTGTAACGATCGAAGTCGGGATCGTGAATGGGCTTTTTGAGCGAGACGCCCTGCAAACGGATTTTGTTCTGTTCGGCCGTTTCGCGAATGCGAAAGGGATTACCCGCAATAATGGGCCTGGCCCAGCCCGTTTGGGCTAACGTGCGCGCCGCTTTGAGTACTTCGGGATTGCTGCCGTCGGTAAAAACCACGCGTTTCGGATTTTGCCACAATTGATCTTGCAATCGTTGAATATTCATATTCCGCTCAGGCATTTTTCCTTAAATAAGAAGCCAGCACTTCGGCCACCACTTTTTGCACCCGCGCCTGATTGCGCTTTTCCGGCGGCAGAGCATTCATCACCCGTTCCACAATCTGACGCACAGTCTTTTCGTCCGGCGCCGGAGCGGTAGCAACGCTTTCGCTTCCCGTTCCCTCGTATTCAATAAAACGGATGCCCAAATCTTTGGCTACGGTGCGCGCTTCCGGCGTGATGACGGTTTGCTTGGCCGGTGCGTACAACTGTGTTTTGCCCGCAGCATGGGCCTGCTTAACGGTTTGTGCCGTAATAACTCGTTTCATGTGTTGTTCCCAATCGTCGATTTAGCAATCGTTAACGCAACGATCTCCCGCGTGCCCACTTTTGGCAAAAGAACGAAGCGGCAGGATCGTCGGTGTTATTTTTCTCCCAATCTTTGCAAAATTTCCCGCGCCAGCGCCCGGTATTCCTTCGCTCCCCGGGCTGACGAGGCATAGGCCAAAACGGGCTTTTGCGCGCCGTAGGCTTCGATTAATTTGGAATTTACCCCGATGACCGTTTCAAAAACTTTCGCCCCGAATTCTTCCTGCAGGCGGCGGTACACTTCTTTGGCCACATTGGTTCGCCGATCGTAATGCGTTCCGAAAAAGCCCAAAATGTTCAATTTGGGATTTAAATGGCGTTGCACTTTGTACACAGTTTTCAAAGTTAGCTCCAGACCGGTCAGGGCCAAGAACTGGGTTTGCACGGGAATGAGTACGTGGCGGGCGATGGCCAACGCATTGTAGGCCAAATTGCCCATATTGGGCGGCGAATCCATGAGCACGATCTCAAATTTTTTCGGGAAGTCTTTTTGGCGAATAAAAAAATCCACTTCTTCTTCCTGCAGCATTTCTTCGTAAAATTCGCTCAGGGCCGGTTCGGAGGGCACACACCACAAATTTTCAAAGGTCGTGGGATAAATGTAATCGGCCAAAACCCGTTTTTCGGAAAGAAGGTAATCGCACAGAGTTTTGTGCTCGCCGCGCGCTTTGTCCAGCCCCAAATGGGCCGATGCGCTGGCTGCCGGATCGAGATCTACCACAAGGGTGGGCTTGCCCAGCTCGGCAAAGGCCGCGCCCAGATTCACCACGCTGGTGGTTTTCCCGACGCCTCCTTTGTTGTTCACTACGGCAATTAAATGCATGTTTTACCTACACGTTTGGAAAATATCGTTGTTGTATTTTTTCCACTTTGCCCTGATCCATCAGTTCTTTAACGAGCTTGCGCGTTTCGGCAACGGATTTTTGCAGATATTCGGCCAGTTGTTTGAGCGTTGCGCCGCCTTTTTTATTTTTCAAATAGCGCTCGATCTGCTCGCCCGGCGATGGCTTTTTGGGGGGCTTGCCCTTGGTTTGGGCGGCGGTTGCCCGTTTTTTGCCACGGCCTTTGCCTTTTCCGGGTTTCGGCGCAAACTCCACCTGATGTTCGGTATCTTCGTAAGGGCGGGCGATAATGTGCGCGGCCACCAATTGCCCGGCCTGACGGGCGGCTTTTGCTCCGGCTTCCACCGCAGCCTGACAGGCCGCCAACTCGCCTTTGACGATAATCGTAACAAACGCGGCGCCCACTTTACGGAAGCGGAGTAACTCCACTTTGGCCGCTTTGACCATGGCATCGGCCGCCACAATGGCGGCTATGTAACCGCGTGTTTCGATAAATCCGTAAGATGCTTTCATAAGTGTTAATTAAATAAATATCTACATAACAATCAAGAAATAATGCGGCAAATTACGGGTCTTGTTTACCTGAGAAAACGCACCTTTTTGACGCTTGGCGGGAAACTCCGATTTTCGAAAATCGCCTCCAGCATTGTTTCAGAGTTTTTGAATCCGTTCTCCGTCGGCTAATTGGATGTTACAAATGGTGCTAAATGCGTTCAGCGGATTAAAAGCATTTTCTTTGTTTGGATGATTCCGTGAGAATTAATCTGCAGAAAATACACCCCGGAGGGCTGAGAGCCGACGTTTAAAAATATTTTCTGTTTTTCCCGTAAAGCGGTTAATGTACGTTTTAAAACGAGCCGCCCCAGGACATCAAACACTTGCAGAGTAGCGGTGCCCTGCCCCCCGGAAGCGACAATGGTCACTCTGGTTTGCCCATTGAAAGGATTGGGGGCGATTTGAAAATTTAGCGTTGGTTTTTTTCTCTTTCCGAACCGGGTTTTCGGCAAAGCGGAAGGGTCGGGATAGGTGATGGGCTGCCCCAGTAGCCAATCGATTGCAGACCACAAGAAGGGCCAATCGGAGCCGGCATCATCCAGTTCGTCGGCAAAAGTGGTACTGTCCCGGTCGCTGTCTTCCTCGATCTCCGGATGCGGCCCCATGAGAAGCACCCTACCCGAACCATAATTGCAGGTAACAATTCCCGGAAGGTTAAAATAGGCATCCCAGGTGCCCACCGTGTCCATTGAGGCACCGGGGTGTTTGCGGAAGAATGGGCCACCATAATACAAAATCATTTCCGATGCGGGTTCGAATTGGTTGATGGGATGGTTTGGGTTTAAATTGACGCGGGTCATTGTGTATTGATCCCAGGGAGCAATGGAATCAATGGCCCCAATGGCAACGCCATCGAACAAATCCAGCGGATAATCGAGAAGTCCGTCTTCTTCCCACTGCACCGAGTCGCTGGCGAAATAGGCACCGGCGCAAATGCCCCAATAGGCGCCGCCCTGGCGTACGAAGTTTCGAATTTTTTCCAGCCCTGTTTCATTAATTGCCAGTTTGTAATAATAGGCATAGCCCCCGGGAAAGCAAACCGCAGCATAGCGATTTTCCCAGTCGGCATTGTTGATTGTGTCGGCATTTACTTCCGTATAAGCGATTCCTTTCCAGATGAGAAATTGCTCGATGGCTTTTAAGCCATCGAGCCATGTGCCATAGCCGCCGTCATTGTACAAAGCGATGCGGCTTGAGGCCTGCAAATAAAGAGGAAACACAATGATCATGAGAAGGATGTATCTTTTCATGCTGTTCACCTTCGTTTTTAAAAGCCTTAAAAGGCTTTTGGGAAGGGATTTATCCCTTTTCTTTTTAAAATACGAAAGTTCTAAACATATGCTAAGTAGCCGGTCACAAAATGTTCACCTGGTTAGGAAATCGTTTAAACGATTTCCAGAAAATTCCGCGAGAAACCGTTTAAACGGTTTCCCCAAAAACAAAAAAGCTCCCCCGCTTGTGCGAAGAAGCTTTTGATTTTATTCCTTATTGCTTTATTACCAGACGGTTACAACCCCAATTTTTTCTTCACCCAATTTTCCAATCCCCCGGCAATAATAATTTCCTGTGCGGCTGCTCCGAACGGTTTTATGGCATATTTATTTCCGCCTGTTTCAATGGCCGATTGAAGAAAATCGACCAGTGCTTTCATATTCGTCCGGATCGTCAATTTGTCTTCTCCAAACTTTTGTTTGAGGGTTTGCACCAATTCGGGTACATCCAGCACAATAAATCCGTTATTAATCGCATTTCGCTTGTACGTTTCACTAAACGAGCCGGCAATGAGCAATTGAATTCCCGCGTATTTAAGTGCGGTCGCCGCTTGTTCGCGCGAGCTACCCGTCCCAAAGTTAAATCCGCCTACCAGAATGTCGCCTTTTTTCATAATCGTCTTAAACTCCGGATCATAATTTTCCATTACCACCTGTGCCTGCTGCTCCGGCGTAAAATCATCGATGTAGGTATATTTTCCGGGGTAGATGCCGTCCGTATTCATGTTGTCCTTGGGACAAAAGAGCAATTCGCCCTCGATCTTCTCCGGAAAACCGGGCATGATGTTTACCTTGCTTTGCGCCTGTTGCCGCGCAGGATTCACCTTAATTTCCGCCTTGAGCGGTTCCACATCCATCGGAAAAGGAGTGTCGATTTTCCCGCTTACAGCCGAGGCCGCAACCACTGCCGGCGAAGCCAAATACGCCTGAGCGTTGGGCGACCCCATGCGTCCTTTAAAGTTACGATTCGTAGCCGAGATTCCCACCTCGCCATCCTCTAAAAGTCCCGTTCCCAGGCCAATACACGGGCCACAGCCCGGCGGCAAGGGAATAGCACCCGCATCCAGTAATGTTTGCCAATAACCCAAACGTTCCGCTTCTTTTTGCACCTCATTCGAAGCCGCCGCAATGTAAAACTTCACGTGCGGAGCGACCTTCTTCCCTTTAATAACCTCCGCAGCCTGCTGAATATCTTCCAGGCGGCTGTTCACGCACGAGACCAAATAGGCCTTGTGAATTTTAATATTTTCTTTGGCCAGCTCCGTAACCGGACGAGCAACTTTCACCGTATCCGGACCCGCCACATGGGGCACCACCGAACTCAAATCCAGCACGATTTCTTTGGCATAATAGGCATCTGCATCCGGTTTCAAATCTTGCTTTTTAAGCTCTTCGATGCGTTTTGGGTTAATTCTCGGATGCTCGCCATGCCCGTCCGCATCAGATGGAACACCGGCCAGGCCTCGTTTTTTAATGTATTCGGCTCGTGCTTCCAGCCAGGCAAACGTCCGTTCGTCCACCGGAAAAACACCGGCCAGAGCACCCCATTCCGTCGTCATGTTGGCAATGGTCAAACGTTGATCAATGGAAAGTTCTTTTACTCCGTCGCCGCTGAATTCGATCGCATGATTCAACACCTCGTCATTTTTAAAATACCCCGCCAGAGTAATGATGACATCCTTACCCGTCACGCCCGGGCGGAGCTTACCTTTAAGAATAACCCTGGCTACCGGCGGTACCTGCCACCAGGTTCGCCCGGAAGCCCAAATCGCCGCCGCGTCGGTCCGAACAATGGGTGTCCCCAAACACCCCATTCCACCGTACATATTGGAATGACTATCCGATGCCACCACCATCGTGCCGGGCCAGGCATAGCCTTCCTCTACCATAATTTGATGCCCGATACCTCGGCCTGCCGGATAAAAATCGGCGCCCATTTCCCGGGCAAAGGCCTCGATCTTCCGATATTTCTCAAGATTTTTTTCGGACTTGTCTTGAATATTGTGATCCAACGTATTAACCACCTGGCGTGGATTAAACAGCTTTTTTGCCCCGATCTTGCGAAACTTGGGAATAACCGCTCCGGTATTATCGTGGGTCATCACATAAGCCGGTTGAATCATCAAATAATCACCGCTGTGTACTTCATGCCCTTCCTCCAGATCTACGGCAAAACGTTGGGCTATCTTTTCAATAAGGTTCTGAGCCATTATTCTCTCCTGATTTTTTTTGTGATCATCCTGTAAATTAAGACGGATTTGGATTTAATTCAACGTTTGTCATCCCCGGGCAGGCACGAGGAACTCTTCTTGACTTGCATGCGTTATTTTCGAATATTCCGAAAATCACAAATAACAGTCGACTTATGAAGAAAAAAGAAATCGTCGCAATTTGTCGCGACCCGGAACAATTCGTCCGCCATTTTGAAACGCGCCTGCAAAAGCATGTGCCCCAAACCTATGCTTACCGAAAAGACGTTCAGGCCATTCCGGCCGCCGTCCTTTTCCCGTTTTATTTCAAAAACGGAGAGGCACACCTTTTGTTGACGAAACGCACCGACAAGGTAGAACATCATAAAAACCAAATTTCTCTGCCCGGTGGCCGCCGGGATCCCGATGATACCGATTTGCAGCACACGGCTTTACGCGAAACTTTCGAAGAAGTTGGCATCGCTCCGGAGGCAATTCAACTTCTGGGGCAAACCGATCGCTTCTTAACAAACACCTACTACCTGGTTACTCCTTTTGTCGGCTTCTTCGACTACCCCTATCCTTTTAGAATCAGTAAAGACGAAATTGACTATTTAATCGAAGTACCGCTATTGCATCTCCTTGACGAAGCTCATTACGAGACCCGCATTTCCGAACAGAACGGTACTCCCTGGCTGCTCCACTACTATTACTATGGCACAGAGGTCATCTGGGGTGTCACCGGATTTTTGCTCAGTAATCTTTTTTCCATTGTCTTCGAACTCAATCGCAACCGTTTTAAGGCCGTAAAGGAGAGAACCTGATGGACGCTCCGTTCACCGATTTTGACCGACAAATGATGCGTCGCTGTTTTACGTTGGCCCAAAAAGGTCGACGCTGGGTACATCCCAATCCCATGGTCGGAGCGGTCATCGTTAAAAACGGACAGATTATCGGAGAAGGTTTCCATCGCTATTTTGGCGGGCCACACGCCGAGGTAGAAGCATTCAACAATGCCCAGGAAGACGTTAGCGGAGCGACTCTTTATTGCAATCTGGAGCCCTGCTGCCACACCAACAAAAAAACACCACCCTGCACGCCTTTAATCATCAGCAAAAAGATCAAGCGTGTGGTGGTTTGCAACATCGATCCCAATCCCGAAGTAAGCGGCAAAGGCTTGCAGCAACTGCGTGCGGCAGGGATTGAGGTGCAAGAGGGTTTGCTGCGTGAAGAAGGCGAGCAACTTAATCGATTCTTTTTTACGGCCATGCGCAAAAAGCGCCCCTTTGTAACCGTAAAATCTGCCCACTCGCTGGATGGCTACATCGCCCGCCAGAAGGGTCGGCAAACCTGGCTAACCTCCAACCGCGCAATCCGCTTTGTCCACGGATTGCGTGCCGAACACGATGCCGTTTTGGTGGGCGCCGGGACCGTACGCAGCGACGATCCCCGGCTAACCGTGCGGCACGCACGGGGACCTCAGCCCTGGCGAATCATTCTCTCCGCAAATTTAGAAATACCGCCCGGGGCCCACGTATTCAGCGATGGCCGGCAAGCCCGCACCATCGTGTTTACCCGGGATGCCACCTCCGAAGCAAAAATCAGCCGTTGGCAAACGGCCGGAATACAGGTGTACCGTCTGCCAGAAACCGAAAACGGAAAGGTAGCCTTCTCCGCCCTGCTTAAAACGTTGTACCGCCAATTTGGGATTGCCTCCTTGCTCGTAGAAGGCGGACAACAAATTTTCAGCTTGCTTGTGCAAGAGGCGCTGTGGGACGAATGGATTGTACTGCAAACACCCAAAATTTTGGGAAGCGGTGTGCCCGTCTGGCAAAACGTTTCAGCGACAGAGTGGCATTTGCACAAAATCAAGCGACTCGATCCGGACGTTGCCCTGATTTACACAAAAGAAAAATGACAATCACCCGGAAAATTACTAAATTTGAACATGTTTACGGGATTAATCGAAGAAGTTGGTACATTGCGTAAAATTGAGCCCATGCGTGATGGGCGGCGCCTGTTTATCGAAGCGCAAACGACTCGCGCCGAAACCGCCGTCGATGATTCTGTTGCCGTCAACGGAATTTGTCTGACCGTGGTCAAACTGGATCCGGCCGGATTTTGGGTCGAAGCCGTTGGCGAAACTTTGCAGAAAACCACGTTGAAATCCTGGCGGATCGGTCAGCCAGTCAACCTGGAACGTGCATTGCGATTAAACGATCGGCTGGGCGGCCATCTGGTGCAAGGCCATGTAAATGGCGTGGGAAAAATCACGCAACTGAGCCCGCGGGGCGAAAATTATTTTTTGGAAGTAGAAATGCCCCGTAACCTGCTGCGCTACTGCGTGGCAGAAGGTTCGATTGCCATTGACGGCATTAGCTTAACCATCGCCCGGCTCAACGGAACCCGTCTGGGGGTGTCGGTCATTCCCCATACGTTCACGCACACCAATCTGCGCAACCGCCACATCGGAGATGCCGTAAACGTCGAAACCGATATTATCGCCAAATATGTGGAACGGTTGCTGGGAAGCCGACAGCCAAAAGACGGCCAACAGTCACTCGATCAAGGCTGGCTAAAACAAATGGGATTTTAAACATGACACAGGAAAAAACCATTCACTTTAACACCATAGAAGAAGCCATCGACGACATCCGTAACGGCAAAATGGTCGTGGTTGTTGACGACCGTGACCGAGAAAACGAAGGTGATCTGATTATGGCCTCCGAACTGGTGCGCCCGGAGGACGTCAATTTCATCACCCGCGAGGCGCGGGGCATGTTGTGCATTTCCATTACGGAAGAGCGCGCCAAAGAGCTGCAATTGGATTTTATGGTAGAAGACAACTCTTCCCGGCACCAAACTCCATTCACCGTAAGCGTAGATGCCAAACACGGCACCACCACCGGCATCTCGGCCTACGACCGCGCCCACACCATTCGTACCATCATTAACCCTGCCACCAGGCCAAAAGACCTGGCGCGTCCAGGTCATATTTTCCCCCTTGTGGCCAAAAAAGGCGGGGTACTGCGTCGCGCCGGACACACCGAAGCCGCGATGGATCTGGCACGCCTGGCCGGGCTCCGTCCTTCGGGAATTCTGTGCGAAATTATGGCCGAAGACGGCACCATGGCCCGCGGGAAAGCCCTCGAAAATTTCACCCGTAAGCACGGGCTAAAAATAATTACCATCGCCGACCTGATCCGCTACCGCCGCCAACGGGAAAAATTTGTGCGACGCCGGGTAGTGGTAGATATGCCCACGCGCTACGGTACGTTTAAACTGTACTTGTACGAAAATACACTTAATCCCGACGAACATCACGTGGCTTTGGTAAAAGGCACCGTAGCCGACGGACGGCCCACCCTGGTGCGCGTCCATTCCGAATGCCTGACCGGCGATGTTTTCGGTTCCAAGCGTTGCGATTGCGGCGATCAATTGCACACCGCCATGGAAATGATCGAAAAAGAAGGACGTGGTGTGCTTTTGTACATGCGGCAAGAAGGACGCGGTATTGGACTGGTGAACAAATTACTGGCCTATGCCCTGCAGGAACAGGGCAAAGACACCGTGGAGGCCAACGAGGCGCTGGGCTTTAAAGCCGATTTGCGCGATTACGGAATTGGCGCGCAAATTTTAAAAGATCTGGGATTAACAAAAATTCGACTGATGACCAATAATCCCAAAAAAATCATCGGATTAAAGGGATACGATCTGGAAATCGTGGAACGCGTGCCCATTGAAATTTGCCCCAATGAGGTCAACGAATTCTACTTAAAAACCAAAAGAGATAAATTAGGCCATTTATTTTTAAAAGAAAGATAAATAAATTGTCGTCTGGCCGATGTTTCTGGCCTGAGACGGCGCGCAACCAAAAAAGTGAAGGACGAACAATGAAGACGTTGGAAGGAAAGCTCTCGGCCAAAGGTAAAAAATTCGCACTGGTGGTGAGTCGTTTTAATGAGTTTATCAGCCAAAAATTGCTTTCCGGAGCAATCGATTGCTTAACACGACACCACGGCGCGACCGAAGATATTACGGTGATCTGGGTACCGGGTTCGTTTGAAATCCCTCTGGTAGCCAAGAAGCTGGCCCAAACCGGAGAATACAATGCCGTTGTGTGCCTGGGTGCGGTTATTCGCGGCGACACCCCGCACTTTGATTACGTTGCCGCCGAAGTCTCCAAAGGTGTGGCACAAACCGCTCTGGAAACAGGTGTGCCCGTCATTTTCGGCATTATCACCAGCGACACCATCGAACAAGCCATTGAACGCGCAGGCACAAAGGCAGGCAACAAGGGCTGGGATGCTGCGCTGTCGGCCATTGAGATGGCCGACCTGTTGGGACAGTTAGGCTAAGTTCACCCAAGAAATTGCGCAAACATGCCGAATCCGATTCGGGAACTATCGGCGTTGAGATATTTACTTTCAGAATCTAAAATTTAAGGAATGTTTTATGGCACGAGTGCTGTTGTTTTTTTTATTGACCACTACCCTTATTTTTGCCCAAACGGTTTCCGATTGGCAAACCGTGACCAACATGAACGATGTCAGCGGAATCGTCGATGCGGCGGGCGGTATTTGGGCCGTCTCCGATGGAGGCATGTTTTTTATCGATTCCCTCTCCCTGCACAAATTCGACAATTCAACCGACCCGGAACAGCAGTACCAGCAACTTGCAAAGCGTTTTACCAATCTGGAAGGCTTGCGGGCGATGCAGCTAACCGCCATTGCACGGGATCAGCACGGACGTTTGATCCTGGGCAGTAACAACGGAATCATCCAAATTTACGATCCGGCCCGCGACCAATGGTCGTATCAATATGCTTTGCAGGGTGCTTCCATTCACACCTTATTCATCAAGGGCGATACCCTGTGGGTAGCACGGCAAAAAGGTGTAGCCGTGTTTTTGAATAATGGGCAAGACTATGTTTTTAAAGATTATTTTGTGAACTTTCCGCTGCAGGCGGGAGAAGTGCTTTCCTGCGCGGTTTTTAAGGGAAAAATCTGGCTGGGTACCGAAAAGGGATTGCTTTCTGCCCCGTCAGATTTCGGTCGCTACCCGATTAACGATCCACAGCGCTGGGAAATTCGTACATCGGCACAAAATACTTCGCTGGCCAATATTAATACGCTTTCCCCCTCTGACAACTACCTGTGGATCGGCAATAGCAACGGGCTCTTTGCCATAGACAAGCATTTGCAACTTACCTTCCGAACCGACTGGAAAACCAACCAAAACGGAAAACACTATCCCGTCAGCCATTTACTGGCCACTTCTGCCGGAACCTATGCAGCCGTCGATCACAACCTGTATTTTTATCAACCTGAGGCCGGTACACAAATTGTTCAGATTTTCCCTGAAAAAATTCAGGCCGTCACTCTGGACCGCCAGAATCAGGTTTGGGTGGGATTGCATCAAATGGGTATTGCTTCTGCCCAACACGCCCGGCCCTTTCGTCTGGATGGCCCGATTAGTAACCTTTTGCGCACCGTTTTTAAAGACAAGCAGGGGCACACCTGGGTAACCAGCAGCCGCCCGAAGGCACTTCTGGAAAACGGGATATCTCTGTTCGACGGACAGCAGTGGACCCACTTCTATTTTCAGGGGCAGTACTGGTCTGTCTTAAATTCTATTGATGTCCTTTATCAGGATCGATTTGACAATCTCTGGTTTGGCTCGTGGGGCGGTGGCGTGATGGTCCTTAAACCTTCTTCCGGTAAAACCGACACTCTCTTTTTCCACGACTTTAGCGACCCGGGCCAATTAACCATTAGCACACTGCAGAGCACCCGTTCCTTTGACGCCAATTCATTCCAAATTTTCAAGGGTTTCCTGAGTGGTGCCGTTGTCGATCCCAAATACATTGTGATCACCTCCATTACCGAAGGGCCGTATGGCAACCTGTGGTTCGCCAATTATTATGCCTCCAACGACCATCTTCTGGCCGTGGCTCCCTACGATCCCAATACGGGTTTTCCCGTTCTGGATGCCAATAAATGGGTCTATTTCGGCAGCCGCGATGGCATTCGCGCCGTGGAGGGAGGCGTGCTGGCACTGGCTTTCGACACCTTTAGCAATCGGGTGTACATTGGCACCTACCGCGACGGGGTGTACATTCTGGATTACGGTAATTCTCTGGCCGACAAAAGCGACGACCAAATTTACCATTTACGCGTTCAAGATAACCTGTTCAGCAATTTCATTCAATGTTTGGCAGTCGATCAGGATGGAGTTTTGTGGATCGGAACCGCCGCCGGTTTGAATTCGTTTGACGGAATCAACGTTTACAAACATGTGGGTGACGAAATGGGATTAGCCGGCCCTTTGGAAAACAACATTCGAAAAATCGTGGTCGATCAATACAACAACAAGTGGTTTGCTACCAGTGGAGGTGTAAGCATTTTACGCGCCGACCGCAGCCCGTGGGATGCAAACGGCTGGCTCGGGCTTAATTCCCGCAACAGCTTCCTGGCAAATGACGATGTGGAAGGATTGTTTGTAGACAACCAAACAGGTGAAGCGTTATTCGCCACCCACGGTGGTTTAAGCATTTACCGCGGTGCCTTTGCTGAAATACGGCCTTCCTTCAAACAAATTGCCATAGGCCCCAATCCTTTCGTACTTTCCGGCAACAACACGCATTTTGTCCTTAAAAATCTCATGTTTAATTCTTCCGTTAAAATTTTTACCATCAATGGAACGCTGGTGCGGGAGCTTACCCCGCGCACGTTGTTGCAGGATGGTACCCCGGCCGTAGATGGCGGGCGCGCTTATTGGGATGGCCGCGACAGGTTTGGAAAGAAAGTTGCATCGGGTATCTATCTTTACTTAGCTTACACCGAGGAAGGAAAATCGGTTGCAGGAAAATTCGCAGTAATACGAAAATAGTCATGATACGCTCACTATTTATCAAAAATTTCGCTTTGATCGAAGAGGCACACATCGATTTTACTCCGGGCCTGAACATCATTACCGGAGAAACCGGTGCAGGTAAGTCGATTATCGTCAATGCCATTGCCCAGCTTTGTGGAGAACGAAGCAGCGTAGAACTGGTACGCAAAGGCGCACCCAAAGCCATTCTGGAAGCCGAACTCGATCTGATCCCCCGACCCGAAGTGCTTACCATACTTAACGAGATTCTCCTGGAAAACGAAATCGATTCTACTCTTATCTTACGCAAAGAAATTTCGGCCAAAGGGATTTCCAGAACCTTTGTCAACGATACCCCTGTTCCCCTGAACAAGCTCAATGAGCTCAGTTCCTATTTAATCGACCTTCACGGCCAGCATCAGCACCAACGCCTTTTGCATCCCGAAAACCATCTGGAATACCTGGATGCTTTTGGAGGCTTGAACGAACAAGTCCGGAAATTCACGGCTCTTCTGCAGGCCTTTCGGGAAAAAACCCGAGAACGCGACCAGCTCCGCGCCCGACGTCTGGAAATTTCCCAAAAACAAGATATGTTCCGCTTCCAGATGGAAGAATTGCGCAAGGCCGAATTGGATCCCGACGAATTAGATGCGCTTTATGCGGAATTGAAACGATTGAATAATATTGAAAACATTCACCAACTGGCCTCGGCCATTGATGTGCTTTTGTATTCCGGCGAGCCCAACGCCTCCGGATTGATTGCCCGGGCCGAGAGCAATTTGCAGCAGCTTTCCGAATTTGATGCGCAATTCAGTGAATTCGAAGAAAGCCTGGCCGGTGCCCGGGAATCCGTGGAGGAAATCGGCCGCTTTATGAACGAATATCTCGCCGATCTGGAGTTTGATCCCGACCGTTTGCAATTTGTACAGGAACGCATCGGCCATCTTGAATTCCTGCTCAAAAAGTACCAAAAATCCACCATTCAGGAATTGATGGACTACTTGCAAGAAATCGAATCCTTCTCCGCCGACTTCGAGCAATTCGACGAACGTATTCTGGCCATCGAGCAGGAATTGGCTAGCCTTGCCGAAAAAATTCGTAATGCCGGTTCGGCACTTTCTGAAAAGCGAAAGATCGCAGCCAAAACTTTTGAAAAGAACATCTCCGAAATTCTGAATAAAATCGGCATGCCCCATGCACGCTTTCGCGTCGCTTTTTCTGTAAAAAAGGCGGTTCACAGTCCGTTTGTTTTTAAAGATGAGCCGCTGGAAGCCAATGATCGGGGATTCGATTTGGTCATGTTCGAGTTGGCCTCAAATGCCGGCGAAGGCTTTAAGCCCCTGCACAAAATTGCCTCCGGCGGAGAAATTTCCCGAATTATGCTGGCTTTAAAAGCCTCTCTGGCCAGCAAAGACCAGGTACCTTCTATGGTGTTCGATGAGATTGACTCCGGAATTTCAGGAAAAATCGCCCAAATTGTCGGCATACAAATGGCCGAACTGAGTAAAAATCAGCAAATTCTCTGTGTAACCCACCTTCCCCAGATCGCCGCTTTTGCCCATTCCCACTTTAAGGTAGTAAAAAATACTGAAGATAATCGCACCTATGTCGATATTAAACAATTAACTGACGAGGAACGCGTTAAAGAGATCGCCAGCTTGCTGGGCGGGCAAACGATTGCTCCGGAAACCCTGCAAAACGCCCGGCATCTTATCGAAGAAGCGCGTACATTTGCAATACGTTGATATTTTTTATTATTTTCAGACAATTGATAAATTTTGCAAAACCATTTTCGAACCCTTATTTTATAATTAAACCACTATCCAAGTAGGAGGCGCAATGCGAAGGGGTGAAAGACCTGCAATTCATGCTCTTCTTCATGAAGATGCAAATCGCAGATATTTTATCAATTTTTTTAAAAAGAAAAAAAAGAAGGTAGAGTTGCGCCCTGGTGCGCTTCCCCCTGAACAAGTTCGAGAAATCATAAAAAAAATAGGCAAAAATAAAAAAGTGAATATTCGGCGCGTCGAATATGACGGCACTCCGGAAGAAAAGCCTATAACCGTAAAAATTATCGATATTACGGACGAATATTTTACCGGCAGTGTGATTAATGTGGAGCGTTCCATTAAACAAGAGCTCGACGAACGCATCGTCTATATTAAAGGTGGCGGCGGAACCATCGACTTTTACTACGACGACGGCGACATCATGAGCATCGAAGAAGACGTTGATGAAAAAATCATCCAGCAACGCAATCTGGAAGAATTAACCGAAATTTTAGATGCACTCGAAATAAATGAAGAAGTTCTGATCAGTTATTATGACAAAGAAAAAGGCGGAGTGATCAATGGCCGAGGCAAATTAGTTGCCAAAGATTTGAGCACAAAAGATTTTACGATCGAGTTTACCATTATTAACGACATCGAATTGGACAAACCCAAAACGACAAAATTGAATCTGGAAAAAGATATTGTTTTAGATATTGAAGTTGTCCTTTAAGCAAAAATCTTTCTTGCCTGGCCCCAAATGGAACCTACCTATTGCCTGACAGGACGTCGGCAAAATATCCACTTTTTACTCGGGAGGAAAAAATGATGTACCGATTTTTGTTAACTTTAATCTTCTCTCTTTTAATTCTAACACAACTGGTAATGGCCCAATATGCCGATGTCTACATCCGCTACGATATTAAGGCCGATCGATCTGATCCCGGGTATCCCAAAGGAATTAACCAAAGCCGTTGGCCCGGGCTGTGGAAATCCGGTATCGACGCTGCCATTAACTGGGGTAATGGCAAAGCCTATTTCTTCAAAGGAAATGAATACATCCGCTACGATATTAAGGCCGATCGATCCGATCCCGGGTATCCCAAAGAAATTAACCAAAGCCGCTGGCCCGGACTGTGGAAATCCGGCATCGACGCTGCCATTAACTGGGGTAACGGCAAAGCCTATTTCTTCAAAGGAAGTGAATACATCCGCTACGATATTAAAGCCGATCGATCCGATCCCGGGTATCCCAAAAAAATTAACCAAAGCCGCTGGCCCGGACTGTGGAAATCCGGCATCGACGCTGCCATTAACTGGGGTAACGGCAAAGCCTATTTCTTCAAAGGAAATGAATACATCCGCTACGATATTAAGGCCGATCGATCCGACCCCGGCTATCCTAAAAAAATTACCCAAAGCCGCTGGCCCGGACTGTGGAAATCCGGTACGGATGCCGCCACCAATTGGGGAACGGGAAAGGCTTATTTTTTCCCACTTATGATTAATGACAAATGAATAGGTAATACCTGCTCCTAACATTTAGCGGGCCTTCGCTTAAGCGTCGAGCCCGTTTTCTTTCCCCATCGCCTGGCATCCCGAAGAATGGGAAACTCCGCAACACGCCCGCACAAGGGAATATTTTTTAGCCAATCTCCTTTTCATTTGCAATAAGATGCAATACAGAAAATTATTTTTTGTAAATATGTTTTGGCTTTAATGGATGCCGTTAGCTATATTTCTGGTGCTACGAAAAAATTGTATCAAAGCAGGAAATAAGTTATCAAAAAAATTGTTATATTAGTTAAACAAGAACAAATTATTACAATAGGAGTTTGATATGGCGGTTACAAAAGAGGAACTGGTCGAGGTCTTACGAAAGGTAAGCTATCCCGGCTATAGCAGGGATATTGTTTCATTCGGATTGGTCCAAAAAATTGATATTTCTGATCAGGCCATTCGAGTACATATTGTCGTGAAAGGCAAGGAAAAAAGTGTGGTAGACCAGATAAAACAGGATGTGGAAAAAGTATTAAAAGAGGCCTACCCAAGCTACCGACATGAAGTTATCGGCGAATTGCAAGAGCCTCCCTCCTTTAGTACCACAACCACCCAGAAACCGGAAAAATATCTTCCGAATATTAAATACAAAGTAGCGGTAGCCAGCGGTAAAGGTGGCGTAGGAAAATCTACAGTTGCCGTAAATCTGGCCGTCGCTTTGGCGCGCCAGGGGCATCGGGTAGGACTTTTAGATGCCGATATTTACGGGCCCAGCATTCCGCTAATGCTTGGCATTCAGGAACGCCCCCTCTACGACGGCAAAAAGATCCACACCATTGAAAAATATGGCGTTCATTTAATGTCTCTCGGATTTCTGGTTGACAATTCTGAGGCGGTAATCTGGCGTGGAGCGCTGGTGCATCGCGCCTTACAACAATTAATGAACGACGTAGCCTGGCCCGATTTAGACATTATCTTGTTCGATATGCCTCCCGGAACAGGAGATGCACAATTGACAATTTCGCAGTCTGTTTCTCTGGATGGGGCTGTTATCGTTTCTACCCCGCAAGATGTGGCTTTGGTGGATGCGATAAAAGGGGTACAAATGTTCCGGAAAGTCAATGTGCCGGTAATGGGAATTATCGAAAATATGAGCTATTTCATCTGTCCGCATTGCGGGGAACGTACCGATATTTTTTCTCATGGTGGAGTACAAAAAGCTTGTGAGCAGTTCAACACCGAATTGCTGGGCGAAATTCCTATCAATCCTAATATTGTCGAGGGTGGCGATCACGGCGTACCTGTCGTTGTGGATAAACCGGACAGTGAAGAGGGGAAGGCGTTTATGGCCGCAGCCCGGAAAATTTACGAAAAATTAGAAAAATAATTTTTCACCCTATCCAAAATCAAATGTTACGTGAGTATAACCTGAACGCACGTTAATTTAATTCTCAAAAAGCAGGGAGAAATTCCCATATATTTTTAAGTATAAGTGGGAATTTTTCCCTTTTTGTCTTTTAGCAGTATTTTGTACCCCCTCCCTCAATTTTTTGTCTTTCAACAAGTTAACCACTTTCTTTGACTCCCTACAAAAATTGGCATCATTTTTGTTACTACTAAAAGGGAACCAATGGATGGGGAGCTTTAAATTATGAGAATTAAAATTACCTTTAAGAATCCGAAACGCAAAACTTACTTGCCGATCAATACCAACTACTATCTGATTAAGTTAATTAAACAACTGACATATGAATACCGCCGCTATCTGTCTTCGCTTATGCCCAAGGATTCCGGAGCTAAAAATTTCGATATTTATACGTTTTCTCAACTTATCATCCCGGAACGAAAAATTGAGAATTTTATGATTGGGATTCTCTCCCGTGAATTCCATTGGTACATTTCATCCCCCTATTATCAATTTCTTGGCATCCTGGTTAAAGAATTAAAACGCCGAAAACGGGTTAAAATTTACGACACCTACTTCGAAATAAACAATGTCCGTTTTGTACCCACACCCGAATTTACCGGTAATGAAGCCTTATTTACCTGTCTTTCTCCGGTCACTGTAGTAAAGAATAATGGTGGCTCGTCCAAATCCAATTATCAAAAATACGCTCTTCCTGACAACAAAGAATTCTACAAGATGATCGAAAAAGATTTAATGGACAAATACCGAATCATTCACAAAAAGCCCATTGATAAACTCGAATTTTCGCTGGAATTTGATCCGGAATACATTAAAAAACGGAATAACCGTATTACCAAGGTAATTACCATAGAAAGAGAACGGGAAACCCAGGAGCAAGTACGGTGTGTACTGGCTCCGTTTAAGGTCAAAGCCCGCCCGGAAGTGCTGCAAGTGATTTACGATGCCGGTTTGGGACAAATGAATGCATTGGGCTTTGGCATGGTCGAGATGGTTCATCATGGACACAATGGAAATGGGAATCACAAAAGGAGATAAAATAAAAGTTAGTATGGCCTCTTTAACTTTGGCACACCTGATTTTTTTGTATCAGTCATTTGTGTAAGGGTTTATTGCTTCTTTCCTGCCATTTAGGGCCATTGGTACTTTCCCACCGAGTATCAATGGCCCTGTTTATTTTAGCCCGTTAACGATTAATTTACGTACAAATAACGTTTTGTTTTTTGGGTGGGCGTTTTTTCGAATGGCTCGGTTTGCTCGATAATTTTACTGATTCGGGAATACGCAGCCAATTGCTCATTACTCTTCTGCCGAATTTCTTCCAACAGTTCCCTGATCTTTTCTTTGACCTGTGTCTCGCTTAAATGGTTAATCCCGAATTTTTGATCCAGAATTTCGTAATTCAGGAACACCCGGGCCACAATTTTTCCTTGTTCCTCATAAACCAACGATTCCGCAACGCATTCAAATTCGTTCAATACAGCCTCTATTTGTTCGGGATAAATATTTTCACCGCTGGGCCCCAAGATCATGTTCTTAATGCGTCCCTTAATGAACAAATAGCCATCCTCGTCCACATATCCAAGATCCCCCGTTTTAAACCAGCCATCCTCGGTTAAAACTTCCGCGGTACGTTCCGGATCTTTGTAATAGCCCTTCATCACATTGGGCCCTTTGACCCAAATTTCCCCTACACCGGTTTGAGGATCGGGGTCATGAATTTTAAGTTGCACGCCCGGAACCGCCGGGCCCGTTGAACGCAGCTTGAGCCCCCCGGGAACCATCGCCGCAATTAGCGGGGAGGTCTCGGTCAGCCCGTAGCCAACGGCATAGGGAAATTCGGCAGTGTAAAGAAATTCCTCCACATCCGGCGCCAACAATGCCCCACCAATTGGCATGTAACGCAGGGCACCGCCAAAAGATTGCAGAAGCTTCTGTCCGGCTTTTTTAATGATGAATTTGCGGAGACCCGGAATTTTTTGCATGGTACGCAAAATAAATTTCCCGTTCAATTCGGGTTGAATACGGGTCTTGTACACTTTTTCGATAATCAGGGGTACAATAAGCATTACCGTGGGGCGCACTTGCTGTAAGGCCGTAATGAGCAATCGGGGCGTCGGCGGCTTGGGGAAATAATGAATGCTTGCCCCCTGAATAAAGGGAGCGATCATCCCGATCGTTTTTTCGTACGCATGCGACAAGGGCAATACCGAAAGCAAACGATCATTAAAATCAACATCTACAATTTTCAGGATAGCCTGGGCATTCGACACCAGATTGCGATGGGTAAGCATTACGCCTTTGGAATTTCCGGTAGTTCCCGATGTGTAAATAATAGCGGCTAAGTCATCGGGCCGGGGATGGGTCGGCTCTGCTTTCTCCTTTTGGGCCATCTTCAATGCGGCCTGCTTTAACTTGGAAATTTCTTTGGAACCTTTATCGATAATTTCTTTCAGTGCGTCTTTGCTCTCTTCCTTTTCAAGTGGTTCCAGGGTATTGATGAGCACTATTTTTTTTACTTCATCCAGTTTGGCATCTTCAATTTTGGGAAGTAAACTTTCGGAAACAAAAACCATCTTGCTGTGTGCATGGCGAATAATGTGCACGATTTCGTTAGGATGAAAATCCGGCAAGATAGGAATAGCCACGGCGCCCATCGTGGTAATGGCAAAATATGCCACGGACCAATGTGGCATGCTTTCGCTCAAAAGCGCCACATGATCCCCCTTTTTAATGCCGATGCTTTGCATGTAAGCCTTAACCTCGGCCACTTTCTGGTAGAGGTCGTGATAAGTAAGTGGTGTGTCTCCCACAAAAGTAACGGCAGGACGATCCGGGTACTTTTTGTGGATGTATTCGAGTACATCTTTCAGGGTGGTTAAATTTTCCATGGCAAAGCCCTTGTTAATATGAAACATAAAATAATGTAAGTCTCAGTTTTTACTTGTTCAAGTATTTTAATTCACGTAGTTTGCGCAACAGGTTTAAAAATTTTTTGTAAATTTTTGAACAACCGATTATATTATCCACGCGTTCTTTTCTTGAAATACAGTAAGAACCCTTTCAGTAACGGGAAGCGCGGTGAAAATCCGCCACTGCCCCGCAACTGTGATGGGGGACGAAAGCCGAACACACGCCACTGTTCCGCCAATGCGGGATGGGAAGGCTCGGTAAGTAGGACGATCCCAAAGTCAGGAGACCGACTGAAAAGGGGACGCTCACATTGTTTCACGCGGGTGAAAGGTGGGCGTAAATCAGACCTTCTCTAACAGGCCTTTTTCATCCCCTTTTTTGTCGCAAACTTCCCGTTGCTGGAATCATCGTTAAACAACTTAGCAGGTAAGGTACGTGCAACGGTTTCTTTTGATGAGCATCTTAGTTCTGGGTTTTATTCATCCTGTTTGGAGTATTGATGGCAGGCAAGCAGTACGTGTGCTGGACGTGTGGAGCGAAAAGCCCGTACCGAACGCATTGCTTATCGCCCATTCCGACACCCTGTGGAGCGACCGACAGGGCCTGTTTTGGTTAAAAGACTTTTGCACCCATACTCCGGAAAGTTTTGTTTTACAAGCACCGGGTTATTTTACCGAACAAATCTCCTGCAAGGCACTAAAACAGGGCATTGTGTATCTAACCCCAATCGATCAAACCACCTTTATTACGGTTGTGCGTGCCCGGGGAGACAACACGCCTTTAAATGTTCCTGCCCATCAAACACGCATTCCTTTAGACAAAGAAGGCATTCCCCAACCCCTAAAGGATGCATTGGCCCGACAAAACGGCATTTTCGTTAAATCGTACGGGCCACCGGGACAATTGGCTTCCATTTCCGTGCGGGGTATGGCCGCGAGCCAAACCCAAATTTTATTCGATGGTATTCCCTTAAATAATTTGCAATTGGGCAGCGCGGATCTGGGACAAATTACGGGAAACGACCTGGCCGAGGCAGACATTTACCGTGGAAGCAATGTTTTGTTCGGAGGAAGCGGGGCGATCGGGGGTACGATCAACCTTCGGCCACTTCAGCCATCCGAACGGTTTGCCTTTCGCACGCGTGTGACCCATTCTTCCCTTGAGAACCAATCGCTGGGCACTAATGTACATTTGCCTCTCCGGCCAATCCATTTGCGCACGTTAATCACGGCGAATTTTGCCGATGGCCTGAATCATTACACCACACCGTGGCAAGGTAAAGAGGTACGTTTGCGCAACCGGGATTTTCGTCACCGCTTTCTAAGCTTTCAGGCGGTTTTTGACGGTTTACCCCACAATTCGTTTAAAGTTTACCTGTCAAATTTCTACCGGGATGGCGGTGCAGCCTCTTCATTTAAAGGAGAGACCGCAGAATCAAACAACCGTGCACGCCTCCATCTAAATAACACCCTGGGCTATCTGCGTTGGCTACGGCGTACGGCCCGCGGTGAAATATTTGTGCAAACTTACGTGCGCAACGAATGGATGTCCTACGATGATCCGACGGTGCTCACGAACTTTGTACCGTTACACAGCATTCATTTTAACCGGGAAAACGGCCTGCAGGGACGCATCCACTACTCTCCTCGCCAGGGGCTCTTAATCAAGAGCGGAGTGGAACTTGCCGAGCAAAAAATCAATAGTAGCGAAGCGGGAAAACATCAGCGGCAGCGTTATGCCTGGTATGTTTTTTCCGACTGGGCGCTATTTGATAGAACCTCCGCCCTGCAGGCCTTTCATTTAAGCGGCGGATGCCGTGTAGAGGGGAGCAATACCTTTTCGCCTCAATTTTTGCCAACATTCGGTGCGAATTTCAGCTGGCAGCACACCCAACTTTACGCCTCGATAGGACGAAATGTGCGCATCCCCGGATTTAATGACTTGTATTGGGTGCCGGGTGGAAATCCTGCGCTACGTCCGGAACGGGCATTGAATATGGAGACCGGGATCCGACAAAACATTTTATTGGGACATTGGCTGGCAGAAACAGAAATAAGCATCTACCGCAACAACGTGAGCGACCAAATTCGTTGGCTTCCGAATTACAACGGCATCTGGACACCGAAAAATTTACAACGCATTCGGAGTACGGGAATAGAGTTGGAGCTACATTTGGGCCATGTAAACGGAAAGCACAACCTTGCTTTTAATTACTCTTTCGGCAAAAGCCTTAAAGACGCACCCGACTTTACCGGAGATGCGACCGTGGGAAATCAGGTCCCGTTTTTACCTCAGGAACAATGGAATTTACATTTACAAAGCGGATGGTCTGTGGTACGAATTAAATTTACGGCTCAACACACAGGCTTTCGCTATACCGATTTTTCTAATAATCCGGCCCATATTCTGCCTTCGTTTACAATTTTTTCAGCCGGTTTATACGGGGTGTTTAAAACCAAATTTCTGCAACTCATCCCGGAAATCGAAATAGAAAACATTTTAAACAAACAGTACCAAATTCTTCCAGGCTATCCATTGCCGGGAAGATATGTCCAATTGGGTTTTACAATTAAACACTAATTAAAAGGAGGGCCTATTACTATTACTTTTAACTGTTAAAAACAGGGGAACGGGGTAAACACCCCTCGCGCTAAACCTGGCAACGGCCTGATTAGAATCGGGTAATGGCCGATTGCCCGAAACCATTTTACCCGATCTTTAACAACTCAAAACAAAACGAAAAATTAACGAAGGAGGATTAGATGACACGTTTGTTTCTGGCTATTTTACTGATTTCGCTTTTCATTGTCGGCTGTCAAAAAGACCCTTCATCATCGAATGATGAAAAAAAGGTACAATCCGTAGGTGCCTTTATTGTTAACGAAGGAAATTTTACCAAAGGGAACGGCTCGCTTTCTTTTTACAGTTTTGCCGACCAGGCCGTACAAAACAATATTTTTCAGGCTGTAAATAAACGAGCTTTAGGCGACGTACCCAATAGCATGACTGCCTGGGACACCCTGGGATTTGTAATTGTGAACAATTCCAACAAAATCGAAGTAATCGGCTTAAAAAGCTGGAAAAGTATTAAAACCATCGAAATGCCCGCCGGCGCCAGTCCGCGTAATTTGGCGGTGGTTTCTGACAGCAAGGCTTACATTACCAATTTGTTTGCAAACACGGTTGCCGTGTTAGACTTAAAAACCCTATCGCTCACACAAACCAGCATTGCGGTAGGTGCGAACCCCGAAGAGTTACTCCTTTGCGAGGGAAAAGTGTACGTAGCGAATAGCGGATTCGGTTCGGGCAATACCATCTCGGTCATCGATCCGACCTCGGATAAAGTAGTTAACACGATTAAAGTCGGAGATAATCCTACGGCATTGATGGTCGATGATGACGAAGAGCTGTATGTGTTGTGTACCGGACGCTGGCCAGCCTGGGGCGACACAACCGACACCGGCACAAACGGTGGGGTGTACGTGATTGATCCCAAAAGCCAGACCGTGACCGATTCCATTTTGGTGACCGGCCATCCTTCGGAAATCACCTATGCCGGAAACGACATGGGCTTTTTCTTGTTAAATGGAAATGTAGTAAGCTTTTCTACGGAAACGAATAAAATTTTGAATGCAACATTTATTAAAGGAACGTTTTCCTATTATGCCTTAGAAGCCGATCCGATTTCTCAGCAGCTTTTTGTTCTGGATGCCAAAGACTACCAGAGCAATGGCGAAGCGATCATTTACGATTTTAACGGGCAAGAACAAAAACGATTTACCGTAGGAATTATTCCGGGAGCCGTAACCTTTGTTTACGAATAAACTTCTTCGAAAGATATTACTTCTCTTTTTGAGCTCGATTTTTATTCTGGGCGGCTGTCAAACACAGCCTGCCCGGAATTTATCTTCTCAAAAATTCCGGCGTATTATTTCGCTTTCGCCCCACATGACAGAACTATTGTACGCTTTGGGGCAAGAAAAGCGATTGGTGGGGGTTACCGACTACTGTCAGTACCCGCCACAGGCCAAAGAAAAGGAACACATCGGCGGATTTTTAAATCCCAACCTGGAAAAAATTATCGCCTTGCGTCCCGACTTACTTCTGGGCGTTCCGGCCAATGCCGAGCTGGCACGCAAGCTGAAAGCCGAACATTTACCCGTAGTCATGCTCCCCAATGATCAACTAAAAGACATCTTTTTTACGATTGACTCTCTGGGGCGTTTGCTCAATTGCCAGTCCCGGGCACGCCAATTGCAGCAAAGCATTCACGACAGTTTGAACTTTTACAAGCAAAAAGTACAGGCATTAAAGCTTGGAACGGTAAAAGCCATGCTGGTTATTGGAAGAGACCCGGGAGCAACCACGCATTTAACCGTGGTTGGTCCTCACACTTTTATCGACTCGGTGTGGGCATTTGTGGGGGGGGTAAATGTTTTTTCCGACTTGCCGGCTAAATATGCGCAGGTAAGCCGGGAGAACATATTGCTAAAACAGCCCGAACTCATCATTGAGTTTAAATTCAACCAACCCTGGAACGCAGCCAGAGATTCACTTAACAAATTAGAATGGAGTACCCTAAAAGGCATTCCCGCCGTGCAGACGGGGAATATTTTTGTACTTACCGGTAACTACACACTCATCCCCGGCCCCCGGGTTTACCTTTTGGCCAAAGACTTTTACCACATCCTGCGCAGGGTTGCTGCAAAATATCAAACGCGGGACCGCCAAAAGCAGCTTTAAAAAGGAAGGGCTAAAATTCAAAATTACGGGTTAATTTTGGCGAAAGCTGCATTCAATAGTGCCTGTTCGAATGCATCATTATTGGGAAAAACACGGCCAAACGTGCCCTGCCAGATGGCGGCCTTTTCCATGCACAGGTAAAAAAAGACCTTTTCATGCCACTCGGAAAAGGCCTGATACATGGTGCGAAACATGCGAATCTTGATTGCGTCTGGATAGGTCCACTTGCCGTGCGGATCGGGAACCAATTCCATCTGCAAGATTTTGGTTTTAAAGCCGCTTTGGCGAATTTGACGCATCACCGGCTTGATCATCGTAACCGAGCCCATCGAAATAAACAAAACCGCCTGCGGATCAAAGCGACGCACAATCTCCCGGGCAATGTTCGGGTAGGCGGTTTCCCATTCGTCGTAGTAAATCATGGGATGAAAATGGAAGCCAACCTTTACCCCCTTTTGCGCCACCTTCTCCGCCGCTTCCAGCCGTTTTTCCAGACTTACCGTGTAGTGTTCTTCGTTTTCCACAATCACCTGCGGATTCAACGACCAGGTGCATTGTACATTGGGCGGAATTTCATTTTCCAGGAAATAGCGGATGTTGGCCGATTTGGTTTTGAATTCCAGTAAAACATTGGGATGCTGCCAGGCAAATTCCATTAGAGCGTCTAACATGCCATTGCGATTACCCCACACCAGCGAATCGGACGATTGCCCGGTGGTAATGTGAATACGTTGTGTGGGATCGATTTCAATCGATTTTAACTTTTCTCGCAAGTCGGCATCGAACACGACGCGGTCGCTGTAAAAAGTTTGAATGGTGCAGTAACTGCACCCAAAAGCGCAGGTCTCCACGGCATCGATGGTGCGCAAATTGCAGCACACGGTCTTCTCCGATGCTACCGGGCACCAGCCAAAAATCTTTTTTGGCGTTTTCTGATCGACCAACTTGGCTTGCGTTACCTTTTCCGGTACACTGCCATGAAATCCCCGGTAGGTTTTGGGCTGTGCCTTTAAACGATGGATACGACGATTTAATTCGTTCCAGAAACGCTCTTTGGCATTGCGTCCCCGGCCTTGTTCGTCATCAATCGGGTCGCGGCTTAACCAGGATTGCAGCCCGCCTTCTCCCCACATTTGCAAATCGCGCGCAATTTCGGCTAACTGCCGAAACTCCTGAAACGTGAAATGGTAACGGTCAAAAAGCCGATACAAAAATTCTTGCTCCGGCTCGGGCAGCAAGGGATACAATGTGTGTTCGCAAACGGCCGAAAACTTGGCTTGCCAATCTATTTGTCTTTGCATGAGATCCCATTCATTTAATTTGGTTGGGAAATTTAGCGGTTAAAAAAGGAAGGAGCAAATTAATCCGTCCCAAAATAACAAGCCCGGGAAATTGGGCCCGGGCGCTCAGCATCATCTTGGAGCAACCGCAACGCGGTCTATTCCGTTCCGTACAGCCGATCACCGGCATCGCCCAAGCCGGGCAAAATATAGCCGTGGTCGTTTAATTGGCGATCCAGAGCAGCGGTAAAAATGTGCACATCCGGAAAGCGATCATGCACGGCTTTAACCCCTTCGGGAGCAGCCACCAAACACAGAAAATTTATTTCCTTAATGCCTTGTTTCTTCAGAATTTCAATGGCAGCCAGTGCGGAGCCTCCCGTAGCCAGCATGGGATCGACTAAAATAACAAAGGTTTCATTTACGTTTTCCGGTAATTTCAAGTAATATTCTACCGGAAGTAACGTTTTTTTATCGCGATACACCCCTATGTGCCCCACACGGGCATTGGGCAGCAACTCCAAAATACCATCGATCATGCCCAACCCGGCACGCAAAATGGGCACAAGGGTCACATCTTTGTCCAGCACCACCCCATGCGTGCGCTCCAAAGGGGTTTCCACTTCGATCTCACTCACGGGAATGTTGCGGGTCAAATCGTACGTCATTAACATGGCCACTTCCGAAAGCGTGCGGCGAAACTTTTGCCGATCGGTTCGCTTGTCGCGCAGAACGGTAAGCTTGGCTTTAAGCAAAGGATGTTCGATAATGTGTAATTGGCGATTCATCTTTCTTCCCTTTTGTGCATAAAAAAATTCCCTTCGGGTTTGGCCCGAAGGGAATGATCGTTTTTTATTTTTTCAATGCTTCGACCATGTCGGTCTTTTCCCAGGTAAATTCGTCGAGCTCCCGGCCAAAATGTCCGTAAGCCGCTGTTTTACGATAGATCGGACGACGCAAGTCCAGCGTTTCGATAATACCGCCCGGTGTAAAATCGAAATGTTTTTGCACCAGTTTGGCTAATTCTTCATCGGAAATCTTCCCCGTGCCAAATGTTTGTACCATCAAAGAAACGGGCTCGGGAACGCCAATGGCATAAGCCACTTGAATGCCGCATTTTTCGGCCAATCCGGCGGCTACCACATTTTTCGCCACGTACCGTGCAAAGTAAGAAGCCGAACGGTCCACCTTCGTCGGATCTTTTCCGCTGAAGGCCCCGCCCCCGTGACTAAACACGCCGCCGTAAGTATCGACAATGATTTTACGACCGGTTAGCCCAGCATCACCCTGCGGCCCGCCAATCACGAAACGGCCGGTCGGATTAATGTAGTAGGTAATCTTTTTACCTTTGACCATCTCCGGCGGCAAAACCGGTTTGATCACTTCCTCGATAATGGCCTCTTCCAGTTTTTCCCTGGTTACATCCGGATCGTGCTGGGCCGAAACGACAACCTTTTCCACGGCCACGGGTTTGTCATCTTCATAGCGGATGGTAACCTGTGCTTTCCCGTCGGGACGCAAAAAGGGCAACGTTCCGTTTTTTCTTACCTGAGCCAACCGCGCCGTCAGTTTGTGGGCCAGACTAATAGGCATGGGCATTAGTTCCGGTGTTTCATTACAGGCAAAGCCAAACATCATGCCCTGGTCACCGGCCCCGGCACGATCAACCCCCATAGCAATATCCGGTGATTGCTGATCAATAGAAGTCATAACCGCGCAGGTCAAGTAATCAAACCCGTATTGCGCGTCCACATACCCAATTTCTTTAACCACATCGCGAACGGTCTTGGGAATATCTACGTAGCAATCGGTGGTAATTTCTCCCCCGACCAGCACGAGCCCCGTGGTGACAAAAGTCTCACAAGCCACCCGGCCAAATACATCTTCTTTTAGAACATTGTCCAAAACGGCATCCGAAATTTGATCCGCCATCTTGTCGGGATGACCTTCCGTTACCGATTCGGACGAAAACAGATAATTCGCCATTCTCTATTCTCCTAATTCAATCTCTATCCTGAAACGGGTAATTTATCACTTTTTCCCGTGTTCCACAAATCCGAACTCAATTTTCAGGATTTTTTGGTAAAAATCCGCTTTATTCGTCCATTTTGGCCATTTCTTTTTTCAAAAAGTCCACGTGTTGAACTTCCGATGGATCCTTTTTGTAATTCAGCGCCAAATAATAACTCGTCCAATCGCCCAGCAAAATCAGACAAAACACTTTTTCCATCACGGTTTTTCCGTCGGCGTAAATATCGACCACTTCCACGCCTTTTCCCTTGATGATCTTTTTGGTCAGTTCAATGCGTTTCAGAATGCGCGGATGCACATCTTTATTTTCCAAAAAAATTACGATAAAGTTTTTCAACAGCGGAGAATCCCATTCCCAACCGATGATTTCGTTGTGGTTCATCTCGGGGATTACATTGTAAAAAGCCAGGGCTTTTGCTTTTTGCTGAATTTCATTCTTCCAGCTTAAAGAAACCGATTTCAGGTAGGGCGCTGTGGAATAAATAATAGGAATTTTGTTCTGGATGGTGTTGGCCAATTCCCGGGAAAGCACGTAACCGTTCACATTGGGATAGTCGTTTCTGCGGCCAATTTCTTTTACAAACAGAATCAAGTCTTTGAGCTCGGAATCGTAATTCTCGATCAAGCCCAGAGCGCCAAACAAATGGTAGACCGGAAAGAACAAATAGCCAAAAGCCTGACGCGAAGTAAAGCGCGCGGGCAATTCCAGTACCGGTAATTTGTTTTCCCCGGCGAAAGTCTTTAATGCGCCGCCGCTGGTCACGCACACAACTTGTGCACCGGTTTTCAGAGCCATGCGCGCCGCCGATAGGGTTTCTTCGGTGTTCCCCGAATAGCTCGAAGCAATAACCAAAGTGCGCTCGTTGCAGAATTTCGGAGAGAAATAGCTACGTACCACATCCATCGGCTTTTTCAATTGATCGAACAAAACATCGTGCAACAAATCACCGGCCAGGCCCGAGGCGCCAATCCCAAGGTACAAAATATTGTCAATTTTATCCTTTTGCAGGGAAATTTTTGCCTTTTCGAAAATGCTTTTGCTCTCTTCGATTTGCTTGTAAAAATTCAGCAAAATTTCTTTGTACCCCGACTTATCTACTGTAAACATGGACTTCTCCTATTTTAAATATTCAAGGTCTTTGATATGCTCGTTTAAAAATTGCGCGCATTGTTTTTCGATTTCTTCGGCCGTGTGTAGGTTCTTAACTTTGTTAAACAACCCCTCACATTCGGAAACCTGCAGGGAACGAATAATTTTTTTCACGCCGGGTAAAGAGAAGGGGTTCATACTCAAACTGCGCAACCCCATCCCCAGCAAAAGAGGGATGGCTTCCGGAATGGCGGCAAACTCGCCGCAAAGGGTAACCTTTAAATTATTTTGCTGTGCGGCCTGAATGGTGCGCTCCACAAAATGCAATACCGCCGGATTGAACGTGCTAAAATACTTCGAGACTTTCTCATTGGTGCGGTCAATCGCCAGAACGTATTGGGTCAAATCATTTGTCCCGATGCTAAAAAAATCCACATATTGGGCTAACAAATCCGCCATCATGGCTGCGGCCGGTGTTTCGATCATTACCCCGATTTCGATGCCCTCATCGAACGGAATGTGATCGGCTTTTAACGCACTTTTGACTTCCTCCAGCAACTGCAGGGTTTTTTTGACCTCCTCTACCGCAGAAATCATGGGAATCAAAACTTTCACTTTCCCAAAGGCACTGGCCCTGAGAATTGCCCGCAATTGGGTTTTAAAGATCGTGGGACGATCCAGCAAAAAGCGAATGGCTCGCCAGCCCAAAAAGGGATTCAATTCGTTGCTCTCTTCTTGCTGGGGAATAATTTTGTCTCCCCCCAAATCCAGCACACGAATGGTCACCTCATGGCCATTCATTTGCTCCACAACCTGCTTGTAATATTGAAATTGCTGCTCTTCGTTGGGCATGGCCTTTTTTTCGATAAAAAAGCTCTCTGTGCGAAACAACCCGATTCCTTCGGCCTTGTTAATGCGCGCATCGTTAACTTCGTGCACAAATTCAATATTTGCCAACAATTCGATGTGCACATTGTCCTGGGTAATCGTCGGCTGATCTATTTCCTGGTACAACCGTTCTTCAAACTTTTTAAAAGCAAGCTGTCGTGCTTCGTATTCTTTTTTGGTTTCTTCGGTGGGATTGATAATAATGGCTCCGGTAAAGCCATCCAAAATCAAATAGTCGTCTTCATGCAAAACCTGAGACAGGTTGTAACGATTGACCACCGCCGGAATACGCAGTCCCCGGGCCATAATCGCGGCATGGGAGGTACGCCCGCCCTTGTCGGTCAAAAAGCCCAGAATAAAATTACGATTAAAATTGACCGTATCGGCCGGGGAGAGCATTTCGGCCACTACAATGGCCGGGGTAGAAAGCTGATAATCCACATCAATACCCAGTAGCGCATTGACCAACTTTTGTTTTAGGTCGATAATGTCGTAGGCACGCTCCCGGAAGTACTGGCTTTCCAGATTAATAAAATGCTCGCTTTTTTCGGAGAGAATTTTGGAGATGGCAAAAGCCGCCGAACATTTGGAGCGGACGATTTCCTGTTTGATTTCGTTAATCAGAACCGAATCTTTCAAGAATGCCTTCTGGCTTTCAAAAATTTCGGAGAACTGATCTTTGTAATAGGCTTCGCTGCTTTTTTGGGCATTGTCCAACTGGCGCAGCACTTTTTCGATCGCATTGTCGAATAACTCCAATTCCCGCTCAACGTTGTCAACGGTACCTTCCAGCTCCGAAATATTTAATTGGAAGGGGCGAAAAATGTAAATTGGCCCCATGGCAATTCCCGGCGAGGTAGGAATACCGGTAAGTTTTATTTCTCTTAGAATGCGTTTTTTACTCATCGTCTTCTTCGTCAAAGCCGTTTTTGATTAGGGTAAGAATAGCCTCCATCGCTTCTTTTTCATCTTCGCCCTCCACCCGCAGCACAATTTCACTGCCGGGTTCGGCGGCTAACATCATTACCCCCATGATACTCTTCCCGTTTACTTCCAGCCCGTCCTTCAAAATTTTAATGTCCGACTTGAACTTTCCTGCCAATTGCACAAGCTTGGCCGCAGGACGTGCGTGCAATCCATGTTTATTGGTAATTTGTACTTTTTCTTCGATCATATTATTCCAACAATTATTGCTACAACCATCGATACCAGTACGGGCGTAAAAAACATCTTTCGTTTTAAACGCAAAATAAGGCCTATTGCCAATGTTAAAACAAACATCAGGCTTACTTTCCAGTGTAACAAATACGCCTGATAAATTGTGTAAGTAAACAAAATTCCAATGCCCAAAACTCCAAGGCTTTTAAAGCTTTGAATAAACCGGCGGTAATTATCGATGCGAATTTTTTTGTACACATCGATTCCGTACCCATAGCCATCCAAAATGCCCTTAACGCGAATGTAAATATGAGGTATATTATACAAAATAAAAGTTAAGAGCAAGAATAGTATCTTGGTCTGTATGGCTTGGCTAAAAGCCACCCCGGTTAACCCTACGATTAACGACGCCGGACGCATTACGAACCAGCAACACTGATCACCAATCGCCCCCAAAGGCCCTATCAAAGCGTTTTTAAATTTGTCAATAACCTCTTCGGAAGGGGCATGTATTTGCTTGCGCTCTTCCTCCAAGCGGGTTACCGCTCCAATTGCATAAGAGGCAAAATAGGGATGGGAATTGAAGAATCCCACATGTCGCTTTAAGAAGCCATTGAGTTCTTCGGGATTTGCACAGATTTTTTTGGCCACCGGCATTAAGGCAAAACAGAAACCAATTGAAATCATGCTTTTAAAGTTCCAACCGGTTTGGATGAAAAACGAACGCCATAATATGGCCAGCAAATCTTTCAACGGTAGTTTTTTGTATTTTTTATTTTGCGCCATGTAAGATTAACATCCCTCCGATAATCATTCCCAAAACATAAAGCGCCCAATAACGTCTATCTTTCATCAGGGTTATGGTCATGCCCATTCCCACCCCCAAAACGGAAATTTTTCCGTAAAGTCCGATACGATTAGCCAAATCCAACGGCATTTGAGCCAAAAAGGGTTTTAAACCGTATTCAAATACCAGGGTTAAACTTACCATTAACGCAAAAAAGACAAGGGCACTAAATGCAAGGGCATTAAAAATAATCGGTCCGAAAGTGACGGCTTTGCCCTGATTTAGTTTGTTGAGAATGTGCTGTAGATATTGTTGATTCCTATTCCGAATAAAAGTTACAGTTTTCGCTCCGATAAAGCTAACCAGCACCGCATACGCAATGACCATGAAAATAATAAAATGCGTAAGTTGCGGAAAATCATCAGATAATCGTATCGCCAAAATAACAGCCGCCACCGAACCAATTTCTCCTTCGGGAATGATGGCTGCTCCCACGGGCATGTTGCTTAGCCAAATTAATTGTAACCAGAAGCCCAGCTCAAAGCCCAACTGGGCGTTTCCGCCCAGCCAGCCCAAAATAGGGCAGGCAAATAAGGGTTGGGCAATTAACATTTGAAAAGCTGCCGTGCTGTCCAGCAAAAGAAGCGCACCGCTTAAACTTAACCCGAATAGTTGCAGCATGGAATTCCCTACTGTTTACTTCATTCCCGTATACAAGTTAATGGGCACGCTAACCCGAAAACGATATTTATCCGTGGAACTCAGGAAAAGCTCGCCGAACAGGTAATAACCGTTCGGCGCGACCGGCAAGGTCCCATCAATGGTAAAACGCACGTCTTTTTCAACTCTGGGATAGAAGGTTTCCGCACTTGCTTCCACCGGAATCTGGTCGAACATGTAATAACTCTCTTTTAAATCGGCCGTCCAATGTTGTGCTTTTTTGCTGGCAAAGGCCGGAATCAGCTCAAGATAGTAGTCGCCGGAAGAAGGCGGAACAAATACAATTTTCTTTTTGCGATAGGTAAGTCCATCGGCCATTAAAATTTTACCGTTGTAATCCCGAATATTGATGGCAAAATCGGTCATCTTATTGAATACATCCGGGGGCAATTCCAGGTTAAATTCCACCTTTTCGATTTTTTCTCCGATGCTAAAATCCAATTGATACAATGCGTTATCTTCATCCAAATAATTCACTTTTTGCCAGCCGTAAACATTCCCGGTAATTCGGCAAAACGTCGGCTGATCGAAATAATTGAGCACGGTAAATTCGCCTTTGGGTTTTTTGCCGTTTTCAATGCGCACATCACTGATGATGTCGGGAGTTACGTTTAACCCGCTAAACGCGATGGAATATTTGCAGTACGATGTTTCCGGATTGCGAAAATCGGCGTAAAGAACCATTTCATATGTTCCGTATTGCAAATCGTCCCCACTTAAACGAATGATTTCCTGATTATTCTTTTCCGAGCGCAAAACGGCATATTTGTCCATTTCCCGCCCCTGCGGATCGAACAAAAAGGCGATTACCCGGGCGTAGCGATTGGCTAATGTGTACAATTGAATGGTGAGGCCTGTTGCTTTTACAGGAACATCAAAATAAACGCGGTGGATGTCTCCGGGTTTGATTTTTATTTCGGACGACTCCAACCGATAATGATTTGTTTCGTTAAACTCGAATGGTTTTACGTATGTGCACCACAATTCAAATTCTTTGTTGATCGCTTTCATTGATTTGTCTTTGCGGAACGCTTCAATTTTTCCTGCGTACAGTCCCGGTTTTTTTAACAATTTATGGTCAAAATACACTTCCACCGTGGCCGGCTGTTGTCCTTTGATGTAAGCGCTTTTCGAAACCAGCTTCAACCAGGGCTTGGTCGATTTTAAATCATAGGCGCGATAAAATTGATTTTTTTGGTCGGCGTTGAGTTTTTGCGGAAAATCGGGATAAATGCGAAAGCGTTGTTTGTGTTTTTTATCCGGAGCATAATCGCCAAAACGCCAGTAGGCTGCGCGGCCCGTTTCATCTTTGTAAATGGGGCTCAATGTCTCAATGCGGTAGCTTAACACCTTGTCCTGATCTTTGCGCTTAATGTATTCTTTGTAATATTCAAAAGCCCTGGGAATGTTGAAAACGCCGGCACCTTGATCGAGAATTGTGTAGCCCGGTAGCGGATCTCCGGAATTAATAATGGCTTTCTTGAGTAACTGCCCCACTATGGGCAAGGAGGGATGGTGATGAATGGCTGCCGACATAAGCAATGCGACGGCACCCGTTGCCTGAGGCGAGGCCATACTGGTACCCCACATACGATCACGTTTGGCATAAGGAGGCACGGTTGAGGCAGCTCCACCCGGTGTCAGGATGTCGGGTTTGTTCAATTCGCCCCCGCGGGAACTGAAGACAAAAATTTTGTCTTCTTTAATATTCCCATTGTACAAATCCCGGGCGGTTTCTTTCGGGTTCATGGCTCCCACGCTTAATACGCGGCGTGCAGCAGCGGGTAAGCCCACGTTGGAAATTCCCGGACCCTCGTTTCCGGCACTTACGCAAAAAAGCAGTTTCTCATTTTCGCGCAACAAGTCATTCAATGAATATTCCATGCTGGCCCGGCCTTCAATTTCCGAACCAATACCGAAACTCATGTTGAAAACAACGGCTCCTTTGTACTTCTTGGCAAATTCAACCCCATATTCATACGCTTTAAGCATGCTTCCGGTTGTGGTTGCTCCACCGGCCAGGGTACAATCTCCGATTTTCAAACTAATAATTTTTGCTCCGGGAGCAATACCGTTTAGTCCCGGTTGCCCGTTAATCTGATACCCGGCGGCAATACCCGCCACGTGGGTTCCGTGGCTGGAGCCATCGTAAAAAAAGTTTATGCGCTCTTCATCGGGATAGATGTTGATGGCAAAGTTGGCCAGATTTTTTTCTGTTTCGGGATTCCGGCCACGGAAACGAACGATCTGATGCTTCTCTTTGTAGTTCCAGAAAGGTTGCTCATCGTCCAGATTACCATCGCCGTCCAGGTCGATGTAGGCAATCCACCCTTTTTTGCTTTTTAAAACAATAAAGCCGAATGTATCGTCTTTTTTTCCATTGTTGTTCACATCGGGAATGACGGTGTTTTTGAAATGGTCTTCGGACAATACGCCGATGTAATAGGTGCTGTCCTCTGGTTGCAAAGTTAATTTATCGTAGCCAAAGAGACGGGTCCCCGATGAGTGTTCCAGGTATTTCTCTCCGTTTTCTTCCCCGGTTTTGGCTTTTTCGTAGTACACATCGCCTTCACCGGAAAAATCCTGTACGTCAATAATTTTGTCTTTCCCGTTGGGGAGTTTACGCAATCCTGGCACTCCCACATCGATGCCCGTATCCAAAATGATCACCACCACACTGTCGCCGTTGGCATCGGGATGTTGCGCAATGAATTGCCTGGCTCCGATTCGATCGACGTTTAAAAAATCCCAATTTGTCGCCCAAAGGAAGGATGTTAACAAAAATATGATTGCGGATATTTTTAATAGCATAGTGACTCCTGATGTTAAAGATGCAAATATGGCTTAGAATAGAATTTAAAAGAATGCGATTTCGTATGCAAGCAATCCTCGATTTCTTTTACCGGAGGTAATATTGGCATCGGCTCTCCGCTTAATCGTCCCATCGAATCTATTCTAATAAACTTTTTGCTAAAAGTTCCGTATGACTTTTCTAATATGGGCATTGGTTTTTAAATTTAAAATTGCGAAACTCTCCGCCTAACCTTAGCTTTTAATGTTTGCAAAGGAGGAACGAGTATTTGTCGGGGTCGCGTTATCTTATTTTGTTACTTTGGCTGGGATTAATCATGCAAGGTTTCGGATTTTCTCAGACACATTTTAACGGACATCGCTTCTTTAATCCTTTTCCCGGTTTCGAGGCACGCTCAACTGGTGACATCCTTAAATGGTTCTTCTGGGACCGTTTGACCGGAAAGCGCAAGGTGCCCGATCCACAAGAAGCGGTACTTCCTCTGGCTAATGCTCATCCTGAACTTTTGAAAGAAAATCGCACACGTTTTTCCGTAACGTGGATTGGCCACTCAACTCTATTCATTCAATTGGACGGGGTAAATATTTTAACCGATCCTATCTTTAGCACACGCTGTTCGCCTTTTTCTTTCATCGGGCCAAAGCGCGCCGTGCCACCGGGCATTCCTCTGGATAGTCTGCCACCAATTGATCTGGTCGTAATTTCTCACGATCATTACGATCACCTGGATAAGGCAACGATAAAACGGCTTGGCAATCGGCCGCTGTATGTGGTGCCGATTGCTATCGGCACCACGTTACGTTCCTGGGGGATAACGCATTTTATTGAACTGGACTGGTGGGGAGCTTTTAAGTTCAAGGGACTCACTATTGTTTGTACCCCGGCACAACATTTTTCGGGTCGCACCCCCTGGGGACAAAATCGTACATTGTGGGCAAGCTGGTTGATTAAAGGAAGCTCTTCCTTCTACTTTGGCGGTGACACAGGTTATTTCCCCGGATTTGACGAAATTAGGCATAGGGAGGGAAAAATCGATTATGCGGCTTTGCCTATCGGGGCCAATGCGCCGCGATGGTTCATGAAGCCCGTACATATGAATCCGGCGGATGCCGTCAAAGCCTTTCTGGAGCTAAACGCTCATGTATTATTACCCATTCATTGGGGGACGTTCCAGCTGGGTGATGAACCGTTAGATGCGCCACCCAAAATGCTGGTCAAGGAGGCTGAGAAGAAACATATTGCTCTGGAAAGATTGTGGATTTTGAAACACGGGGAGACGCGTTTTTCACAGAGCGGTGGCGATTGATCGCTATCAATCGCCACGGCACCCGGGGTTGGCTGATCGCAATCAGCCAACCCTCACATCCCAAGTTTTAAAACAAACGTTGTAATGGACAAATAAATCAAAATCCCCAAAATATCATTCGTTGTCGAAATAAACGGTGCTGCCGCCAGGGCGGGATCAATATTCAACCGTTTAAATGTAAGTGGGATAAGCGCCCCGATAATTGCCGCATTATTAATCACCACAAAAATCGACACCGCCAAAATCCCGGCAAAAAAATAGGTGTCCCAAATCGCGACAATCAGAAAAATCAGAATGGCAAAAAACAGGCTATTAAAAAAAGAAATGCGAAATTCTTTAATCAAACGCTTGGTCGTATCGCGCACACTTAAATCACCGGTTGCCAAACCACGAATTACAATTACACTGGCCTGTTGGGCGGTCGAACCGCCCATGGCCATCACAATGGGAATAAAAAAAGCGATCATCACTTTTTGTTGTAACGTAACATTAAACTGATTCAAAAGCAGGGCCGAAATAATTTCACCGAAAAACGCAACCAAAAGCCAGGGCAACCGCGCCTTGGCCAGTTTGAAAGTGCTCTCTTCGGTGATCTCTTCATCCGGGGCACCGGCAATGTACGACATATCCTCGGCCCCTTCTTCTTCCAAAACATCCACGATATCATCAATGGTGATCCGTCCGACCAGATGGTTCTCCTTGTCCACAACCGGCATACTCACAAGGTCGTACTTACTAAAAATGTTCGCCACCTCTTCCTGATCCATGTCCGTGCTCACCGTAGGCACATCCGTCTCCATAATGTCCTTTAATTTGGTATTCCCATCGGCCAGGACCAAATCCGTCATCGACACCGTACCCAACAAATGATTTTCCTCATCCACCACATAAACCGAATACACATGGGAAATTTCATCCTTTGCGCGCAAGCGACGAATTTCTTCAATGGCTTCATTCACGGTAGCCGTTGCCGGCAGGGCCACATATTCCAGGGCCATAATACCGCCGGCCGTGTCCTCTTCGTAATGCAGCAGTTCCTTGATCTCATCCGATTCTTCTTTGGGAATGCGCTTTAAGATCTCCGGAACAGATTCCTCCGGCAAAGCTGCCACAAAATCTGCCGCATCGTCAGAATCCATTTCGCTTACGATCTTGGAAATCCGCTCAATGCCCACCTCTTCGGTCAGCTCTTCCATCAACGGCGGATCCAATTCGGCCAAAACAGCACTGGCAATGTGTGCCGGTAAAATCGTAAACAAGTAGGCGCGTTCTTCTTTCTTCAAATGACTAAAAATCTGCGCAATATCCGCCGGATGCAAATCGATCAAAATATTTTGCAGAGCGCCTTTATTCTGACGCTCAATCAATTCCTTTATGTCCGGAATAATGGCGTCAACATCGATTGGGATCATAGGCCCTTTTCCTGTTTTAAGCTGTTTGTTAATTGTTTGAACTCCTCTACCGTTAACTGTTCCGGCCGTCTGGCAAGTAAATTATCATCTAATGAATTTACGGATGCTTTGTCAAAAATTCTACTTAAACTGTTTTTCAGTGTTTTCCGTCGAAAATTAAAAGCACCACGCACAACTTTCCGAAATAGCGCTTCATCAGGCACATTTTCAATCCGCGGGAAAAAGTCGAGAGCAATCACGGCAGAATCCACCCCGGGCACCGGAAAAAAATTGCCCCGTTTAATCTCGAACAAATATTCCGTGCGGGCGTAGGCTTGCGTAAGCACCGATAAAATACCGTAATCCTTGCTGCCGGGCCGGGCGGTAATGCGTTTGGCCACTTCTTTTTGCACCATAAGCACCGCACGTTCAATGCTTTGATAAAAATCCAACAAATGAAAAAGAATCGGACTGGTAATGTGGTAAGGCACATTACCAATCACCTTAATCCGTCGCTCCCCGGCCCAATCGGCTAACGTGAGCGTCAAAAAATCTTGGTGTAATACCTCCATCTGGCCCGCAAATTTTCCCCGCAGTTCCTCAACCCAGCGTTCATCCACTTCCACCGCAACAAACCGCGCCGGACGGGCCTCCACAATATGCGTACTTAACGCGCCTTTGCCCGGACCGATTTCCAGCACAATATCATCCGCGGCAATGTGCAAATTCTCAACAATTTTTTGCTGATAATGTACATTGATTAAAAAATTCTGCGAAAATCGTTTTAACGGACGATTGGAAGTTCGTGAATTGGTCACAAAAAATTCCCGGTAAAAAAACCAAATCGGTTTGAATTGGAATGGAACAGAATAAAATCCGGCGCGGCGGCACTTGTGCTTACTATTGCCCAGTCATTCCGCGCCGCTGTTAATTTCTCAAACGAGCACCCCGCAATGTTGCCGGTACTCAAGATTGCACGTATTTAAATCAAATTCTAAGTTTGGTAAACAGACGCAATGCGTTTTCCGTGGTCACTTTGCCCAGTTCTTCCACCGAAACCTGTTTGATCTCCGCTATCTTTTGCGCTGTATAAATAAGAAATCCCGGCTCATTGCGTTTACCCCGCAGAGGAACCGGGGTTAAAAACGGGCTATCGGTTTCCAGCAGCAAACGTTCCAACGGGACCTGTGCAACCAGTTCATCCAACTTCGAATTTTTAAAGGTCACGTTTCCGGTAAACGAAATGTACAAATCCGTAGCAAGAATCTTTTGTAAAAATTCCTGATCACCGGAAAACGAATGCATTACTCCGCCGATGTCCGAAATATTCTTTTCTTTGATCAAAGCGTACATGTCATCGTGTGAGTCGCGATTGTGAATGATGAGCGGTAATCCCAACTTTTCGGCCAGATGGGCCTGGTACAAAAACGCATTCTTTTGCACATCTTTCGGCGCGCGCATGTGATAATAATCCAGCCCCACTTCGCCGATGGCCACAACTTTTTCGTGTTGCGCCAGCTCCTCAATCATTTCAAAATCACGATCGGGTACATCCGCACATTCCGTGGGATGAATACCAACGGCAGCAAAAACCATCGCGTACTTCTCGGCAATCTCCACCGATCTTTTCGAAGATTCCAGATCGGTGCCAATCGTAATAATGGCTGCCAACCCATTCTTAATGGCTCTCTGGATCACAATCTCCCGATCTTCATCAAAGAGATCAAAATCCAGATGTGCGTGGGTGTCAATAAATAATTCCATGGTCCCTACCCTGCCCTTGTTGCTTCCGACTACCGAACTTCGCTGCCCGAGGGCATCGTTTCGTCCATTACCGTCAGCAAAGACATCTTCCCCTCGGACGATGCGGCCAACAACATACCGTTCGATTCCACACCGAACAATTTGGCCGGCTTCAAATTAGCCACGATTACAATCTTTTTACCGATCAACGTCTCGGGGCTGTAATGTTCGGCAATACCAGCAACAATTTGTCGTTCTTCTTCTCCCAAACGTACCCGCAATTTAAGCAGTTTCTTCGATTTGGGAATCGGTTCGGCGCTGACAACCTCTGCAACCTTTAGCTTCACCTTTTGAAATGTTTCGTAATCGATTCTCTCTTCTTCAGGCTTTTGCGCTTTGTTCTGCAATGCTTTTTGCAACTTTTGAATTTCCGCTTCGATAACTTCGTCTTCGATTTTCTTGAACAAAATCTTCGGTTTCTGCAAGGCATGCCCCACCGGCAGGCGCTTGCTCGGATATTCGTCCCAACCCGGTGTCCCTTCGATGTTCAGCACTTTCCAGATCTCCCGCGAAGTAAAGGGTAGCACCGGTTCGCTCAAAACCGAAAGCACCGTCACCGTTTGCAGGCACAAATTAATGGTTGTTGCGCAATTTTCCGGATTGGTTTTGCGTGTATTCCAGGGTTCCTTGTCATTAAAATATTTGTTGGCAAAACGTGCCAAATCCATCAATTCCCGCACATACGCCCGCATCTGATATTTGTCGATCAGGGCACCAAGCCGGTCCGGCGCCTCTTCCAACCGACCGAGCAACTCCTTGTCCAGATCGCTCAGAGGGCCCAACGCCGGAACTTTCCCTTCAAAGTATTTGTGGGCAAAAGTCATTGTGCGATTAATAAAGTTGCCGTAAATATCGGCCAGCTCGTTATTGTGGCGTGCCTGAAAATCCTTCCACGAAAAATCGGAATCCTTGGTTTCGGGCAAAATGCTGGCCAGAACAAACCGCAAGGGATCGGGATCAAAGCGCTTTAAGTAATCATCCAGCCACACGGCGTAATTCCGGCTGGTCGAAAGTTTGTTGCCTTCCAGATTCAAAAACTCATTGGCCGGCACATTTTCCGGCAAAACAAATTCGCCGTGGGCCATAAGCATGGCCGGAAAAATCAAACAATGAAACACGATGTTATCTTTACCGATAAAATGTACCAAACGGGTGTTTTCATCTTGCCAGTACTCTTTCCATTTTTCCGGCGCCCCCTGCTTTTCAGCCCATTCTTTGGTCGCCGAAATGTAGCCAATGGGAGCATCAAACCACACATACAGCACCTTGCCCGTGGCATCCACGCCATATTTTTTTGCCACGTCTTCCGGAACCGGCACGCCCCACGGCAAATCACGTGTCACCGCCCGATCGGCCAAACCGTCGTTAAACCAACTGCGCACCTGTCCCAATACATTGGGTTTCCACTCGGGATGCGTTGCAATCCATTCTTCCAATTGCTTCTGGAACTTGGCCAGCGGTAAATACCAATGGGTGGTTTCCTTCAAAATTGGTTTGGCATTTGTAATGGCGCTGCGCGGATTAATCAACTCCAGCGGACTAAGAGATTTTCCGCATTTTTCACATTGATCCCCGTAAGCGTTTTCGTACCCGCATGAAGGACATGTTCCCACCACAAAGCGATCGGCTAAAAACATCTTCGCTTCCGGATCGTAAAGCTGCTTTTCGGTTTTAAGCACAAAAATGTCTTTTTCGGCCAGCACTCGAAAGAAATCCTGACTGGTTTTGTGATGCACCGGAGAAGACGTGCGGCCGTAATAGTCAAAGCTCATGCCAAAGGCTTCAAAACTTTTCTTGTTCAGTGTATGGTAACGATCCACCACATCCTGCGGCGAAACACCTTCGGAACGGGCACGCAGCATGATGGGCACCCCGTGCTCATCAGAGCCGCAAATGTAAATGACATCCGAACCTTTAAGCCGATGGTAGCGAACAAAAATGTCGGCCGGCAAATAGGCCCCGGCCAAATGTCCCAAATGAATTGGCCCGTTAGCGTAAGGCAAAGCACTGGTTACTAAAATGCGTTTCTTCAAAACATTCCCTCGTCAAATCGTTAGAATTCATGGTTCAAAATACAACGCTGCAATTTAAAGCAGTGTTTCAAAATTTGCAAATGGCCGGAAAAATAAACTTCCGGTCAAAAAGAAAAAACACCTAATGAGTGGGCAAATGCGTCACTTCTTTAAATCAAAAGGTAAAATGTAAATGGAATGGGTAAAGGGATTGATATCGATGTACACATCCACGCCGTAAACCTCGCGGATTAAATTGAATTGCAACACTTCATCCGGCTTGCCGTCTTTAACAATTTTGCCTTTGTTCAGCAAAACCAAACGATCGCAAAATTGGGCGGCTAAATTTACCTCGTGGGTCACTAAAACAACCGTTTTGTCCTGAGTTTGACTGAGCTGCTTTAAAAGCTTTAAAATGGCAATTTGATGCTTTAAATCCAAAGCCGAAGTTGGCTCGTCCAACAAAAACACATCGGTATCCTGCGCCAGAACGCTGGCAATAAGCACCCGCTGTTTTTCGCCGCCACTTAAAGAGGGGAAAAGGCGTCGGGCAAATTCTTGCAAATCCATTTGACGCAATGCGCGCCCCACCGCTTCTTCTCCCAGAGGATCGCTGGCAGGAATTCCCCTTAAATAGGGAAAACGTCCCATGGCTACTACTTCCTTCACCGTAAAAGCAAACGAAAGGTCGATGCCCTGGGGCACGTAGCCGATACGGCGAGCCAGTTCTTTGCGTTTCCACTGCTGCAAAGGCTTCCCAAACAAGTGGTAAGTGCCTTTTTGTGCCGAAAATAATGCAGCCAAAATTTTCAACAGGGTCGATTTTCCCACACCATTCGGCCCGATAATGCCGATCATTTCGCCACTTCCGATCGACAAGTCAATATCTAAAAGCACCGGCGCGGCTCCGTAGCCAAAGGTAATATTTTCCAGCCGAATGATTTCGTTCATTTCGCTCTTCCCGAATTATTTAGGGCTAACTTAAAAAATTATTGAAATTGATGGCAAACCGGACGGACAACATTAGCGCCCTTTTTCAAAGTTGGCCTCAAACCACTGTGATGTGTGCGACCGAACCATTTGTACCAGACAAATGTGCGCCAGAAATGGTGTGGGATTCTTCAAAGCATTTTCGTACAAATAAATTAAGGCATTGCTGTATTTATCCAAATAAACGCTGTCGATCTGGGTGGGATCCCCCAACACAACCAGCTTCGTATCTTCGCCCAAACGGGTTCCCAGGGTACGCATTTGAAAAGGGTTGGCGTTTTGGGCTTCATCAAAAATTACAAAAGAATTGGCCAAATCGGCACCGCGAATATCGGCCAGATTCAACAATTCAATAACCCCGGAATCAATCAATTTTTTGTAGCCTTCTTCGGTCCCCTCTTTGGAAAACAAGCGCAATTTCTCAACAAAAGGACGCATTTTGGGCAACAATTTACGCTTGACCGATCCCGGCAAAAAACCGATGTCTTCGCCCAAACGGCTTTTGGTAATCACGGGTTTGATGAGTTTAATGGAATCGTATTTGCGCTCCTTAAACACCTTCTCCAGGGCGGCCGCCATAGCAATGTGCGTTTTTCCGGTACCGGCTTTACCGATGATAATCTGAATCTTGATGTCGTCATCCATAGCCTGTTGCATGCACACCGCCTGCTCAAAATTGTAGGTATAATGTTGCATGTCTAAAACTTTGGGCGGCATGTCCAAAATTTTGGTGGAAAAATAATCGAAATATTTCAATTTGTCGCCCTTGCGAATGCCCATGCCAAAAAATTGATTGCCCGGATCGAACAGGGCCGCTCCTTCGTTTTCGTTCAAACGCCACTTTTTACGGTAGGGAATATCCCAGTCGCCCGCCGCCTTGTGTTTAAACAGATAATTAATCTCGTCCTCTTCCAGTGCCAATTCTTTTACCGGCTGAAAAAAACTGTCCAAATATTCTTCGGAAATTTTGTCGTGCAGGTAATCTTCACAGGGAATATTTAAGGCCCAGCTTTTAATGCGCAAATTACGATCTTTCGAAACCAGGATGAACGAACGTCTGGGAAATTTCTCCTTTAAGCCCATAATTTGCGACAGCATGGCATTGTCTTTGTACGAGGTAGCCAATTCGGGAGGGAAGTTCTTGGACATAAAATTGTTCACAAAATACAGCGTACCCTGATGCCCATTGGGAATCAGCAGGCCTTCTCCGGGATCACCCCCGCGCTGGATGAGCAATTCCAGCTTCTGGCTGATATCGCGGGCATTGTAACCCAGTTGCGGATCCTTCTTTTTGCTGTCGATCTCGTCCAGCACAAAGAGAGGAATAAGTACAATGTGTTCTTCGAAGCGAAAAATAGCCGACGGATCATGCAATAAAACATTGGTGTCCAGAATGTAGCAATTACGCTGATCCTGCGGCGATTTCGGATTTAAGTCTAATTGAGCCATGTTTTAATTTACTGGTTATTAGCCGTTGTAGAAAAACGGCTACACGTTAAAGCGAATATTTAAAATATCGCCATCCTGAACGATGTAATCTTTTCCCTCAAGGCGTAACAGGCCTTTTTCTTTACAGGCCTGCATCGAACCTTCCCGAATCAAATCGTCGTAGTGTACGGTTTCGGCGCGGATAAAACCTTTCTCCAAATCGGTGTGAATAACGCCGGCTGCTTTTTGCGCATTGGTCCCCTTGCGGATGGGCCAGGAACGGCATTCGTCTTCTCCCACGGTAAAAAATGAAATAAGCCCCAATAATTCATAGGACTTACGAATTAACTTTAACAGAGCCGGTTCGGAAATTCCCAGATCGGCCATAAAGGCCGCGGCATCTTCCTCTTCCAGTTCGGAAATTTCTTTTTCAATTTCGGCGCTAAGGGTGGTAACACCGGAATTTTTCGTGTTTAAATACGCAAAGTCTTTTTCGATGGCTTCGGCATTCGGAATGTCATCTTCCTGAATGTTAATCACGTACAGCACGGGTTTGGCCGTCAGGAACTGGTAACCTTTGAGAATAAGCTGCTCTTGCTCCGTAAAATCCATTTCCCGCAAAGGCTTTTCCTCTTCCAGTTGAGCCTTCAATTTTTCGAAAAGAGCAAATTCTTTTTTGTCTTTCTCATCCTGTGTTTTGTTCACAAGTTTTGCCAGTTTTTCGTAACGATTCTCCACAATAGACAAATCGCTCAACAGGAACTCGGTGTTAATGTATTCGATGTCTGCCTTGGGATCGATGCGATCCAGCGGATGCGGATAATATTCGTTTTCAAAATTCCGAATGACAACCAGCAACGAATCGACTGTTTTCAAATTGGCCAAAAATTGCCCGGGCAGGCCCCGGGTTCCTGCCGATGCGCCCTCCAGTCCCGGTACTTTAATGTATTCGATGGTGGCGTTTACCTTGCGTTTGGGATTGAACATTTCGGTTAAACGATCCAAACGTTCATCGGGAACTTTTACCACCCCCCGCTCGGCGCTCATTTTTGCCCCGGGCTGTTCTTGCATTTTATGTTTTAACAATGTCGAAAAAATTGTTGACTTGCCGGAATAGGGTAAGCCTACTATGCCTATTTGCATACCTTCTCCTTACGCGCACTGAAAATTGGTTAAACAGATTTCCTGAATCGAAACCGCTTCCGATTCTTTCCTAATTGAGTGGTAATTTAGTGAATTCCCGATGCCCAATCAAAACTATCATGCCCGTAGGCCTCCGGGGAAGCTTTCTTCCCCGGAAAGACCAACCGGCAACCTTTAGCGCAACAAAATCATTTTACGCTGGGCGTAAAATTTACCGTTCACGCGCAGGCGGTAAATGTAAACTCCGCTTGGCAATTGTTTCCCGTTCAGGCCGCGGCCCTTCCAGACCACCTGGTGGGTTCCCGCATTGAAATTTTCGGGACCGACTACCGCGACTTTTTCGCCGTTCGTGTTAAAAATTTCGATCCGTACCGCGCCGCCCTGTTTTAGATGCACCGGTATTGTTGTAGAGGGGTTAAAAGGGTTGGGATAATTTTGCCCCAACGCATACTGACGGGGAAGACCGGAAAGCGTTCGGTCAATGGCAGTAGCCTCACCTGTAGAGTCGGCCTTTACCACAAACAGATCACTTTCCCCGTTTCCCGTGGATTTCGTAAAGCCAACGGCTAAATAGCACTGATCGCTGGTTTCTATTACGTTCCAGAAAACATCTTCCTGATCGCCGCCAAAGGCCTTTTGCCATTTTGTTTCCCCCTGACTGTCCACTCTCCACAACAGCCCATTCCAATATCCCCCGAAAGATATTGTCTTGCCGGCCAGAATCAGGCCTCCGTCATGGGTGGTGCTGATGCCAAACGCGTAGTCATCCTCACTGCCGCCGGCATGGCACGTTTTAAGCGTATCACCCTGAGTGTTCATTTTAAGCCAAAGCATGTCGTGCCGGAAGCCACTGCCCCAAAAACCGTAACCGGCAAACACCGCAACGGTATCGCTCAGGCAAACATCGTATCCTTCGGTCCAGCCCATGCTCGAAAACGATTTTAACCATTCCGTACTTCCATCGCTGTGCAACTTGATCATGTACATATCCGGCGAGAATGCCCCCCGGCTTTTTGCCGAAACGTAAATATTGCCCGAGGCATCTACGGCACAACCCCTGCCCTGCTCTTCACCCGTGCTGCCAAAGGTTGCCGTCCAAAGTGTGTCGCCCTTGTCATTCACTTTTAACACCCACACATCATCCCCGCCATGACCAAACGAATTGGTTGTGCCGGAAATGACAAAATTCCCGTCCGGCGTTTTCTGGATTGCGTAAGCATATTCATTCCCGCTGTCGCCATAGCACTTATGCCATTGCATTTCGCCGGAGGCGTTTACTTTGACAACAAGTAAATCTTCGGGGGCCGTCTCATCTTTGCGGCAATAACCAACCAAAAGTAAACTGGAATCTGCCGTCAGGGCTCCACTGCGGAAGAGCTCATCCTCTCCCAAATCAAAATTTTTCTGCCAGACCAAATCTCCCGTGTTCGTAATACGTACCAGGTACCCATCCAGCCCCACACCGTTAAACGATTTGGTGTAGCCAATCAAAATATAATCGTGGTTGGGACATTCCAGAACAGAATACCCTACGTCATTTTCTGTTCCGCCAAACGTTTTAGTAAAGGTGTTCCCAGCGGTTAAAAGCAGGGGAACGGTTAAGAAGAAAACCAACACTGCCCGTAACATTTGTTCACCTCCTATCTTTTATTTTGGAAACATACAGGTAAGTGTAGCCATGCTACCAAACCCACAAACAAACTGTCGCACAAACTAAAACAATTTTAAAAAGCAAACAGGCAACAAGACAGAAGGCACTGGTTCGGAATTTTTAGGAATTCGGTTAGGCGTATTCTTCTTCCTTAATTTTGTATTCTTCCAATTTGTTGTACAAAGATTTTCGGCTAATCCCCAACAAATTGGCCGCTTTTAATTTATTGCCCCCGACCATACGTAACGTTTTTACGATAGATAATCGTTCTATTTCGGGCAAGGGGGTACCCGCCTTCAGGCGAATTTCTTCCCGGGCCGGGGTCAGCACAAAAGGCGGCAAATCTTTTACCTTAATCTTTTCTTTGGCCTGAATCATGGCGTGCAAAACCACATTGCGCAACTCTCGCACATTACCCGGCCAATGGTAATGTTTTAAAATTTCCATCGCTTTTTCATCGATGCCGGCAACGCCGGTCTGATATTTTTTCTCGAATTGTTCCATGAAATATTGCAGCAACAAGGGAATGTCCGACACGCGTTCCCGTAACGGAGGCAAATCGATCCGATAAACATCCAGCCGATAATACAAATCGCTGCGAAAACGCTTTTGGGCAATTAATTCCTGCAAATCCACATTGGTAGCAGCCACAATGCGCACATCCACCTCAATAGAACGCGAACTTCCCACGCGTTCAATGCGCCCGGTTTCCAGTACGCGCAGGAGGGCTATTTGCAGGGCCTCGCTCATCGTGCTAATTTCATCCAGGAAAAGCGTACCGCCGTTGGCTTCTTCGAATTTTCCCTTGCGCTGTTCGGTGGCCCCCGTAAAAGCTCCCCTTTCGTGGCCGAACAATTCGGAAATTATCAAATCTTTGGCAATAGCTCCGGTATTCACGGCAATAAAGGGTGCGTTTTTGCGATGCGAAGCAAAATGGATGGCCCGGGCCACTAATTCCTTACCGGTTCCGCTTTCTCCGCTGATGAGAACAGGTACATCGATGTTAGCCACTTTCCGAATGCGCTGAACAACCGCCTTAATGGCTTTGGATTGCCCGACAATTTCACCGAAATGTAACGGAATGTTCGATCGTTCCGGTGATTTCCAGCCCTGACTTTTTAAGGCACGCCGCACCACTTCTTTTAGTTTTACCGGATCGATCGGTTTGGGCATGTAATCCAGCGCGCCAAGATGCAACGCCTGTACCGCCTGCTCAATGGAACCGTATCCCGTGACCATAATAACTTTAAGCAAAGGATCGTAATCGTTAATCATTTTCAGCAGTTCCATGCCGTCGATTTTTTGCATTTTGTAGTCGGTAATAACCAGATCGTACGAATGATTGCGGATTAGCTGCATGGCCTGCTCGGCCCCTTCGGCCTGATCGACCAAATACCCTTCGTCTTCCAGCAACAAAGCCATTCCTTCCCGATGGGCTTCGTCGTCATCAATAACCAAAAGGCGTGGCTGACTTTTTAACATGTTTCTTCCATGTATTCATTTATTTTTGATTCTATCTTCGGCGAATTTTCGCTATTTTTGAACCCCTACAACGGAGCACCTCGAAAAAATTAAAAATAAGATAGAACATTCATCAAAAAAATGCCGTGATCTTCATTACACGTGGGTAATCAGATAGTTCGTGACTTCAATAGGTTTGGGATTTTCGGGAACCGAAATCGACACGCTTTGCCAGCGGAAGCCTCGTTCTTTAAGCAGTTCAAAAAACAAACGGGCTACGGCACGGCCTGGCTCGGCAATAATAATTGTTCCATGACGATTTAAATAACGCTCGAACAGCCGGATGAGCGGTAAAAAAAACCGCTCCTCGTACAAAATATCCGAGGCAACAATGCAATCGAAGCGTTGCGTCAAATCGGGAAAACGCCAATCCAGAAGTCTGGTTTGAGGTACGGATAAATGATTTAAAGCAAAATTTTCTCTGGTCATGTTTAACGCCGCCTCTTCGTAATCGGTCAAAAGCAATATGCGCGGCCGGAGATAATGCAACACAAGTGAGGTAAGCCCCAGCCCTACTCCCAATTCCAGTACCGATTTGCCTTCAATTAAATCCGGAACCGAAGCAAGGAATTGGGCCAGCCCGATTGCCGAAGGCCACAGCTCGGCCCAATAGGGCAAACGTTCGTCTTTGCTAAACTCTTCATCGGTAATTTGTTCGATTAAAGTATCCAGATTTTCCACGCGCTTTATTTGCACGTCAATCGTTCCAAAACGGTGACGCTCTATCCTGTAGCGAATGCTCATGAACTTCCCTTTTCAAACTGTGTCCTGTTCCAAAAAACGATGGATAATTTGTGCAGCCCGTTGCGAGGCGCCCGGTTCCCCTAATTTTTTGCGTACTACTCGCATTTTCTCGCGAATCGATTTGTTCTGTTGCGGATCTAACATTTCCATTAACAAAGCAGCTGCACGCCGGGGTGTAAAATCATTCTGGATTAACTCCGGCGCAATCTCTTCTTCGGCTACGATGTTCGCCAGACCGATATGGTCCACCTTTACCAACATCCGCCCCAGCCAGTAGGTCAGCGCATTTACGTGATATACAATCACCATCGGCACGGCAAAATAGGCCGTTTCGAGAGTTGCCGTACCCGAAGTAACCAGTGCCACATCTAATTTGGGTAAAAAACGGTACATGGGTTCTTCGATAACTTCTGCTTTTGTCTCCACTTTGTCTAAAATATTCTGGTAAATCTCTCGTGGTAAATGTGGCACTTTAAGAACGTATGCCTTTTGTATTCGTTTTTCTTGCTGCAGCAAGGCGGCCGTTTTCAGCATTTTTGGAAGAAGTGTTTCAATTTCATTACGGCGACTACCCGGCAAAATGCCCAATATTTCGTTTCCTGTTTCGACCTCTTTGAAATGCTCGGGCAAATGTAAAAAATGTTTATCCACCAAAGGATGCCCGACATATTCCGCCTGAATACCGTATTGGGCGTAAAAGGCTTGCTCAAAAGGGAAAAGAACCAGCATTTTGTCCACGTATTTTTTTATTTTCTTGACACGGTGTTTTCCCCAGGCCCACAATTGCGGACTGATGTAGTAAACAATAGGAATGTTCAGCTTTTTGAGACGGGCTGCCAGGCTTAAATTGAACCCCGGGTAATCGATCAGAATGGCACAGGCGGGCTGCCGCTCCCGGGCCTGTGTTTCTACGGTTCTCATAACCCGGCGAATAAACGGTAAATGGCGTACCACCTCACCAACCCCTAAAAAAGCCAATTTCTCCAGATGAAAAAGCAGTTCCATGCCATTTTCGGCTAAATTATCGCCTCCGATTCCCCAAAATTTTAAATTCGGATTCAATTGAGTCAAGGCTTTGAGAAGAGCAGCCCCGTGTTGATCCGCCGAGACTTCTCCGGCAACAAGTAAAATATTCTTTTGCACCGCTTCGCTTTCTTTAACTGAACCTTTAAAATACAAAGCTAAAAAAACCCCTGCACAAAAACAAATAGAGAAGCGGGCAATGGGCCAAACAAAAGTGAAAAAATGGTGTTACTTGAATCACAAAATGAGTGAAAAAAACAGCACACATCTAAATTTGGTGATTATCGAGTCAGCAATAAAAAGCGTCGTTTCAAGCGTTCTTTTCATTCCGGTCTTTTTTACCTTAAAAAGTGAATAAAATTAACCACAAATTACTTTTTTCATTTGAATTTTTCACTTGTTTTTTGTGCGTAAAATTTTTATTATGGGTTTAGCGCGGGGGGCATAAAATTTTTTCATAATCGTTGTATTTTCAATGGTTTAGTGCATTCAACTCCCCTCAACCCCTGTTTTCTCAATCTGTGAACCAAAAAAGCCATTTAGAGGTATGAATTATGTTTATTGATATGTTCAAGCACAAAGGGAAATTCACCCAGGTTGCAGGACGTCGAAATATTAAAAATTATCAAAATCTTTATTTGATGCTCAAGAAAAAAATCAACGACGGAGCATTACCCCTACATCCGGAAAACAAATACTGGGGAGACAACGATTTAGCTCGGAATATTTACGAAAAGAAATATTTTGTTAAAGACTTAAACAACAACCTTCTGGAAAAACGCCCGGAAGAATTGTTCAACCGTGTTGCTGCCTTTATTGCTGCCATTGAAACCGATCCGCAAAAACAGGAAGAATGGGCAGAGCGTTTTTACCGTTACATGTACGAAGGGTACTTTGTACCGGGTGGTCGCGTACTGGCCGGTGCCGGCGACCTGTACCGTCTGAAAACGCTCTCCAACTGCTTTGTGACGCAAATAGAAGGCGACAATATCGAATCCATCTACGACGCCGCCTATGAATGCGCGCGTACCTATTCTTACGGGGGCGGCATCGGGGTAGATTTGTCCATCCTTCGCCCGAAAGATTCGGTTGTGCACAACGCGGCAGACACCTCTACCGGCGCTGTTTCTTTTATGGAGCTGTTTTCATTAACCACCGGATTAATCGGCCAAAGCGGACGCCGCGGGGCACTAATGCTTACTCTGGACATCAAACATCCTGATATTATCGATTTTATCCGCGTGAAGAAAACCCCGAATTGGGTCACCAAACAAATCGTCGAACAACTCAGCTGGACCAACATGTTCGATGCGTATCAATTACAAAAAATCGAACAACAGGTCATGGAAAACACGCAGGTGCGTTTTGCCAACATCAGCATTAAAGTTTCCGACGAATTTATGCAGGCAGTTTCCGAGCAAAAAGAATACGGAAAAAACAAAATTCTGGTTTACAAAAAATTCAATAAAAAAATCGTCCAACATGCTTTTATCGAAGATACCCCGCATTACTCCTACCAGATTCCGGCAAAAGATATCGAAGATTACGAGCTGTACAAGGTCTTTTCCGACATCAGCGCATTAAACGACTTTTTGTACAAAGGATACGAATTCCTGATTACCGAAAGCGATCTGGAAGATCCCAACAAGCGAGATGTTTACGGAGATTTGATTTTACCTCTGGACAAAGAGCCTTTCGATTTAGCCGTGCGTATGAGCGGCGACTTTATGCTTTATTTTGCCTCCAAACCCACCGGAGAAATTCGCCGGCTTATCAAGGCACGCGAAATTTGGGATGCCTTTGTAGAGGGCAATTACAAAACCGCCGAGCCGGGACTGATTTTCTGGAGTAAAAACGTAAAATATTCGCCGTCCAACTATATTGGCCGACCCATTTCCTGCACCAATCCCTGCGCGGAGGTACCTCTGGAAAACGGAGGGGCCTGCAATTTGGCTTCGATCAATCTGTCGCGCATTGTTAAAAACGGCTTTACCGAAAATGCCGAAATCGACTGGGATTTACTGAAAAGTGTAACCCAGACAGCCGTGCGCTTTTTAGATAATGTGGTAAGCTGGAACGAACTGCTTAACCCGTTGGAAAAACAACGTAAAGCGGCTTCGGAAACACGTCGGTTGGGGCTGGGCATTATGGGTGCCGCCGATATGCTGTACCAATTGGGCATTTTGTACGATTCCGAAGAGGGCATCGGACTCATCGAAAAAGTAATGAGTACCATTACGAATACCGCTTACCAAACATCCGCCAATTTGGCCGCAGAAAAAGGCCCCTCTCCCGTGTTTGACTTCGAAAAATATTCCAGGAATCCCTTCTTCAAAGAGGCGCTAACTCCGGAAACACAAGCTTTAATTCGCGAAAAAGGCATGCGCAATATCGCCCTTTTGGCCATTGCGCCCACCGGTTCCATTAGCAATATTGTGCTGGGTTTTAAAAACGGCAACAAACATTACATGGGCGTTTCTTCGGGAATCGAACCGGTATTTGCCCTGTTCTACACGCGTCGTGCGGAATCGTTTGGCAACCAATTCTTCAAGGTTTTTCACTCTTCGGTACAGGCCTACATCGACATGCACAATCTGGAAGACAAAGTAGCCAACGCCCTGACCGAAGCCGAATTAACCGATTATTTGCCGCCGTTCTTCTTTAGCACGGCCCATCGTATTAATGCCGAAAAGCGCGTGGAAATTCAAGGACGTTGCCAAAAATATGTTGACCACAGCATCTCTTCAACCGTAAATTTACCGGAAACCATCGAACCGGAAGTTATTTCGAATATTTATCTATTGGCCTGGAGAAAAGGACTTAAAGGCATTACCATTTACCGTGACGGAAGCCGCTATCCCGTGTTGCAAGTAGAAGGTCAAAAGACCGAATTCCAGAAAATGAAAGAAAAACTCTTCAAGATTCTTTTGGCAAACACGCAGGAAGAGGTTACATTACACGGAGATGATGTTATTCTGACTCCTGATGAGCGGTTAACCACCGTGTACCATTACATCAAAGAAAAAGAACACAAAAACGCATAAAGGAGTGGCGCGAACCATGTACAAAATCAAGGACAAGAGCTTCGAGATTAAAGAAATTAAACATGAAGAACCCTTGGATAATGTTACCGATCATATTTTAGAACGTCCGGATGTGGTTAATGCCAAAGTGTACCGTTTGCGAAGCGGTTTTGTAAAACACAGTGTGTACATCACTCTGGGCTACATTACGCAAAACGGTCGCAACCGACCCATTGAAATTTTCATCAACAGTAAAGACTTGACTAAAAACGCGGAATATGCCGTACTAACTCGACTTATTTCGGCTATCTTCCGTAAATCTTCCAACCCGGTTTTTATTCTGGAAGAATTAAGCAGTATCCATGATCCCAACGGCGGTTACCACAAAAACGGGAAATACATCCACTCTTTCTATTCGGAAATCGCCGATGTAATCGAGCAATTTTTCCGTGAAATTGGCTGTATGGACGAAGAAGACGAGCAAGAACGGATTATTGCGCAGCATGTTAACGAGGTGCTCAACCCGCAACCTGAGCTGGATGTGGAAGTGAACACAGAATTTTTTATTTGCCCCGATTGCAACCAGAAAACATTGAAAATGGAAAACGGCTGTCTAACCTGCATCAATCCCGAATGCGGATACAGTAAATGTGATCATTAATTTAAAGGCCCCGCTCTGGCGGGGTTTTTTATTTTCCCGCCTGCCTCATCTATCTTTCACTTTACGCCAATCCCATAAAACCATGAGGCCCCGCCATTTCCACCAGGCGTTTGCATTTCAGGTGCTGCCGCTTCCTTTAGCCAGGCGGCCTGTGGCGTTTTACCGACAAAAGGAATAATGCACCTGATTTCCGGAGATGTTACAAACATGTTGAGATTTTGTGGTAATTTTCTATTTTCACAAAATGCGTTGGCATTTGTAGGTAAGAAATTGTTAAATTGACAGTAACTTATGATTAACGGTGCTATGCGCGGAGGCTTTATGAACAATCCTGAAGCGAACGGTAAGAACCACACCGTTTTGCTGATTGAAGACGAACCAGGCATCGCCCAAACCATTACCATTCAACTGCAGTTGGTGGGCTACACGGTTCATCATGTGCTAAATGGAAACGATGCTCTCCAGTCCCCCCACCTTACCACCTGCGACGCGATTATCCTGGACTGGATGCTCCCCGATGTGGAAGGCCCGGAACTCATTCCGCAACTGCGTGAAATTACGCAAGCCCCCTTACTGATGCTTACCGCCCGCTCCGAACTAATCGACAAGCTGGTCGGTCTGGATGCCGGAGCGGATGACTACCTGACCAAGCCCTTCGACATGATGGAACTTATTGCACGCATAAAGGCCTTAATTCGCCGTAGCACCACTCAAAAAGCGGCACAAGGTGCGATGAATACCCTCCGGCTCGGCGATGTGGTGTTCAACTTTGACACCCGACAGGCCTATGTACAGGGCAACCCCGTTAAATTAACCCCTACCGAGTTACGCTTGCTGGAAATTTTAATGAAGGCTCCCGGAAAAGTTTTTACCAGAGAGGCGTTGATCAAAGAAGTTCTGGGATACGAATACGAGGGGTACGGCCGAACGCTGGATTCTCACATTGCCCGCCTGCGCGGTAAAATTGAAAAAGATCCTAAAAACCCCAGGTACATTATTACCGTTTTTGGCATTGGGTACAAATTCGGGACAAACGAATGAATTTTCGTTCATATTACACCAAAGTCATTTTTAGCCTCGTCGGGATTTTTCTTTTCCTGTTTATTTTACTGGGCATTGTGGACGGCCTAATTATTAAACACACCATAAATGGCACGTTAAGCGTCATTCAGCAGCGTCGCATGTTTGCGATTTTCAAAGAGTTAAAAAAATTGCAAGCACACAACGCCGACAACGCCCGGGTTCAGCAGTTTATTGACCAGCTTTTCATGGAATTACAAATCGATGTGTACGATAATGAAGGCAAGTGGATAGCCGGCAATCGTTTGTTTCGGACTCCCCCTCCAAACATCAGGCAGGCCCTGGCTTTGACCAAAGGACAATTCAGCGGATATTCGGTTGTTTTCGAAAGTCCTTTTAAAAACAGCCGTTACAAATACCTTACGCTAAACTGGACAAGCGAAGAAAAACCGATTTTGCGCAAGGCGTTTTTCCTGCTGACCCTTTCCGGAATGATCACAATTTTTGTGGCCGTGGGCGTCGGCTGGGCGCTGGCTTCATCCCTGAACAAACGATTAACCATCCTGCAAAACGGCGTAGCCGAAATTGAACGCGGTAACTTTAATGTGCAACTGAATATTAAAGGACACGATGAAATTGCCCAATTGGGGAAAAAATTCAACCGCATGGCCCGTCAGTTAAACGACCTTATTCAACAATTGGAAGAAAGCAACAATGCACGAAGACGGCTGGTGGCCCATGCCACACACGAAATGAAATCGCCTATTACCTCCATCAAAGGATTTGTCGATATTGTTGATTATCTGGGTTTGCTGAAGCAAAATCCCCAGGGGCATCAACTTCTGGAAGTGGTTCGAAAAGACATCAAGCGCCTGGTCAAAATTACCGACGATCTGGTGCAACTGGCTAAATATCAGGAAGCCGAATTTTCATTGGAGCGTTCTCCCATTGCACTCATTCCCTTTTTAAAAGAAGAATTCCAGTATTTTTTTTACAAAGCGCTTTTGAATACGGCACAAGTCGAGTTGATTTTGCCGCAGGAAAAGTCGTTAACTATCCTCGCCGACCCCATTCGTCTGAGCCAGGTTCTGGACAATATCTGGAGCAATGCCTTAAAATACGGAGATCATACTCAACCGATCATCACGGAGGTACGCCATACGAATGCCAAAGTTACGATTTGTGTGCGCAATATTTTACCTTATGATCTGGACATCGAGCCGGAACAATTGTTCGAACCCTTTTACCGCTATCCCAAAGTTTCGGACAAGGTGCCCGGTTCGGGATTGGGTCTTTCGATTACCAAGGAGCTGGTAGAAAAAATGGGAGGAAAAATCAACATCGAATACCAGGAAAAGCAATTTGTGGTTTCCATGCACTGGGAAACGGTTTGATCCGGCTTTCGATTCCCCGCAGCCTTCCTCCGGGGACACCCGTACGATTAAGCCTGATTTTCTGTTTTCAACCACACGTTCGTCAACTGTGCATTGGGCGGCAAAATCGCATTCACCTGTTTTAACAAACTTTTTTGTACCCGTCGCCGGGCATTTTCGGCCTGTTTTGTTAAAGTCACCTCCGCCTCAAACGCGCCGTTGTTCTGAAAAACACGGGCATCCTGCACCCATTTGCTCTCTTTTAAGGCCGCGCAAATAAGCGCACCAAATACCAGGTCGTCCTCCTCGGCAGACATCCGGTCGCTTGCCCGTCCCAAAATTTTCAGCTCTTCTTCGGCGGGTAAGGCCACAAATCCCGTGGCCCAAAATCCTTCCCACAACTTCTGGTTTTCCACGACGCTTCGGGCAATCAAATCGCCTTTCAGCCAAAGCTCGCCAAAGGCCGCCTCGGGATGGGCCGCCACAACACGCATTTGAAGGCCGGGGAGCAGATTACCCCTGAGCCACAAAAGTTCACGTGACGCTTTTCCCGTCACAAACAACGAGGTGGTGTGTGGTGTGCCAAGCAGCAAACGGTGCTGAATGGAGTGCGTCAGAAGAAAGCGCTGCACTCCGGGGCCTACTGGCTCTTCGCTGGTGCAAATGAGCCAGTAAAACTTTTTGAAAAAGGAAATATCGATGGGCGCATCCGTTCGCTTCTCCTTTTTGAGAAGGCCTTTCACAAAACGAACCGTCTTTTCAAACCATGACTGCGGGCCGGTTTTCAGCACCACCGATTGATACAGCCGACGCACGAACGCCGTATCGGTGAGAATGTGCGTGGGACGAAAGGTTTGCAACCATTCTTTTAATTGCTCTTCGTTTTCCGCTTCCGGTAAAAAAATTGCTTGAGTTCCGGCAAATAGCGGCATTAAAATTCCCAGAATGGTTGGCAATGGTAGCGAGAGAGGCAGCAATACCATCAGGCGCGTGGTTTCGGGCAAATTTAAGGCCCGGGCTGCGGCCATCGTTACGGAGAGAAGATTCCTGTGAGACAACCTCACTTCTTCCTGATCTTCAGCACCGGGCATTTGCAGAACGCTGCAAATTGTGTCCTCATCAATTTCCTCCGGGACGATTTCTTCTTCATTTCGTCCGATGAAATCTTTGACCGATTTTTTGATTTTCTCCAGTTCCCGCCCGATGATTTCCTGAAAGCCACCGCTGCGTTCATCCCGCGTTTGCAGGCTAAAGTTTTCCATCAAAAGCAAAAACCTGGGATGCTCAATTTTTAATTCGGCCAAACGCGCAATGGCATTTTGAGAAACAAAAGCCAGCTTTACCCGATGCTTTTCCAGAATATCCCTGATGATCTCTTCGTCCCAGCGCAAATCGATGGGCAGAGCGGCCGCACCAACCAGAGCAATGGAAAAATAGGCAATGGCCCAGTTGGCCAAATTCTCACTTAAAATAGCTACCAAATCGCCTTTTTGTACCCCTTGTTTGCGTAGTCTTTCACTTACCAGTTGCACCCGATTGTAAAAAATGGCATAGCTGATGGGCTGGCCGTTTAAATCAAAAAACAAATCTTTTTTTACGTCTTCGGGTTCATTCTCTTCAAAAACCGCCTGAAGAGTTCGAACCGATAAGGTTGGTAGCTTCATATTCTTTCCCACGTGTATTTCTGATCACTATTTGCCATGCCAATTTATGAAGAATATGGAACGGATCAAAGAAAATCAAACTTTCATCCTTTGTTTTCGTATCTTTAAGCAAACTCAAAAAGCGGAGGTTAAACCATGCGTGCGTACGTTCTTCTCTTAGTCTTAATTCTCATTCCAAACCTTTGGGCCAAAGATTCTTTCGAGAAGAATCTCCAGCTGGATTGCCAGGGAATCACGAAGTTGCATGTGGAGGCCGGAGCCGGTTTTCTCAAAATACAGGGTGTTGAAGGTGCAAAACGCATCGAAGTTCTGGCGGAAATCGTACCCAACGGCGCAACCCGTCAGAGCATCAATCAAAATTTGACGCTCACGCTCAAAAAAATTGGCAATCAGGCGGTTTTAATCAGTAAAGTCAAAGACCGTGGCCTCTTTGAATGGCTGCTGGGCCAGACGGGAAACGTTGAGGTCAATTTAACCGTGCACGTTCCCAGCGATCTTTTGGTGGAGGCTATCGACGGTTCGGGCTCAACGGAAATTTCCGGACTCCGCAACAATTTGAGTGTTACCGATGGCTCGGGGCGTTTATCGGTACACCACATAACGGGCAACGTACACATTACCGACGGATCGGGAGAACTTACGGTAGATCACATCTCGGGATCATGTCACGTCATCGACGGATCGGGCTCCACGGAACTAAAAAAGATAACCGGCGATGTTGAAATTACAGATGGCTCAGGAGAGCTCATTCTGGAAGACATCGGTGGCGATGCGGATGTGACGGACGGTTCGGGGAACATTCGGGCCGAAAGAATACACGGCACGCTGACCATCCGCGACGGTTCCGGCGACATCCACGCCACTTCGATCGGCAGCGATTTAATCATCGAATCAGATGGTTCCGGAGAGGTATTCACCCGGCACATCAAGGGACAAATCGTCCAAAGGCGTTAAATTTAATTGACCTGTAACAGGTCGTACACCGCCGGGTCGTTCTTGCCCGAGGCTCCGCCGCCGTGCCATTGGTCTGCTTTGGGCAAAACGGCCCGAAAATCCCCCAGTCCGGACCCTCCGTGATCGTCTTGCAGCCCGGCCAAAACCGTGATAGGCGTGCGGGCATTCAATCCCGGCAGCAAACTTTTGGGTATTTGAAAACGGATTTGCCCGTATGCCGGAAAACCCAGCGGGTGGTGGCGGTCAACCGGTACAAATAAAGCGATTTTCCGGTTCCGGGCATCACGTATTTCCAGCCCGCCCCCAACGTAAATCACCCGATTAAAAGCTCTGTTCGCCGGCAAACGCAACTGCGCCCCGTGTTCGATTTGCCGACCAAACGTTCCGTCTAATTTTTCATCCCGCAGGGCAATGGCCAAATAAGTAAGTTGAAAACCATATTCCGGGTGCCAATTAGGATTGATCACCCGTCGCAGGTCGACCCGGAATCCCCAATATTTCCCGTTATCGTACACCGTCAGGCTTTTCACATCGGCAATTCCCGGCTTAAACACCTTGTTCAAAGGATACGTGTATTTCCCGTTAACTCCTTTGTCGTCATTTAAAGCATCGCGGGCGTAAATGAGGGTGGGGCCGTTGTGCCCCAGCGGAAAGTACACCTCGCGGGACTTGAGCAAACGAAACGGCAAGTCGTGAATAACGGCAAACTGTGTGCGATCGATGTGCGCCAACTTCCATTGACTCTTTATTTTCACGGAATCTGCCGTCGTGTCTGCGGAAATGTATTCGTAAGTAAAATCCGTGCCGGAGTCGGGCAAAAAGATGGTAACGGGAATGGAATCGTTTTCGAAAAAGGCCCGGCCGTCGATTCTCTGACGGGGCAGGCTGGAATGCAAGCGCAGACGACACCCGGTTTTCGTGCGTTGCAAATAGGCATCCAAAAAGCCGTTTTTGTAGGGTAGCCGGCAACGTACTTCGGGCACCTCCGGGGGCAGATGCGGCCGAAATTCGATCTGGTTTTTGTGCGCCAAAGGCCGATAGCCCACCACATCCCGGTAAAATGTCCGTAAAAACTCCGCCAGGCTCCAGGCCTGGGCAATAGCACCGGAAACGCGAGGCTCTGTTTGCCCTTTGCGCAAAACCGGCTCCAACAGTTCCGCAAAATTCCCAATGGCATCATAGCGCATAATCTGGCGCGCTTCATCCAAAAACAACGTATCTGCGGCAAAAATTTGGTTGAATTTAAGCTGTGCCGCCAGCACCGGCCCGGCCAGCCACGACCAGATGAGCCCATTGTGGTAGGCCGCATCGGGCGGGTAGTAAGGCAAATAATGGTGATAGGGATGAAAATTCCGATCGCGGTACCACAGCGAAAGGACACCGTGCCGGGTGGTCAGTTGTTCGGTAACCAGACGGGCGACAGCCTGCTGCCGGAACTTGTCAAGCAAGGGCGGAATATCGTCTAACTCGGGAACGGTAAGCGCAAAAATTTGGTTGGGCCGCAAAGCACGATCCGGGCTGCCGTCCTCATTCAGGTGGTCAAACAACCCCTGACGGGCAGAATCCCAGAAATCCCGATTAAAATTTTCCCGTAATTTTTCGGCCAAAGCCAGCCAGCGGGCCGCTTCATCCCGATCGGTGTGCAAAACACGGGCACATCGTGCCCCGATGTGCAAAGCGCTGTACCACAAGGCCTGAATTTCCACCGCCCGGTTGCCCCGTGGAGACCAGGGGCCCTCGGAGCCAACCGCATCCATCCATGTTTCGGCATCGCCGTGGGTCAGGTACCCCTCGGCATCCGTGCGGTACCTGATGGCCCCCTGAATGGCCAAACGGACATGCGGGAACATCGCCTTTAAAAAGGCCCGATCGCCGGTAAAAAGGTAATATTCGTACAAGGCTCGGATGAACCACCAGGTGCCATCGGCTGTGTTGTAAATAATTTCCGCATTCGTAATGCGGTTGGGGATGCGTCCCAATAAAGGATTGTTTTCATCGGTCAGTTGAAACCGGGCAAAATTTTCCAGAATGCGTTTCGCCTGCTCAAATTGACCGCTCACCAAAAGTGCTCCGGGCAAAGAAATAAACGTATCGCGTCCCCAATAGTTGTTAAACCAGGGGAGCCCGGCCCAAATACCCGGCCCGCGCTGACGGGTAACCAGAGCATCCAAGGAAATAAGCGCCCATTTTAAGGCATTCTGCAACCGCTCATTTTTGACCCGCACGGGAAAACGATTGAGTAAACGCCGGAAACGTTGTTTGCGCTTTAAGACCAGAGTGTCCAGCGTAGCCAGAAATTTTCGTTTAAGCGTGTCGGTTTGAGCCGTAGAGACAAGACGAAAGAGAAAGAGATGAATTTTTTTGCGCGCACGCAGATAGTCGATGCGCAAATAGGTGTGGGGCAGGGCCGGAACCGGCTGAACAATAATTGGCGCATCGGGGCCGGGAAGCGTTTTGGATTTGAGCTTTAGGCCCAGGGGCTGTAATTCGACAAAATCTTTGGAGCCGGGAACCTTAACGGCCACCAAACAGGCATTAATCGAATCGAAAAGGGTAAATCGTTCCACGGTGCCGTCACGGTACACGCGTTCACTGCGGAAAGGTAAATACCGGAAAAGCTTCAGGTGCTTGCGGCGTAATTCGCGCCCATTTCTGAAAATACGGTAATCCCGGAAAATGTGCACTTCGTTTACCGTCCATCCCTCAAAGCCGGAACTATTGTAACGGTGCGAATTGCCCACAAAAAACCCGGCGATTTTGTTGGTAAAAGTGAATTGATGGTTCTGGCCGTGCCGCAGAACGATTTCCGGCAAGCGAATGTTTTTTTGAATGACCGGCCTTTGCCGCGGGGGTACCTTGCGTTCGGGAAAAGAACAGGCCCCCAACAAGGCAACCGCTAAAATCAAAAACGAAATGTAAATGCGTTTCATAACCCTGCCCGCCATAATTGGTTAAACGGGAAACAATGCGGCCGCAGCGCTTGTTGCTTTAGCGCCGACCTCTGGCGTAATTCGTAATTCGTAATTCGTAATTCGTAATTCGTAATTCGTAATTCGTAATTCGTAATTCGTAATTCGTAATTCGTAATTCGTAATGAAGTATCGACCGTTTTGTGTCCTTTAATAAAAAGCCACAAACACTGGCCTTTCTGTTCTAAACATCCACTCCCAGAAAATGCCGTGTGAGTAAGCCGATGCCAAACGAAATCAGCGTTACGCCCAGACTAATGGCAATCATCTCCGTAAAAGTGCGTTTAAATTGCAAATCTTTGACAATGGAAACAAAAAACGAAAAAAACCAGATAACCAGTACGACAAAAATAAGGGTATTAGCCAGGGCAAGCAAATAATGGTCAAAAATGAAAAACGGCCCGACCAACAAGAGAACCGTAAAAATGTAGGCAATACCCGTGTAAAAGGCCGCCAACAACGGATTCTGGTCTTCTTCGGCTTCGGTGCGTTTGGACAAATATTCCGACGAGGCCATGGAAAGCGAGGCGGCAATTCCCGTAATGAGTCCGGCCATACCAATTAAACGTGTGTTTTGCAGCGCAAAACTCAGGCCGGCCAGCGCCCCGGTCAGCTCTACCAACGCATCGTTCAGGCCCAGCACCATAGAGCCGATGTAGTCGATCTTGCGTTCATCGATCATGTCCACCAACAGGGCTTCGTGTTCTTGCTCTTCTTTCATAATGGGTTCGGCTTCGGGAATTTCTTTCAAGATGTTGCCGTAGTTGCGCTCGGCAATTTCTTCGCCCTTTTCCATCATTTTAATGGTGAAAGTCAGGCCAAAAACAAACTGGATGATTAGATATTTCCACACCGTCCAGCGTCCGGGTTTAAGTTCCTGCCCGGTGTAGGTAGACCAAAATTGGGCATGGCGTAATTCGTCATTGGAAATTTTGGTTAATACCTCACGATTTTTTCCCTTTGCTTTCTGAGCCAGGCGTTTGTAAACCACATGTTCGGTAATTTCTATTTTTTGAAATTGCAAAAGCAGTTTTTTTATGTCTTCGGAAAGCTGTTTTTCAGACGCCATCGTACCATTTCCTCCTTAAAAAACATTCCATGAGTCAAAAGGGAAAACCAAAATTTCATTCCGTTTTCACACAGCTTGTGCATTCCCACGAATGAACAGAGCCCTTAATTTTGTAAAAAGTCGGCAAACCATTGGTGCACGGTTTTCCACCACAAGCGGGCATTCTGCGGCTTAACTACAAAATGGTATTCATCCGGGAAAAACAACAATTTGGATTTGATTCCCTGACGTTGCAATGCCGTAAAAATTTGCAATCCCTGAGTGTAAGGCACACGGTAATCGTGTTCACCGTGAACCACCAGCATTGGCGTTTTAAACCGACGTACCCGTTCCGGGGCGGCGGGGTTCCACTTTTGGTACAGTGAGCCGGGATCCCAGGGTGTGCCATTAAATTCGTGTTCCGGGAACCACAACTCTTCTGTAGCCCCGTACATGCTTACCTGTTCAAACACGCCGTCGTGGGAAACCAGACATTTAAAGGGTTGCTGCTCCCCGCCTTCAATCCAGTTAATCATGAATCCGCCGTAGGAAGCACCCGCTGCGCCCACGCGATTGGGATCGATGCATTTGTAATGATCCAGCACGTATTTGGTACCGATCAAAATGTCCTGATAAGGGGCCCCGCCCCAATCTTTGGAAACCGCATTGGTAAAAGCCTGGCCGTAGCCGCTGCTGCCATGAAAATTAATCATGAAAATGACGTAACCCGGAGCGGCAAACATCTGGTAATTCCAGCGGTAGTGGAATTCCCGTTCCCATGCTCCCTGTGGCCCACCGTGAATTAACTCGATAGCCGGATATTTTTTGCCCTTCTCGAAAAAAGGCGGGCGCATGATGTAGCCATGCACACTGTCGCCGTGAGCCCCCACAAAAGCGAACGGCTCCAGCCTGGGCAACTCCAGTTGGTCGAGCAAGGCTTTGTTGACAAACGTCAATTGTGTGCGGCGGTGCTTTTTTAAATCGAATTTAAACAATTCGTAAGGCATGGCCTCGTTTTGCTCACGAAAGATCAATGTGTTTCCATTGGCAAATTGTACATCGGCTACGGTGTGCCCTTTTAGTACCGGCACAATGTGAGGCTTGCGGATGTTTACTTTGTAAATGCTTACCGTACCCCGCTCACCACAGGTAAAATAGATTTCCTTTTTGTCGGGGTGCCAAAAAACAGAGCCTACCGAGAGCGTGAATCCCTTGGTCAATTCCACGGTTTTGCCCGTTTTGCGATCGTAAAGCATGATGCGCCGGCGATCGGCCTCGAAGCCCGGAGTTTCCATAGAAAGGTAGGCCAGATAACGTCCGTCGGGCGAATAGGTAGGATTGCAATCATCCCCTTTGTTTGTGGTTAGGCGGGTGATCTTTCCGCTTTCAATGTTGTAGATGAACAAATCATTGTTTGTGCTGGCGGCAACCATGGGATCGGTGTTGCGCACAAAGCAAATCTCTTTGCCATCCGGCGAAAACACGTAATCGTGCTGGCCGCCCAAATCCAGGGGCGGGGTATCGTAATCGCCCGGGGTAACATCTTTGAGCACGTTACCCTGCATGTCGGCCATGAACACATGCGAACGTTTGCCGTTCAGCCAGCGGTTCCAGTGGCGGTAAAACAGATGATCGATAATGCGGGCTTTAACTTTGCTGTTTTTCACCGAATCCATCTTTTGCTTAATGCATTCAATGGTCGGGCATTCGGGATAAACTTCGCTTACAAAAAGCAGTTTGTCGTTTCCCGGAGCAATTACCACATCGGAAGCTCCGGCCACAAAATGGGTTACCTGCACGGCCTCTCCGCCGTCCAGTGCAATTTTCCAGATTTGCCCGTCACGGTTAAAATACAGGGTTTTGCCATCCGGTGCCCAAACCGGATGTGTGCTGGATTTTTCATCCTGGGTCAACGGACTTAACGTATTGTCTTTTAAGGAATAGATGAAGATGTCGGTTTTGAACTTGTTGGCATCGATGTTCGGTGTGGTCAAACAAAAAGCGACCAAATCGCCATTGGGATTAACGGTAACCGAACTCATGCGCTTCATAGAAAAGAAATCCTGAAACGTAATGGCTCGTTTTTGTCCCGCAGCGAGCCAGGCAGTTAAAACAAATAAAATAATAAATGATTTCATCACGGGACGCATGGCATTCCTCCTTTTGATGACGGCATTCTCGTTTTGTGCTTTTGTTTTGTAAGGCAAACAGTGATTGGCTCCGGCCGGACCGAAATAAGCACTTCCAAAGCAGCCAACCGATTGAGCGCCACAAATACCTTTGCCGAAGCCTTTTCTTTTGCCTGCACAATATACGAATTATTTGCGTTTAATACCGCATCTATTCCCCATGTGCAAGGCGAAAGGACATCGGGACAATGCGCCATGCCCGGCCATCCCGGACAATCCTTTACCAAAATGAAAGGCGCATTTTGGCAACGGTCTGGCCTTCGTGCAGGCCAAAAAAATTGCGGGTTGTTTCCGGCCTTGTTTGGCTGAAAATGCTTTTCGGCATTTTTGTTTTGCTACGGAGTCTTCTTTTTCTTTTTGCGTGCCTCCCTGAGCCGTGCCTTAATTTTAAACGGACGCTTTTCTGTTTTCTTCTGAAAACGCGCGACCAGGGTGTAATCTCCACCCGGCAAATACACTTTTCCATTGTCCCGTAATTTCAATTTTTGCGCCGTCTTTTTGTCTTTTAACGTTTTACGCACATATTCTTTAAGCCGTGAGAGGCCCACGGAAAAGTCGTAAAAAACATAATTCAATCCGGCATCTGCGGGCACTTGCCATTTTTTCAACAAAACATTTTTTTCTCCGCGCACTTCCAGTTGCACGGTACCGGCCGTTTTGCAATAAAACGAAATTTTAAGCGAGTCGCCTCTGATGAATTTCCAGGCGTAATCCCGTTGTCCGGCAGCCGGCTGTTCCTGGCAATTTTTTAATGAAAAAAGAACAAACGACCTGGCCAGAAGTTCGGGCGTAAGTTGTTCCACTTCGTTCATATTGGCCAAATAAAGTGAGCGACCATGCGTTGCCACCACTAAGTCATGTTCCCTGGGATGCACAACCAAATCGTGCACCGGCGCATCGCTCAAGCCCCGGGCAAAGGCCATGAATGTCGCACCGTCATTCAACGAAACGTACACTCCGTGGTCGGTTCCCACGTACAAAATGTGAGAATTTACCACATCCTCTTTGATCACGTTAATGGGTTCGGGCGGGAGATTCCGGCCGATGCGCTGCCAGTTCTGGCCGTAGTCCTGAGAAACGAAAAGCAACGAAGCAAAGTTGTCCCAGCGGTAGCCATTCAAAGCGACAAACACCCGCCCCTCGGCAAAGCGTGAGGCCTGCACGCGGCTTATCCAATACTCCTGAGGCAGGCTGTCCGAAATGCGCTGCCAGTGCGCTCCGCCATCCCGGGTAACGTAAACCAGCCCATCGTCACTGCCGGTGTAAATAAGGCCGAATCTTAACGGCGATTCGTGAATGGTGGTCAGCGTTCCGTAAGGCACATCGCCTTTTTTGCCTCCTTTGGTCAGGTCGTCGGAAATGGCCTGCCAATGAGCGCCCTTGTCCATCGAGCGAAACAACTTTTGGGCTCCCAGATACAAAATGTCTTGATTGTGCCGCGAAAGCCAGAGCGGAGCCTGCCAATTAAAACGGTAGGGACGTTCGCCCAACTTGTGCCTGGGAGTAATTCGCACACTTTTGCCGTTTTCGCGATTTACCCGAAAATAATTCCCAAATTGAAAGCCCGTGTAAACGGTGATGTTGTCACGCGTGTCCACCGCCACCTGCATGCCGTCGCCGCCCATGATGGATTTGAAAGCATAGTGCCCTGTTTGCCGCCAGGCACGCGTTTCCCGATGAGTCGACGGCCCGACCCATACCCCGTTATCTTGCAGGCCGCCGTACACATGGTACGGTTTGGCCATATCCACGGCCACAGTGTAAAACTGCCCTACAGGCGGTGTGTTAGCCTTAAACCAGGTCCGGCCACGATCAAAACTGATGTTTACCCCACCATCGTTGCCCACAATCAAATGGTCCGGATTGTTGGGATCGATCCACAGGGCATGGTGATCCACGTGCACGTTTTCCTGATTAAGCGAGGTAAAGTGTTGCCCGCCATCGGCAGAATAAAGGATGGGCACCCCAAGAATGTAAATCTTTTGATCGTTTTGCGGGTCGATACGAATGTTGCCAAAATAATAGCCAAAAGAATAAACCACTTTGTCCAGATAGCCTTTGTGCGTTTTGTGCCAGGTTTTTCCGCCATCGTCACTGCGGTACACCTCGGCACCAATGACCGGCGTATCGAACAATTGCGCATTGGCATCTTCCAGATAGTGTACCAGATCCATCGGCTTAATTTTTCCCTCACGCACCAATTGGAACAGCGTATCCGCATTGTATTCCTGCGGAAAATCGTAGCGATCCAAAAAATCGTTCAAATCATCCGCAGCGAGTTTCAAAAAATCATCGATGGAAATGGTGCGCAGAAGCTCTTTAGTTACTTTGAATTCGTCCTTTGTCTCTTGCGGCCGGCGATTTTGATTATCTAAAAAGGCATACACGATGTTCGGATTTTGCGGATACAGTGCCAGTCCGATGCGCCCCACTCCATTGCCGGCAGGGAACCCGCTGGAAGCCGTGTTTAATTTTACCCAATGTTCGCCGCCATCTGTACTTTTAAAAATACCGGAACCTGCACCCGCTTCCTGAAAATTCCAGGCGCGGCGCGTGCGTTCCCACATGGCGGCATACAGCACGCGGGAATTGTGCGGATCCGCGACCAAATCGATGGCACCGGTATTCTCATTCACGTACAAAACCTTGCGCCAGGTTTGCCCACCGTCCGTCGTTTTGTACACCCCACGTTCGGCGTTCGGAGAATACAGATGCCCCACAGCGGCGACCCAAAGAGTTTGCGGGTCGGTCGGATCAATAATAATTCGTCCGATGTGGTGGGTTTCGGCCAGGCCTTTGAACTGCCAGGACTTGCCGCCGTCATCGCTGCGATAAAGCCCCGTACCGGAATAGGAAGAACGGCTGGAATTACTCTCGCCCGTGCCGACCCAAATAGTCCCGCCGTGTTGCCAATCCACGGCAATATCGCCAATGGTTAACACCGGCTGATTTTCAAAAACCGGAGTAAACGTAATGCCATTACTCGCCGTGTGCCACACCCCGCCGGAGGCGTAGGCCACGTAAAATTCATTGGAATTGCCGGGATTGCCTTCGATATCGACCACGCGTTCGCTTTGCACTGAAGGGCCGATGTTACGAAACGGAACATTTTTTACCAACGAATTTTGTTTAAGCTGCAAACGCTGCCGGTAACCGTCCAAACGTTGCCGGGCCGGGGTCGCAGGTACCGGATTGGGCTGCCCGAACCCCAGAGTTACGCTTCCTGAAATTCCCAAAAAGAAAATCCAACGAAGTAAGGTAGAAAACATGATGGCCTTTCTGCAAAAATGATACGGAAGAATATTACGGTACAAAGATTACCGGGGCAAAAAAATGTGTGTCTATGCGCCCATTCACAAAGAAAAAAGGCAGAGCTTACGCCCTGCCTTTAAATTCACAAAAATCGATGGGTTTTTTAATTTTACCAGAATCTTCCGCCCAGCATTTCCAAGGTAGGAGCCATTTTGTGCAAGTCGTACTGGGTTAAGTCGGGTTGAGCCATCTTTTTCACAGGAGCATGGCCCAAGGCATCGCGAACGGAAATGTGCGCAATGGCGATTCCGTATTTTGCATTCAAGGCATCGATGAACTTGTTGGCAACAATGGCGTAACCGGCATTGGTCAAATGGATGCCATCCAGGCTGAACAATCCGCCGTTGACGAATTCGGTGGTGAACATAAAACCATCGGCCATATATCCATGATTTGTAAGTACTTCATTAAGAAAGCCATTGGCATCAAAAAGAGCAAAACCATACTGATTTGCCGCAGCGGCAATAATCTGATTGTAGGCCGTAGTGACCTGTTTAATCGTAGCCATTTCTTCCGCATCCAGAATCAGAGCGCTGGGCCAGGGGTTCTGAGGATGCAAGCCAAAGGCTTGTGTGGTATCGACGGCGGGCATGGTAGCCAACAACGCCGAAACCGGAACACCTTTCATGGCAGCCAAATCGCGGTACCAATGTCCGGTAGGTTTGCCAATGTCGCCGGCATAGCTGGCACCCACCAGGGTAATCAAAACGTCAAAATTGTTCAGATTGTCTTGCGTAGCCTGACCGGTTGCCGGGCCGGTAGACAAATCGTCGCTGCCTTTTTCATAAGCCAAAGGATAGGGAATATTGGCTGCTGCCAGAGCCGCAGCAATTTTGGGACCAACCACCTTAAAGAAAGGAGGCACGATCACATCGGGCACGTTGGCCACAACTACTTTGGCCCCCAGAGAAGCAACCGAATCGGCCAAAGCCATGTAGGCGCTTTGAAATCCCTGTAAAGAGATACCGGTAACCGGGCTCACAAAATCATTAATCGGTGTGGGAGGCTTTAAGCCGCCGCTGGTGGCATAGCCCAAAATATCGTTATTACCAATCCACAGGGTGATTAAATCGGGGTGTTGCGCTTTAGCCTGCGCAAAAGCGGTTCCCTGTCCACGCAAGACCAGATCTACCGCCTGGTTGTCTTCGCCAAAAAACAGATAGCGAAAGTTTGTTGTGGAAGTGGTGGCATTCAGCAAGTCCCAGGTCGTTGCCGTGGGAATTCCCAAATTTTGGTAGGGTTTCGGATAGGTTGTGTTGTTGGGAACGCCTGTTCCCTCTGCCTTTACCAGATTTAAAGTAAAAGGATCTAATTCCAAAACATTGGGGATGCCCGGATAGGCAACCGTGGGCTGCCCAAATTCTTTAATACCCAACTGGCGGGCAAGTTGTGCCGGGAAACTGTAATATTGAAAATCTTCTACCAGGCTGCCGGATTGCACGCCTGCTGTTAAGCTGTTACCCAACGCAACGTAGCGTTCAATCGTTTGGCCTTTTAAATCGTTTTCTGTTTTTTGCACAGACGGTTCCTCTAATTTGCAGCCGGTAAGAGCCAGCGAAAGAGCAACCAGGGCAAAAAATGTAATTCGAATGTATTTCATCATTTTATTCTCCTTCTTTTAATTACAAAGAAATGCCAATGGTCATGCCGAACATATTTGCCAAACCTTTATAGGTCCCATTAAACGGAAAAGGTTGACCATTTACTTCTAAGTTGGAATTGGTGATTGTGCGATCTTCCTGCTGCAAAAACATGTAGTACGCATCCAGAGTAATATTGTTGATTTTGTAGCCAACCCCAACTGAATACAAATTACGATCGCCTTCCGGCAACGAGGGCTCTACGTATTCATCGGGAACCGCATGGTTGTCTCTCAAATAACCGGCCCGCAAAGCCAACTGATCGTTGACCTTGTATTCGAGACCGAAGCGCAGACTATAGGAATCTTCGTAATTACGAATGGATTCCGTTTCGGTTTTTCCTGCCACGGGATCTTTGAACTTAATCTTCAGTACATCGTAGGAACTCCAGCCCAATTGCATGAAATTAAACTCGGCGGTTAATTGGTCGGTAAAAGCGTAGGAAATACCCAGCCCGATAAGGTTGGGGAAAGTTAAATCGGAGCTGCCTTTTGTGTTGGGGAAATTTGCCTGTAAGGCCTGATACATCATTGTGTTTTTGAGCTCCGGAATTTCGAATGTGGCATCGCCGTCTTCAAAGCTCATAGTAACATTGTGACGGTACACGGCACCCAGTGTCAAAGCTTCCATCGGTTTGTATTGAATACCCAGATTAAAACCCATGCCGCTGCCGTCTGCTTCTAATTTCGATTCTACATAGGTATCGGCGGCATAGCCGGTGTAAATGCTTTTTTCCATGGTTACCGTGCCGATCATGTAAGTAAATCCGGCGGAAACCGACAAATTGTCCAATACCTTGTAAGCTACAACCGGATTTAACGAAAATGTTTTTAAATCGGTCTTCGTAGCCAAAACGCGTCCGGGCCAGTCACGCGGCCATTCGCTGCCCAATCCGAACAACGTGTAAAAACCAAAGCCAAAGCTTAGTTTATCATTTACACCATAGGTGGCATAAAAATGAGCCGGCGGGAAAATTTGATCTTTGGCTTTTGTGTACAAATTCGGGTCCACATTTGTCGGACCGGTAAATGAAAATTCCGGCATGATAATCGTGCCACCAATCCCGATGTTCCAACCCTTTAATGCGGTAATACCAGCGGGATTGTAAAAAACTGCTGTAACATCATTGGCTTGTGCAATGAATGCTCCGCCCATGGCCGTGGCTTTAGCGCCCTGTTCGTAAATCGAAAAACCAGAGCCATACACCATTGTGCCACTAAGCAAAACAGTGAACAGTAACATTAATAGTTTCTTGTGCATAGAACCTCCTATTAAAATTGAATTACGATAGTATTTTTGAAGATACAAGTTTATTACAAAAATTTCAACTTTTTGAAGATTTGTAGCTTATTATTTTTGATATATTTATCACATATTAAATTGGCGCGTTATTTTTTTAAGTCAGTTATCGTTCAGATTTAAAAAAATGATAAAATCCTCTTGGTTTTATTTATCTTAAAATACTAGAATGAAAAAACGAATTGTCGTTTTAAATGATCGTATTATTGGGGACTATGGTTCCTTTGGGAATAATAATGATCCCGTCTCTGATCGAGTAAAACTCTCCGTCTTCTTCTTGCTTGTTGTCTTTATTTAAAATGTGTACGTTGTCGCCTATTTTGCAATCGATGTCGATAATCGCATTACGGATAATGCAATTATTCCCGATTCCCAAATTTGGCGTCCCTTTTTCGGCGTTTTTTCGTTTGGTGTCAATCGTTTCGTAACGTGAATTGCCCATGATGATGGAACGTTGAATTAACGTCCCTTCTTCCACAAACGAACGGATGCCAATAATCGAATTCTCAATAATCGATCCCAACAAAATTGAACCTTCCGCAATGTTCGATTGGTGTATCTGGCAATTGTAAATTTTGGAGGGTGGCAAATACCGGGGATGTGTGTAAATAGGAAATTGCTCATCGTAAAAATCGAAGCGCGGAATGGGTTGCACCAATTCCAGATGGGCGTCAAAAAAAGCACGGATCGTTCCGATGTCTTCCCAGTAACCGTTAAAAAAGTAGGCCACAACCTTGTATCGTTTAATGGCCTCCGGTATGATTTCCCTTCCGAAGTCTTCTTTGGATTGGTCTTCCAAAACCTCAAACAACACATCTTTTTTGAAAATGTAGATACCCATCGAAGCCAAATGGGTATTTCCATCGGGCTCCATCTTAAACTTTTTAAACGTTTCGGGCTTTACCGTATATTCATCCAGAATCACATCATCCTGCGGCTTTTCGTAAAACTCGACAATGTTGCCCTGTGCGTCGACTTTTAAAATTCCGAATTGGCTGGCTTCGTGACGGGGAATGGGTTTAACAGCAATGGAAATATCGGCATTGGTCTCCAAATGATGATGAAAAAAATCCCGATAGTCCATGCGATACAAATGATCGCCGGAGAGAATAATGATGTTGTCATCGGCATGCCGCAAATACACCAAATTCTTCCGCACGGCATCGGCTGTACCCTGATACCAATCTTGATTTTCGGCCGTTTGCTGCGCGGCAAGAATGCGGATGAATCCTTTGCTGAAAATATCGAAACGATAGGTTGTTGTAATGTGACGATGCAAAGATTCGGTGTTAAATTGAGTAAGGATAAAAATCTTTCGCACATCGGAATGCAAACAATTGCTGATGGGAATGTCGATCAGGCGAAATTTCCCGCCAATCGGGACAGCGGGCTTGGCACGTAATTTCGTTAACGGGTAAAGGCGTTTTCCTTGCCCTCCACCGAGAATAACGGCTGTTAAATCCATATTTCCCTCAAACGGTTTATTTTACAAATTCCAAAATCCCCTGTTCATCAAAGCCCACCCAATATTTTTCGCCTTTTTTGATTAAAGGCCTATTTATCATGCCCTGCTCTTTTAGCAACCACTCGAACAACTCTTCTTCCGAAAGATTTTTACCCTTTAAGCCTAATTTGCGGAACGTCGGCCCTTTGTAATTGAGAACATTCATCAAACCTAATTGTTCCACAACTTTTTGTAGTTCTTCCCGACTAATCGGTTGCTTTTTAACGTTTACGAACTGGTATTCTATTCCGTTTTCCTCGAGCAATGCTTTTGTCTTTCGTATTTTTTGACAGGTCGGCACCCCATAAACGGTAATCATTTTTCCCCCTTTCGTTAGTTTCGGAGAGACGAGGCAACGACATTGGCTACCTGGCCGCGCAACCGCACCACACTTCCCGTATCATGCGGATGGACACGATTGGTCAGCAAAATGATGGTTAGCTTGTAAACCGGATCGATGGTAATGGATGTCCCTGTGTAGCCGGTATGTCCAAAAGCGCGTTCGCTTAAAAGGTCTCCGATATTTGAATTGTAAGGCGAATAAAGATCCCAGCCCAATGCCCGGCCAAATTTTTCAAACCCGCGCGGCACGCGAATCATTTTTTCGGCTGCCCGTTTGCTTAAAATGCGTGCACCGTTCCATTGTCCGTCGTTTAACAGCATTGCCGCATAAATCGCCATATCATCTGCCGTTGAAAACAGGCCGGCGTTTCCGGAAATTCCGCCATTCATAACACGTGCCAGCGGATCGTGCACAACGCCCAGCAGTACCGATCCATCGTCCTGCATCTCGGTAGCCGCGCAATATTGAATTTTGGTTTTCGGCGGCAAGTAAAATGTGTCGTGCATTTTCAACGGTTCAAAAATATTTTGTTCGGAAAAGTCTTTTAAAGATTTGCCCGTAATGCGCTGAATGATGTTTTGCAAGGTAATAAAGTTCAAACAACTGTATTTAAAGTAGGTCCCCGGCTCGTGCTCCAATGGCATACGCGCGATATAAGCAATCAACGAATCCGGAGCGGGTGCGCCGTACATTTCTTTAAGCTTTTTAACCGGGGCATAGGGTGGCAATCCCGAGGTATGGGTTAGCAGATGAATAATGCGAATAGGTTTGTCGAACCGATTTTTCCTTTTAAACTGCGGGAGAAAGGTGGACACACGATCGTACAAACGCAACTGTCCGCGATCGATCAGAATCATCGCTGAGGTAGCCGTAGCCATCGGTTTGGTAATTGAGGCCAGATCAAAGATCGTGTTCACGGTCATCTTGCGTTTTACCGGTACCAATTCACGATATCCATAGGCTTTGCGGTACACAATTTTGTTGTTGCGGGCAACCAAAAGTACCGCTCCGGGAATGATACTATCGGCAATCGCTTTTTCAATAATCCGGTCGGCCAGTTGCAAACGCTTACCGTCCATTCCTTCTTTTTCGGGTGACGTGAGCGGAAGGGTTTGCGCGCCAAGATAAATTCCTGTAAAAAGCAAAAGAAATGCAAAAATACGGTTCAACATGAGAGGCTTCTCCTGTGCATAGGTACTTCCCTGATCGGGAACAATATACTAAATTTTTAAATGGCTTTAAACGATTTTTTTCCGTGATCTTATTCCGAAGCGCTATTTTTAATGTAATTCGGATCATTCCCGGTATTACAAAAACATTTTCTTTAAGTTTCCTAAATTTTGACGATGATATTAACGTTCCCCCAGAAAAAAGGGGAGCTTTAGCCCATTTATTCAAATGATATGTGGGGATTTCACGGGCTAATCTTCTTCATTTTTTGAAGAAATAATTGGGACCATGAACACTTAATTGTCGAAGTTGAGCTATGCTTTCCTTGTTCCAAAGCAAAAGAAAAGATGCTTTTAATCTCTCGCGATACTTTTCTATTTTAAATACTATTCCCATGGAAATTGCGGCCTTTGATCTTAACGGGCAATTCATCTTTCTGAACAAATATTATTTGACAAACGGAATTCCAGCAAAGGAATTTTTGGGCAAAAACGATGAATATTATTTTTACCGTTTGGGCATTGACCCCAAAACGCTGGAAATTCGCAAAAAATATTTTCAGCAAGCTATTAAAACCAAACGTATTGTCCAATTCACCGAAAAGCTACATTACCTGAACAGAGATCGCACCTTCTACTACAAACGCATCTTTAGCCCCATTTTTGATGATTCGGGTAAACGGGTAATTGCGGTTTGCATGTTTGGCAATAACTTAACCCATGTTATTCTTTCCCAAAAAGAACTTAAATATCTTGCCTATCACGATAAACTTACCGGATTGCGTAACCGCGACGCATTTTATGAACAATTGGAGCAAATTTTACGTGAGGCTGCCCGGGATTCTTCGGAAATCAGCGCAGTACTTTTTTTGGATTTGGACAATTTCAAATTGGTCAACGATTCGCTGGGACACGATTTGGGAGATACCGTTTTAATCGAGGCCACCCGACGCATGACCGAAAGTTTGCGTAAATCGGATTTGATTTTTCGTTTGGGGGGCGATGAATTTACGGTTATTTTACGTCATCTCAAAAGGGAATGGGATGCGGCCAACGTGGCGGAAAAGCTAATCGATATCCTCTCAAAGCCCTATTATGTTAAGAGTGAAGTGGTAACTTCCATTACGGCCAGCATTGGTATTGCTGTTATTCCCAAAGACGGGCTGGACCGTGACACCATTGTCAAAAATGCGGACATGGCTATGTATGCCGTTAAGAATTCGGGTAAAGGGGGCTATCGATACTATTCTTCGGAGATGACTCAAAAATCCATCAAGCGCATGCAGGTGATTAATCAATTGCGTGAGGTGATTGAACGTCAGGATTTTGACAACCAATTTCAGATGGTGTACCAACCCATTCTTTCCAAAAACGGGAAAGAAAAAAACTACAAAATCGTTGGCATGGAGGCCCTTATTCGCTGGCATAACCCGCAGTTAGGAACGGTTCCGCCTTCGGTATTCATCCCTATTGCAGAAGAAAGCAAACTGATTCAGGAATTTAATCAGTGGATTATTAACCGTAGTATTGAGGATTTTCGCGAAATTCAGCCATACCACAAGAATGGTTTTTATCTGTCTATTAATGTTTCACCCCGCGGTCTGCATTCCGAAAATTTCAGTCGCAATTTGCAAAACGCCGTTTTACGCAATCAATTAAATCCCAAATCGCTTCAGGTAGAAATTACCGAAACCAGCCTGCTGGAAAACGGCACGGCAACGGAACACAATTTAAAGGCTCTGGTGGGTATGGGAATCCAACTGGCTATTGACGATTTCGGTACCGGCTACGCTTCGCTAAATTACTTGCAAAAAATTCCGGCAAAAACAATTAAGATTGACCGCAGTTTCATCAATAATGTAAATTTGGATCCTAAAAAGCAAGAGTTGGTTAAGGCTATTTTGTTGATGGGTAAAAGCTTGAATAAAAATTTGATTGCCGAAGGTGTTGAGACGGTGGACCACTTGTCTTTTCTGGAGGAGAATGCCTGCACCCAATTCCAGGGTTATTTGTTTAGCAGACCTTTGACGCTAAATGACATGATCCACCTGATTAGTGAGCATAATATGGAGCTTACTTTGCCTTAAAGTTCCTGTGGATAACGCATCCCCCATTGCTTGCGCAAACGATCCATTATTTCCATTACAGCAATTGTATCGGCCCAGGGCATCCACAAACTTTCCGTGCGTCCCGCACGGAGACATTGATTTACTTCTTCGATTTCGTAATTGTAACCATTCCCTGTTAAAGGAACTTCTATTGTTTCCGGTGATTTGTTCGTCTTTCTTACGGTAAGAGCTGCTGGACGATATAAAGGGCCATGAATCTCAATCATCCCTTCTGTGCCCATAATAACTCCACGGGACGGAGTTACGCTGCGGATGGATGTAAAGAGGGAAGCTAAAACACCATCGTCGTACTTAAAAGCCATCACTGCCTGTTCATCCACGCCTGTCTTGCCCATCACAACCTGCGAGGAAATCAACGTGGGAAGGCCCAAGATCCACTGGCTCAAAGAAATGGGATACACTCCTACGTCTAACAGCGCGCCTCCGCCTAATTGAGGATTGAACAAACGACTTTGTGGATCAAATGGGAAATTGAAGCCCAGATCGGCGGAGAATAATCGTAAATAGCCGATTTCATGCGTAGCGACAAGTTCTTTTAATTTTTGCATGAGGGGTAAAAAGCGTGTCCACATGGCTTCCATGACGAATATTTTTTTGCGCATGGCTTTTTCGAAGATTGTTTTGGCCTGTGCCGCATTTAGGGTAAACGATTTTTCGCACAGAATGGCTTTGCCATGCTCCAAGCACAATGTCATATCTTCGTAATGTCGGCCGTGGGGTGTAGCAATGTAAACAACCTGGATGTCTTGACAGCGTATTAGGGCTTCGTACGTCCCGAATGCTTTCGGGACGTTGTATTTTTGGGCGAACGCTTTCGCCTTTTCTGTGGAACGTGAGGCTACCGCAACTAAGCGGGCATTTTCTACATACTTAAATGCTTGAGCAAAACTATGTGCAATGTGACCTAAGCCGATTATTCCCCATTTGATTTCTTCAGGCATGATGCGGTTTCTCCGTAATTTTTTGTCGGTTAACAAAAAACCCGAGAAATTTCCCGGGTTAACATGGCGGATTGATCGCAATCAATCCGCGGCGGCACCGGGGCGGGATTGATAGCGATCAATCCCGCCCCATCGCTCATTTCACACGGTACCATGTCTGGGTTCGGTACAAAAAGGCAATGTAACCCCGTACTTTCAAATTCCCGTCTTCGATCCATAATTTGCAGCGATAAATTTTACCCTTCTTCGGATCGAGAATCGTGCCCCCCACGTATTCGTCTCCATCTTTCACCATATCCTTAATAATCACCATTCCTTTAATCGGCTGATTTTTGCGCGGATCGTCATCCGGGCATTTGTCACAAATGGGATTGGGATCCTCGCCCGGCTTACGAAAAAGCGAATCAATCCGACCGTAAAACTTCCCGTCCTTCATGTAAATTTCAACGATAGATTTCGGCTCATGGGTCTCATCATCAATCGTTTTCCATTTCCCGATAATCGGATCTTGCTGGGCAAATGCAAGCCGGCTTAAACTCAAAACGACCAGCACGGCAAACGGAACCAAAAACTTCTTCATTACTCCTTCTCCCTTTGTTTATTGCAATCTCTTCTTAAAAATAAAAACATTTTCGCGATTAAAAGCAAACATATTATTTCACAAGGAGCTGTTAAAAAGCATAGCCAACACGCAAAAAGGTCACATCAAACAAAAAACGCGAAGCATCAATAAACGAATCGTCAAATTTGTCCGAATCATCCGAAAAATAAGAGCCAAGTATCAATTCCGTACCCCAGTAAAGCCCGTTACTGCCAAAGTAACGATAGCCGATTCCAAAATACACACCAAATTTTGTAACCGAGGTCGTCTCGTCCCGATTGGGTTGAGAATACACATTGTAGGGCACATTCTTCCTTCCCATTAAATAGGCCAGCCGCGCACCGGCACAACTAAAAAACCCGGGCTTTTGGGCATTGAAAAAAAGCCGGTATTGAGCATCCACAGTTAAAATGTCGCGATCATCATCTTTCTTCAAACTGTGCGAAAAATAAACGGGGAAAATAATCTCTGTGCCCTTATGCGGAAATAACGACATACTACCCGATACAATTGCCTGCTGGATGGCCACCCCAAACAGGGCAAGGGCCGGATTAAACGCAACACCCATTCTTTTACCTTCCAGCACATACGGCTGTCGCACATTTTGAAGAATTGTACTTTGATTTTGCAAAATTTTCTTTTGATTCTGTAAAAGCGTATCGATCTTACCTTCATTTTGCGCGTTTGCCTGCCCCACAAAAATTCCGGCAAATAAAAAAAACAAAACAACCTTTTTACCCATTTATTTCCCCCTCCTGCTTTTTGAAGGCATAAAAATATAAACACGACGTTAATGAATGTAAAATAAAAAATCTTTTACCCCGTTTGCAAACGTGCTGCCGCTCAATTCCTTTTCCATAGCTTGCCGGGAAAACACGAAAAATATTTTGCAGACAAAAGTTAAATTGCTAACTTTACGGCTTAATTAATTCGCTAAAATCTCTGGAAAAAGGAGTTTCGAATATGAAAAAAGTTTTGGTTTTAGGGGCCGGACTCGTCGCCCGCCCATTGGTACGTTATCTGCTGGAAAATGCCAATGTCCAACTCACTTTAGCCGATCTGTTCGTAGAAAAAGCCCAGGCTCTAATCAACGGTCACCCGCAGGGCAACGCCGTACAGCTAAACGTAGAAGACAGTGAAGCCTTGCAAACCCTAATTCGCCCGGTTGATGTGGTGGTAAGCCTTCTCCCCTGGGTGCACCATCTCAAAGTCGCCAAATTGTGTTTGGAATTGAACAAACATCTGGTGACCGCTTCCTACGTAAAACCCGAAATGCAGGCGCTAGACGAAGAAGCAAAAAAACGTGGACTCTTGTTCTTAAACGAAATTGGCGTTGATCCGGGCATCGATCACATGGCAGCCATGCGGATTATTAACGAAATCAAAAGGCAAAACGGACAAATTGTTAGTTTTTACTCGTATTGCGGCGGTTTACCTTCTCTGGCACACAACAACAACCCGTTGGGGTACAAATTTTCCTGGAGCCCGGTAGGCGTACTCCTGGCAGCATTAAATGATGGCCGGTACCTCAAGGACGGAAAAATTGTGGACGTGCCTGCCGAAAAGCTTTTCCAACACTATTGGTTCGTAGACGTGCCCGGAGCCGGAACGTTCGAAGCGTACGTCAACCGCGACGCACTGCCGTACATCGAACTCTATGGCATCCCCGAAACAAAATCCATGTTTCGGGGCACCTTGCGCAACATCGGGCATTGCGAAACCTGGGATTATTTCAAAAAACTGGGCTTGCTGCGTCGGGATGTTACCTTTAACTTCGAAAAACAAACGGTGCACGACGTGCTGGCACAACTGGTCAATAGCGATGGGCAAAACCTGACTGCCGATTTGGCTCGCTTTTTAAACATTCCCGAACATTCCGTAACCATCAAAAAATTACAATGGCTGGGACTGCTTGATGACAAAAAAATCCCCCTTAAACAAGCCACAGCCTTCGACATGTTTGCCCACATATTGCAGGAAAAACTGGTGTACAAAGAAGGAGAAGTCGACTTACTTTTGCAGCATCATGAATTCGTGGCGGAATATCCGGACGGCCACCGGGAGAAAATCACTTCCACGCTCATCGATACCGGTATTCCCGGAGGCGACACATCCATGGCACGAACCGTCGGCCTGCCAGCCGCCATTGCCACCCGCTTGATTTGTGAAGGAAAAATTTCTTTAAGCGGGGTACACATCCCTGTGTTGCCCGAAATTTACGAGCCTGTGCTGGCCGAATTGGAAAAGAACAACATTAAATTAGTAGAACGGACCGAACGTTTGTAAATTTGTTTACCGATCTCTACAAAAAAGGGATGGGGCAAAACGCACCCATCCCCTTTCCTTGTTAACAGAACGAAATCTCTCAGGCATATTCATCCCAGCTTTTAATGTGCAGCCTGTCTTGCACATTATTGTCCAGAGCTTCAATTAAACGCATGGCAATTTGCCGATTGGTTACCAGCATAACATTGTAATCCACAGCCGCCCGCCGAATCAAATATCCGTTGGTGAGTTCTTCTTTTTGAAAATTTTTGGGAATATTAATCACCAAATCCACCTTGCGCTTTTTGATGTATTCCAACGCATTGGGGCTTTTCTCATCCAGGGGCCAATGCAACCGGGTCACCGGTAGCCCATGTTGACGCAAAAACTTTGCGGTTCCCCCTGTGGCGTACAGCTTAACCCCGCGCGCATGCAACCGCCGAATGGGTTCTAACAACTCGGCCTTCGATTCGATGCGCCCCGTCGAAAGCAGTACCCTTTTAATCGGGAAACGAAAACCCACGGCCTGCAGAGCCTTCAAAAAAGCTTCGTGAAAATCATCGCCCAGACAGGCCACCTCCCCGGTCGAAGTCATCTCGACGCCCAGAGCCGGGTCTGCACCCTCCAGCCGGGTAAACGAAAATTGCGGCGCTTTCACACCCACATAATTTAATTCGAACAAAGAACGATCCGGCGGTTCCACCGCCTCGTTTACCATGATTTTTGTTGCCAGATCGATCAGATTGTATTTTAAAATTTTGGAAACAAAAGGGAAACTGCGCGAAGCCCGCAAGTTGCATTCAATCACCTTTACATCGTTGTCTTTGGCAATAAATTGAATATTAAACGGCCCGTGAATGTGCAAAGCCCGGGCAATTTGTGCGGCAATTTGCCGGGTGCGCCGAATGGTTTCCAGGTACAAACGTTGCGGAGGAAAAACCAGCGTAGCATCGCCGGAATGTACCCCGGCATTTTCCACGTGTTCCGAAATGGCGTAGGCCACCATTTCCCCGTTGCGCGCCACGGCATCAATCTCGATTTCTTTGGCATTTAACAAAAATTTACTGATCACCGTTGGGAACTGGGGAGATAGACGAACCGCTTTCTCGAGATATGCCTTTAATTCCTCATCGTTTGACGCCACCGCCATAGCCGCTCCGCTTAACACATACGAGGGCCGCACCAACACCGGATACCCCACCTCCGCGGCAAAGGCCAGCGCTTCTTTTTGTGAAGTAAGCTCTTTCCACAACGGCTGATCGATGCCCATTTGGTCCAAAAGCGCCGAAAATTTGTGACGATTCTCCGCGCGATCAATGTCCACGGCTGCCGTGCCCAAAATGGGAATCCCGGCATTCTCCAGCGGCATAGCCAAATTATTGGGAATTTGCCCGCCAACCGAAACAATCACCCCTTTCAAACGCAGCTTGCGAAAAATTTCAATGATCGTTTCCAGAGAAATCTCATCGAAAATAAGCATGTCCGATTGATCGTAGTCTGTACTTACTGTTTCCGGATTGTAATTGAGCATAACCGTTTTGTAGCCCAGCTTGTTTAAAGTAAGTGCCGAATTTACCGCACACCAGTCGAATTCCACCGAACTCCCGATGCGGTAAGAACCCGACCCCAGAATCAGAACTCCCGCTTGCTCAAACGGGGTCACATCATCTTCCGTGCCATTGTAGCTCAAATACAAATAGTTGGTTTGCGCCGGATATTCTCCGGCCATCGTGTCGATTTGCCGAATAAACGGGACCAACCCGTCTGTCAGGCGCCAATTGCGCACCTCACTTTCTTCCACATTGCACAAAAGGGCAATTTGTTCGTCGGAAAACCCCGCCCGCTTGGCCCGTCGTAATAATTGCTCCGGCGGACGATTTTCTTTGAACAGCGAAAGATCATCGGCAATTTGCGCCACGTTCTGCAACTTAAACAAGAACCAGCGGTCGATTTTGGAAAGATTGTGGATTTCGTCCACGGTAAATCCCTGCGCAAACGCCTGCATAATGGCAAAAATGCGTTCTTCGGTAGGCGCCTGCAACTCGTCGGTCAAATCTTCAAATTTAAAATTACGATTGCCTACCAGGCCCACCGCACCAATCTCCAACATGCGCAAACCTTTTTGCAATGCTTCCTCGAAATGCCGGCCAATAGCCATTACCTCGCCGACCGACTTCATGCCCGAACCGATTTTGCGCGAAACCAGTCGAAACTTCTTTAGGTCCCAACGGGGAATTTTTACCACCACATAGTCCAAAGCCGGTTCGAAAAAAGCCGAAGTCGTTTTGGTCACGCTGTTTTTTAACTGGGGTAATGTGTAGCCCAAAGCCAATTTTGCCGCCACAAATGCCAGCGGGTAGCCTGTGGCCTTGGAAGCCAGCGCCGAGCTGCGGGAAAGCCGGGCATTCACCTCAATAACCCGGTAATCCGATGTTTTAGGATCGAGTGCATACTGAATGTTGCATTCGCCCACAATTTTCAAATGGCGCACAACCTTAATGGCGATTGCACGCAACCGATGGTATTCTTCGTTATTCAATGTCTGGCTGGGAGCGACCACAATGCTTTCTCCGGTGTGAATGCCCATCGGATCAAAGTTTTCCATGTTACACACCGTAATGCAGTTGTCGTCCCGATCGCGCACCACTTCGTATTCGATTTCTTTCCAGCCGTGCAAATATTCTTCAATAAGAATTTGGGGAGCGTAGGTTAAAGCCTTGGTCGCTTTTTCGCTCAATTCTTGCTCGTTGGCACACACTCCCGAGCCCAATCCGCCAAGGGCATAAGCCACACGCACCATTACCGGGTAACCGATCTCTTCGGCCACCTTTAGGGCCTGCTCCAATGAGGTGGCCACCGAGCTACGCGCCGTTTTCACGCCGATCTCGGACAGGCGCTGAATGAAAAATTCCCGATCTTCCGTATCAATAATTGTTTGTGGCGGGGTACCCAGCACCTGCACGTCGTATTTTTCCAGAATTCCTTTGTGGTACAATTCCAGACCGGTGTTCAACGCGGTCTGCCCGCCAAAACTGAGCAAAATGCCCTGCGGCCGTTCCTTGGCAATAATCTTTTCCACAAAGTCCACCGTTACCGGCAAAAAGTACACACGATCGGCTAATTGTTCCGAGGTCTGGATGGTAGCAATGTTGGGATTGACCAGAATGGTAAAAACGCCCTCTTCCTTGAGAGCCTTAATAGCCTGACTGCCCGAATAGTCGAACTCGCCGGCCTCGCCGATCTTCAAGGCGGCCGAACCCAGAATCAATACTTTTTTAAGCGAATGTTTTTTCACTCAAATGAACCCATTCTTTTGTTTAAAACTTCTTTTTTAACGTTTCCCGCACTCACCCACAGCTACTTGAGCAAACCGATGAAACGATCGAACAAAAAGCGTGTGTCGGTTGGCCCGGGTGAAGCCTCGGGATGAAACTGCGTACTAAAAAATCGCCCGGACTTGTGCACCAGCCCTTCGCTGGTTTCGTCGTTAATATTGGAAAAAAGCGGCTTCCAATCAGCAGAAATGGACGATTCGTCCACGGCAAATCCATGATTTTGCGAGGTAATGTACGCGCGCCCGGTTTCGCGGTTAATCACCGGCTGGTTTTGGCTGCGGTGACCGTACTTCATTTTGTACGTTTGGCCTCCAATGGCCAGCGCCATGATCTGGTGCCCCAGACAAATACCGAATGTCGGGGTGCCTTTGCGCAGAATATTTTGCGTGTGTTCGATGGTTTCCGTGCACAAGGCAGGGTCGCCGGGCCCGCTGGAAATCAAAATGCCGTCGGCCTTTTCGTCTTCAGCCGGATAATTCCACGGCACGCGCAGGACTTCCACATCCCGCTGCAGCAGCTCATCTAAAATGCTGTGCTTGCACCCGCAATCGACCACCACCACCCGTTTACTGCCCTTGCCGTAAAGTACAGGCGCCTCAATGCTCACCTTGGCCACAAGGTTTTCTTTGTTCGGATCGTAAAACGGCACATCTTCGTTCCCAATGACCAAACGGGCCAGCATTACCCCTTTCTCACGAATACGCTTGGTAAGTGCTCGCGTATCCACACCGGAAATCGCCGGAATTTTTTGGTTGTACAGCCATTGGGCCAAACTAATTTGTGCCTGCCAATGGGAATAATCGTGAGAGTAATCGTCCACCACCAAAGCACGGATCATTCCTTTGGGTGCTTCGTACCATTTGAATTGATCTTCCCAATTGGCGCCGGGCGGCATGCCGTAATTGCCGATCAGCGGAAATGTGAGTACCAGAATCTGCCCGTAATAAGACGGATCTGTTAATGACTCCGGATAACCGGTCATGCCGGTGTTAAATACCACCTCTCCGGCCACCGATTGCGGGTAACCAAAAGAGGTGCCGTAAAAGACGCTGCCGTCTTCCAAAATTAACTTTGCGGTTCTCTTACTTTCAAGCATGGACAATCGTTTTCTTTTTTTAACGTACGTACCTCGGGATTGTAGTTTAAATAAATATGCAAATTGATGCAAAAATATTATCGCAATTACAAAGCTTTTCTTTGGCCCAATTTCGACGGTAAAAAATTGGCGCTAAAGCGCCTGAAAAATTTCCGGAAGAGAGCAACTTTTGTGAGGTACAAAAAGGGAATCGGTTTAGCGGGCGGTTTTTTGCTTCATTTCTTTAATAAATATCTCGATTTGTTTTCGCAATCCAAAAAACATCTCCTCTTTTAACAAACGTTGTGCCAGTACGCGGGCTTCTTCGAATTTGCCCAAATCGGCCAAAACCCGCGCCCGTTTAAAACGAATATTGACATTATCCGGCGCTAACTGTTCGGCTTTTTGCAGCATGACCAGTGCGGAATCCTTCCGATCCGTTTTCAGGTAATAATCCGCCAGATTGTCGTAGGCAAACGGATCTTTGGGATGGCGTTGCCGAATACGTTCAAAAACCTTTTTGGCTAACGGATAGTTTTTAGCACGCAAATAAAAATAGCCAACCTCACGCAGAACGCCGGTACTGTCCAGAGCTGTTGCCATGCGTTCGGCCTGAACAAAATACTGTTCTGCCTTTTCCGGCTGTTCTTGCTGCTGGTAATATTGTCCCAGCATCACCATACCGTGCAGAGAATCGATAGGTAGAGTCTCCCGGGCCATCTTCAGGGCCTGATCGGCATCGCCGCCGGCAAATCCCGGAGCCATCAAATAAAAAGAAAAAAGTTTTTGGCGCACAGACAGCCTGCGGGGATCTTCCCGCAGAGCTTTTTTCCAGTTTTTTTTGATTTTCGGAACCACAAACATCAAAGAAAGCATTCCCGAATTTTGGGCTTTTACCGCATAAATATCCCCCAATAACTCGTAAAATTTTGCTTTTTCGTCGCTTTTTTGCAGTCCCTTTTCCGCTAAATCGATGGCTTGATCGATCTCGCCTATTATCATGTGAATCACGCTGAGGTAATAGAGAGCGTTGGGTTTGTCTTTGTGCAGTTCCAGAATTTTTTGTGCAGCCGTAAATTTATTGTGTTCCATTAATGTTTTAATTTCCTGCCGAATGGCCGTAGAATCCTGGGCGAGGGCAAAACCGACCAGGAACAAACCGACAAAAAGAACACGCTTCATGCGGACACTCCCGAATTTTTTAGAGAAATTACGTTTGTTTTGCAGAAAAGATACAAAAATATTTTCATTTACCCAATTTCCTCCCGTTTTGTTTTTTGATTGCCATCTGTTGGTTTGTTCATTAAATTAACTTAAAAAACAAGAACCCGTTAAGGAGATTTTATGCGTAAATCCTTCCTGTTGCTCGCTACCCTGTTTTTTGCCCTGGCCTGTTCCAATTCGCAAAAAATCCAGACACAGTTTCAACAGGTGCAAATTCAAGTTCAAAAAAAGTTTGCACCGGACAAAAGTTTGGCCATTGCACAATTTCAGCTGGTAAATCATGACGGGCAATGGATCTTAAAAGGCGAAACCAACATCCCGAATGCCAAAGAGGCCATGCTGCGCAAAGTGGATTCACTGCTCGGCACTTCCGTGCAAGACAGTGTTCTGCTCCTTCCCGATCCGGCCCTGGGCGACAGCACCTTTGCTCTGGTAACCGTGAGCATGGCCAACCTGCGCCGTCAGCCACGCCACGCCGCCGAACTTCTGGATCAGCGTACCACCGGAAGCGTACTAAAACTGCTTAAACGAAAAGGAAGCTGGTACCTTGTGCAAACTTCCTACGATTATCTGGGTTGGATGACCAAAACTTCATTCGAGCGCACCGACGCTCAAGGTGTAAAAGCCTGGAAAGAAAGTCAACGCATGATGGTCACCGTACCGGTCGATCGTATTTTTACCTTCCCTGCAACCGATGCCGTACCCGTGTGCGACGTGGTTTTAAACGGAGAGGTCAAACTACTTAAAAAATCCGGACGCTGGACAAAAGTGGAACTGCCGGACCGGCGGGTTGGTTACATCCTGAGTGCCCATCTGGCCCCCGTAAAAGAGGCTGTTTCCCCCTCCGAGGTAAAACCAGAACAAATTTTAGACGTGGCTTTTCAGTTGATGGGTATTCCCTATCTGTGGGGAGGCAATACCGCTAAAGCCTGCGATTGTTCTGGTTTTGTACAAAATGTTTTCCGGGCTAACGGTATTCAGCTTCCCCGGGATGCGCGCCAGCAAGCGCTGGTTGGTCGCGAAGTTACTCCGGCTGCGGATTTCTCGAATGTGCAACCCGGAGATCTGCTCTTTTTTGGCGTGGGAAACCGCATTACCCATGTAGGAATTAGTCTGGGGGGCTATCGCTTTATTCATCAGGATAGCGAAGTGCACATTAATAGTTTTGACGAACACGCCGAAAACTTTAATGCGTTTCGCAAAAAAACGTTTAAAAAAGTGGTGCACATTTTAAAATAGAAAGGAAAACGATGGGTTTAACGCGCAAACAATTTCTAAAACTTTCCGGAGCGTCGATTTTTGGCTTCTCGCTCTTTAACGCCAGCTCCGGTTACAGCAACACGATCAAAAAACAAATTAGTACAGGATCTGGCCCTATGAAAATTGAGATAAAGACCAAACGACTGGAACTGGCTCACACCTGGACCATTTCACGCAATTCCAGCAATTTTAAAAACAATGTGTTCGTCCGCATTGAGCGCGACGGCATCGTGGGCTATGGTGAGGCCGCTCCCAACGTGCGTTACGGCGAAGATTACCAAAAAACCACCGATCGCATTAAAGGCGCGGAAGACATTCTAAAAAACACACCCTTTTTCCATTACGTGGACATCAAAAAAGAAATCGATGAACGCATTACCGACCAAAGCTGTGCCAAGGCCGCAATCGACATTGCCTTGATGGATTGGGTAGGCAAAGCACTTAACGTACCCCTGTACAAAATGTGGGGCTTAAACACCGCCGAAGCTCCCTTGACTTCCTTTTCCATTGGCATCGATACCGTAGAAATGATCAAGAAAAAAGTACGCGAAGCCGAACCCTACCCGATTCTGAAAATCAAAGTGGGAACCCACCGCGACAAAGAGATCATCAACGCCGTGCGCAGCGTTACCAAAGACAAGCCCATTCGCGTGGATGCCAACGAAGGCTGGAAGACCAAAGAGGAAGCACTGGAAAACATCAAATGGCTGATTGACCAGGGCGTGGAATTCATCGAACAGCCCATGCCGGCCAGCATGCTCGAAGAGACAGCCTGGCTGCGCGCACACGTAAGCATTCCCATCATCGCCGACGAAGCCGTTAAAACGGCTAAAGACATTCCGAAATTGGTGGAAGCTTACGACGGCATCAATATCAAGTTAATGAAGTCTGGAGGGCTGCAAGAAGCTTTGCGCATGATTTACATGGCCAAAGCCTACGGCATGAAGATTATGCTGGGCTGCATGATTGAAAGTTCGGTCGGCATCTCTGCCGCCGCACAACTCACGCCTTTTGTCGATTACGCCGATCTGGACGGCAATTTGCTGATTAAAAACGATCCGTTTAGCGGCGTAAAAGTAGATCACGGGAAATTTATCTTTAACGATAAACCGGGCATTGGGGTTGAAGGTACCTTTTAAACATTCCGAGACTTCCTATCCTCAAAAAAGAAGCTCTGCCAGGGAAGGCGGGGCTTTTTTTATGCCCAAACCGAGAATTTCTTCTGAACCCATCCAACGGATATTCACGGTTATCCCTCTTAGACGCAAAAAAATCTCCCTACGCCGTACTACAATTCCGTCTTACAAAATTTATGCGCCGGGAGATTTTTTGCACAATCCCGCAAAACCTTAATCGATCTTTTGGTAGTCCGGGGGAACTTTAAACCGCTTGGGCGGCAACGTTTTGGTCACAATTTTGATTAACTCCGTGTGGTAGGCAAATGCCGGTTCGTTTTTAGCCGCGGCTTCTTTCTTCTTCTTTAATTTGTTTTTGAGCATGCCGCCGAACATACCGCCCACATCGTTAAAATCGAACGATTCTTTTTCCTTTTTCACCCCCTTTTTGCCCGATACCGAAACATAAAAGGCTCCGTCCACAACCACCGGATATCCCTTAATTTTGGCCATTTCTTTGGCCCAGCTTTTATTGACAATTTTCCCCTGGGCATCGGGTTGTCTGCGCATGGTACGAAACATTTGCAACCAGTTCAGGCCTAATACCGATTCCATCTCAGAATCCTTGCCAAAACCCACCTTCTCCAGATATTTCTTTTGAAAGGCCTGCTCTTCTTTCAATCCTTTTTTGATCTGGTCGGTTGCCGTGGTAGACCAGACTTCGGTGAATAAGCTGTCTTTTCCTTTTTCGCCCGTTTGAGTGTTCACCCATTCGGTTATCCAGAAAATCCGGTACTCTTTGCAGGGAAAGCCGTGGATGGTTTTGCTTTTTCCGGTGGGAACCACTTTAAAATCGTTACGCGTAATCTTAATATGCGTCTCCTCTTTTTCCTGGACTTCGGAATTTTCCTGTTCCGCACTTTGTTCGTTCCCGCCTTCTTCATCCCAGACAAAGGGTGTGATATCCTGCACTTTGTACTGTCTCTTTTCGGGGAACAACATGTAAATTTTCATGGCATCCAGATCGATAATTTCATTTTTCGGCCGGTCGCCGAATGCCATCGCTCCCATCATTTTCCCCATCATGCTTTCGCCTTCAAATGTGCTTGCGCTTTCTTTAAATTGCTTTACCCCCTGCACATAAACCGTCTCGTGCACAGTGTATTTGCCAAACCCTTTGAATTCGACCGTGGTTTTGCTTTCGTGAATTACACCGCCAAAGGCAGCAACAGCAAAGAGCATAATGGCCACGGCTACAAATAGCTTTTTCATGGTCTTTCTCCTATTTTTTGAAGTGGGCTGAAAAATCATTGAATAAAGTTATTCCATTCCCCCGGAGAAATCAACAAAAAAACTATTTTTTTCTTGCGGCCATGCGCCTGTATTTTTATTCAAGGAAACCCGCACCTCATCCACGCCCCACATCGGCATTCCCCCGCCTGCCCAAAACTGTCAAATGCCGGATGTATTCTGACAATTCTTTATCTTTCCCCAAAACGAATGAAAATACAACGCGGTGAAACTATTCAAAAGCCCGATGCCCGGCGCCACATTCTGCCTTTTTCCCATGTCATAAAAAAGCGGCTCCCGAGTTGAAAGTAGTGGATTCAGCCGTTAAATTACGGAAGATTGAAAGTCTTTTCACAATAAACCGAAAACGTGAAATACCGAGGTGCCTATGAGTTTGCTGGATAAAATGATTGTCTGGAGCCTGCCTCTGGTTCCGAAACCCATCGTTCGTTTTTTTTCTCGGATTTACATTGCAGGGCCTGCTTTGCAGGACGGTGTGCATACCGTTAAGCAACTAAACGCCAAAGGCATAATGGCCACGATGGATCTTCTGGGCGAGTTTACCGATTCTCCCGAAAAGGCCATTAAAGCCGCCGATGAGTACATCGAAATTTTACACGCTATTCGCGATGAAAAGTTAGATTCCAACGTTTCGGTCAAGCCGACCCACATGGGACTTTTGGTCGATAAAGAACTGTGCTACCAGAACATTCGCCGTATCGTAGCCGAAGCCCAGAAAATGAACAATTTTGTGCGTATTGACATGGAAGACCACCCCACAACCGATGCCACCATCGACATGTACCTGCGTTTAAAAGAAGAATTCGGCGACCACGTGGGCATTGTAATTCAGGCTTACCTGCGCCGCACCATCGATGATATTAACTTACTGATCAAACACAAGGCTAATGTTCGTTTGTGCAAGGGCATTTACGTGGAGCCGCGTGAAATTGCCTACAAAGACATGGCCATTATTAACGAAAACTACAAATACAATCTGGAAAAACTGATTAGTAACGGATGCTACGTAGGAATTGCCACACACGATGAAAAGCTGGTGTGGCACGGTTTGAGCATGGTGGACAAATACAACTTAAAACCCGACCAATACGAGTTTCAGATGCTGTTGGGCGTGGATGAAAAGCTGCGGGATATTCTGGTGCACTCCGGGCACCGCTTGCGCGTTTACGTGCCTTTTGGAACCGATTGGTACGGCTATTCCACGCGACGGCTCAAGGAGAACCCTCGCATGGCCGGCTATGTGTTTAAACGAATTTTCGGCCTTGGCAAATAAAAAGCACGGCACAAATAACGGATTTAATAGTAAAAGGCTCCAAACCGCTTCAGAAAAATTTGGAGCCTTTTTTGCGTTGAATGCATCCCTATTAAGGTGCTTTTTCTGATCAGCGGCGGTTTAAGTCCCCAAAGCCGAAGTTGCCAATTGGCGCATGCTGCCGTAAGCTTTTTTGAACAGGGAAAGAAGACGATCACTCTGCTCGATTTGCGCCAAACCGATTTGGCACAACGCCCATCCGATTAATCAGAGAACGGCTATTCTTTGGGAGCCAAATCCGAGTAGTCTCTTCCCAACGGTTCCACATCGCCCAACCCCAGCGTTTTAAGCAAGGCCGGCATCAACGCCGCCTTTTCTTCCGCGTCGTGGCGGCTCCACGTACGACTTTTGACTTCCAGAAAATCACCCATTTGCGGTACGGTCACATGATCCAGATTAATGTAGAATTCGGTTTCCCGGAAAAGTATTTTCCAGCGCAAACGGTCTTTTTCGATGACCAACTCTCCGGAAGGTTTAAAATATTCGCGATAAAAACGCAAGCTGTGGGTTGCCGGCGCCAGATAACGGCTGCGCGAAAGCAGAACTGTGTGGGCAAATTCTTTTTCGTGGGCAGGCCCTAACAAAGTTAACCGGTAGCGCACTTTGACGATTTCTCCGTTCTCGTCGATGTATTCGTCTTCACGATAACGGATGCGCCCCTGCTCGGGATCGTCAAAGAAAAAATAGGTGTCGTATTCCCTGTAATGGCGTTTGTAGAGAATTTTGATTTCCGGATTGTCCAAAGCTTTGAGCACCGCCTGCGGATCTTTAACCGGCACTTTAATTTGTACTTCAAAGCTCTCTTCTTCGGTTGCTGTTTCGATGGCAATCAACTTGGAAAGCACAGATTTTTCACGTTCCATCAGGAAAATATCGATCCGGCGCGCGTAGTCCTGAGCTTCGGCCATGAGTTCGGCTTCATCTACCAACAACACCTTTTGGTCACGCATGACAAAACGGCCGTTCACCATTACGTCGGTTACATCCGGTGCTTTGGCGGCGTAAACCACCTGCGCATAAGTATTCTTGGGATCGCGCTGGAATCGCGGTGAATTGTGCACACGACTGGTGTCAATCAAAATCAGATCGGCCCGTTTACCGGGTTCCAGTGAACCGGTCAAATGGTCGATGTGCAGCGCCTTTGCGCCCATGCGGGTAGCCATGGTAAGTACCTGCGCCGCCGGAACGGCCGTAGGATCGGACGTAAGCCCTTTGGCGATAAACGAGGTCAGGCGCATTTCTTCGAACATATCCAGATCGTTGTTCGAGGCGGGGCCATCGGTCCCTATGCCTACATTAATCCCCATCTCCAGCATTTTGGCCACCTGGGCAAAGCCGGAAGCTAACTTTAAATTGGAAGAAGGATTGTGAATGACCCCGGCATTGTAGTTCTTCAAAGTGTGCATTTCGCCTTCATCCAAGTGAATGCAATGAGCGGCAATAACTTTGGCTTCCAGAACCCCGAACTTGCGGATGTAAGGGATTACCGGCATGCCATGTTCGGAGCGCATGTTCTCCACTTCTTGTTTGGTTTCGGAGAGATGAATGTGCAGAGGAACGTCAAACTCCTGGGCCAAAGCCGCCGCATTCTGCAAAATTTCTTCGGTGCAGGTGTACGGCGCATGCGGCGCCACCGCTGGTACAATCAGGGGATGGTCTTTCCAGCGTTTGATAAATTCTCTGGCGTAGGCCAGAGATTCTTCGTACGAAACCGCATCGGGAGCGGGAAATTTTAGGATGGTTTCGCCGCAAATACCGCGTAGTCCGGCATCGGACGCGGCACGTGCTACTTCGTCCTCAAAATAATACATATCGGCAAAGGTGGTTACTCCGCTACGAATCAGCTCTGCGGCGGAAAGTTTTGTGCCGAGATACACAAACTCGGGTGAAACGAATTCGCGCTCTACGGGCATCATGTGCCCCAGAAGCCACACATCCAAACGCAGGTCGTCAGCCAGTCCGCGCATCAGAGACATGGGCAAATGGGTATGCGCGTTGACCAACCCGGGCATGAGCACCTTTCCCTGACAGTCGATCACTTCTCCGGCCTGAAATTCGCCCAACACTTTTTCCTCGTCACCTACCGCCACGATCGAATCGCCCTGAACCGCTACGGCTCCGTTCTCAAATTGATTCAATGCCTCGTCCATGGTTAAAACGCGAGCATTTTTGAAGATGATATCAGCAGTCTTTGTTTTTTCGGCCATATGCGCTTCCTTGAATTTTTGTGTAAAAGTAGCATAATTTATGAAGGAATTATTCCAAATTCAATTTTATCAAAGGCTTTTTGGCGAGGCTTGATTCGACAAACAAAAAGCCCGGAATTTATCCCGGGCTTTAATTTTTCAAAAATGCGGTGTATTTATTCCATTGCTTTGCGGTAAATTTCGCGGTGCTTGCTGTCCAGATTTACCAGCGTTTCCAGGTCGGGCTTAAATCCGCGGAACAGATCGGCCAGATCCTGATAATGCGAATTAAAAAAGTATTGCAAATACATATTGTTCGGCTGCACTTTGTACACTTTAATCAGCCCCTCTTCCAGAACTTTTTTGGCTAATTTGTAGGCTTCCATGCGTTTGCCCTCGTCCAGCAAATACAAAGCTTCAAAAAAGTCTGGTTTAACTTCGCGCAGCGGCCGGGTACGGGAATCGGTAAGTACCAGAACGATGTTCATGCGTTGCGACCACCCTCGCGGGTATTTGGAGAGCTGCCCCTGATTGGCAATATCCATTGCCTTGTCATAGAGGGGACTCCCGGCCAGATAATCGTTGTCATCCAGTTCACCGGCCAAAATCATGTAAGCGTAAAAATCGAGAAAATGACCAATCGGATCGAACTGTGCGTGAAAATGGGAAAGCGGGGTACTTTGATCGTAGGGAAATTCCCAGACTTTGTCGTAAAAATATTCTCCCGATTCGCTGGTGATGACAAACTGGGCCAGATAGATTTTCTCGTGGGTTTTCTTTTGTACGGTTTGAATGATTATCCGTACTTTGCAGTTCACATCGTAATCGTATTTGTCCTCAACCCATTCGTAATTGTTGAAATATTGTTCTACCTTGTCCGGAAAATCTTGCAAAATATTTAGCTCGTCCGAGGGCAAGTGCGAGGCATCCAGTGTAACTTTTACATTAAGTACCTGGGCAAAGCTAACAGCCGTTAAGAGAAAAACGGCAAGCAAAGCATACTTTACGTGTTTCATTGAAACTCCGAGTTTAGTGAACCTGACATAAATATAAATATTGGTGCTCTCAAAAGCTAATAATTCGTCCACAAATCCGCACACAAACAGTCGTTTCAAAAGATAAACACCGTCACAAAATAAAAGGAATCCGCGCGAAAGACAAGGCAAAAAACCGGCATCGGAGCCTTCAGGCACCCCTTACCGCAAATGCTCCCGGGGCACCCGCTGCGACACCCAGCACGTCACTTCGTAGGGAATGGTCTCCAGCTTTCGGGCGATTTCCGTGATCGAAACATGGGCATCTTCCTGATGCCCGAACAAGACGACCTCATCCCCGATTTGCACGTCGGTTTGCGCTCCCAGATCGACCATGAACTGATCCATGCACACCGTGCCCACCACCGGATAGCGACGCCCGTGAATCAGCACTTCCCCCCGATTGGTAAAGCGTCGGTTGTAACCATCGGCGTAGCCTGCGGGCACAACGGCCACGTGGGTTTCCTGCGGAGTGTGGTAGCGACGGTTGTAACTAACCGGTTGCCCGGAGGGTAATTTTTTGATCAGCGTAACTTTTGATTTGAACTCCATCACTTCACGCAGCGGCCACTCCAATTTAAAGTCCGGGCCGGGCGGATTACCGTAAAGCATAATCCCCGGACGTACCATGTCGAAATAGGCCTGAGGGAAGCGCATAATCGCCGCCGAATTGGCCAGATGAAAGATCGGCTTTTGCCGTAGTTCTTTCGCAATTTTACGTTTAAATGCCGCAAATCGCTCGATTTGTCCCAGTGTGTAGGTCGGATCGTCCTCATCGGCGCTGGAAAGGTGGGAATAAATGCCCACCACCTGCCAGGCGGGTTCCTGCAAAATTTCCCGGATTATTGCCTCGTCTTTGTCCGGCAAAAACCCGACCCGGCCCATGCCGGTGTCAATTTTAATTTGCACCCGGGCTTTTTTGCCCATTTTCGAACAAAGGGTACGCAAGGGTCCCAGCTGACCGGAATGGGTCAACGTAATATCGAGGTCATATTCCAAAAATTCTGCGAAATATTCGGGCAAATGCGCGCCAAACACCAAAATCGGAAGTTCAATGCCCGCCTTGCGCAGTTCAATACCTTCCTCGAAAAAGGCCACGCCCAAATATTGCACCCCTCCGGCAATCAGGGTGCGGGCAACTTCCACGCTTCCGTGCCCATAGCCATTGGCCTTAACTACTCCCATCACGCCGGCGGGAGCCACGGCCTTCTGGATTAACTGCAAATTGTGCAATAAATTCTGATGATGAATGTACGCTTTTGTTGGTCCCATGTTACCACTCGTATTGTTTGGCAATATCTTCGATGGTTTGTCCTTTAAAAATCGTTTGCACCGCATCGCCGCGCACCAAATATTCGGCGATGAGAGGCCGCAAATTGTACACCGAGGCCAACGCCTGTCCATAGGCACCGGCTCCGCCCACCGCAATGAAATCCCCCGGTTCCAACACGGGCAACTCGCGCTCTTTGGCCAAAAAGTCACCGCTTTCGCAAACCGGGCCCACCACATCAAACGTGTCGCGTGGACTTTCTTTGCGCGTCAACGGTACAATAGGGTGGAATGCCTGGTACAAGCTGGGACGAATCAGATTATTCATGGCAGCATCCACAATCAAAAAACGCTTTAGCGGAGTTTGCTTGCGATACAAAACGCGGCTTACCAAAATACCCGCATCGCCAATAATCGAACGCCCCAATTCTACGGCCAAGGTTACGTTTAAATCTTTTAAGGCTTGCAGATATTGGGGTAAAATTTCTTTTAACGGATAAGGCCTTTGCGGCTTCGAGAAATCATCTTCGTAGTCAATGCCAATGCCACCGCCCAGATCAAGGGTCGTGATTTCCAGACCCTTGCGACGAATTTCCTTCACGATATTCCTGAGATATTCCGCCGCTTCCAAAAAGGGCCTGGCCTGCAAAATTTGCGATCCAATGTGCACATGAACGCCCACCGGCTGCAAAAATTTTTCCTGCGCAGCCCGTTCGTACAGCGCTAGCGCCTCGCTTAACGGGATGCCGAATTTATTCAAATGGCGTCCGGTGGTGATGTAATCGTGTGTGTGGGCCTCAATGTCCGGATTGATGCGAAAAGCCACACGAAGCGTTTTTTGCAGGTGTTGCGTTACCCGACACACCAAATCAAATTCTTCTTCCGACTCGATGTTCAGCGAATGAATGCCGGTTTGCACGGCCAGCTCAATTTCCCACTCCTGTTTGCCCACTCCGGCAAACACAATCTTTTCCGGCGGAAAACCCGCTTTTAGGGCAAACTGCAGCTCACCGCCCGAAACCACATCGGCCCCAAAACCCAATTCACGCACCATCTTCAAAATTTGAGGATTGTAATTGGCCTTTAGGGCATAACAGGGCAAAAAGTCCAGCCCCTTGCCGGCCTCAAGTACGGTCTGGCAATTGTTCACAATACGCTGGGCAGAATACAGATAATACGGCGTAGAAACACCCAGACTAAATTCTTGCAAATCCACATCTTCGCAATGCAAATGATTGCCTCTGAAATAAAATGCTCGCTCCATGCATGCGTCCTACGTTTTAGTTCGGTTAGTAATGTTTACGAATTAACTTAATCAATCATTAAAATTCAGGCAAAAAAAGATTTGGTTGTCAAAAGCGGCAGAAAACGCGCGGCAAGTATCAGGTATCTATTCCGTAACTTTTAATTTTTTCGCGAAGCGTTGTGCGGGAAATTTGCAGAATGTCGGCTGCGCGGGATTTATTTCCGTTGGTGCGGGCCAGCACACGTTCGATGTGTACCCGTTCAATCTCCTTTAGCGAACAGTTGCCTAACAACTCGATGTCTTCGGAAATGCCCGAGGCATTGTTCAGATAAGGCGGAAGGTGCTTGATGCCTATTTCATTGCTTTCGCTGAGCAGAACGCTGCGTTCCAGCAGTTCTTTTAGTTCGTTAATATTCCCCGGCCAATAGTAATCTTTTAAAATATTCATGGCCATTGGCGAAATTTTGTTGATTTTCTTCGCGTAAAGAAAACTAAAATACTGCATGAAATACTTCACCAAAAGTTCCACGTCTCCCCGGCGCTCCCGCAGGGGCGGCAGATAAATTTCAAAACTCTTCAAATGATAGTAAAGCTCCGGATTAAACGTCCCATTGCGCACAAACGCATCCAGATCGTAGCGGGTTTGGGCAATGATGCGTGTGTTTACCTGAATGGGCGTTTCGGCTCCCAGAGGTTTAAAAACGTGTCCGTCCAAATACAATAGCAAATGGTGCTGCACTTCCAACGGTAAGCGTTCGATATTCTTCAAAACAAGTGTTCCGTTGGCGGCTTGTTCAATCAATCCTTTTCGGGGAGGGCCGTAAATGGCGCTTTCGCCTTCAACACCGAACAAATCGCTGAGCATTTCATTGGTGGTGGAATTCTCGCAATTTTTGACAATGAACGCTCCCTGATTTTGCTCTTTGTTGGCGTGAATCAGATGGGAGGCAAACGTTTTTCCCGTACCTGTTTCACCCCGGATTAGGCATGGCGTAAAGGATGCTTTGCTAATGAGCTTTATGAATTCATTGGCGCGACGGATGGCTTCGCTTTCGCCGACCAGGCCGTCTTGCACCCAAACATCACTCGCCCACGCCGGTTGGGGATTAAAACGGTGATCTTCCAGGGCTTTGCGTGCTTCCTGCACCACATCCGGCAACGTTTCCCGAGCGGCTTTCAAATCCAGAACCCGGAAGAGACGTTCTCCCAGAATATTCTTCAAACGGCTGGGCAGAGAAAAATTACTAATAATAATCACCTGAAATAAATAACGATGGCGGGCCTGTTCCAGAAGCCAGAAGGGAATGGCATACCATTCCTCATTAATGTCGATGATGAACAAATCGTAATAAACATTTTGGATGAATTTTTTTATCGCTTCCAAATGTTCGAACAAATCCAGACGGTACTCGCCGGACTGCGCGGACTTCAGGAAGGAATGAAATTCTACCAATCTATCTGAAACGAATGCGATTTTATGTTGCATCCCTGTCTTTCTCTAATTAGCGGATAAGCAAGATGTACTATCGACAGGATTGGAAATTATTTTAGGCAAAATACATGCTTTCGGCAAAGTTGCCATTTGCGGCAAAAATCTCCTTTTCCTCCCTAACCCAATTGGCATTTCGTACTTGTCTTTCAATTTTCAGGCAGCGATCACAGCTAAAAATTGAATTTTTCTTATTTTTAGCCGATAAAAAACTACACAAACGCAAAAAGCGCCCAAAAATGGATTTTACTCGTTGAAGCAATTCAATGAGTCATTTACTGTTATTAATAAAGAGGAGTGTACAATGAAGGTGCGTGTTTACCCTTTAATTTTGATCCTTTTCTTCAGTGGACTCGTGTTTTCCAAATCCGCCGTTGTCAGTCATCCGGTGCAAAAGCTTTCCGTGGTCCCTTCGAATGAGGGTGCCCGTCTAACCTGGGAACTGAATCTTCCGGACACGGTTTTCTCGTACAATGACGGATTCCCCAGTGGAGTTTGGGATCCCCACATGCAGCAAGGTCTGGGGCTTATTCTCGATTTAAGCGCCTACCCCGGAGCAACGCTGGAACAAATCGACTTTGTGCATTGGGGACGTGAAAAGATCCACGGGCCCTATTACTACAACATTTTGTTTTTTGACATGGACAGCGCCAAACTCTACTACCGCATCGACAGTTTACAGGCTGGTGACGCCTACCAATACCCGCGGTTCGAAATCGGAGTTCCGCTGGGATCGGTTCCCGCCCGGGACCATGTGGGCATTTTCGTGGAAGGGCTTTCTACATTCGACGGCACCCACGCTTTCCCGGCACTGATGAGCGACACAAGTGCCTACATCCCCGGCGTTAGCTACTACCTGGCCGATGTGAACGATCCTTTCTACGCCCAAAGCGATGAATACACAAATTTCTTCGAGCTCAAAGAAGTAGCCAACGGGGCCACCAACCTGATTATGGACGTTTGGATTAACTTTGGTGAAAATTCTATCGCCGTACCTACCGACATTTCGAACTTTGACATTCCGTCCAATCCCAACCGACCGCAAAATGTTTACCTGGGAAAGGCACCTTCTGCTGTTTCGGAACAGGCATTGCAAACAAACGACGACCGAATCTTAAAGGGCTTTTACATCTATCGCGGTTCGGCCCAGGGCGACACGCTGTTTCAGATTGGCGAGGTGGGCGCGAGCGAGCGTACGTTTGTCGACCCGACCGCCTTTACCGACAGCTCCTACGTGTACGGTGTGGCCACGTACAACACCAGCTCTGTGGCCAGGCAGGTCCGTCAAACGTATTACCAGCCTCCTGTGTTCGACATAGCTCAGGCTAAAATTGATGCAAACGGCGACTTTGTGCCCGACCGGCTGGACAAAATTATTTCGTTACGCGGTACGGTTATTTCTCCGAATTTCAGCGGACATTTCCAATATTTTATTTCCGACGGAAAGGCCGGAATTCAACTGTATGCTTCTAATTTCAGCATGGATCTTTCGGTTGGCGACAGTATTTTCGTTAGCGGGCATCTGGCCCAATTCAAGGGCATGAGCGAATTAAAGGTCGATTCCGTGGATTTGGTTCAGGTTTTGGGTAAGCACAAACCCGATACCCTAACAACAACGTTGGAGCAGATTGGGGAATCACTGGAAGGCCGACTGGTACTCGTCAAGGACCTTCAAATCAGCAATCCGAACGATTGGCCTGCCGCCGGGCAAAACAGCAGCAAGGTGACCGTCACCGACGGGACCCATTCCATTGCTCTTTACATCGACAAAGACACAGATTTGGACGGCTGGACGCCACCCACCGAAAAATTCGATTTGGTTGCCATTGTCGATCAATACACCAGCAGTTCCCCGGCCAACGATGGTTACCAACTGCGTCCGCGTTCGCAAGAAGATTTCATCACGGCAACGGCTATTGATCGGGGCAGAAATCCGCTTGCTTTGCAATTTCATCTGGCACCCTGTTACCCGAATCCGTTTAATCCGCAAACCACCATTCGTTATCAAATTGCCCGAACCTCGCACGTGTTGTTGCAGGTATTCAATATCCGCGGGCAAAAGGTCAAAACACTTTTTGAGGGAACGCAGACCGCCGGTTCTTACAAACAGGTCTTTAATGCGGGCTCACTGCCTTCCGGAATTTATTTTGTTCGCTTAAAAGCCGATGGCTTTCGCGCCCAACAAAAGATTGTTCTGCTTAAATAAACACTTTTCTTAAATCCAAACAAAAAAGCCTTCCCGGATTTTTCTCGGGAAGGCTTTTTCATTTTAAAAACGCTTTTACTTTTCCACCGTTTTCGCTTTGTCTGTCCATCTTCCTTTGCGGTTCCAGCCGGCTGGTGCACCGCCAACTAAATGCCATTTGCCGCCTCTCCCGGAAGTACGCAATGTTTTGTTGTGCAACATTTGCCAGCTAAAGTTAAAACGCGGTAAATTTTTGGAATCGTTAAACAGGAAAGGATTGGGTTGTTTTTCGGATTGTGGTTTGAAAAGAACACGTGAACGCATCTTTGTTACCCCCATTGTTTGATATTTATTTTTTTAACGCACAAAACAACGGGTTTGCTCCAAAATTTTAACCGTTTTGACATTTGTCACATACATTTGCACGGCAATATTCGTATTTTAGGACAAATTTATTGCTTTCATCCCATGTTTGGTTAACTTTTTCAGGAATGCAAAATGGAACGACGTGGATTGCCGCGACTGGCAATAAAAAATGCCACCGTACGTTTTAAACGAGGCGGATTAAGTACTTTTCTCGGGAAGTTTTCGCCGCAATGCCCTTTGCAAAACTTATCCAAAAGCGGCCTGGCTTTTTCTACTCGTCAATCGATCGATCCGGGTGAACGGATCTTCCTTAAAGTTTTCCTGCCCGACGGTTTCTGCATTTCTCTGAAAGGTATCGTAAAATGGCGGCAAGAACTGGCAACGGAAAATGCAGTTTCGGTTGGCGTCCATTTTCTGCCTTTTGGCACCCACAAAGAATACAACGACCTGAAATCTCTCGAACACCTCAGAAGACTTTTGCCCAACGACAGCCCGTTTCAAAAGAAAAACTTTGAAGACCATCCAGATTTTAATTAAACCTTCGTGAGCCTTGCTTACTTCAAGGCAAATTTTGCTTCATTTGAATAACATCGCTTTAATCCTTACATTTTCTCCAAGTTCAATATTAATCCTTGTAATGGAAGCATTATGAAAAAATTTAAACTGGAACTTCACTGGCAAATTTTCATCGGGCTGGTTGCCGGGGTTATTCTGGCTCTTGTTGCCCGTTTTTTCCATTTTGAATCTCTTGTAACCGACCAAATCGCCCTGCTGGGAACAATCTTTCTCCGTGCTTTAAAGATGATTATTGTCCCCTTGATTGTCTCCTCCATTATTTCCGGAGTTACCGGTTTGGGCGACGCGGAAAATTTTGGACGTCTGGCAACCAAAACCCTAAGTTACTACATCGTCACCAGTGTTCTGGCTATTTTAACCGGTTTGATTCTGGTGAATATTATCGCCCCGGGAGTTGGTGCGCAATTTGGCTTTCATCAGGCTCCGCAAAACATTAACACCAGTGCCGCAACCTTTAAAGACACCCTTTTACGTATTATTCCTACAAATCCGTTTGCCTCAATGGTTAAAGGGGACATTTTACCGACCATTTTCTTTTCGCTTTTGTTCGGCTTTTTTATTACCCGGATTAACGAACCCTACAAACAACAACTTACCGACTTTTTTGACGGTTTTTTTCAGGTTATGATGAAATTAACGCATTTCATCATAATGTTTGCCCCGATCGGCGTTTTTGCCCTGATTGCCAAAATCATTGCCCAAACCGGCCTCGAGGCGTTTGTCCCGCTGTTTAAATACATGCTTACGGTTATTCTTGGGCTGGTAATTCATGCCACGGTTACTTTGCCTGCTTTGATCTATTTTTTGGGCGGTGTTTCACCCCTTGCCCATTTTAAGGCCATGTCGGCCGCACTTATGACGGCCTTTTCAACTTCGTCCTCATCGGCGACCTTGCCGTTGACCATTGACTGCGCAGAAAACAATGCGGGTGTTTCCAACAAGATTAGCAGTTTTGTTCTGCCCCTTGGTGCTACCATCAACATGGATGGCACGGCGCTTTACGAATGTGTGGCGGCCATGTTTATCGCACAGGTGTACGGCATCCATTTAAGCTTTGTGCAGCAGTTGGTTGTGGTGGTCACCGCTTTATTGGCCAGCATTGGTGCGGCAGGCATTCCCATGGCCGGCCTGGTGATGATTACTATTATTCTAAAGGCAGTAGGATTACCCCTGGAAGGCATCGGGCTTATTTTGGCGGTCGATCGTATTCTTGACATGCTGCGCACCTCTGTAAATGTTTGGAGCGATAGCTGCGGAACGGTATTAATCGCCAAGAGCGAGGGAGAGACTTCCCTGAAAGTGCTCCGTCCACGATAACTCTTCGCCCGGACGGGCGTTTACTTCGGCAAAACTGCCGACTTTGTGTCATCTTTTCTGCCCGACAGCATGCGTCTTCTCGGCCTCCCCCTCTTTTTCAGGAGCGTTTCCTTTTTGGGCCGAAACTTCCCCGAGGCTTGCTATGCAATGGCCCGAGCCGGTCTTGGGCCCCTTTCCAAAACAACGGATTCCTTCTTTAACTTCCCGGTAATTAATTTGGCACAATTATTGAACAAAGATTGCTGATTTAAATGGAAACCAATAACAAAGGAGTTAACAATGAGAAAGGGAAACTTTCTTCTGATTGCCGTATTGATCTTTTTTAGCAGCCAAATTGTTTTTGCTCAACGTGGAATGGGCATGATGAGAAATTCCGGCGGCAAAAAATTAACCGTGGAACAACGCATCGCCAATCTGGACCGTGCATTAAATCTTTCTGCGGAACAAAGAGCGCAAATCAAAAAAATTTTTGAAAATGCCGACCGACGCATGAAAGAAATTTACGAGCAGAACAAGGGAAACCGCACCGCCATGCGCAGCGCAATGGCCGAACAGCGCGAGATGACCAACACGCAAATAATGAACATTTTAAGTGAAAAACAAAAAGTTGCCTACGCCAAATATCTGAAGGATCGGGCATCTCAGCGAAGCACCATGCAAAACCCGGCTCGTCAGGGCGGAGGCATGGGCGGCGGTATGGGTGGCGGTATGGGTAAAAACCGCTGGTAATTTTCCGCAAAGAATAAAAAAGGCTACCAAAAGGTAGCCTTTTTCTTTGGTGGCGCCTCCCGGAATCGAACCGGGGACACACGGATTTTCAGTCCGTTGCTCTACCGACTGAGCTAAAGCGCCAACCGTTTTATTTTAGAAGAGTGCAAATTTATTAACGGAAGTTTTCCAATGCAAATTTATTTCAGAACAAACTTAGTTTCAATCCCTTCTTTCTGATCCGGTCGGCCAAAGAATCCACCGTTAAAAGCGTCTTGTTCAAATTTTGATAGAGCGTAGAGTCGTAAATGGCCTTACCCAGACTTCCCTGACGAGACTCGATTTGCTTTACGATGGCTTTCAAGGAAACCGAGATGGAATCGACCTGTGTGGCCACATTCTGTAAACTTTTCAAGGAGCTCTTCAAAGGTTTTTTGTTTTCTGAAATTACCCCGTTAATTTGGCGCAGGGATTGATTTAAGACTACAAGCGTCTTGTTCAAACTATCCGGCACGGTTTTGAACGATTCCGTCGTTTGGCTGAGATTTGCCAGAATAGTATTAAGATGCGTTTCCAGTTCACCCGAACGCAAAATTTTGTTCAACATGGCCGTGGTGGAATCAAGCCGGTAAGTAAGGCCGGACATGTCACGAGCCAATTTGTCGATCGTCAGGCCCACGTCCACAATTCTCCCTCCGTATTTGCCTTTAAAAGGCTGCAAAGCCATGTTGATTTTTTTGTCGGACTTGCCCGGAAAAATTTCGATTTTCATTCCCGCTAACAACTCTGCGCTAACAATGGTAAATGTGGCATCTTCGTAAAGTTGCACATGATCATTCAGTTCGATGGTGCACAAAATTTTGCGGCCTTTCCAATCGATGCGTACCACCTTGCCTTCTTTGTAGCCGTTCACCGTTACCGGATCGCCGGGCACCATGCCCCCGATGTTGTCGAATACAATTTGCACCTGATACTTGTTCGTCCTAAGTCGGTAGCCCTTGCCCCAAATTATGCCGTAAATCAAAATAAAAGAGGCAATGATTACGGTTAAACCTACTTTGAATTCGGTGCTAAAAATCTTTTTTTTCATTTTCCATTCTACTTGTTTAATACTTTTTCCAAAGGAATCGGCTTGGCTGTGGGTACATCCTGACAGTAAATTTTAATTCCTTTTTCCAGCAGCCGTTTAAAGCTTTGCCTTTCTTCTTCGTTTAAAAACAAGAACGGCAAAAGTTCTTTGCGCCCTTCCTTAAAATGGATGCCTCCCACATTGATCTCTTTCAGGGTAACACCGCGTTTCAACACATCTTCCACCACAAAAGGCGATCCTACCACCACAATGGTTTTTCCCCAATCGTTGGCTTTGTCGTTTAGCTGCGCGACAAAGCCTTCCACATCGGTAACCACCGCACGCAAATGTCCGGGCACAATGGACAGGTAAAGTTCCTTTTCCCATTCGTTTTCGCTAATCGAATCGTCACAAAGCACAATGGTATGCGAATTTAAATGGCTGGCCCAGCCAATGACCACCTGACCATGAATCAGACGGTCATCAATACGAAACAATTGTAACTGCATGCTTTCTCCTTAGCGGACGACAATTCCCTTTTTGGCATCGCCGGTAATTTTTTCGAGAAGCTCTTCCCAGACCAAACGCTGACTGTTTACAAAAAATGAGACAAGCATGGGTACGTTAACTCCGCTGACTACCGTCGTTTGTGCATGGGCATGTTTCACCCGGTTGCCAATTACCCAGCAGCTTCCGCCCATTAAATCCACAAAAACAATCACCCGGGCAGGCTTCTCGTTTTCAATCTTTTCATTAATTTTTCGGACAATTTCTTCGGAAGTTAATGTTTGATTGGAATAGCAATGTAAACTGTGGCTTGGCATCATCAATTTTTCCGCCACCTTGGCCAGGCTACATCCCAGATCGCCGTGGGTTACAATAAAGGCTAAAATTTTCCCATTCATTCCTGATCTTTCTTCAAATAGTCCCGATCCTGATACAATGGTATTTCGTCTTTGTGCATCATGTATTCTTTCAGGCGTTTGTTGAATTCTTTCGCGGCATGGTAGCCGTAAGTTTTAAGCAAGTGATTCAAAGCGATGGTTTCGGCAATAACGGTGATATTTTTTCCGGGATGGATGGGCAGCATAATTTGTGGAATTTCCACGCCCAAAATCTCCGTGGTTTTGTCTTGCAGTCCTGTGCGGTCATATTCCTGGGCACTGTCCCAATCGACCAGATGCACTTCTACTTCCACACGTTTTTGCATGCGCACCCCACGAATGCCAAAAATCCTGCGCACGTCAATTAAACCCACCCCGCGAATTTCCAGAGCGTGCTGGGCTATTTCCCGTCCTTTGCCAATTAGTACTTTTTCTGATTGCTTGGAAATAATCACTAAATCGTCTGCAACCAAACGATGGCCGCGTTCTACCAAATCCAATGCTATTTCGCTTTTGCCAATGCCGCTGCGTCCGGTAAACAGCATGCCAATGCCGTACACATCGACCAATGAGCCGTGAAGCGATGTGCGGGGTGCAAATTTTTCTTCCAAATATTCGCTTAATAAATGTACGGCGCGGGTGGTACTGAACGGAGTGCGCAAAATGGAGATGTACCGACGCGTAGCAGCCTGAATCAGATAATCCGGCACCTTATTGTTGTTGGTGATCAGAATCATGGGAATCTCAAATTCAATAAAGCGATCGATGGAGCGGGTTAGCTGACGCGGCGGCAAACTGAACAGGTAACGAATTTCGGTATTCCCCAAAATCTGGATGCGATCCCAGGTAAACAGTTCCACAAACCCCGAAAGCGCCAATCCCGGACGGTGCACCTCGCTACTGGTAATTTTGCGGTTCAGTCCGTTCTCGGAGCACAAAAGTTGAATTTGCAATCGTTCTTGATTTTCCCTTAACAGGGTTCTTACGGTAATAAAATCATCCATAGTAATCTTAAGTTATAAAACTAACATTGCGCTTGCAAAAAAAAGAGGCGTTCCGTTCAGAACGCCTCTTTTTTAATACACGAATTTTAATTACTCAACCATCTCTGTGATTTTTCGTTTGTCGTTTTCCCGAATTTTTTCTTTGATTTTGGTAATTTGTCTTTCCACATTATCGATGGCGAGGTCGATCGATTTAAAAACGTCGTCGCTTTTCTCTTTCACAATAAAATGTTTTTTGCGCATTTGAACTTTAAACTCCACCACCTGATCGAGTTTTTCGTAAGAAAAAATGGTATCTATGTTCATGATCTGATCCGAAAATCGATCCAGCCGTTTTATTTTATCGGTCAAATAGCTCTTTAACCGTTCCGGTGCTTTGTAACCTCTTGTGGTGATTGAGATGTTCATCACGACCTCCTTCGGTTTTTTGATGGTTTTTGGGTGGCCCCGGGATGGGCCTGCTTGTAAATATTTTTTAAATGTTCAATGGATAAATGGGTGTAAACCTGGGTTGTGGAAAGATTTTCATGTCCTAACAAATCTTTAACAACCCGAATGTCTGCACCGGCATTCAGAAGATGGGTAGCGTAGGTGTGTCGTAAAATATGCGGACTTTTTTTGTTCAGATGACCAACCTTTTCCAAGTGTTTTTTAATAATTCTTTGAATTGCCATAGAATACATTTTCTGCCCAGTCTTACGCACAAATACATTATCGACCGAATTATCCGCATATTGAGGGCGAATCGCCAGATACTTTTCCAGAATGTACCGGGCGCTTCCGCCAAAGGGAAGGATCCGTTCTTTGTTTCCTTTCCCGATAACCCTAATCAGTCCCTGTTTGAAATCGATTTGACCGATCTTTAAGTCAATTAACTCCGAGAGTCGCATCCCGGTTCCGTAGAAAAGTTCGATAATGGCCAGGTCGCGCAGGTCTTCAAATGTTTTAATTTGTTGTGAATCAAGCAGTTGCCTTATTTCTTCCAAGGTTAAATATTCGGGTAGTTTTTTTTCGAAACGCGGCATTTTGACCAGAGCCGCCGGATTTTTCTTAACGTAACCTTGTTTCAGCAAATAACGAAAAAACGATTTTAAAGTGGCTAATTTCCGGGCGATACTGCGTTTTGAGATGCCTTCTTCCTGAAGGCGAATCAAAAAATAGCGAAGCATTTTTTTGTCGATGGTTTGCCAGAATATTCGTTCGCTGCCCAGGAACTCCAGCAAGAAGGTCTCGAACTGGCGGAGATCGGTTGCGTACGATTTGATGGTGTTACGGGAATAGCGCCGTTCCAGATACAAATATTTCAGGAATTCTTTAATGGCATTTTCCATGCATTTTAACCTGGCACAGAGCCCAAATTAATTTTTCCGGCAGTTGCCTTTATTCGTCAAAAGGCTCTTCATGTTTGCAATTGGGACAACGTAGAATGTGTCCTTTGCTTTTCAAATTTTTTTCGACCATGTAATTGTTGCCGCATTGCGGGCATTTTTTGTTAACGGGCTTATCCCACGAGACGAAATCGCATTTGGGATAATTGGAGCATCCGTAGAAAATTCGCCCGCGTTTGGTTCGGCGTTCCACAATTTGGCCGTCGCAGCCTTCTTTGGGACAGGCAATCCCCAACGTTAATGGCTTGGTATTTTTACACTTGGGGTAATTGGAACATGCCAGAAAACTGCCAAACCGCCCTCGTTTAATGACCATCGGGCTGCCGCAAAGTTCGCACACTTCACCGGTTTCCTGCGGTTGCTCCTCTTCTGTTAACGGTTTGGTGTTCCGGCATTCGGGGAAGCCGCTGCAAGCCAAAAATTTGCCATTGCGCCCCCAGCGGATGACCATGGGACGGCCGCATTTTTCACAAACTTCGTCGGTCTCCTGCACGATGAGTGATTTGAGCTTCGTTTTTTCTTGCTTTACTTTTTCCAGGTCTTGCTCAAAAGACTGGTAGAACTCCGACATTACCTGCTCGTACGAGGCGCCGTTTTGGGCAATTTCGTCCAGCTTTTCTTCCATTTTTGCCGTAAATGAAACGTTGAACAAATCGGGAAAGCCATTCACTAAAATTTTGTTAACCGTCTCTCCCAACTCCGTTGCAAACAGCTTTTGCTCTTTGCGCTCCACATATTGGCGTTGCAAAATGGTGCTGACGATTTGTGCATAAGTGCTGGGGCGACCAATCCCCAGACGATCCAGCTCTTTGACCAGCGTACTTTCTGTGTAGCGTGCCGGCGGTTTTGTAAAATTTTGCTCCGGGGTCAGTTCCGTCAATTCGCATGAAAGGCCTTTTTCCAAATTCAATGGAATGTTAGCCTGGCCGTTTCCGCCGTTTTGCTCGGCATCTTCTTTGTAAATTTTCATAAAGCCCGGGAATTTCATGACTTCGCCTTCGGCGGAGAACAGGTAATCTCCACCTTGTACTTCGACCACGGTTTTTTCGAAAACGGCCGGTTTCATCTGGCAGGCCACAAAACGCTTCCAGATTAAATCGTACAGTCGAAATTGTTCCGGACTTAATTTGTCTTTCAAAGCTTCCGGAGTAAATTCCGCAGTAATGTAGGTGGGACGAATGGCTTCGTGGGCATCCTGAGCCGTCTTTTTTGTTTTGTATTGGCGGGGGCGTTCGGGTAAAAATTCTTTTCCGATTTGCTCGGTGATGTAGGTGCGTACGGCATCGATGGCCACCGGGCTAATGCGGGTGGAATCGGTACGCATGTAAGTGATAAGTCCCACACTGCCCTGTCCGGGAATTTCCACCCCTTCGTACAGCGATTGGGCAATTTGCATAACCCGACGGGTAGACATGCGAAGCTGGCGCGAAGCTACCTGTTGCAAGGTACTGGTCGTAAACGGCGGCGGTGACTGGCGTTTTACTTCTTTCTTTTGTACCGCGGTAATGGCAAAGGCTTGCTTACGAATTTCTTTTAGGTGCTTTTGTGCCTCTTCCTGATTGGAAATTTTGGCCTTTTTTCCGCCGATTTTTGCCAGCTTAACACGAAACGCTTCCAGATTTTCCGGCTTGGCCAGGGCAAAGATATTCCAGAATTCTTCCGGCGTGAAGTTACGAATTTCTTCTTCGCGTTCGCAAATTAGGCGTAAGGCCACCGACTGTACACGTCCCGCACTCAAGCCCCGATAAATAATTTCCCACAATAGCGGACTAATTTTGTAACCTACAATCCGGTCCAGCACCCGACGCGCCTGCTGCGAGTAAACTCTGCGCATATCGATGCCCCGCGGATGGCGCATGGCTTCGTCTACCGCGTTTTTGGTAATTTCGTTAAATTCCACCCGGTACACGTCTGCCTTGTCTTTGTCGAGAATGGTCGAAATGTGGTAGGCAATTGCCTCCCCCTCACGGTCGGGGTCGGTCGCCAGATACACTTTGTCGGATTGGCTTGCCTTGTTTTTTAGCTCTTTGATTATTTTTTCTTTACCGCGAATTTTCACGTATTGGGGTTTGAACCCTTCCTCGATGCTCACTCCCAATTTGGTTTTTGGTAAATCGATAATGTGCCCTACCGAAGCAGTAACATCGAAGTTTGATCCGAGATATTTATTTATCGTTTTTGCTTTTGCCGGAGATTCAACAATAACCAGTGATTTTTTAGCCATAAAATTACTAATGCCTTTCTTTCATTAAATAAATAATAATGGAAAGTTCCGCAGAATGCAACCAATTTTTATTATTGTATCGAATTTGAGCCAAAGGGATAATAAAATCCGTCCCAGGAGCCCTGGCTATTGATTTCATTGCCAAAAATAATGGTGCCGGCAATGGACTTGATGTCGTCTATGGTCACATGCGATGTGCCCAGGGACAGGGCTTTTTCCACAACCATTTCGAATTCGTAATCATCTAACAGGCCCAATTCACGAAGCTGCAGCAAATAGCCATACGCTTCCGGCTGAATGACCATTTTCTCGACTTCGTGCAAAAGCCGCACGGATCGCGTGGAATATTCAATATCTTCTTCTCTGGGCATGTGATTTTCAGCCATGTGATTGAACACCCAGGAAAAGGCAAAGTTGATTTCATTCTCCGTGTAACCGCGCGCCAATAGCTTTTTCGAGATATTGCTATAATTGCCCTTTACTCCGGGGCGTTTTAATTCTTGTAAAAGATAAACCACTATTTCTATGAAACGTTCCTGCATCATTTTACCGTCTTTGTTCTCACTGTTTTTACCCATTGAGCATACTCATACGTAAGTTCTACCCAATCTGTTCCTTTTTTCATTCTACTTTGATAATGCGATGTCTGTTGTGTTACAAATCATTATTTTGCGGCCGGATATCTTCTACGACCAATTGTAATTTGGTCGTTCCGCGCCATGTGTTAATTCCCATGCGGAAAGCCACATCCACTTTTTGGCCAAAGCTCAAATCGTCTTTAAACTCACCCGAGTTCCACCAAACGCATTCGTACATTTGGTTGGCCTTTTGAATTATGAGCTTTAGATGTTTTCCGTTGCTCAGGGGATACATTTCCCGAATCGTTACCCCTTGCAATACGAAAAGCGGCTCCGGATTCCCCTCGCCAAAAGGGCCCAATTCTTCGATGGTTTGGGCCATATTCAAATGAATTTGATCCACATCCACCACCGAATCGATTACAAGCTGGGGGATCAGGTCTTCGTCCGTCAAAATGGAATTAGCATATTCGATGAAGCGATCTCTGAATTCGGGGAATCTGTCTTCGGGAATGGTTAAGCCTGCCGCTTTTTGATGCCCTCCGTAATTCAAGAAATAATCGCTGAATTTTGTCAGCGCCTCGGTAATGTGAAACGAATCGATGCTACGCGCCGAGCCCACCAAATTGCCGTCTTCGTCTTTGGTAAAGGCCAATACGGGACGCCAATAGCGTTCTTTCAATTTCCCGGAAATCAAACCGATCAATCCGGCATGCCAGGCATCATTTTCCACAATGATGACTTTTTCGAGATTCTTTTTGTCGCTGGGCAAATACGAAAGCGCTTCATCCAAATAGTTTTGCTGCATCATTTGGCGTTTCTGATTCAGCTTGTTCAGGTACGAGGCCAAATAGTGCGCTCTTTCTTTGGAATCGGAAATAAGTAATTTCAACGATGTGTCCGCTTCCTCAATGCGACCGGAGGCATTCAGACGAGGCGCCAGAAAATAGCCAACGGAAATGGGCGTAATCGTTTTTCCGTTTAAGCCGGCAACTTTCTTCAATTCGATTAATCCGGGTTTTTTAGTACGTGACAGCACTTTTAGGCCAAATTTGACCAAAGCGTAATTCTCATCGCGCAACGGCATTACATCGGCAATGGTACCAATGGTCGCCAAGTCCAGTTGATCCAGCAAAAATTGCTTGTAATCGGCTTCAGGCAGCAATTTCTCCACAAGCGCCCAGATTACTTTGTAAGCCACAACCGCCCCGCAAATGGCCTTAAAGGGGTATTCCGAATCGGCACGGTTAGGGTTGATGACCGCCACTGCCGGAGGTAATGCTCCTTCGGGCAAATGATGATCGGTCACAATAACGTCCATCCCTAATTCCTGGGCATAAGCAATGGCTTCGCCCGCCGTAATGCCGTTATCGACCGTGATGATGAGCTGCGCCCCCATTTGCTTAATTTGGTCGATGGTCGATTTTTGCAATCCGTACCCGTCCTTTTCGCGATGCGGGAGCAAATACTGCACCGGGTAATCGATTCTTTTAAAGAAATAAATCATCAGGGCCGTTGAAGTAATGCCATCCACATCGTAATCGCCGAAAATCAGAATTTGTTCGCGCTTTTCAATGGCCTGTAAAATGCGTTCCACTCCCTTTTGCATGTCGGGCAGTAAATAGGGGTCGTGCATGCGCTCCGACAAACGAAACGTCTCCAGATGGGAGGGTGGTAGTTTGCGGTTTTCCAGAATTACTTCTATGATCGAACGCGCTGTATTTGCGTTTAAAATTTTCCACTCATTTTTCGGTAGATTCAAATTCCACTCCTTTAAATCAGATTTCGTCGTCAAGACATCGGTTATTATACACAATATTAAAATTGGAAGCAAAGCATCTCAGCCGGAATATAGCCGGACGTCGATTTTGGATTTTATCGAATCGAGAAAAGGAGAGGACTTGCGCCTTTTGCCAAAGCGATTGCGTACCAGGGTAAAAATTACTTCACTTTTGCTGCGCGTCATGCCCACGTAGAACAAACGCTTTTGTTCGTCCATTTTTTTGTCGAGCGGGCGGTCATCTTCTTCGTCACGTCGGTATGTAAAAACACTCGGAATGCTTTCGTCTTCTACCCCGCAAATAATTACTTTTTCAAACTCCAACCCTTTGGCGGCATAAAGGGTTAGCAAAGAAACCGCATCAATCGGTTCCAGATTATCCTGAGTGTTAATAAGTGAAATGTACGAAAGAAACTCGCTAATGGCTTCCATAATAGGCAGTTTTCGATATTGGTAGGCCATGCGTAAAATTCGGTTGTAAAATTCCTGATCGGAACCGTAGGGTTGTATCTGCAGTTTTTGTTGCCGGGTCACGTTCTCCAATTGTGTTTCTATTCGGGCAGCTTCCAGAATAAACTGTTCTTTGAACGGTTTAAAAATTTTTGAATACGGCGACATCAATTTGTGCACGCCTGCCTGAAACAGAAGGCGATCTTCTTTCTCCACGAGTTGATTTTCTACCATGTTGCCAAGGGCCACAAATTCGGCAAATTCTTCTCCGGAAGTCAGAATATCTTTTTTCTGTGCTTCCCGAATCAAACGCTTGAAGATCTGGTTTAGCACCAGTACATCATCCAACGCGCGGTGGCGGGTACCTGTGTCCAGATGGTAAAAATCGGCCAAAGCATCGATGGATGCTCTTCGTTCGGGAAAAAGATTTCGGGCTAAAATCAAAGAATCGTAGCGTACGTTTTTGGGGCGTGGCAGGCCCAATTCTTTGGCGTACCGATCTAAAAATTTAAAATCAAAAGCATAGCCATTGTGGGCAATCAGCAAATGATCTTCGATAAAATCCAAAAATTCGGGAATCACCTTTTCTGGAGGCGGTGCATTTTCAACATCTTCCGCACGGATGTGGTGAACGGCCTGGGCTTCCGGTTCGATGGGAATGCCCGGATTCACCAGAGTGTTAAAACGCTCGACGATCTCTCCGTTTTGCACTTTTACGGCGGCAATTTCTACAATTCCGGCGCGGGTGGGATCTTTTCCGGTCGTTTCCAGATCGAAAACCACATAATTCTCAAAAATATTTCCGTCTGCCGGCTGAATTTGCACCTGAAGCCAGCGGAAAAGAGCGGTTAAAATTCCTTTGCGGCCTTCGCCCCGCAGTTCAAAAATGCGTATTTCGTAATCGGACAGCGGACTTAGTTTGCAGGGTTCTAACAATAGTACAAGATCGTTTTTGCTGACGTGCTCGACATTTTTTTCGTCCAATTCTTTTACCGTGCATCCCAGGGCAAATTGCACCATTCGTGCCGCGATGAATCGCACCCGACTATCCCGATGGAACACCCAGATTCGGCGTTGCGGGGTTGAAAGGTGGGGTACCTTTTTTATTTTTAAAAATTGAAAATGGCGATAATTGTTTTTTAAGAACGAAGGATGAATGGTTTGCATCCCGTTTAACACTTCCTGAAGCAATCGGTCGAAGGTGAAAAATGTTTTTAAATTGACCAGATTGGCAATATGTCCGATAAAATTGCGAATTTTATTACGAACGCGTCCTTCGTCAATTTCTTTGTTTGCAAAATCATTCAGGGCTTTGCGCAACGAAATATTTTTTACACGTGCCCACTGCTGTAGCTTTTTGTACAAATGCTCCCCTAACTCCAGACGGATGAGTTTGTCCAGAATCAGAATATCCGAAGGATCGCGGATTAATTTCAGATAAAGGAGTAAGCGTTTCATTAAAGGATGGTCGGTTACATTTTTGCCTTGCGCCATCTGGAAGGGAATACGCTTTTGCAGCAAGTAATTGGAAAGTTGCTCGCCAATGCGATGAAAGGGGTAGAGAACGGCAATATCGTTGTAATCTACTCCTTGTTCTTTATGCCATTCTTCGATTTTTTTCAAGATAAAATCAATTTCCTGCCCTTCCTGATCGAAAAAGAGTGCGGTTAGCCTGGCTTCTTTTTCTTGGGCACTGTTAATTTTCTTTTCGGGTTCAATCCGGTCGGTTCCTTTTAGGATTAATTGCGCCGCATCGATGATGGTTTGTCCGGATCGATAATTTTCGTCCAAAAGCAATGGCGCAGAAATTCGAAAGTCCCGCATGAATTCACGAATGTTCTCCGGATTTGCACCACGCCAGGAATAGATCGACTGATCATCGTCGGCAACGACAAAAATGTTCCGGTGCTTTTCGGCTAATTTCTTTACGATCTGATACTGGACGCGATCGGTGTCCTGAAACTCATCTACCAGAATGGATTGATACAGAAAACGGTATTGTTCCAAAACGTCCGGATATTTGTTAAATATTTGCAAAGTCAGGGTTAATATTTGATCGTAATCGATCAAATTATGCTGAGCAAGGTGACGCTCATACTCCTGAAAAACCGAGGCCGAAAAACCCGGCATAGGCTTGTCTTTTAAACGATAATTTGAAATGGCTAACAGAATTCCTTTGATTTTTTTGTTGGCATCGGGGATGTTCCGTTTCTGGAGAATACTCGAAATCAATGAGGATTGGTAGTCATCGTCACACACAGTAAAATGGGGATGAAGGCCGGCCAGTCCGGGATTTTTTCTCAGAATGGAAAGAGCAAAGGAGTGGAATGTGCCACAATGAATTTTCTCGGCCCGCTCCTGCAAAACATTTGCCAGGCGATGTTGCAGTTCATTAGCCGCTTTATTGCTAAATGTCAGGGCTAAAATTTGCTCGGGTGGAATTTTGTATTGGAGAATCGAGTAAATAATACGCGCAATGATTGTGCGTGTTTTTCCGGTACCGGGGCCGGCAATAAGCAAAACGGGATGCCTGGGAGAGGTAACCGCCTTGCGTTGTTTGTCATTAAGTTGAGCTAAATATTTTTCAATGTTCATACACAAAGTAGCTTATTGATACAATTTTTTTGCGGGGAAGCGGATTGATTGCTATCAATCCGCGCCTGCCGTGCCGGGGACTGATTGCAATCAGTCCCCGGTGGCCGTGTCCTTTAAGAAAGCACCGATTTTTGCGAAGTGCACTTCGAAATGTCCGTCATCTCTGAAAGCCTTAAATCGTTTTCGACTTTCGTTGCGCCGAGTTTCATCGTAAACTTCTGCAAAATCCACAACTGTTTCGTAGCCCGATAGTTCCTCCGGCTTTAGTGGGTCAAACAAAATGATGGCATCTGCCATCCCCCCCAATTTTACCGTGGTAATAATCACCGGTTCGTAATCTTCATCCAAGTCATTCTGCCCAAAGTGCACAGTGTGCGGCACAAACGAATTTTGCTTCCATACCCACAAATCCCGACTTAGCTGTAATGCATCTTCCTTTTTTGAGGCATAAATATGGACCTTTTTCCCCTCCTCGTAAAATTTTTCGGCGATATCGCACACATATCGATTCTTTTTAGGAATGGGTAATTCGATAAAAACCGCTTTATTCATTAGAAAAATTTCCCGATTTCAATGCGTACATCAAAAGTGGAGTGATCTTTTTTCCCTGTAAAATTCTCAAAAAATTTAATAACGCGGTATTGCAAACGCAGGCCCAAAAAATATTGGCTTTCCATAGCAATATCCACGCCCGCCGCGCCGAAAACATTCCAGGCCCAGCGGAATTCATCCTTTTTTCGTTTGTCTTCCGGGAAATTAATCCCATACATCGGCCCACCGCCAACGGCCACAAAAGGGCGCAACGAATCGTCAATTTTGTAAGCGAGCAGGCGCTTTTTCAAGCTAATCGTTACATCGCTTAAATAGGCATTGTTAACTTTATTGATCGTAACCGGAATTCCTGTCCAAGGGTCAATGAGATCGATTTGGTTTTCATCACGCAAGAGAAATACATCCGCCTGAATACCCACATGAAAAAAATGTTGCAAAGGAATTGAATAAAAGCCTCCGATGCCCGTACCCAATTCCACCACGCTAAAGGCAACGCCCGCCTGACGATATTCCGTAGGTTCCGGATCTTTTAATAAGTATTTATCTAAATCATCCTGCGCCAATAATTGCTGAAACGAGAGCAAAAATAAACTCAAAATTATTAACTTTCGCAATGAGCTTCCCCTTTACAAATCCATCGTTCACTTTTTAAATCATGATCCTTTTTTGAAGTTCCGGAAAAGTTTAACATTTTTTCGACTCATAAAATTTACAACTTTTTTGATTTTTATTTAACATTTTTTAAGGCTATAGTTTTGATATTTTAATTCTAAAGGGTATATCCTTTAATTTTTAAGCGCCTTTTATCCGACTTTTGCTTGTTTATCTGGACACCTGCTATCTTTTTAACTGATTGCCAAAAAAACTTAACCATTTTATAGAAATAAAAAAACCCTTTTCCGCAAAAGAAAAGGGTTTTAAAAAGCCTTTATTAATCTCTATCGAAACATTGCTTTGATTGCGCCCCAGGTTCGGTAGATGTCCGAAATACTCGGATGCACAATCAGGGAAGTCTCATCCAATGGTTTTCCGTTCTTTCCAATCGCTCTGATTTTATAAAAGAAAACCGAAATGTCCTTAAACATTACGTTCTTGTCTGTAAATTCATATTGAGACCCCGGCCCCTTGGGATTTAACCGGGCCAATTCCACATAGTGTGCGTCGTTCGTGGAACGCAAAACGGAAAAGTATTTTACACCCTCTTCTGCTTGCGTAACCCAGGTAATTTTAACCTGGTTACGACTGGGCACGGCAGAACATTCCACAAAAACGTTATTTGCCAAAGCCCAAGAAACCGCCAATAAAACGATAGCAAAACCGAAAAATAAACGACGCATTTTACCGCAAATTAATGAATATTACATTTTCTTTAAATATATGATATTATTTGCTAATGTCAAGATTTTTTTTCACCTGTAATTCCTGAATATTCGGCAATAACGGATAAAAAATAACCAGCGAATCACCAACCCGGCCCGCCTTAAATAAAGTAAACATGGCATTTGTCCCGCTTCGCGCCTTAAGCGAATCTGTCCCCGCAAACAAACGGGCAGGTAGAAAGCTCCCCGCAACCTTTCCTACATCCACATAGCCATACACATACACGTCTCGGCTCAAACGACTTTTCCCGTTCGGTACAATCACGGTTATCTGGCCTGATTTTTTATCGACATCCAGAACCGCGCCTTTAATTTTCTTTTCCCCGAAATGTAAAACAACATTTTGATTTCTTTGAATAAAAAACAAAGCCCCAAAACTCACCGTCGATTTTAAAATCAAATTATCCCGGTTCTCAATGGTCATTAAAACCTTCTGCGGAGGAACTGTGTCATTCAGATGAAAATAAACAGCACCGACATTTCCTTTAAGCGGAGAATAAAGATTGAGCGGAGAATAATTGGAATTTTGCCCTACGGGCCACAAACTCATAAGCAAATCTCCCTGCCGCACAGCTTCTCCCTTTTCAACCAAAAGTGCGATCAGCTTAACTTGCATTGGGCTAAGCAGATCTACTTTTTTCCACGCCGTAAGCTTTCCTTCTATCGGAATGTGTACCCGCAACGTATCGGTTCGTACCTTCACAGTAACCCAGTGCGTCCGGGAAGCATCGGAAAGGTTTTGTTTGTTCCGACAGGCTGCCAATGCTGCGATAACCAAAAAAATCAAGGCTAAATTTCTCATTCCCGCATCCTGTTATTCCTACAAAAATTCCTTCTTCAAAGTAACAGTCGCTTTCTCCAGCCCCAGGGTGACGAAGGAGCACACATAGTTTAATCATCAAATAAAATTAATGCCAAAATTTCTACCCGATGCTTGCTTTTACTCTTCCAAACTTCTATTTTGCGTTCTTCAACAAAAAAGTAGGAGACCACTATGAGCCAATACGATGTTGCAATTGTCGGTTCCGGACCGGGTGGCTACGTGGCCGCCATTCGTGCTGCACAGCTAAACCTGAGAACAGCCATCATCGAACGCGACCGTCTGGGAGGCGTGTGCCTGAATTGGGGCTGCATCCCCACCAAGGCTCTGCTGAAAAGCGCTCAATTATTCGATGAAATTTCTCACGCCAAAACATTTGGCATTAAGGTAGATCGTGCCGAAGCCGATTTCCCGGCTATTATTCGTCGCAGCCGACAGGTTGCCGATCTTAATTCCAAGGGCGTTGACTTTTTAATGCGCAAAAACAAAATCGATGTGATTCAGGGAAACGCTACCTTTCAAAGTCCCAGCGATCTTCTTATCACCCAGAAAGACGGACAAACCCAAACCATTTCTGCACGCCACATCATTATTGCCACCGGCGGGCGTCCCAGAAGCATCCCTGGCATAGAGATCGACGAACAAACCATCATCAGTAGTAAAACGGCGATGACGTTGGCCGAACGTCCCGAATCATTAATCATTATCGGTGCCGGTGCGATTGGCGTCGAATTTGCTTATTTCTACAGTACCTTAGGGACCAAGGTCTCTATTGTGGAGATGCTCGACCATCTTTTGCCTCTGGAAGACGAGGAAATCAGTGTGATTCTGGAGCGTAACTTTAAGCGTAAAAAAATTAACATTTTTACTTCGTCGCGGGTTCTCAAAATTGAAAAAATCGATAGCGGTGTAAATGTTCATATTCAAAAAGGCGAGAAAGAAGAAGTCCTTACCGCGGAAAAAGCCCTTATTGCGGTGGGCGTACAGGGGAACGTGGAAGGTTTGAATCTCGAAAAAGCAGGAATTGTTCATGAACGGGGATTTATTAAAGTCGATGAATGGTACCAGACCAATGTCCCCGGTGTTTATGCTATCGGTGATATTATCGGCCCGCCCCTCTTGGCACATGTTGCCTCGCACGAAGGTATTGTGTGTGTCGAAAAAATTGCCGGGCTCGACCCGCATCCGGTGGATTACCAGAGCATTCCGGCGTGCACCTATTGCCAGCCTCAGGTTGCCAGTATCGGCTTAACCGAAAAAGAGGCCAAAGAAAAAGGCTACGAAATAAAAACCGGGAAATTCCCTTACACCGCTTCCGGAAAGGCCCGGGCCATCGGCGAACGCGACGGCTTGGTGAAATTGATTTTCGACGCTAAATACGGAGAACTTCTGGGAGCACACATCATCGGAGCCGAAGCCACCGAGTTAATCGCCGAACTGGGCCTGGCCAAAACAATGGAAGCAACTCCCGCCGAACTTTTCCAGACCATTCACGCCCATCCCACTCTGTCGGAAATGGTTATGGAAGCAGCTGCCGATGCAGAAAAACAGGCGATTCATATTTAACGCACACATCTTCCACACACGCGTAAAAAACATAAGGCCGACGTCGCATTTGGAGGTCGGCTTTTTTGTTCTTTCCTAAGTAAAAATTTTTATTTCTCAGGAATATTTCTCCGTTCTGCAACGTTATTGCAATCTAATTTACACGAACAAAAATTTAAGGAGGACCTTATGGCAATTCAGATTGGTAAAGAAGCACCCAATTTTAAAGCAACGGCTGTTATGCCGGACAACACATTTAAAGACGATTTTGCGCTGGAAGACTATCGTGGCAAATACGTAGTGGTTTTTTTCTGGCCCCTGGATTTTACTTTTGTTTGTCCCACTGAAATCCTGGAATTCAACAAATTTCTGCCGGAATTTGAGAAACGCAATACACAAGTCATTGGCATTTCAACCGATTCGCAGTTCAGCCATCTGGCTTGGAAAAACACGCCGATTAAAGAAGGCGGGATCGGAAACGTTCAATTCCCCATGGTTGCCGATTTCACCAAAGAAATCAGCCGGGAATACGGCGTACTTGTAGAAGAAGCCGGTGTGGCTTTGCGCGGATCGTTCCTGATCGACAAAGAAGGCATTGTGCATCACATGGTGGTTAACAATCTTTCCTTAGGCCGCAACATTAAAGAAATGATCCGAATGATCGACGCGCTCCAGCATTTCGAAAAATACGGTGAAGTTTGTCCTGCCGACTGGGAAGAAGGCAAAGAAGCCATGAAAGCCAGTCCGGAAGGTGTTAAAGAATACTTGAGCAAACATGCCGACGAATTTTTGAGCTAATCGTCCTTTTTGTTTAATCCCCGAAAGGTGCCGTTTTCCAACGGCGCCTTTTTTTGTTTCTGCTCTTTTCCCCTTTCACAAAAAAAGGTATCATTCCTGCAATCAAACTTCCATGAAACGTCGGACACAATTCGGATTTCGGGTTTGTGTTCGCATTAAATTTGCCGCAGGGAACAAACCGTGTGGAAAAGGATTTCAACCGTTGTAGGAAACGGAATTAAAATAGACATTAATTCAAACTTTTGTTATTTTTACGGCGATTAAAATAACAGAAAGGAGTAGCTCAAATGGTTTTCGATCTGGATATGATAAAAAAAGTTTACGAAACGCTTCCCAAGCGTGTGGAGGCGGCGCGTAAACTGCTAAACCGTCCGATGACTCTGGCTGAAAAAATTCTCTACGCCCATCTGTACAACGGTGAACCGGATCAGATTTTTGCACGGGGGAAAGACTATGTTAACTTTGCACCTGACCGCGTAGCCATGCAAGACGCAACAGCCCAAATGGCCTTGCTGCAATTTATGATGGCCGGCAAAGACAAAGTGGAAGTTCCTGCCAGCGTGCATTGCGATCATTTAATTCAGGCTAAAGTGGGTGCCGACCAGGATCTGAAATTCGCCTTGGAAACCAACCGCGAAGTGTACGACTTTATGGAAAGCGCTTCTAAAAAATACGGCATTGGCTTCTGGAAACCCGGCGCAGGAATCATCCATCAGGTGGTTCTGGAAAATTACGCCTTTCCCGGTGGCATGATGATCGGAACCGATTCGCACACGCCGAATGCCGGCGGTTTGGGTATGATTGCCATTGGCGTGGGTGGTGCCGATGCCGTGGACGTAATGGTAGGCATGCCCTGGGAATTGCTCTTCCCCAAATTCATCGGTGTTAAGCTGACCGGTAAACTCAGCGGTTGGACTGCTCCCAAAGACGTAATTCTTAAAGTTGCAGGTCTGCTAACCGTAAAAGGCGGTACCGGCTACATTGTGGAATATTTTGGCCCGGGAGCCCAATCGATTTCTGCCACAGGTAAGGCGACCATTTGTAACATGGGAGCCGAAATCGGCGCAACGACTTCGACTTTTGGCTACGACGAAATGATGGCCGAATATTTACGCATTACCGAGCGCAAAGAAATTGCCGACATGGCCGACCAGATTAAAGATTACCTTACCGGCGACCCGGAAGTGTATGAAAATCCTGAAAAGTACTTCGACAAGGTGATCGAAATTAATCTTTCGGAATTAGAACCGCATGTTAACGGGCCGTTCTCTCCCGATCGCGCCTGGCCTATTTCCAAGCTGGCCAAAGCAGTGGAAGAAAACGGCTGGCCGGAAAAAGTCGAAGTGGGCTTAATTGGTTCTTGTACCAACAGCTCTTACGAAGACATTACCCGTGCCGCTTCGGTGGCCCAACAAGCCATCGACAAAAATCTGGATGTGCAGGCCGAGTTTACCATTACGCCGGGTTCGGAACAAATCCGTTACACCATTGAGCGCGACGGTTACATCGACATTTTCAAGAAAATCGGCGGTAAGGTGCTGGCCAATGCGTGTGGCCCATGCATCGGACAATGGGATCGCGAAGGCATTGACGAGCGTCCCAACACAATCGTCACATCGTTTAACCGTAATTTCAAAAAACGAAACGACGGCAACCCCAACACCCACGCTTTTGTTACCTCACCGGAATTGGTAACGGCGTTTGCTATTGCCGGTTCTCTTAAATTCAATCCCATTACCGACACGCTTGTCAACAAAGAGGGGAAAGAGGTCAAGCTGGAAGAACCCAAAGGCATGCTTTACCCGCCTAACGGATTTGCCGTGGAAGATCGAGGCTTTGTGCCCCCTGCCGAAGATGGCAAAGAAATTGAGATTGAAATCGATCCCAAGTCGGAGCGTTTGCAAAAACTGGAACCGTTCGAACCATGGGATGGCAACAACATTACCGGTATGCGTGTGCTGATTAAGGCCCTGGGCAAATGTACGACCGACCACATTTCGCCTGCCGGCCCCTGGCTTAAATATCGCGGCCATCTGGACAACATTTCCAACAATTTGCTCACGGGTGCCGTAAATGCTTTTAACGGCCGCACTAACTCCGTTAAAAATCAGTTGACCGGCGAATACGAACCGGTGCCCAAGGTGGCCCGGGCTTACAAAGCCGCGGGCATTCCCAGCATCATCGTCGGAGACGAAAATTACGGTGAAGGATCTTCGCGCGAACATGCGGCCATGGAACCGCGTCATCTGGGCGTGCGTGTCGTGCTGGTGCGTTCTTTTGCACGCATTCACGAAACCAACCTGAAAAAACAGGGTATTCTGGCTTTGACGTTTGCCGATCCCGCAGACTACGACAAAGTTCAGGAAGACGATGTGGTCGATACAGTGGATTTGCCGGAGTTCGCTCCGGGCAAACCGCTCACGCTGGTTTTTCATCACGCCGACGGCACCGAAGACGTGATCAAAGCCAACCACTCTTACAACGAACATCAAATCGAATGGTTTAAGGCCGGTTCGGCTTTAAATGTCATTCGTGCGAAAAATGCAAAGAACTAACGCGTTTGCATCGTACTTCAAAAGGCTGCCGGCTGGCAGCCTTTTTTTGTTTGCCCCAAATTAACATTTGCCGCTTGTTTCTCATTCTTTCGTATTGTAAATTTTGTTTACAGTCTACCAATCGGATATTTGCATGAATTTGCGCATTTTCGCCACAGCCTTTTTCCTTTCGCTCACAACCCTCATTGCAGGGACTTTCGCCGAAACGGCAGAAGCCCCCTCTTTTCGCATGTTGCGTTCCAACCTCATCTCCGGCCTGATTCCCGATATTAACGACACCTATGGCGTGGCTTTCCGGGATTTAAACGAAGATCACTACCCCGACATGTACCTGGTTTGCTTTCGCAATCTGAATCGTTTGCTCATTAACAACGGAGGCATCATCCCCTTTATCGACCGCACAATTTACTCGGGACTGGGGGGAAATTTAATGCAACACGGTAGCGCGAATCTGGAAGTTGGCGTATCGATTGCCGACTACGACAACGATGGTAAGCCCGATGTGTTTTTAGCCGGCTGGAGCAAAACCCTGCGCCTTTTTCGCAATTTGGGACAGGTACGTTTTCAGGACGTAACCGCACGCCTGAATTTACACGGCGTTGTGGATGCCAACTTCGGGGTGTGGTTCGATGCAAACAATGATGGTTACCTCGACTTGTACATCACCGACGAACACCACGCTAATCGCTTTTTGCTCAACCAAAAAGACGGCACGTTCAAAGAAAAAATCTGGACCTACGACTTTCTCGACTCGGCCACCAGCGAAGGCGCCTGCGCAGCCGATTTTGACGGCGATGGCGACATGGATTTGTACGTTTGCAATTGGTTCCTGCCGGATTATTTCTTACTAAACGACGGGACGGGTGTCTTCCGGCTGGCACACCTACCCCTGCCCACTTTAACCCGGGCCTTCAATTCCAATTCGGCTACGGCTGCCGATCTGGACAACGACGGCGATCCCGACCTGCTGGTGACCACAAAAGAGGGGAAGGTATTCTGGTATCGCAATCAGTCGCAAAACGGGCAATTACGTTTTTCTCCGGTAAATCATGCGCCATTTCTGGATTGCGGTCACGATGCCTACGGCGTGATTGCCGAAGATTTGAACAACGACGGCTGGCTCGATCTTTTCCTTACTCTGATCGGCCCGAACCGCCTTTATTTGAACACGGGGGAGGGCTCTTTTTCAACGCATTACGACACCGATCACCGCAACACATACAGCACCGGCGCGGCCGCCGCCGACCTGGATCGCGACGGCGATCTCGATCTTTTGGTAGGCAACAAGGACGAAATGAGTCAGGTCTTTTTGAATCCCACAAATAATCGGCACTTTGTAGAATTGCAACTGGTTGGGGTGCGCAGCAACCGCGATGCCATCGGAGGCAAAGTTTTTTTCTACATCAATCAAAACGGGCAGGAAAGACTTTTGGGCATGCGGCTGGTAACCGGTCAAACAGGGTATCTGTCTTCCAGATCGCCGGTCGTTCATTTTGGCACCGATACCTTGCCGGCTGTAAACGCACGTGTCGTTTTTCCCTCCGGGCGCGAGCGCATTTTAACCCACCTGATTCCCGGACGGCGCTACCGTGTTCTGGAATATCCCGCCCCGATCAGTGCCGTGTATTTTATTTTGAATCGCCTTAATTACCTGATCCACCAAAAAGAAAGCTGGTACGTCGTCATTCTGGCCTTGCTTCTGGCCCTTCTTCTGGCCATTTATTTACGTCTGGGAATTCATCGCTATCACTTTTCGGCATTTACGATCTCTTTACAGCTGGGCACCTGGTTTGTCGTCATCGTCTTTTTGTTCATTGCCTTGCACAACAGGCCCCTTCACTGGCCGTTGCTGGCCATTAACGTGTTTTCGGTCTTAAGTGTAGCCGTCACCGCTTTCTTCTCGGAACAGCAACGCAAAAGGCGCTATCTTCACCAATCTTTCCGGCAAAGGCTGCGGAATTTAAGCCAGCAAATGTTGCACATTCATGACGAGAAAACGTTGTTTGCCAATCTTTTGCAAACATTACAAAGCAGCAGCTTCATTCAGCAAGTATTTATTTTGTTGGCCAAGGGCTCGGCCGCTTTCGAAGTACTTCCCGGCTCGGCTCGCGTCACGCTTCCTTCCGCTTTCTTGGAACAGCTTAAAGAAAATTCCCTGCTCTTTTCCCGGTTAGAAACCTTACAAAGCATTACCTCACCAAATGTTAATGTGGCCATTCCCGTGCGTAGCAACAACACCATTTTGGCCATTATTGCTTTACAGATGACCGACAAAGACGATCCCATTAACCGGGAAGACCTGAACCTGTTGCAACAACTGGCCAACCAAACCGCCATTGCGCTGGAAAACATCCATTACATCGAACACACGGCACGCCTGACGCGCGAAATCACCGAATCGCGCTTGCAAAAAAAATACCTCAAACAATTAGAAGCAACCAATCGGGAGCTGGACGAAAAAAACAAACAGCTAACCCGGTTGTTCAAAGAATTGCGCGAAAAAGAATCGCAACTCATCCATTCCGAAAAAATGGCGGCGCTGGGCCAGATGGTAGCCGGAATTTCTCACGAACTAAACAACCCGGTTAGCTTTATTTATGCCAACTCCAGAGCGCTGGAAGAGGCATTGAACGAATTAAAAACCATCTGGAACGAACTTCCGCTTCCCGTCCGATCTAATTACGCCACACAATTTCAGGAATTAATGGCCGACATTCGGGCGATTATTAGCGACAACCTGAAAGGCAGCCAGAGCATTCGTGAACTGGTGCAGCAACTCAAAAATTTTTCGCGTATCGATCAGGCACAATGGAAAAAGGCTTCGATAATCGAGGGTCTGGAAAGCACCTTGCGCCTGCTAAAACACCAGATGGGCGAGGGTATTCGCGTCATTAAAAAGTACGAGGCAAATCCTGAAATTTATTGCAATCCTGCCCAGCTCAATCAGGTGTTTACCAACCTTCTGTTAAACGCCATTCAGGCCATCGATGGGAAAGGAACAATTACCATTCGTACCTTCATTGAAAAGGATCACCTTTTCATCCGCTTTACCGATACGGGTAAAGGTATTCCGGCGAAGGTGCTCCCCAAAATTTTCGATCCCTTTTTTACGACAAAAGATGTTAATCAGGGAACCGGCCTCGGATTGAGCATTTCGTATTCAATAATTGAAAAACACGGGGGGACAATCGAGGTCGAAAGCCAGGAGGGGCAGGGCACAACCATCACCCTCATTTTACCCTTAAATCGTTCCAAACCAGAGGCGACGAATCATGAGTGAGAACAAAGCATCGGTGTTAATTGTTGACGATCAGGTAGAACTTCTGCACAGCATTCAGCGCCTTTTGCGCCGGGAATTTGATGTGGAAATTGCGTCCGGCGGAAAAGAGGGCCTGGCCCGCTTAAACGAGAAATCTTTCGCGGTAATTGTTAGCGACCAACGCATGCCCGAAATGGACGGCGTTACTTTTCTGACGCAGGCAAAAGCACTTCAGCCCGATGCCATTCGTATTTTGTTAACCGCCTACGCCGATATCGAAGCCACCATTGCCGCAGTAAATCGGGCTCAAATTTTCCAATACATCGCCAAGCCCTTTGAACCCGACGATTTCCGACAAATTTTACGCGCCGCCGTGCAGCATTTTCGCCTGGTTCAACAAAACAAAAGGCTCCAGAGAGAACTGGAACAAGCGAACAAGCGCCTGCGTGCCGAAAACCTCGTTTTGAAGCAACAAATGGAAAAGCAATTGAATCTGGGTAATTTTATTGGCAACAGTCCTCCCATGTTGCACGTTTTAAAGCTGGTGCAAAAAGTAATGAACACACCGACCACGGTTCTTCTTTTGGGCGAGACCGGAACGGGCAAAGAAATGCTGGCCAAAATTATTCATTACAACAGCAACCGGGCCAAAAATCTGTTTATTGCCCAAAACTGCGGTGCCGTGCCCGATACGCTTTTGCAAAGCGAACTTTTTGGCCACGTTAAAGGCGCCTTTACCGGCGCCACACAAGACAAAAAAGGATTGTTTGAACTGGCCGACAAGGGAACGCTTTTTCTGGATGAAATTGGCGACACTTCCCCGGCCTTTCAGCTGGGATTGCTACGCGTTTTGCAAGAGGGGGAAGTGCGGCCCCTGGGTGCCCATTTTACACGCAAAGTAGATGTGCGTATTATTGCGGCCACCAATAAAGATTTGAAAGCCGAGGTAGAAAAAGGAAATTTTCGCGAAGATTTGTACTACCGCCTGAGCGTTTTCCCCATCAAGCTGCCGCCTTTGCGTGAACGCCGCGAAGACATCCCGGACCTGGTACACTATTTCATTCAAAAATACGCCTCCCGCATGGGCAAAACCATTCCCGGAATCAGCGACAAGGCATTGGCCCTTTTGGCGCAAAGCGATTTTCCCGGAAACATTCGCGAGTTGGAAAACGAAATCGAACGCATGGTTACTCTGGCCGATGATGGCCAGATTTTGGATGAAACACTGCTTTCCCCCCGTTTCTTCTCCCATGCCCCGCTCAACAATTCCCCGTCTCTCACGCAAAAAGATGGAAATTTAAATTTAAAGGCGGCCCTGGCCGAGGTGGAACGCACCCTGATTACCCGGGCTCTGGAAGAAAGCAAAGGCAATATTTTACGAGCCGCCGAAAAATTGGGCATCAGCCGGGTCGGGCTGCACAAAATGCTGAAACGGCACCAAATAAACCCGGAGCCCTTCAAAAAGAAGACGCTTTAGCAAATTACTTTCAAAACAAAAAACCTCCCGTGTACCTTTCAAAGGTACCCCGGGAGGCCTTTGTTGTGCATTTCGTTTTCTTAAACGTCAATCTCTTCCCATGATGTTTTTGCTTTGTGGAGTATTGCCAGCCCCTCCAGAAGTATTTCTCCGGAAGTACTGATTTTATCGTTCTTCAGGAATAGTAACTTTCGGGCCAGTGTAATGGCATTCATGTAGGTATCGCGAGCCATGGTAATTTCTTTTTCCACTTTCTTCCAATCGATCCCACCACGTTCCTGCCATTTTTTCGCTACTTCCAGCAATTGCAAAACGTGGGGTGTTACCTGAAATTCCATCCCGGGCGGCACATGTCCCAGAGCCCGTTTAAAGTACTCTCCGGCTGTGGTCAATTTGTACAAATTGCCGGGCAGGGCATCCACAATACCCTGCGATACCAGCTTGCGCAAAGCGTATTTAACCTGTTCGTGCTCCGCCTGAGCGAACTGCCGGAGCAGGGTTGTTTCGAACATGCCACGCCACAGTGGCAATGCGCGCAAAACTTTACCTTCCCAGGCCGAAACGACCGGGTAGCGCTCGATGCCGCTGGCTAACTGCGCAAATAAGCGCCCCGAGTTGGTCGGGAATCCCTTGCCCACAATGCTTTGTTCCTCGGCCGTTTGCACCCAGTGATCGTCCGGAGAAAGATTTTCCATGCGTGTAGTCGTGATCGCCATTATCGCCGTGGAGAAGACCGGCTTATTGCTGTGCCGTTTACGATCATTCAACACCGTGCGGCCCCAATCGGTCAGTTCGTAAACCACTTCTCCGTTTTGCCAAGTGCGCGTGGTAATCAGCCGATAGCTTTCCAGAAGATAGAGACCGTAGGTGGGCACAATCTCACCTTTGCCTATTGCATTAAGTTTTTCTTTGATTTGCTTGTAGCTGGGATAAATTTCCGGATTTTTCCGATAGGTTTTCCACAAATCATCGATCGTGGTCAAAACCACAAAATCGTTTTCTTCGATATCGATAGACGGATTGATGACGATGGGCTGGGTTAACAATTGGGCAGCCAGCTTAAAATGCCGTCCGGCAGGCGTAAGTGCGCCGTTGTCGTCAAACATACCCAGCATTTCCATCTTTTCTTTAAGAGCCGAATCGGGTGCTTCTTCGAGCAAGGCGGAAATCATTTCTCCCGTTAAGGCAAAATCAACCACCGCGCCTTTCAGCAATCCCGCCCGAATTTGCTGTCCGACTCCGGTTAACGAATAAATCATTCCTTCGGGTAGTGAAAAAGTCAACAATCGCATGGATTCCAGGCGATGGATTTCTTCGCGCGTTAAATCCAGTAAGGCTTTCTTCCCGGGGCCGGGAGGCATTTTCCGCAATTTGGCACTTAACTCCGGAGAAAGATGAATGACAGGACGAGCCATCTCGTAAGCATGCAAAAGAAATTCGGCCACCGGCAACAACTTGCCGTCCTGAACCATGCCCCGGCGCTCCAGTTCACGGGCTATTTGCGGTTGCGCACTCACATCTCCCTGCGCCAACCGCGCCACATCGATCATGGAAATAATCTCGGAACTTAAAAGGCGAAAATTATCGTCTTCTTTTTCCACCCTCTGGTAACATTCGCGCAATGCCTCGGCAACCTGGTGTCCGGCCTGGGTCAGCTCAAAACCGGTTTCACTTTCCACGACCAATCCGGACAATTCCAGATGGGTCAAATATTCCAGATCATCTTCGCTTAATTCATCCAGAATGCGTTCCAGCGAATGGCCCTCGGTCCATTTGCTGGCAATGCGTTCGATTAACTTGTAATGTTTGTTCGTAACAATCATCGTTTCCGTTCCTCCTCTTTTTTGTTCTTTTCCGCTCAAATCACCGGTAGACGTTCTATGCCTGATTCAGAGCAAAAATAAGGCAGACCGGCTTTGGGCCTGCCTTATTTTTTCGGTTATTATTTAGAAATTCGTTCTTTAAATTTCTGCAGGCGGTCACGCAAAGCGTCAAACAAACCGCCAGTTTTTTCCTGACGTTCGATTTTGCCTTTGATGGTTTCCATATCTTTGATGATCGCCTTGAATTCTTTGTCCCGGTTCCCATAGCCCAGAGCCTCGGCCACTTTCAGCTGATATTGGGCTTCTTTCAGCAATTCCATGGCTTTTTGCGGATGAGCCTGAGCCGAATCGGCAGCCAGGTCGACCATGGCCTGCGCATTAATGACCGGTATGGGGATGCTTACTTCCCTCACTACGATAGTACTCAATGCGTTAACCAATACGGCCTTTGCCTCGTCCAGCTTGCCCTGATCGACCAACCGCGCTGCCAGTTTAATGGCGATCGGATACGTTTGCAGGGGAATATTGGAGGTGGTCACACGAATTTCGCTGACCATGTTATCCAACAAGCGACGGGCTGCTTGTAAATAACCCTTGTCTACCAGGTCTTGGACCTGTTTGCGCATGGCCTCGATTTTATCCAAATCGCTTACCAAATTAATCACCTGCGAAGAAGCATCGATGGGCACCAATGCCAAATCCGGATTACGTTCTAACAAAATTTCCAGCTTGCCAAGTACCATCGCCATTGCTTTCAATGCTTCGTCCTTTTTACCCTGATCCAGGGCCACAATGGCGTGTTGTGTTTCCCGAATGGCGGTCAATGCTTCTTTGACCAATTGCTTTTGCGCCTTTTGCTCTTCGATTGCTTGCTGGCGTTTGATGTTCGCCAAAAGCGAATCGCGGGCAATGCTCAGCGTGTCGGCCATGCGTCCCTGGTTGTGTTCTTTTACGCCGACAACCTTGTCCGATTGCTGTGCCGGTACGCCTTCTTTGTTGCTGCTGTGGCCGCAACCGGAAAACAAGAACACCAGTGACAGCACACTAACCAAAAAAGCATGATTACGTTTGAGAATCATAATACCATCTCCTCATGTTTGTGGTTGATTATTTGTGTTATGTAAACCACTGCTCTTTAGTACAAAAAGCATACCAGCAACATAAGTTGTTTTATTCCAATTAGTTAACAAAAGAACAAAAGCATCGGTTAAATGTGAAGAAAATTCAAGTTTCTTGTCATTATGTCAACAAAGTCGGAAAAAAATTAAGACGGCGTGAAAATTTGACGGAAAGAAATGAAAACGCCATTTAAACGGAAATTTTCTTTTTCCAGAAACCGGCTGCAAACAAAAGCGTATTCAATACTCCTTTTATGCCGGTGGTCAGCCCGATGGCCCACCAAATGCCATCGATGCCCCAACCCCAATGGATAGCCAATAACCAGGCCAAAGGGATGCGTGCGGCTGTAATCGGCACACTCACCAACATAACGGGCAAAGTGTAACCGGCACCACTAAACGCACCTTCCATAATGATTTCCAGTCCCAAAAAAATTTCGAACAGGGCAATAATTTTTAAATACTCCACCCCAATTTTTTGCACAGCCGGGTCATTGGTAAAAACCGACATAAGCCACTCCGGGAAAACGTAGTATCCGGCGGAAATCAGTGCCAGCAGGCCCACACCGTAAATGCTGACCAGCCACGCAGAACGTTCGGCCTCTTTAAAACGCCGGGCACCCACATTTTGCCCCACCAGGGTAGAAGCCGCGACCGAAAATCCCACACAGGCGAACCAGGCCACACCTTCGATGCGGTGCCCGATGCCGATGGCCGCAATGGCTTCCATGCCAAAGCGGGAAATTATGCGCGTGAGCCCCACGTAAATCAAACTGAAAAAGAATCCGCCGAAAGCAACGGGCGCACCGATGGAGAAAATTTTCCGCAAAACGGCTTGATGGACAACAGGCTTTTTGAAGGCAAGTTTGGGCAAATATTTTTTGCGTGCCAGCAAGCCCAAAAGGACGATCAGTCCCAGAACTTCGCTGACTACCGTTGCCGCTGCGGCACCGGCAATGCCCATGCGCGGAACTCCCCACCAGCCAAAGATAAAAAAGGGATCGGCAACCGCATTAAACGTCAGAGCAAGGGCCAACACAAACATCGGCGTTTTCGTATCGCCCAATCCCCGAAAAACTGCTTCCAATCCGGTAAAAGCAAAACTAAATACCAATCCGAATAAAACAATGTTCATGTATTGCCGGGCCATGTGCAAAACCCGGGGTTCAAATCCCATAATGTGATACAGCGCGTCCTGACTAAAAAAAACGATAAGGGCCAGGGTCAGCGCACTAACCGTATTTAACAGCATGCCCTGACCGGCAGCCAATCTTCCCTTTTCGGGCCGGCCGCCTCCTATATTTTGTGCAACCAGCGTGGCAATACCATTAATACTCAACCCGGTTAAAGAAAAAACCGCCCACAAAATAAACGAGCTTCCCCCAATGGCGGCCAGAGCATCGGCCCCCAACTTGCCCACCCAATAGGCATCGATCAATTGATAAAAGGTTTCCAGAATCGACGAAATCATGCCGGGCAGCGAAAGGCTAAAAATAGCCCGATGGACATCGCGGTTAATAATGGGTTCGATCGCGTTTTGGCTAATTGGCTCTTTTTCCACCTTTACCGTGCTTTTTGTGAATGACGTTTGCGCCAATGTACGAAATGCAGAGAAAGAAAGCACGAGAAATTAAAACAGCCCGGACAAGCGGGCTGCTTCGTGTTGAATTAGTTTAGACGGGGCAGGCAAAAGGAGTAAACACAATTACTAAGCCGTCACCGTGCACCGGTAAAAAATACTGCGCACTTCCGGAGGGACTTAACCACTATTGAATTTCTTCTTTTAACGTGTTCAAAAGTCTCTCGCCGCGGAGATCTTTCATCGCCCAGGGATCATTCAAAAGTTTTAAAGAAGGATCAAAAAACAACACCGTCGGAAAATTCAAAATGTAAAAACGTTTCCCAAACGTCTGTGCCTGTTCACCCAAAACATGCAGCCAGCTTAAGCCCATTTCTTTGTACAAATTCCGAAGGATCTCTTCGTTCATGGGATCTTTGATTTGCGAAAGATGGACATCTACAATGGTTAGTTTTTTAGGAAACATTTGGTGAGCCTTCTTTAAATTCGGAATTTCTTCCATGCAGGGAATGCTGTGACGGTTCCAGAAAAATAAAAGAAGGTAGCGGCCTTTGAAATCTTCGAGCTTGTGCCTTTGCCCCTGCGTATCGGTAAAGGTAAAAGCTGGTATTTGTCCGGCAGAAAGTTGCTGGTAAAAACGGAGACGTCGGGCGGCTTTCTGATAGCCGCGTGCAAACAACCGCAACTTTTCATCGGGAATCGTATCGAGCTTTGCCGCAACCTCTGCCACTTTGAAGACAATGTCCCAATGCTGTTTTTGACGGTGACTGGCAATTTTGCGGTAATCTTCCTGGCTTACCTTTTTCCGGGCTGCCAGATAGGCAACACCGTAATACCGCTTCGAATACGCCCGGTACACCTGCAACAAAGCCAAAGGCCGTCCGGCGTAATTTTCTTCGGCTATTTGCAACAGGCTATCCAGTTGCGTTAAGTTGGCGCACTTGCCGAATTCTTTTTGCCAGTGCTCAAAAACATTTTCACCCGTCTGACCATTTTGAGCCCAAAGGCTGGCAGCACTCAAAAAAATCAGGACTAATACAAAACGTTTCATTTTTCTTTTCTCCTTTTCCCTTTCTGAAAATGTAATTTTTCTCTTAATGCCTGCATGTGTTCCAAAGCGTAGGTTTTGTAGCGCTGGGGAACGGTTTCATCCGCTTGATCCAGAAATTTTTGATAATATTGCAAAGGAACTTTAAGGTCTTTGTAAAACTTTTCGTACAGAGTAGCCATGTAGAACAAAACCAGTTTTTGCTCCGGGGCAATACGCCGAATTTCTTTGTAACATTCCAACGCTCCGGGATAATCGTCTTGTGCCACATAACATTGCGCCAATTGCAGGTACAAATCGGGCAGGTAGCCGGGAAAGATCAAAGCTAATGCTTGCCTGAACGCGTGTATCGCTTTTTTTGTCAAACCTAAATTTTGCTGAGTAAGTCCCAAAAAGTAAAACACCACCGGATCGGAAGCGTCTTTTTTCGCACTTTTCTGCAGTGCGAAAAGCGCCGCCGCAAAATCATTAAGATAATAAAACGTAACACCCAACTTTTTGTACAAATAGGCGGTGCTGTCGCCCAGAGCAAGGGCCCGGGAGAAATCTTTGCGTGCCGGCAGGTATTTTTTTAACATTAACTGCGCATCACCCCGCGCAATGAGTAATTTGCTGTTTTGGGGATGGGCCGTTAATCCGATGTTTAACACATTCAGTGCCTCATCCCAGCGCTCCTGTTTTTTTAAAAGATTGTAAAATTGAACCACGGCCTGCAGGTCTCCGGGATTAAATTGCAGCACCTTGCGGAAAAATTTCCCGGCCTGTTTGGAACGATTTAACTTCAGGGCACACTCTCCGGCCTGTCGGTAAAAGAAGGCGTTTTTCGGAAATTCTTTTAACAGCAATCGGTAATTGTGCAGCGCCGCCTCGTATTTTCCCTGTTCAAAATGAGCTCTGGCCAGTAAAATGCGCGCTGCTGTTAACGAAGAATCTTCGGCCAGTAATCCCGTTAAAATGGGTACTGCCTTGCCGTAATGGCTCCATTGCACATAGGCCCGGGCTAAGTTTAACCGGTAGGCCGGCTGGCGGGGCTTCAGTTCTGCAGCGCGGCGATACGCTTGAACCGCCTGTTTGAATTGTTTAAGGGCCTGCCGCGCCTGGCCCAGTAAAAAATGTGCTTCGGCGTTGTCCGGTTCCCGGATGGAAAGTTGTTCTGCCAATCGGGCTGCGTCCTGGTAGCGATTTTGTAAAATTAGTTCCAGCACACTTTGCGTGCTTAACGTAGATTGCGCATGGATAAAACCGGCCAAAATGGAGATGACGGCCAGGATGCTTAAATAACGCATGAAAACCCTCCTGCTAAATAACTTTACCAAATATTGGGCGGGCTCATCTCAAACTAATTCTGTAAATCGTGAGACAGGAGAAAAGCAAATGGGCCTTTCAGGTGGTTGAAAATTTCACCGTTGCGCCCTTTTGAAACGACCCCCCGCACATTTCCCATTGCTTATTCACCCGGCTAAAATCAAGCTTTCACAAAAACGATGGCCAAATTGGCACCTGATTCCAGACAGGCGGGAATGGGCTGATTCCAACTTTTTTAATTTTTTTATGAATAACTTTTAGACGACACTATAAATTTACTTCTTTACAAAGGGAAGTACCAGTAAAAATTTATCCCTTACACAGACAAAAGGCGGGTTAAATAAATGTTCGGACGGAGGGCAACTCGCTCCGCCCAAACGTAAAAAAATAAAAGCATGTTTTAATCGATGACCATAGAAAGCCCGATGCGGCCTCGCTCCAAATCGATGGAAACCACTTTCACATCGATCACATCGCCCACGGCCACCACTTCCAGCGGATTTTTGACGTATTTTTTAGCCATCTGGCTAACATGAACCAGACCGTCTTGCTTTACACCGATGTCCACAAAAGCGCCAAAATCCACCACGTTGCGTACCGTGCCCTTGAGCACCATGCCTTCGCGCAAATCTTCCATTTTTAACACATCGCTCTTAAAAATGGGCTTGGGCATTTCGTCCCGGGGATCCAGCCCCGGTTTTTCCAGGTTGTCCAGAATGTCATTAAACGTCGGCTCACCAATGCCCAGCTCGTCCAGCAGGGCTTGCAAATCAATATTTGATTCTTTGATCTTTTTGCGCAATAATTTACCGCCCAGACGCACGTCTTCGATGCCAAATTTTTCCAACAATTTGCGGGTAGCCTCGTACGATTCCGGGTGAATGCTGGTGTTATCCAGCGGATTGTCTCCATCGGGAATGCGCAAAAAACCCGCCGCCTGTTGAAAAGCGATTTCACCGATGCCGTCCACTTGTTTGAGTTCTTCCCGATTGCGAAAAGGGCCATGCTCGTCACGGTGCTTAACGATGTTGTTCGCCGTGCGGCTGGTTAAGCCCGAAATGTACTTAAGCAGCGAAGCGGAAGCCGTATTCAGGTTAACGCCCACCATATTCACCGCCGATTCCACCACCTGGTGCAGCGCCTCGGCCAGACGTTTTTGATTCACATCGTGTTGGTACAGCCCCACGCCAATACTTTTGGGATCGATTTTCACCAGTTCGGCCAGAGGGTCGAGCAAACGCCGGGCAATGGAAATATTACCACGCATGGAAGCTTCCAATTCCGGAAATTCTTCTTGCGCCACTTTGGAGGCAGAATAAACCGAAGCTCCGGCCTCATTTACGATCACGTATTCGACTTTGCGTTCGTCTTTCATTTCGCGGATGAGTTCGGCCACCATCATCTCCGTTTCCCGGCTGGCGGTTCCGTTTCCGATGGCAATCACATCCACACCGTAACGGTTAATCAGCTCACGAATTGTACTTTTGGCCTTAATGTAATCGTTTTGCGGCGGATGGGGATAAATGGTAGTTCCTTCCAGGTATTTCCCTGTGGGATCAATAACGGCCACTTTGCTGCCTGTGCGAAAACCCGGGTCGATGCCCATAATTACTTTGCCCCGCACCGGTGGCTGCAAAAGCAGGTTTTTCAAGTTTTTAGCAAAAATTCCGATGGCGTGTTCGTCGGCTTTTTCGGTTAAGGCGGCACGAACCTCGCGCTGGATGGAGGGAAAAATAAGCCGCTGGTAACTATCTTCAATGGCCTTGCGCAAATGATCGATGAAGACAGATTTTTCGTTTTTAATGTACAACGCCTCAATCAGGGCAATCATTTGCGGTGTTTCGACTTCTACGCTTACTTTGAGCACACCTTCGTTTTCCCCGCGGTTAATAGCCAGTACACGGTGTGGAGGAATCGACTTGATCGGTTCGGAATATTCGTAATACATTTCGTAAGGGGTGCGGCCTTCGGCGTGTTTTTTTTCGCTTTGCAGCAGGCCGGTTTTGAACGTTGCTTCCCGAATGGCTTTACGCACGTCCGCGTCGTCACTAACGACCTCGGCCACAATATCCCGGGCCCCTTGCAACGCCTCTTCAACCGTACGCACTTCTTTCTCGTCGCTAACAAATTTAACGGCGTATTCTTCGGGGGCGCCTTCGGTAATTTCTTGCTTGAGAATCATTTCGGCCAGCGGTTCCAGACCTTTTTCCTTGGCCACCGTGGCACGTGTGCGTTTTTTGGGTTTGTAAGGCAAGTAAAGGTCTTCCACCTCTTGCAATTTGGTAGCCTGTTCAATTTTGGCTTTTAATTCCGGCGTGAGCTTGCCTTGTTCTTCTATGGATTTGAGAATCGTTTCTTTACGTGCTTGCAAAGTGCGCAAATATTGAATGCGGTCTTGGATGGCGCGAATCTGGTTTTCGTCCAGTGAGCCGGTGGCTTCTTTACGGTAACGTGCAATAAAGGGTACCGTATTGCCACTGTCCAATAATTCGATGGTATTCTGCACCTGAAAGGCTTTTAAATTCAGTTCATCGGCAATCAGCCGAATCATGTCAAGTTCGTTCATGGACTCCTCGATTTTTAATTCCTTGTTTTGCACCCGATTCATTTCGGGCAGTACATCACCTGTCTTCTGTTAGCAGGCTTAATTTAAAAAAATGTTTGAATCATGCAACGAAAATTTTTGGTTTTATTCTGGAAAGGAAGGTGATTTGTGAATTGCCCGGCCTTTCGTGCCGCCCCGATCATTTTTTGCGTTTCCGTTTTGACAATTCCACAAAATATTGATAATTTATTCTCATAACACAGGGAGATTTTCATGCGAGAATTAGTCAAAATTTTCAAAGCTTTATCCGATAGCAATCGCATTCGTATTTTAAAAATGTTAGAGGTCCGTCCTTTAACCGTTTGTGAAATTACACGTGTTTTGAATTTAGCCACGTCCACAGTTTCCAAACATCTTTCGCTATTGCGCGATGTGGATTTGATTCTGGATTCCAAAGACGGGAAGTGGGTCATTTACCGCCTGAACCAATCGAAAAAAGACAAATACGTATCTCAGTTATTGCCCCTGATTAACGAATGGGTCGATGACGATCCGCAAGTTCGTGAAGATCAAAAAGAAATTTCCGAATCGGACCGCGAGAGCGCTTGCAATATTTAGTTCGTTTGCATTCGCATCTTTCAACTACCTCCATAAGACCGTGTTTTTCTTTTTACTACGCTTGCTGTTTGCTGAATTTTTATGCATAAAAGCACTCGTTTTACACAGAATATTTAACAAAATTTGTGCGCTTTGCCCTGTGATGGATACCATTTATCACTATCTTGCCTTGGCTTGCACCTATCGGTCGGCCACGCACCAAAGGGTTTCACTTTTTTCGGAGGAGCAATGAAACATCCCTTACTTTCCTTTTTTGTTCTTTTTTTTCTGTTCACATCCTCGCTTTTTGCCTCGGAAATTGTCTATTCCGATAGCTGGGGCAAACAGGGTTTTTCTTTGGAGCAAAGCTCAGGCAGCGAGGTAACCTTAAACTTTTCCATTCAGCATTTTCGCCTGGAAAACCGCGATTTTCAAGGAAAAATACGCACGGTCATTCAATTGCCCGAGGCACTATTACCCAACGACGAAGGTAAGCCCAACTTGCCGGGCATCAGCCGTTATATTGCCATTCCACAAGACGCCTCAGTCCGGCTGGAAATCACAGCCATGCGTACCGAAACCATGAATGGGTTAGACATTGCTCCGGCACCACACATTCCTTTTGATACGGACAACGCTCCCTTAATTTACAACGATGATCCGACCGTTTACTCCAAAGACGCCTTCTACCCGGCACAGCCGGTGATTGTTTCCAAACGTTACAGCATTCGGGGCGTGGACGTTATACTGGTTAGTGTGACGCCTTTTCAGTACAACCCGGTAAAGGGAGAACTGAAAATTATCCGTGATGTAAAAATTCGCCTACAATTCGACGGCGGAAACGGCATTTTTGCCCGCGAACGTTTGCGCAGCCGTTGGTGGGAACCGATTCTGCACGATTTAGTGCTTAATTACCGTATTCTTCCCCGGATGGACTTTACCTCAGAAGCTCCGGCTCCGTCGGCAACGGATTCCCGCGAAAGTGTGGAAAACGTGGAATATTTGATCATTACGCCCAACGATCCCACCTTTTTGGCCTGGGCCGATTCGCTCCGTCGTTTTCGCAATGAACAGGGCATTAAAACCGGTGTAGTTACCACCGACGAAATCGGCGGAAATACCTACGAAGCCATTAAATCGTACGTAGACAACGCGTACAACAATTGGGAGACGCCCCCCTCGGCCATATTGCTACTGGCCGATTACGGCAACGACGCCATGACCATCACTTCTCGTGAAGAGCCGCATCCGTACAGCGGCACGTACATTTCGGACAACTGGTACGCCGATGTAACCGGCGACACCCTGCCGGATATTGTTTTCTCCAGAATTACGGCACGCAATGAAGAAGAATTACGCAACACCGTAGGCAAAATTCTGGATTACGAACGGCACCCGCCGACCAACGCATATTTTTACGATCACCCGGTTACGGCAATGGGCTGGCAAACCGAACGCTGGTTCCAGCTTTGTTCCGAAGTGATTAATGGCTTCTGGGAACACAAACTGGGTAAGCATCCGGTTCGGGAAAATGCCATTTACTCCGGCACGCCCGGCGACGTGTGGTCAACGGCCACCAACACCGACGAAGTGGTGGACTATTTTGGTCCCAACGGGCTGGGCTACATCCCGGAAACCCCGGAGCATCTGAACGATTGGGGCGGTAATGCTACACGTTTGAACAACGATATTAACAGCGGTGCTTTTATGGTGCAGCACCGTGACCACGGCTCGGAAACAGGATGGGGTGAACCGGATTACGGCATTAGCGATTTAAGCGGACTGGACAACAACGATCTTACCTTTGTTTTTTCCGTGAATTGTTTGACAGGAAAATTCAATTGGAGCGATGAATGTTTTGCCGAGGCTTTTCATCGGCATTCCAAACGGGCGCTGGGCTTAATTGCCGCCACTCAGGTCTCCTATTCTTTTGTAAACGATACCTACACCTGGGGCATGTACGACAACATGTGGCCCGAATTCATGCCGGATAAAGACACCTGGTTTAAAACGCGCTTCATCCTTCCCGGATTTGCCAGTGCCGCCGGCAAATATTTTCTGAAGCAGTCGGATTGGCCCTACAATGAAGATGACAAGCCTATTACCTACAATCTCTTCCATCATCATGGCGGTTCGTTTTCGATGGTGTACACCGAAATGCCGCAAACATTAACCGTAAATCACAACTCCGTCTTGGAAGCCGGGGCGACCACCTTTTCCGTCAGTGCGGACAGCGGCGCATTAATCGGCATTTCCAAAAACGGGGAATATCTGGGAAGCGCCGATGCCACGGGAGAATACGTGGACATTCCCATCCCGGCTCAGGATCCCGGCGATACGATTATGGTCACCGTTACCAAGCAAAACTATTACCGCTATTCGGCATTGGTGCCCGTTGTAAGCTCTGCCGGTCCGTACGTGACGGTAGAATCGCACACCATCGATGACACAACCAGCGGAAACAGTAACGGCAAAGTTGAGTTTGACGAATCGTTTTTCTGGAATGTGAATGCAAAGAATATCGGTTCCGAATTGGCTCATCAGGTTACGGCCGTTTTGCGCACCAATGACACATACGTCACCCTTACTGATAGCACCCACTTTTACGGGGATATTGATACGACCCAGATTGTGGCCGGACACGACGCTTTTGCCCTGCAAGCCATCAATAACGCCCCAGACCAGCATTCGGTCGCCTGCACGGTCACTTTTTCCGACACCAGCGGCAATGAATGGAAATCTAATCTTTCCTTCAAAATTCAGGCGCCGGCATTGGGCATCGATACACTGGCCATTGACGATTCGCAACAGGGCGACGGAGATCAGAAATTAGACCCGGGCGAAACGGCCCTCTTTTACATCGGGACGTTTAATGAAGGGCATGCCACGGCACAAAACACTCTGGGGCATCTGAAATCGTTAACCTCCGGCGTAACCGTGAATACCGCAGACGACACGCTGGGAACGATTGCCGCAGGCGATACGGTACGCGCCGAATTTAGTGTTACGGCTGCTTCCGATGTTGCTTTGGGCTCTTCCGCCTTTTTTGAATACACCGTGCATTCCGGTGCCTACTCGGCTATTGACACTTTTGAAGTCATCATTGGGCAGGTACCTTCTTACAACATGAGCAATTCCACCGTTACCGTCAGCAATGCCATTTTTTACGATTCCGGCGGGGAAGACAACGACTATTCCTCCCGCGAGCGGCTTACCATGACCTTTAAGCCGGAGGCGGGCTACAGCGGATTAAAAATGCACTTTACCGATTTTGATGTGATGGATGGCGATGAGCTTCATGTGTATGACGGACCTTCGACCAGTTCTCCGGAAATTGCGGGAAGTCCGTTTAGCGGCACGGACTTGCCTCCCGATTTTGAAACCACAAATTCCGAAGGAGCCTTAACGTTCTACTTTATCTCGAACTTTTTCAAAAATTCAGCCGGATGGCGCGCCGAAATTTCACCGCAAATTGTAGCAGCCGTCGAACAAAACGGGCAGCAACCCGGCTCTTTTGTGGTGTACGCCAACTATCCCAATCCTTTCAATCCGACAACCACCTTGCGGTTTGACTTACCGCAGGCAACTTCGGTTGAAGTAACGATTTTCGACATAAACGGCAAACGAATACGGACTTTGCACAAGGGTACGCTTGCCGCCGGAAGCCATCGTTTGCGCTGGGACGGCAAGAACGCTCAAGGACAGCCTGTAACCAGCGGTGTGTACTTTTATTCGGTAAAAACGGATCGGCAGCGAATTATTCGCAAGATGATTCTGTTGAAGTAAATTCTCCGGAATTTGTAAATTTAACGCAAAAAAGGAGCTTTCGGGCTCCTTTTTTCGTTTAAAGGCAAAAACAAAACGGCAGGGGAAAACACATGCAAAAAACGCTAATTTATCTGGGAATCGCTTTAATTGTCATCGGATTGCTCTGGCCGTATTTGAGTAAAATCCCTTTCGGGCGTTTACCCGGAGACATTGTCGTAGACAAACCCAATTTTAAATTGTATTTTCCCATTACCACCATGCTTTTGCTCAGTGCGGTCATTTCCTTTTTGCTATGGCTCTTCCGCAGGTAATTCGTCCAGTAAAGGTTGAATAACATCCCAGGTGAAGCCCCGCTGTTGTAGAAAGGCCGCTATTTTTTGGCGCTGTTTGGCCGGAGGAAGCTGACGGGAAAGGGTACGGAATTTTTTTTGAAAGAGCTCTCGGGCCAATGCCTTCTGCTTTTCGGGAGAATACATTTCCTGCAAAAGCATCTCGATGGAATCGCGCGGAGCTCCCTTTTCCAGAAGTTTTTTTTTGAGCAAAAGCGGGCCGTATTTTTTTAGTTGAATTCCGTCGTGAATAAACTGGGTGGTAAGCTGCACATCATTCAAATAGCCTTTTTGACGCAAATACGAAATCGCTTGTTCAATAATTTGCGTCTCGTAGCCTTTGGCCTGTAATTTTCGTTTTAATTCCAATGCAAAGTGCCCACGACGGCTCAAGTAACGCAGGGCCTGCTGCACGCATCGTTGCACCCGATCGAATTCAAAAATTTCTCTCAGTTGGGCATCGGAAAACTCTTTGCCCTTTGCCAGCCAAAAATGGAGAAGGGTTTCCTCGGTTATCGTAAAAAGTAAGGCGTCTCCGGAATAAACATGATAAAGGGGTTTATTTCGGGACGCCTTTTCTATTTTGGTAATTTGTGTCACGTTTTTTACCGTTTTTAGCTACCAATCCACACTGCCGATAAGGGGGTGACTCTTTTTGCCAAAGGATGTTTCCTTTTATTCCGCAGTCGTCGTCTCTTCGCTTTCGCCTTCTTCCAGGCCTAATTTAATGCGCACCTGTTTTTCAATCTCGGCGAACACTTCGGGATTTTCCCGCAGAAAAGCCTTCGCATTTTCGCGTCCCTGGCCCAAACGCGTATCGTTGTACGAAAACCATGTGCCCGATTTTTGCACGATGCGAAAATCTACGGCTTTGTCTAACACATCCCCTTCCCGGGAAATTCCCTGGTCGTACATAATGTCGAATTCGGCTTCGCGGAAGGGAGGTGCCAGTTTGTTTTTTACTACTTTGACCCGGGTCCGGTTGCCGATCATCTCGTTGGCTACTTTGATGGTGGCAATGCGGCGAATGTCCAGACGAATGGAGGTGTAGAACTTTAACGCACGGCCTCCGGTGGTCGTTTCGGGATTACCGAACATGACCCCTAATTTTTCCCGAATCTGGTTAATAAAAATCACACTAGTGTTCGATTTACTCACCGTTCCGGTGAGTTTACGCAGGGCCTGGGACATGAGTCGCGCCTGCAAGCCCATGTGTGAATCACCCATTTCGCCTTCGATTTCGGCCTTGGGCACCAAAGCCGCCACGGAATCGACCACAATGACATCGATGGCACCGCTCCGCACCAGCGTTTCCACAATTTCCAGCGCCTGCTCGCCATTGTCCGGCTGGCTGACCAGCAAATTAACGGTATCTACACCAAGTTTTTTGGCATACGTGGGATCCAACGCATGTTCGGCATCAATAAAAGCCGCCAGACCTCCGCGCTTCTGGGCTTCGGCAATGATGTGCAAAGCCAGGGTGGTTTTCCCGGAAGACTCCGGCCCGTAAATTTCGGTAATGCGTCCCCGGGGAATTCCACCGACACCCAGGGCGGCATCCAAAGAAACCGAGCCGGTGGGAATCACATCCACCTTAATTTTTGCCTTGTCGCCCAAACGCATGATGGAACCCTTGCCAAAGTTCCGTTCGATTTGCGAAAGGGCTACTTCTACGGCTTTTTCTTTATCTTTGTTCAAATCCGCCAATGCTTTCTCCTTGAGTTTTTTATCTGTTCAAATATACTTACGGATTGTCAAAATTGAAACTTTTTGCTCTTTAAAGTTGGTATTTCCGAATCGGTCGATACTCCGCACCCTGTGGCTTTAAAAAGCTGCGCATTAAGACAATTTCATTTACCTTAAACGAAGAAGGTTCAAACGGATGTTCCCGCACAAAATCCCACAACGCATCGAAGCGTTCCGGAGCTTTTACCCGGGCTAAGGTTAAATGCGGGGAAAAACGTCGGGTTTCTTTCGGAAATCCCAGCCCGTGCAGATTGTTCTCCAAAAAATGAAAAAGATCGAACAAAGCTTCCAGCGGCTCGCTTTTGATCCCCAACCAGAGCACGCGCGGGTTGCGTTTACCGGGAAAAGCGCCAAAATGATTGATCGTAACCGTAAAAGGCTGAAAGGCGTCTTGCAAAGTTAACAAATTTTCCTGCACACGTTCAACCATTTCTGCGGGCTGATTCCCGAGAAACTTCAGGGTTACATGGAGTGAAGGGACCTGAACCCAGCGCACATGACGTGTAAAACGCTTCAGTTTTTTCTGATACGCCTCAATCTGTTCTTTTACGGCCTCTGGTAATTCTATGGCCACAAAGCTGCGAATTTCTTCCATGTTCGTACCTATTCGATATTTAACAACATACGCCGCAATAATTCCAGGGCGGCAATGGCACCGCGTCGTTTGTTCGTAATACGTTCATTGCCGAGATGAAATTCTTTTACGCGCTCTTGCTCCCCGACCCGTGCGGCCACATAGCACAACCCCACCGGTTTTTTTTCAGTGGCGCCGCCGGGGCCGGCAATACCGGTTGTAGCGATGGCACAATGACTGTTGAACCGCCTTTGCACACCCCGCACCATTTCCAATACCGTTTGTGCGCTTACCGCACCGTGTTTTTCCAGCGTTTTTTCCTGAACATTCAAAAGTTCTGTTTTGCTTTGATTGCTGTAGGTAACCAAATCGCCTAAAAAATATTCGGAGCTGCCGGGAATATTGGTGAGTAAATCGCCGATCAGGCCTCCGGTAAAACTTTCGGCGACAGACAGGGTAAGGCCTTGTTCTTTTAAAATGCGCCCGATAACCGCTTCCATTTCTTCTTCTTGTTCGGTAAAAATGTATTTGCTTAAGCGCAAGCGAACTTCGTCAACAAATGTGTGGAATCGATTCAGGATGTGGGGCTCGTTGCCGGGTGCGGTAAAGCGTAAATCGACTCCCCGGAAGCGGGGCAGAAAAGCTAAGGGAATGTCTTTGTACTCTTCGACCACGTCACCTATTTTTTCGATAATACGCGATTCGGGAATGCCCGTCGTGCGCAGTAAATGTGTTTTGGGCGGCTGTAAATGAAAAACTTCTTTCAGCAGGGGAATAACTTCGTTTTCGGTAAGATAATACACTTCGCCCGGTACGCCCGGCAAAAAGAAGAAATGATGTTCATCGCGCACAAAGTACAGTCCCGGGGCCGTACCTCGCTTGTTGCGCAATACGCGATCCGATTGGGGAATGACGGCTTGTTCACGGTTTACTTTGTTGAGGGAGATATTGCGATTGGAAATAAAAGCGCGCACGTCCTCAAATACTTCGGCATCAAAGTGCATTTGCACGCCAAAGTATTCGCAAAGTGCTAATTTGGTAATGTCGTCCGGCGTCGGCCCGAGTCCACCCGTACTAATAAGTACGTCGGCGCGCTGGGCCGCGGTTTTCAACGCTCCGATAATTTCTTCTTTTGTGTCGGCAATGGTAGTAATCCACCGGGTTTCTATGCCAACCGAACGAAGTTGCCGAGCCAGATACGCGGCGTTGGTGTTGACGGTTAGTCCGGCTAACAATTCATTGCCAATGGACAGAATTTCCGCTTTTTTCTGCTTCATGACCAGATTCCCAATCTTAAAACCAGTTGTAGTAAAATATTGGCGTAAATACCGGCCAGCACGTCGTCCATCATGATGCCCCAGCCTCCTTTAAATCGCTGCGACTGATAAATAGGGTACGGTTTCCAAATGTCGAACAGTCGAAACAGCAAAAAGGCTGCACCATAAATTTTGAGAGCGTACGCGGGTAAAAAAAGCAAGGCGATCCATTGCCCGACCATTTCGTCGACCACAACCAGCGATGGATCTTCCCCTTTTTCCTGCTCGATGCACGTGCCTGACCAAATGCCTGCGATTAAAAAAAGAAATGTAATGCCAAGCCAAACGGGCGATGAGGCCGGCCAGAGCATCATGAGAACTAAAGCCAGCAAACTTCCGGCCGTTCCGGGTGCGAGGGGTGAATAACCTGTACCAAAGCCTGTTCCGATTAAATAACAAAAAACTTTTTTCATTCTTTTTCCTTTGAAAAGGGATGGGTTAGGGTGTAATACACGCGCTTAAACAATTCGGAAATGTGTTCTCTGTTGACGATAAGATATTGCACCCCGCTTATGACGGTTAACAGAACGACAACCAACATGACCCAGGTGGTCCACACCAGATAGGGTTGCGCTACTTTGTTTAAACGAATTTCCGGTACCCCGGGAATGTTAATGTAGATTAGCAAGGCAAAAATGAATGCCATTTGAACAAAGGTTTTCCATTTTGCCAGCACGGAGGTGATGATCGGTTTTCCGATGTAAAGGGCAAAACTCCGCAACCCGGTTACAATAAAATCCCGCAAGATGACCAGAACGACCATCCACCATTCCAGGTAATGTTCGTAGGCCAATACGATTAATGCCGAGGATACGAGCAATTTATCGGCTAAAGGATCCATGAACTGGCCCCAGCGCGTTACCATTTGCAGGCGACGTGCCATGTAGCCGTCGTACCAGTCCGTGACTGAGGCGAGCAAATATACAACACTGGCAATTAATACGTTTGTTTGCCCGCCTTTGACAAAAAAGACCACGAACACGGGGGTCAACAAAATCCGCAAAATTGTTAATTGATTCGGACTGGTTAAGCGCATGTTTACCTGATTACTTTTTTTCGATAAATATTGATTTTAAGAATTTTATCGAAATTTTTCCAATCTTAATACGCCGGAATGGCGTATTTGGTTGACAAATGTTAAAAATACGGAATTCAATGGTCGTGAGCCAGAAAATTTTGGGAAGATATGTGAAGTAAAAGGGGAAGAGAAGGGAGGGGGGTGGGCCGGCGACTGATTGCTATCAGTCGCCGGCGGCGTTGGCGTCGATTGATAGCGATCAATCGACACCAATGCACCACATCAAACCCGAATCCTCACAAACTTCCGTTTCCCTACTTTAAGAATCTGTCCGCTTTTCAGCTTAATCACACTAAACGGATCCGTTATTTTCTCGCCGTCAACACTTACTCCGCCCCCGGTAATCAAGCGTCGTGCCTCACTCTTCGACTGGGCCGTTCTGGTAGCAACCAGAAGCTCGTCAATTCGCATCTCAGCCCGATCCACCACAATCTCCGGCATTTCATCCGGAATATCTTTTTTCACAAAAACCTTCTTAAACTCCTGCGCAGCGCGTTCGGCTTCCTGCACCCCATGATACATCCGCACCAGCGTAAACGCCAGTTGCATCTTTAAATCACGGGGATTCACCGTTGAATCTTGCAATTGCTGTTTAATGCTCTGCAATTCATCCTGAGTTACATCGGTAACCAATTCAAAATAACGATAGATTAATTCATCCGGAATAGACATCGTCTTTCCGTACATCTGCACCGGATCCTCGTCAATACCAATGTAATTCCCAATCGATTTACTCATGCGTTGTTTGCCATCCAGACCCTCCAGCACCGGAAGCGTCAAAATCACCTGTGGTTCCTGACCATATTCGCGCTGAATATCCCGCCCGATTACCAGATTAAACTTCTGCTCCGTGGCTCCAATTTCCACGTCGGCCTTAATCATCACCGAATCGTAGCCCTGCATAAGCGGATAAAAAAATTCATGAATGCTAATCGGCTGTTGATTGGCGTAACGTTTGGCAAAATCGTCACGTTCCAGCATGCGAGCCACCGTAAACTTGGAAGCCAGTTCCATGATCTCGGCGAAATTCATTTTACTAAACCATTCGCCGTTAAAGCGCACCATCGTCTTTTCGGGATCAAGAATTTTAAAGAACTGTTCCTGATACGTCTTAGCATGTTCCATCACCTGCTCATGCGAAAGACGCGGACGCGTCGAATTCTTTTCGCTGGGATCCCCTACCATTGCCGTATAATCGCCGATAATCACCACCACCTGGTGTCCCAGATCCTGAAAATGCTTTAACTTACGAATACCGACCGTATGGCCCAGATGAATATCCGGCGCGGTGGGATCAAACCCTTGCTTAATAACCAACGGCTTATTTTCCTTTAACGAGCGTTCCAGCTTTTTGACCAGTTCATCCTCCGGTAAAAGTTCCACGACCCCACGTTTGATCACATCCATTTGTTCGTTAATCGGTGGAAATGCCATGCCTGATCCTTTCTATCATTAAAAATTTCGTTTACGCAATCGTTCCATTTCACGCTTTTGTTCACGTTCGGCAATGGCCGCGCGCTTGTCATATTGTTTCTTTCCCTTGGCCACACCCAACTCAATTTTCACCAGGTGCTTTTTTAAGTACACCTTTAACGGTACCAGCGTAATCCCCTTCTCCTCCACATAGCGTTGCAGGCGCTTCAATTCCCGTTTGTGCAAAAGCAGTTTACGGTCGCGTAGCGGATCGGGACTTTCAAACGCGGCCTGTTTGTACGGCGAAATGTGCATGCCAATCACCCACAGCTCGCCCTTACGAAACCGGGCATAGGCATCCTGCAAATTAACCCGCCCCTCACGAATGGATTTAACCTCACATCCTTTCAAAGCAATGCCCGCTTCAATGGTATCGATAATATGATATTCGTGCCGTGCCTTACGATTTGTCGTGATTACACGGATGTTATTTTCACCCATTTTTCTCGTCGTTTCCGTTCTTGTAGCCATGTAAAATTAAAGTACCAATTATAACCATAAAATAGCTTTTGAGCAAGCTGGAGTAAAAGAGTGAATCCGGCAAAATTTGGCGCCGCCTCTTCCGGCTTTTGCTTCCCGACGCACAAATTGGAAATCAATCAGCAGAAAATTGCTTGCAAGTTAATCGAAAAGGAAGGATAATCGTAATAACAGCTGGGGACAAACTGACTGCCCAGTCTCCATTACATTCCAAATTAAATAAGATATTCTTTGGCATCATTTAAATACAGCGTTTCGGCCCAAACCATCTTCCAGCCGCTTTTTTTCTGGAGAGGTACGATAGACATGTGCAAAATTAATCCTTTTCTCAATTTCTTGATAGGAATGGCCGAAAGATCCACTAAATATTTTTCTTTGATGTGAATGTCCTGCACCAGATAAACCGTATCATCATATTTTCGTCCGATCTCAAAAAAGCCTTCCAGCAAAGAGGGATGATTCCTCTCCTCGGAAATTTGGAACTCCAGATAAGAATTTTGCCGATGATATTCCTGCATTACCTCAATGGTTTCTTCATAATTTTGACGGGAGTATTTCCGGATCAATTCCTTCCATATTTCCGCCAAAGAGGTCTCATATTCGTAATCCAGGTAGCGCAAGAACTCGGCAAACAGGCCTTCTTCAAAGGCGAATTCAGCCCGGGAACCGGAATTCATGGAAAACTCTTTGGGCAATATCGTTAAAAGAAATTCTTTGAGATCTTCTTCCAGAATATCTTCTAACTCCTGTGCTCCGATGTACGTGGTCACAAATTCAACAAACTGTTCGGCAATGGGCAGCCGGGTTTCCGGGCCATCCGGAAGCTGTGCTTTAAACTTTTGCAAATCATCTTCAAGATTGTGAAAAGATATTTTCCAGCTTTCCACCGGCTCGTCCGGATCGTACATGTCATCTTCTCCGAAGATGTCATTTGTGTTCCAGGTGGAATCATCCGAGGCCAGCAGATTCTCGAAAAGCGGACTGGCATTTTCCCGTGGCTGCAACAAATAGGAATGGCCCTCGTTTTTGATCAAATCGATAATATGATCTCCGATGGCCTGAATTAAAACCTGCAAAAACAAATCGTTCTCATCGGCTGTCACCCGCAAATCGAAATGGTAAAAATCCAGCACCGCATCGATTAGCACAAAATGGAGCAAATCGTAGCGCAAACAATCTTCTTTGGTCGAGCACGACGGACTGCCAAACTCCAAATTTTCCGGGAACTTGCCAAGCCCCAAAACATCTTCCACGGTTAGCTCTTTGTCCAGTTGGGTGGGGCAATTCAAGTCGCACAGGCCAAAGCAATTGTGATCAAAAAACAATTGCACGCTATCGCCGATGTGAAAAGCCAACCCGGTAATTTCGTGACTATCCAGAAGATACTCTTCACCGATTTTGTGCTGCTGGGGAAAGAAGCTATGTTCTAAAAAATCCGCGACCGAGTTCATCAATAAATAGATGAAATAATCCAGATTCGTTAATTCGTAAATCTCTTTTTCCCAGGCGCGTACAAATTCCGAAGCGGGAATGTATATTTTTTTAAATTGTTCAGCCAATTTTTCCCTCCTACAATGGGCAAATATATGCTTGTTCTTCCTGATTATCAAATCAAAAATAGAGCAAAAATGTTCCCGCTCACATTTAAATTAAAGAACAAAACACGGAAGAAGGATTATTTTCGGACGACAATCAAAAAAGTTTCAATAAATGTTACGCTGAGGGCCTTTTTCGGCTTTGTCTTCCAGGTCCCGGATTCGCGTTTCGAAAATTTGAAGCAACTTGTGCAACAAGCGGACATCGCGTTTTTCGGCCATCGAGCGCCCGATCAACCGACGGAAACGCGTAATAAAATTATCGATACCATCCCGCGGAACAAAACGAACCATCTCCAACGAACGCGAAAGATGTTCGTAAAATTTCTCCAGTTCGTACTGTGAAGCCAAATTGTATTCGTAATGAATTTCCGTCTTCTGCAAATATTGAAAAAAAGTGTGTGCGTAAATCATGACCGCCTGCGAAAGATTAAGGGCCGGGTTTTGCGTCGCTGTCTGAATCGTTGAATGCAAATGGCACTTCAATATTTCCTCGTTGGTCAGCCCCGTGCTCTCCCGGCCAAAAACAATGGCTACCGGATGTTCCAACGCCGCCGAAAGCAATTTCTCGGCAATTTGCTCCGGTGAAAAAAACGGAAACTTAAAATGGCGCCTGCGCATGGTGGTGGCCACCGTAAGACGCATGGGCGCAATAGCTTGCTCAAAACTATCGGTTATGGCGGCATGCTCTATGATGTCCATAGACCGGTGAGCCAGCATCTTGACCTCATCGGTGTCTAGGGCACAGGGATTGACCAAAACCAGCTTCTCAAATCCCATTGTTTTGATTGCCCGGGCGACCGAGCCCACGTTCCCCGGTGACTCCGGCTCAACCAAAACAAAATGCACATTCTTGCGAATTACCTTGAATTTTTCGTTCAGTTCGATTCGCTGCGTCATACTTACTCCAAAGAATAATCCACACGGCGGATAATCTCAATTTTTTGCGGCGAGACTTCGGCTAAATAGGGTAAAATTTTTACCCCTCTGGCGTGCGCCTTGCGAAGTGCCTGGCCATACGCAGGATCGATATGATCGGCCGGTTTGAAAATGGTACCGTCAGTGCGCTGAATGGCAAATAACAGCGCGGCACAATGCCCCTGATCGACCATTGCCATCAATTCATGAAGATGTTTCAGTCCTCGTTTGGTTACCGCATCCGGAAAGCGGTAGAAACCATCTTCCTCTACCAACGTTACGTTTTTAATCTCCACAAAGCACTGGTGTTCCCCCTCGGAAAGCAAGACATCGATTCGACTATTCGTACCGTATTTTCGCTCGGTCTGCAACGTCGAATAACCCTGCAATTCGGTAATAATTCCCTTAGTAATTGCCTCCACCACAATCTTATTGGCTAAAATCGTATTAATTCCTATCCAGCACTTTCCGTTGTGCACCATCTCCCAGGTGTATTGCAATTTACGTCTGGGATTGGCCGATCGGCTCAGACGCACTTCCCAGCCCGGTTGATCGCAGGTTCTCATACTCCCCGAATTGGGGCAGTGCGCAGTAACAACAGTGCCGTCCTTTAATTTTACATCGGCCAGAAAGCGTTTGTACCGCTTAATCAACACACCGGGAAGCAACGGTTCCTTAAACTCCACGATAGGCCTTTCATTAATTGGTGATCCGATTCCGGTAAAAAATGAATTTACAGTTTTTGGGGAAGGAAAGAAAGTGAGAATAGAGAAGAGCAACGATTCTTGTTTAGAAATCCTTAATCCAGCGGGCAATATCTTCGATGACCTGTTTGGCCACGTGCCCGGGCTTTTCGTAATCGGACGGGGAGGGCTTGCCGCTGCAAACCATAAAAAGGTGGTTTAAACGAGGGTAAAACTTAAAGGAAGCCTGCGAATCGGATTGCAAATGCGTTTTCCACAAATTGAAATCCGTTAACGTTACCTGATAATCTTTGCCGCCTTGCAGCACCAACACCGGTCTGTGCATGCGCTCCGCATATTGCAGAGGATGGTAATGCAGCAAATCTTTCCAATAGGCCGGCGGAGCACCCAACACGAGCGAGGTGGGGTTCGCTTTGTTAAGGTAAGGCAACGATTGCGTAAGGGCAACCAACGAATCCAATGCGTGCAATTTTTGGGATTCCGCCTCCGTAAGGGTGCCGTCCAAAAGAAAGATGTAGCGGTATTGTTCCTTCATCAGTTCCGTTATGGGGCGCGCCGCTCCGGCCATGATGATGAATCCGGCTACGCGTTTGTCGGTAGCGGCTATGCGCGGCACCAGCATCCCGCCCAAGCTGTGCCCCAGAATAATGACTTTTTGCCCGTCGATTTTCGGATTGCGCCTCAGCAAGGTTACCGCAGAAAGCGCATCATCTATGGTTTCGTCAACTACCGTAAATTTCCCGTGTATCAAAGAAATGATGTTGGGATAAACGCGGGTACGTTTTTCGTAGCGCAATACGGCAATGCCGCGGCTGGCCAGTCCCCAGGCCAAATCGCGGAACGGCTTGTTGGGGCCGATGGTCTCGTCACGATCGTTGGGACCGGAGCCGTGCAGCAAAACAACGGCGGGGAAAGGCCCCCCGCCGTTAGGTAAACTTAAACTTGCCGGTAAATGCCAGCGATTGGGTAGTTTCAAAGTGTCGATCTCGGTAAACGCTTTGGGATTTACATAGGCAGGCGCCTTGTACGAACCGGACTCGCGGTGGGGCACAAAAAACAATCCGGCAATTTTGTTTTTGTCGTTGAATACCACCTTGGCATCCAGCTTGCCTTCCTTGAACACACAAGTCACGTAAACGACGTGGTAGGTTTGCACCATCTCGGTGCGTGTGCCTGCCGTTTCCTGAAATGCACCGGTTTGTTCCTGCAGGGTTTTCCACATGCTTTGCAGTTTGTCGGCCGGTAAGGCGCTTTTCATGTTGGCATCAAAATAGGTCTGCACGCTGTCGTATTTGCCCTGTTGCAACAATTGAATAAACGCCTGAGCTCGCTTCACGGGCACCGCCCATTCGTCCTGCGTTTTTTGCGGCGTTTGCGCCTGCAACGTGGAAAAAAGGACAAGCCCGCCCAATAAAACGAATGACAATACTTTCATTTCGGCTCCTTTCCGGTTAAATATTTTTATTTGTGAACAAAAGAAAGTACAGATAATAAGGCGGAAAATTCAAAAACATTTTAAAATGAGCTCGGTTTGCAGAATAACCTTGTATTTTGAAAGGCGGCCTTTAAAAATAACCTTGTGTTTTTAAAAGGCCGGCTTTGGAAAAACCGGCCCGTCAATACTTTCAAAATACAATGGATCGTTTACAGAGGAATGATTGAGAAAAATTAATTTAATTCTCTTTGTACGCCGCGGAATCTTTTTTTTGTGATGAACGCTAATTTTATTTGTCAAACAAACTCAACTGCTCGGCAGAGCCCTTTGCCTCCGGCGGAAGCTCCTCTTCTTCGTTTGCCGCATCGGCCAA
>Ga0256914_1000019_pt1 | contig 178186 bp, 136 predicted proteins | sample HulkmetaG_FD_191571 | JGI IMG/M metagenome (GOLD analysis project Ga0256914, IMG submission 191571) | Hydrothermal chimney microbial communities from Main Endeavour vent field at the Juan de Fuca Ridge, Pacific Ocean - Hulk | ecosystem: Environmental > Aquatic > Marine > Hydrothermal vents ...
TACCCAAAATAGCGCAAGTGTAAGATCAAGTCTTGTTCAGTAAACAAAAAAAATCGGATACCATTTCAGTGAACAAAGAAAAGAAACTTCAGGAAATAAAGAAAATTTTGAACAAACACCTGCCCGAGTTGAGGCAGCAGTACCGCATCAAATTCCTGGAGCTCTTCGGTTCGAGGATCAGGGGCGAATACCGGCCTGACAGTGACCTTGACATGTTGGTCTCTTTTTCTTCTCCGCCATCTTTGCTCGAGTTTGTAAGGCTGAAATATCACCTTTCAGAGCTTTTGGGTTTTAAGGTTGACCTGGTCATGCGGAAGGCATTGAAGCCAAACATTGCCCCCAAAATCCTTGACGAGGCAGTGCCCGTATGATCAAGCGGATTTCCTTGGATTACATTGAGGATGTTTAGAGCTTCCTGGAAAAGTGCCTTGAGTTTATCAAGGGCATGGATTTCAGTGAATTTTTCCACGATGAAAAGACGGTTTTTGCCGTAATCAGGGCACTTGAGGAGGCAGGGGCGCCCTCTACCACTGTCTGGCTCGTTGACTGGCAGAATCCGGAGCGGAACCACTTTGCCTTTTCCGAAGAGGTCACCATAGAGGGCAGGCATATCAAGAGGCCCGATATCGTCATTTATCTAAACGGCATTGCCATAGGGGTGCTTGAGCTCAAACGCTCAACCGTTTCGGTGAGCGCGGGCATACGGCAGAACCTTGACAATCAGCGAAGGGAGTTCATAAGGCCCTTTTTCACCACCATCCAGTTGATAATGGCAGGAAACGACACCGAGGGCTTGAGATACGGCACCATAGACACCCTGAAAATATTATCTGGAGTGGAAGGAGGAAAACCCGGACTATGACCCGAAACAGCCGGAATCAAAAAAGCTCCTTCCCAAAAACCTGTGCCCAGGAGGGGAAAACGCCCTTGACTGCGCCCTTCTGCGTCTTCTTGAAAAGAAGCGGCTCCTTGAGATCATCCGTGATTTCGTTGCCTTTGACTCAGGGGTCAAGAAACTGCCACGCTACAACCAGTATTTTGCAGTAAAGGCGGCTCGGAAGCGGGTCAGGGAGATGAGAAAGACGGAAGTAACCCAAGGCTCAAGATGTTTGGAAAGTTTACCCTGTCAGCCAAACTGATTTACAGGACAGCCACTATTAGGTTAAGGTTAAATTGTATTTAGCCCCTTTTTTTATATAATTCAGTATGTTATTAATGTGTCAGCAAGAACTTGGTTTTTGTCTTGGCTGGTAATGAAAAATTTTGTCGAAGGCCAGACGTGAAAAAAAGAACTTTTTATTTGACCTACACATTAAATAAATATAAATATTAGATGTGCAAAAAGTGCGAGTTTTTCAAAAAATGTATTTGTCTAAATAACAAACTGTTTTGAAAGGGGGTGATTATTGCAAAAGGAAATATGAAAATGTTTTAGATTAAGATGTTTGAATGTGACGGTTTCAATTGAGATTTAAAGGAGGAAACGAGGGAAATGGGAAATAAAATTTCAATTGCATCGGTTATTACCATACTAGTTTTCGGTTTCGTACTGATAGGCTGGTCGGGAAACGCAGGTGCAGAATCTGCAGCAGAACTTAAAGCTCAAATAAAGGTCATGCAGAAGCAGATGCAGCAAATGCAGAGCACCATGCAGGCCATGCAAAAGAAGATAGACGAACTGGAAGGAACGACTGCAGCAGCCAAGGCACCTTCAGGAGCGGCTGGGCCATCTGTATGGAGCAAGTACAACATGAGGCTCTACGGCAAGGTCAAGATGGATGTCAACTACGATACGGCACAATTCAACAAATACAACGACTTCGTTGGTGCCGTGGCAGCTGGCGAGGATCACAAAAACGACTCAACCAACTTCAACCCCAGAGATACGCGTTTTGGTTTTGAGGCAAGCCACAATGTTTACAAAGACTGGCTGGCCAAGGGACGCTTTGAGATAGACTTTTATGGCGATAACAATGGCGACAACCTCATTCCCAGGATGCGTCTTGCTTACATTGATCTAAGCAACAAGAGTGGTACAGATCTTAGGATTGGCCAGGACTGGATACCTGTTGCCACGTTGAATCCATCAACCATAGATTTCGGCATCCTCACTGCTGCAGGTAACCTGTGGTGGCGTGTGCCTCAGATAACCCTTCGTCAGAAGTTTGGATGCATTGAAGTGATGGGTTCTCTTATGAAACATCGCAGGACCGACACGGCAAATGAGGATCGTATGCCTTGGATGCTGGGTAGGCTTGCCCTTAATGGCGGAATCCTTGGAGATGGAAATCTTCTTGCCGTAGGTGGTGGCTACCGCCACGCTGATTATGGGACGAATACTTCTGAAAATACAGACCGTTGGTTGGTTGTTGGTGAGGCCAAGTACGGAATAGGCCCTGTGCTCATGAAGGGTGAAATATGGACTGGTGAAGGTCTGGGAAGAAACTTCCTCCGTTATGACCTCGACATGGCCAATGACGGTTCTCCAGCTTCAGCCTATGGTGGTTGGTTTGATCTTACTTACAAGTTGAATTTCAAGACATCCTTCACAGCTGGATACGGCTTTGACAATCCAGATAATGACGACATAGGACCCCTTACCAAGGGCGATGACCGTCGTTTCACCAAAAATGAGATCTACTTTCTCAATGCTTGGTATTCACTGTCTAAGCCTCTCAAGGTTGGCGCAGAATGGATGCATCTGGAGACTGAGCGCCATCAGGAAATTAACACTGGTAACAGATACACTGTTTCTATGCAGTATGTATTCTAAAGCCTGAAGATTTGCCTTAGGGTATATCTTCTTTTTGGGGCTAACGAAATAGTCAGTAAAAGATGTTTTTCTGACAATATTCGTTAGCCCTTATTTTTTGCAGAATTGATCTTTCGGGCAGCTTCTATAAATTGCCTCGACCGTTTTTGGGATGGCCTATCACGGGTTTATTACTCCAATGTCAGTCATTTTTGATCTTTTTTATTATTGATGTAGTAGATGTATTGACTTCAAATTCCACTCTTTCAACACGGCCTCCCATGGATCTTACAAAATCTGCCCCAACTATTTTGTCTATATCCCAGTCTGCCCCTTTTACCAGTATGTCCGGCAGAAGTCTTTCTATTAACTTTTCTGGTGTTTCTTCTTGAAAGATCACTACATAGTCAACGAATGAAAGGCCTGAAAGTAATGCAGCGCGGTGCCCTTCAGGATTTATTGGCCTGTGTTTTCCTTTGATGGCACGCACAGACAAGTCGCTATTTAGCCCTACAATAAGATAGTCTCCCAAAAGGCGAGCCTTCCTGAGATAGGAGATATGGCCTGCATGGAGTATGTCAAAGCAGCCATTGGTAAAGACCATCTTTTGTCCAGCTCGTTTTCTTCTGGCACTGACGATCCTTAGCTCGTCTATGCCCATGATCTTGTCTTCATGGTGAAAGGCCCATTTTGATGGGGGGCGGGCCGTGAAAAATGAAGCCCGCGTCTTTTGTATCCTTTCTATTTCAATATCCTGGATCACCATGGCAGGATCAGATGTGCAACTTGCAAGGATTTGTCCGTTGGGGGCGATAATGGAAGAACAGCCCGCAAATTGTACTCCAGATATGGTGCCACAGGCATTTGCCGCCATTAGAAAGCATTGATTTTCCATGGCCCTCGTCTTTAGAAATGCCATGAAATGTTCCTGCCTAGCCTTTGGCCACATGGCCGAACAAATAATGATGTCAACACCCTTGAAGGCAAGGTAACGGGCAAGTTCGGAAAATCTTAAATCAAAACAGATGAGACACCCTAGCCCAACCTCTTGTCCATTGATGGAAATCCAGATGTCCCTTGCCTGTTCACCTGGAGCAAATATCTTTTCTTCATTCAAGAGGGGAAAGAGATGGATCTTCCTATACTTTTGAAAGAAATTTTCTGGTCCAGTGATGTAAAGGGTGTTAAAGACAGGTCCGTCTTTTTCTGGCATGGTGCCGGCAACAAAGACATGGTTTTTATTGCACAGGCTACGTACTTCATTCAATATGGGCCTTGAACTCAAAGCCTGCTGTTTTGCCTGTTCACTTGTTTCAAGCAGACCACAAGTCCAAAGCTCTGGTAGCACCAAAAGGCGAACACCTTTTCTCTCTGCACGTTTTATGGCATCCTTGACCACCTGGAAATTTTTTTCAGGTTGAAGGTGGCTAGGATCGAATTGAAAGAGGCCGACCTTTAATTTCAAGTCGATAGCCTCCAATCCAGGGTCTTTCTAAGCCCTTGTTCCAGGTCGTATTTAGCCGTCCAGCCAAGTTCTCGCTCTGCCTTTTTTGTATTTAAACAGCTCCTTTTGAGATCCCCCGGTCTTGCTTCCTGGCGTTCCATCTGTCCAAGTTCTTCAGGAAGTCCGATTCGCTGGTCAATTACCTGGAAAATTTTATTGAACAGATCCAGGGTCTTGGTCTCCACTCCTGTCCCAATGTTAAATGCTTGGCAGCTGCCGTTTTCAAGTGCCTTGATGTTGGCCTGTTTTATATCTTCCACAAAACAGTAGTCCCTTATCATCCCGGCTGGATCTTCTGGGAAATGGAAAAGGGTGCACTTCTTCCCTGAAATAAGCCTGTCCATGAAGATGGCCACAACGCCAGCCTCACCGTGTGGGATCTGTCTGGGCCCATATATATTTGCGTATCTGAGCACAGTGTAATCCAGGCCATATTGATGCTGGTAAAAGAATAGGAAGTCTTCGGACACGGCTTTTGCAATTGCATAGGGTGAAAGAGGCTGCGGGGGGTATTTCTCAGTGGTTGGATATTCCTCGGCTTCGCCATATATAGCGCCTCCAGAAGAGATGAAGATGACCTTCCGCACCCCTGTATCCTTGGCGGATTCCAGAAGATTCACAAACCCTTGAATATTGACATCTGCATCAAAACGAGGATCTTCTACAGAATAAGGGACAGAGATCTGGGCTGCATGGTGGTTTATGACGTCGGGTTTTTCGATCTCAAGAACCTTTTTGATCTCATCCGATCTGATATCCATAAGATAGAATTTAGCAGCGGGATTCAGGTTCTCCATCTTGCCAGAATAGAGATTGTCAACGACAATCACTTCGTGGCCTTCAGCTACGTAGGCATCCACCACATTTGAACCAATAAATCCAGCACCTCCTGTAACGAGTATTTTCATGACTGTCCCCCAAATTTGTTTTTGCAGTTTTGTTTCTCTGATCGGACGATTAGATCCTAAATAAGAATTACCTGAAATCATGTAATCACCAACAAATAAACCCAATAAACTCAAAAAACTCAATGGCTGTTCTGCGTCATTATGTTACAAGTATTGAAATCATGACAAAAAATAGGTTTTTTCGTTACATGGGTACATATTAAAAATTAGGAAGACTTAAGGACACGTGATGCCCAACTCGACATCCATCACAACAACACTGTTTCCAGTCTTGGCAATACTCGCTTCAGTGGTCTCATATAGGTGGCCTGCGCCGTTTGCCGCAGCAAGTGGAGCCATAGTGCCACTTCTGGGACTCATAATGCTTGGGATGGGGTTGACACTTACCTATGACAACTTTTTTCAGGTATTGAGGAGCAAAAAAGGAGTAGTAGGTGGGGTGTTGTTACAGTTTGGCCTCATGCCTTTTTTCGCATGGTTGATAGCGAAGCTACTCAATCTTGACCATATACTCATGGCAGGACTGGTGCTTGTTGGAGCTTGCCCTGGAGGGACGGCTTCAAATGTCATATGTTTTCTTGCTGGGGGAGATGTGGCCCTTTCCATTACACTCACCACCTGTTCAACCCTTTTGGCAGTAATCGTTACACCTGTTCTCACATGGGCTTATGTAGGCCAGGCAGTGCCAGTACCAGTTTGGAAGATGCTTTTGTCGATCTTCAAGATAGTCATTATTCCAGTGGGCACTGGGGTGTTGTTGAACACGCTTTTTAGGAAACACTTCCAGAGTGTCAGGTCTCTTTTCCCATTGGTTTCGGTGGCTGCAATCGTATTTATAATAGCAATTGTTGTGGCGTTGAACAAAAAGAGCCTTTCTGTAATAGGCTGGAGCACGGTTTTTGCGGTAGTCCTTCATAATCTCGCTGGGCTTTTGGCAGGATACGGTATAACCCGACTTTTAGGCTGGCGTGAACAGCTTTGCCGCACCATAGCCATAGAGGTTGGCATGCAGAATTCAGGTTTGGCCGTTGCCCTTGCAATAAAGTATTTTTCTGTGGCCGCAGCGTTGCCAGGAGCCATTTTTTCTATCTGGCACAATCTATCTGGTTCGGTATTGGCGGCATTTTGGGCAAGGCGTAACAAGGTTCAGCACCTTTGAAAAGATTTGATAAAACCAAAGATTCATTTCTCGTCTCTTGCTCCACGTTCTCCCATCACTGGGGTGCGGACCATGCTGGTTTTATCTTTTAGCCATTTGAAGCCAAAAAGGGTTTGCAATCTTAGCAAATCTAATGCATTGTCATACACTTGAAATGCAAAAAGAGATCTGTCCGCCCATAGTCTTGCTTCTGTGAAGAAATCACGAGCTACTTAATCCAAGTTAAAGTCTGGACGGAAGGGACATCTATGGATAATATCAGATTAAATTATTACATTTTTTCTTGTCGTTTGACATCAGTGGATTTCAGGTAAGACAGAGCTCTGCCAGTTAAAGAGGATTGCTCATGCCAAAGGTTACATTTCTTCCCTCGGAAAAACAGATAGTCTTCGAAGATCAAGAAAACCTGCTCAAGGCGGCTATGGATGCTGGAGTTCACATCAATGCCAGTTGTGGTGGTGCTGGCGTATGTAACAAATGCCGTATCTTTATCGAACAAGGTAAGGTGGAAGGGGAAGAATTGCCTGACGGGGGCTGGAAGGCCTGTAGAACCGTTCCACTAACAGATGTGACTGTCAGGGTGCCTGTAGAGTCTGAGATGGACAGAAAGGCCTTGGCAAGGCCCCTTGCCAGCAAGGCCGTATCCTGGATCAAGATCCACGGAGAAAGCCTTGAATTGAGGCCCGAGGCTGTTATCTCCAAGGAGCTTATTGATCTGCCTGAGCCAACCATACACGATAATGTTAGCGATCTTGGCAGAATCAGGCGGGAGGTGGGACAGACGTTTCATCTCGACGTGGATAGCCAGGTGCTCTACAAACTTCCCCATGCCTTGAGAGAAGGGAATTGGCATGTGACTGCAAGTCTTATGCAGACCTCAAGGCCCGACCACAAGCGCCTTATCCGGGTACAACCAGGGGATGAGACTGGGGCTCACTATGCAGTGTGTGTAGATATAGGGACCACCACCGTCTCTGCCCAGCTTGTGGAGCTCAAGGATCAAAAGGTCCTGTATGAATCGTCAAATTACAATCCACAGGTGAGTTTCGGTGAGGATGTAATCTCTCGGATGGAATTTTCGCGCAAGGTGGATGGATTGGAGATACTGAAGGAAAAGATCGTAGAGTGTCTCAATCAGTTGATAGAGGAACTTGTAAAGGGTGCGGAGGCCTCCAAAAAGGATATCAGCTTTGTCACCATCGCAGCCAATACCGTTATGACACATTTCTTGCTGGGGCTGGAGACCAAGTTCCTCAGGGCACAACCCTATATCCCAGTAGCCAACCAGTTTCCGCCAGTCAGGGCCTGCGAAATCGGATTTGATTTGCCTCAACATGCAAGGATTTTTCTTGCTCCTTGCGTGGCAAGCTATGTGGGGGGCGATATAGTGGCAGGAGTTGTTGGTGTAGGCCTGAACCACCATCCTGAGCTTACCCTGTTCATAGATATTGGCACCAACGGAGAAATCGTCCTGGGCAATCAGGATTGGATGGCGTGCGCTGCGTGTTCAGCAGGCCCTGCCTTCGAAGGCGGCGGCATAAAGTTTGGTATGCGGGCTACTGTAGGAGCCGTGGAGGTAGTCCATATCCACCCAGTTACATTTGAGCCAATGGTATTGACCATAGGCGGGAAAAAGGCCAAGGGTATTTGTGGTTCAGGCATAATAAGTCTTTTGGCTGGACTATTCATGACAGGAGTACTTGACAGGCAGGGCAAATTCAAGCGGGATCTTAAGACTTCTCGTGTAAGGCCAGGCTCCGACGGCTGGGAATATGTGGTGGTAGAGAAGGAGGCAACATCCATTGGTCAGGATATAGTTTTTACAGAGGCAGACGTGGAAAATCTCATAAGGGCCAAGGGGGCCATGTTTGCTGGCTATTTAACCCTTCTCGAATCTGTTGGCATGGCCATAGAAGATCTGGAACGGGTGATCTTGGCTGGCAATTTTGGAAGCTATTTGGACCTCGACCAAGCGATCATTATAGGCCTTTTGCCTGACATACCCAGAGAAAGATTCTTCTTTGCAGGAAATTCCTCCCTCACAGGGGCACGGGCGGCAGCCATATCGTGGCCCAAGTTTCAGGAAATGAAGCATGTGGCCCAGATGATGACCCACTTCGACCTCAGTGACAACCCGAGGTTCATGGACCACTATGTCTCATGCCTGTTTCTGCCTCATACAGACCTCAGCCTTTTCCCCACAGTAAAGGAGGCCTTGGGGTCCTGAGTAGCTCATGGCCTTATCTTGTTCAGGGCCAGTTTGCAGCACGTGGCATAATCTTCAGGGAAATGGCCTGTTATCCATCTTCCCTGTTGCTCGCTAAAAGCTCCTGGGGATCTGGGATGTTTGGGTAGAAAACAGTACATGAGCCTCTGGTCAGAAGGGTCTGTAAATCTTTTGGACATCTCGAAACAGGTGATCATCCTGGCCCCAAGTTCAGAGAGGACCTTTACGGCTGTGTGGATCAGTCCATCGAGGCTTTGGCGGACAGACTCATCCGCTTCCAGGATGTTTCCAACCTTTTTTAGAGCCATGATCTGGATTTCTCCCTGGGATCTCTGTGCCTTTGGCACGAAAAGCATGGCGTTTTCATCTCTGGCAATAATGAGATCCCTAGGCAATTGCTGTTGGCCATCTATGCGCTCGTTGGTCTCAATTGCCTGGATATAGGCATCGAAGAACGATCTTTCATGGATCTTTTCATATGCTGCAATAAATGAGGCTATATTGTCTCCAATGGCATATGAGAAAAAGGGAAGGGCAGTCTCATCCTTGAAGACAGGTTCTGCCTGTTCTGGAATAAGGGCAAACTGTTGATGGATCTGCTGATGAGAGGCGTGGAGCCTGAAGCCAGAAGGGCTGAAGTCGTAGCCATAGTTCCAGCCCCAAAGTGTTGCAGTGAAAAACGGCCGCCCTTTTTTGCCTGCTTCAGCTAACTTATCTAGTATTGAGAGCCTCAGGCCTTCAAGATCATGGCTTGAAAACATGCCCCTTTTTTTCACCTCTATGCCAAGATGTAGAGCGAGTTTGCAATAAATTCTCTGATAATAAAGATGCCTCAGGCCCTTGACATCTTGGATATCAAGATCGTCCACTGAATATTTCACGCAGTCTTGAGCCATGTTGGCAGCAAAGTGACCCCAAGGGATATAACTGTTTGCCCTGAGATATTCCCAAATATGGGTTTTATCCTTGTCGATGTATTCGCCTACTATGGGGTTTGAGCCTTGAATGCCTGGGTTGAGCAAGAGTAAAGCCTTTAGACGGTTTGGAAGATAAGGGTTGTTGCCAAGGGTTTCATACAGGTCGTGATCTTTGATTGCGGGTGCAAGGTGTCCTTTCTCGTCTTTTCTGAACGTTACGCCTTTTGGTTCTTCATCTTCATATTCGAGCTCAGCGCAAAGGGGAAGGAGCCTTTTGAGGATGGCCGGATTCGTACAAGTTTGAGCCATTGCAAGGAGAATGGGTCTGGGAAGTTTGGCCATATTTATCTGTTCGAGCCCTGGTATTTCGGAAAAACGGGTTTGTCCCCTGGGCTCAAAGGAAAAGTCCAAGCTGTTTACGCCGTTATCCTCAGCAATCTTTCCCAGTATGTAGGTGACCCCCCACATGGGAAATGCATTCGGTATCTCATATACCCAGTCTGCCGAATTTATCTCTAGGTCTCCTTCTGGAAAGTTTTTATCATTTGGCACAGACTGGCCCTGTGCAGTTTTGCCAAGTATCAACCTTTTTATTGATATGCGGTTGTTTAAGACCTTATAAGAGGGCCTGTGCACTCCGGCAATAAATTTGCCAGACGGATGCACACAGGTTCTAAGATGATCCCTTTCCCGATCCAATGCTTCCTCCTGTCAATCCTTCATTGCAATTTATCCTGCCAGTAGTTGAAGATAACAACCAGAAAAAATAGCAGCCAAGGGCCTTCGAGTTCAAGAAAAATGTGTTGGTGTCTCTATTGTCGTCAAGCAAAGAGAGAAGGGATGTGTCAAGGCCACCTCAAAATTCGTCCGTTTCTTCAGTAACTGCATGGATACGAAGAATCTTTAAGACATCAGCATCTGCGTCTTGCCTTAGAAGAATTCCCAATGCTTCGAGGCAGCTTCAGGGCCAAAGATGCAAAGAGATAAGATGAGATCTTTGAAGAACTCAGTTACAGGTTTTCACAGCAGTTCCAGTAACCAACTCTTTATCTGGGCTGAAGTGGGTATGATACCACTACTCAAGACCTTGTCCCCCACGACAAGAGCAGGTGTTTTCATTACGCCATATCGCCATATTTCATCCTTGTCAGTAACATGCAGGATATCAGCTGCGATATTTTGTTCGGCAAGGACCTCAAGTACCAGCTGTTCAAGTTTGTTGCACCCTATACAGCCTGGTCCAAGGATACGGATAGGCTTTGTTTGGGCCTTTTCTTTCTGGCCCTCAAGGAGTCTTTTAAACGCCCTTAGGTAATCGTCCTTTGAGGAAGGAGGAATGTAATTCTTTTTTTCTATGAAATCAAAAAGCCTTTCAGCTGCTTCTTGGCTATCAAGTCCTTCTGCCTTTATGAGTTGCTTGACATTGGAAAGCGCGGTTTCCAGGCCAAAAAGGCCAATGCTTTTCCCACCGATTATTATCTTGTTGCCCATAGCTACGTCGTCTCTGAAAATTCTTGGGGTAAGGATCCTCTTTTTGAGAATCTATCACAATACCATAAAGTAAAGGGAAATTGACCTGAAAAATAGGAAGAAATAGGATCTTCCCAGCTCATGAGTATCTAAGGCTGATCCCAAATACCCTGTTCAAAAGGTCAGGAACTCCTTTTCCAGAAGAACCTGAAATAGCGGCTACTTAGAGGGATTGACAATGTCTTTTTGCTGCTTAATATATCTCATCAGTGTATCTGTCAGGTGTGATCGGGGTTCACTGCGTTATGTCAGTCGTCATTCTAGCTTTTACAGATCAATCAGGACTCCATACACAAGATTTGTCCCAAAATGGCTTATCCAAGGTGGCGCATTGGCGCTGCTTTTTTCATGAAACTTTCTCCAAGACACCTCCAAACACAAAGACATAATCACGCCCAAGAAGTTTTCGGTGGAGGATATGATGATAGAAGTACAGGATATTTCCATGGACTATGGTTCATTCAGAGCGGTTGATCGATGTTCTTTCACTGTTTCCAAAGGAGAGATTGTAGGCCTTGTAGGGCCAAATGGCGCCGGCAAGACCACAATTATGAAGATTCTCGCCACTCAGCTCACCCCTACCTCTGGCACTGCTAAGGTCAATGGCCACGATATTGAAAGCAATCCTTTAGAAGTAAGAAAGGACCTTGGTTTTTTACCTGAGCAGGCACCCATATACGAAGATATGGAGGTTCGTGAATACCTGTCTTTTGTGGGGGCGGCAAGGGGACTAGGGAAAAAAGAGATCGATGAGCGTCTTGGCTGGGTTGCAGAAAATTGTGCCTTGAGCTCCGTTTGGTGTAAGCCCATAGGAGAGCTGTCCAAGGGATATAAGCAAAGAGTAGGGCTTGGGCAAGCCCTGATACACAATCCGCCGGTGCTCATTCTGGATGAGCCCACTAGTGGCCTTGATCCCCTGCAGATTATGGAGATAAGAAGGCTCGTAAGAGCCCTTTCTTCCGACAAGGCCATCCTTTTCAGCACTCATATCCTTCAAGAGATAACCGCCCTTACCGACAGGGCGGTGGTGATTAGTGATGGCAGGATAAGGGCCGACGGCCCCTTGAGGGAGCTATCCAAAAGGGCTTTTCCCTACCAGTGTGTGGTGGCTTGTTTTGAAGAACAAAGCGTGAGCTCAAAGGATCTGGCTGGACTGCCGAGCATAAGTGAGGTCGTCAGGAAAGATCAAGGTCAGGCTCATACAGCATCATGTTTCCAGTTGCATGCCAAAGATGCCCAGATGGCTCTGAAGGAGATATCCCATTTTGCCAAGCAACATAATTTGACCATAGTAGAGCTGTATGAAAAAGGGCCTGATCTTGAACAGGTCTTTTCAGCCCTTATTCATACTGATGGCAGTGGTGTGGGCACGGTTTCATAAACAAAGACGAGAGGAGAGAAGGTCATGCAGGCTTCTTCTTTGAATATTTGCAGGCGTGAACTATCATCCTATTTTAATTCCCCTGTGGCATATTGTTTCATCGTTGTTTTTCTCTTGGTGGCATCAGGCCTTTTCATGATGCCTTTTTTTGTTACTGGTATTTGCAGCATGAGGGCCTTTTTCAACAATATGCCCGTAATCCTTGTCGTATTCATTCCGGCTGTTACCATGCGCCTTTGGGCAGAGGAGAAAAAGAGCGGGACCATCAGTCTCCTTTTCAGCTTGCCTATGAGCAGCAGTAGGCTTGTGGCAGGCAAGTTTCTCTCAGCCCTATTGTTTTGTGTCCTGGCCGTTCTCGGCACCGTAACCATACCAGTGATGTTACAATCAGTTGGCAATCCAGATCCTGGACCAATAATCGGAGGTTATCTGGGCACCATCCTCATGAGTTCCTGCCTCCTATCCATGGGCATGGCAGTCTCTGCATTTTTTGCAGATCAGGTGGTGGCCTTTATTCTCGCACTGCTAATTGGCACATTTTTTTATCTCACTGGCACGCAGTTTTCCTCTACCTTTCTTGATGGATGGGTGCCAGGGCTCGGTTCATTTTTGAAGGAGGCCATAGGCATAGGAAGCCATTTTGCCTCTTTTCAAAAGGGGGTTCTCGACCTTGGGGACATCCTTTTTTTCCTCTCCTGGAGCATTATTTTTCTGGTCATAAACGGTCTTGCCTTGGAGGCTTGGCTTAAGAGAAGGATGACAAAAGGATTTGTGCCGGGGATCTTGCTTCTCATAGGCATTGGCGTCTTTTTCAATGCTGCCATCTCAAACGTGCGGCTTTATAGGTTGGATCTGACACAAAACCGTCTCTATACCCTTTCTCCTGGTACTAAGAGGGTGCTGGAGAGGCTTAAGGTGCCTATTACAGTCACATATTACTGTTCCCCCCGGGACAAGATGCCGACTGCAATGAAGGAAATGGAAAGGGATGTATCCGGCATTCTAGAAGAGCTTTCAAGGCTGTCTTCAAAGTTTTCATTCAAGGTGGTGGACCCTGAGGAGCTTCCCAGGGAAAAACTGGACTCCCTGCAGAAGGAGGGAGTTATGCCTTTTAGCGCTCAGACCATCGAAAAGGATGCAGTCAATATAAAGCGAATCTATTCTGCCATAACCCTTTCTTATCTGGACAAAAAAGTAGAAGTGATACCACAGGTGGTGCCCGATTCTGTTGGCAATCTAGAATATGAAATGGTCTCCAAGATCTACCGACTCACATTGCCATCTCGTCCCAAGGTAGTGCTTGTGGCACCACTCGAGCAAGTTTCCCCTCAAATGGCCATGCTGTACCAGAGGATGGGAAGACCAGTGCCTCCTGGCGTGGACAAATACCAGATGGTTGTACGCCTCCTGGAATCCCAGGGGTATGAAGTGGTGCGCCAGGGGATCACAAAATCTACCCCTATTCCCAAAGACGCTTCAGTCCTGGTGCTTCTTTCTCCAGGCCATTTAAACCAGCGCCAGGTCTTTGAAATAAGGAATTTTCTCTATTCTGGTAGGCCTGTCTTCGTGGCATCGCAACGATACAGATACAACTACCAGGAGGGGCCACAGGGCATGGAGGTCAGGGCTGAAAAGGTGACATCAGATATTGAAAGCCTTTTGGGTCCCCTCGGAGTGGATATCAATAAGGACATGCTTTTCGACCAGAACCATATCGTGCTTTCTGTTCAGAGCAACAGGCAGATGGGCCTTTTTACTGCTGTGGTTCAGACCCCTGTGAACTTTCCTATGCAGATCCAGGTCTTTCCAGATCAGATGAACCAGGAAATCTCCATTACAGGAAACCTGCCAAGCCTTCTGTACCTTTGGGGAAGTGCCTTGGACATCAATGAAAAGACCATCAGGAAAACGGGGTTGAAGAAGACAATGCTCTTTGCATCGAGCAGGGCGAGTTGGACCAGGCCTTACCATTTTGGCATCCTGACAGAAAAGGATTTCAGCCCACCCCAGGGTGAACTGAGGAGTTATCCTCTTGCCATGATGCTACATGGATTATTCCCTGATCCTATGGCGGCACACAAGGAGGTGCCCAAATGGCCAGAAGAGGAAAAGGGTGCCAACAACAAGGCAGAAAAAGGAAAAAAGGCAGAAAAAAGCTCTGACAAACAGCCCCAAAAGGCAGCAGACGCGCAAAAGGTACAAAAGGAGTCGAGGCTTGTGATAGTAGGATGTAGCGAGATGTTTACCGATACTGCGCTTTCAGCCCTGAGCAATGCCACTTTTTTCTTAAATACCATGGATGCCCTTTGTCTTGGGCCAGAGCTCATCAACATCAGGACAAAGACACAAGTTGAGCGTTTCATTGCACCTGTTGGTGCAAAAGAAAAGCTGATGTGGAAATTGTTCGCCACATTTTTTGCCCCTCTTGCATGGATAATTTTGGGCATATTGAGGGTGGTGGGCAGGAAGAGAAAAAGAAGCCACTGTCAACTGCCCGAAACCGTTTAAAAGCCCTCTAAGTCGTATTTGATGTTGGAAGGAGTGATCTCATGAAAAGGAGCCATCTTCTGGGTCTAACGATTGTATTCCTGTTTGTAATCGGGCTGTGGTATTACCTCACGCAGCCAGAGAAGAGTAATGTGGCTGATCTTTATGCAAAGGTCACTACCGATTTTGACAAGGAGGCCATCAGCTCCATAGAAGCCAGGGTACTAAACCAATCTGGCCACGGGCTAGAGCTTATCAAGGATAAGGATGGCTGGAAAGTTGGGATTTCGAAGCAGGGTCACTCCTTTTGGGCACCTGCCAAAAAGAGCAAGGTGGAAAGGCTCTTAGGGCTCTTGCAAGGCCTTCAGGGGGAAGTGAGGGCTGAAGGCAAACGCCACCTTTCTGTGTTTGGCCTGGATGAAGGCAAGGGGCTCAAGGTCACCTTGAAAAAAGGAAAATCTGATGAGCTGTCCATAATAATAGGGGGAAAGGGGCCTGAATGGGGCTCGAGTTTTGTTCGCAGGCCTGGGTCCAATACCGTTTATCTGGTTCAAAGGGACATTCTGTCTGTCTTTGATATATGGTCCAAGAGGCCAGATAAGCCCCTTGATCCTGATCCTTGGGTAAATCTCAAGGTGATTCCTGCCTTTCCAAGCGACATTGATAGGTGCTCCTATGGTTCTGATGTCACGGACTGGGTACTTTCAAGACTGGATGAGGGCGAGAAAGATTCAACAGAAAAGGGCAAAAAGGTGGAAAGGTGGACCTTTAAAAAAGACGATTCGTTATCGGAAAAATCCCAGAAAGAGGTGATCGCCTATCTTTCAAAGATCCTGCCACTCAAGGCGCGAGATATCCTGCCAGCAGAGGTCTTGCAAAAGACCAATGCATCAAAAGACAGGCGTCTTTCAGCACATTTTGCCTACAGATTAAAGGCTGGCCCTGAAAAAAGGGTTGAAATAGCAAGTTGTTCAAAAAAGAACAAGACATGCCTGGTAAAGGCAGGACAATATGTTTATAAGATAGATGGAAGCTGGAAAAAAATGCTCGACAACCCTTTTTCAAAGGAGAAAAAGGTTGCGGCCAAAGGAAAGGGCAGTGCATCGAAAAGGGGTGGCAATGGAAAGAGATAGACGGCCTCATTGGCCACAGGTTCTTTCAGCAATCATACCCTTAAAACACTGATAGACTGTTTTCGTGATCTCGACAATTAACTAATTACCGATTATTGTCCCTTCAATTGTTTTGGTTCGACAGGCCCGTTGGGCCTTAAATCTTAGCTATCTGGTAGGTTTTATAAAATGGATCAGAAAAACATAAAAGGCAGGGTGCTTTGGGCCTCCTTCTTTTTCTTTGCTTGTGTAAACGCTGCTACTGGTGCCATCCTTTATTTCCACCAAGAATTCTTGAATGTGAATTCCTGGGAAGGCTGGGTGCTAGGAGCAGGCCCCATGGGGGTTTGGATAATATTTGCTCTTACTTTACAGGCTTTAGTGAAGGAAGGCCCTGCAAAGGAAGAGGAAGAAGAAACAGTGGATAAAGAGGCGGAAGCTGAAAAGGCGCCAGAAGAGGTACCCTTGCCAGAGGAGGAGAGCGCAGAAGAGTTATATCCGAAAGAGATCGCTGTAGTGCAGCTTCTCGGGCTTTTGCAACGGGAAGGCAGGCTACTCGATTTCTTGCAGGAAGATATTGAGCCATATGACGATGCGCAGATAGGGGCAGCCGTAAGGCAGGTGCATAGGGGGTGCCGGGCGGCACTCAATGATGCCCTTGGGTTGAAACCAGTGCTAGATGCCCCTGAGGGAAGCCAGGTGGAGATTGAAGAAGACTTTGATCCTACAAAGATCAGGCTCATTGGCAATATCCATGGCAGCCCCCCTTATAAGGGCGTCATTCGTCACAGTGGATGGAGGTTTACAAAGATAAATCTTCCAAAATGGACAGGTAAGGATAGAACCGATATCCTTGCCCCAGCAGAAGTTGAAATTTCTTGAAGCAAAATCTCATTAAGACATGAAAGAGCCAAAATCACGCTTTGTTGTCGGAATAGATCTTGGCACAACAAACTGCGTACTTTCATATATCGATACGGAAAAGGCATCGGGTCCCGATTCGCCAGCTGAGATAGAAATATTTCCCTGTCCTCAGATAGAGGCCCCTGGAGAGGTGAAGGAGCACAAGCTGCTTCCTTCATTCATCTATCTTCCCACGCAGCAAGAGATGGAAGGCGGTGGGCTTGTGATGCCGTGGGATCCTTTTGGAGAAAGGGTGGTTGGCCGGTGGGCCAGGGTCCGGGGAGCAGAGGTGCCTGGACGTCTTGTCTCTTCTGCAAAGAGCTGGTTATGCCACAAAGGAATAGACAGACTTGCCTCTATACTCCCAATTGATGCTGCGCCAGACTGCAAGAAGATGTCTCCAGTGGTGGCAACGGCAACCTATCTGAGACATTTCAAGGCGGCTTGGAACTATGGCATTGGTAAAAGGAGCGGTCAAAGGCTTGAGGATCAGGATGTCTATATCACGATCCCTGCCTCATTTGATGCTGTGGCTAGGGACCTGACTGTTAAGGCGGCCACTTCCGCCGGCCTCGGAGAAGTGGTCCTTCTCGAAGAGCCTCAAGCCGCATTCTACTCATGGCTCCATCTTCAGGCAGATGAGTGGAAAAAACAAGTGGAGCCAGGAGATGTAATCCTTGTGGTGGATATAGGCGGTGGAACCAGTGACTTCAGCCTCATCCAGGTTTCAAGCCGTGACAACGAGTTATATCTCGAAAGGCTTGCAGTGGGGGAACATCTCCTTCTTGGTGGCGATAACATGGATCTGACCCTCACTTGGCAACTGTCCGAAGATCTGAAGGGCAAAGGTCAAAAATTGGATCAGCATCAGTTTCAGGCCCTATGGAACAATGTGAGGCTTGCCAAGGAGAAACTTCTTGAAGATCCTGATTTGGACTCTGTGCCTGTGATAGTTCCAGGAAGGGGTTCAGGTCTCGTTGGCGGCACCATCAGGACAGAGCTTACCAGGCAGCAGGTTGTCGATATCATACTTCAGGGCTTTTTCCCTGAGTGCGCTATATCCGACAGACCCAAGGAGAGACAAAAGGCTGGTCTTCAGGAATTGGGGCTTCCTTATGCAGCCGATACTGCCATTACCAAACATCTGGCCAAGTTTTTGAGTTCCGAGGCTGCAACAGCTGAAAGGGAAGATGAGGGGCCTGTCATACCCACGGCAGTGCTGTTTAACGGGGGGGTCTTTAAGGCACGCGTGCTTAGAGAAAGGATAATGTCTGTCATTTCCAGCTGGGCAGAGGGTGTGGCAGAGCAGCCTGTAGAGCTTCTGGGAACCGACCTTGATCTAGCCGTGTCTAGGGGAGCTGCACACTTTGGGCTGGTACAGCTTGGTGAAGGCATAAAGATAAGGGGAGGAGTGCCAAGATCCTACTATATCGGCCTTGAGTCAGCGGCCCTTGCCATCCCAGGCATGCCTCCAAAGATAAAGGCACTGTGTGTCGTTCCCAAAGGGCTTGAAGAGGGCAGTATCGTAGATATTCCCGACAAGGAATTTGGCCTGGTGGTGGGTCAGGAAGTGGAATTCATGTTTCTTGGCTCAAATGAAAGACCTGAAGACAAGCCTGGTGATATCATTTCAGACTGGGAGGGTTCCATTGAGCCTGTTAGTACTCTGAAAACAGAGTTAGAGGCAACAGGTATAGAGCCAGGCACAGTCATTCCAGTGACCTTGCAGGCAAAGGTTACGGAGGTGGGCACCTTGGCTATCAGCCTTGTCTCAAAGAATGAAGATCTAAAATTCGATTTGGAGTTTGATGTCAGAAGTTGATGCGGCCTGTTATCCCGTTTGATTCCAACCAGCGCCTGCTAGAGCAGGCAAGACAGTATGTTGAAAATCCAGGACGCATTCTGAAAGAGAGGGAAAAGGCTGTATCTATTCTGCTCAGGGCCCTTAAGGCAGGGGATTTGGCCCTTCGCAAGGAACTCATCATGCTTCTTGGAAGTGTGGCCAAGGAAGAGATATATTGGCCCCTCTATGAGATCATGAAAGATGAAACAGAACCAGAGGAATTTCGGGATCAGGCAGCCATTCACTTGGCAGTCATAGGGCCATTTCTTGACGACCCTCAATCCCTCAATCGAAAACTCATCTCAGACATTGCCTCAGAAGACGCAGACCTCAAGGCCCGTGCGATCATGGCAGTTGGCTGGGAGGGGAATCTGGCAGCCGTCCTTCCACTCATGGAGTGTATGTACGAACCCGATTCTGAGATTCAAGAGCTTGCAGTAAGTGCCTTGTGCAACCTTAAAGACAGCAGGCTCATGGGGCTTCTTGCAGACAGGATAAAGAGTTGTTCCTTGGATCAGAAGAGGGCCATCCTGTTCAATCTGTGGCGCTTCAAAGACAAGGAGGACGAGGTGGCTGCCATATACAAGGCAGAACTGGAATCTGGAGACAGTGTCTTGCGTCTCGACATACTCATGCTTCTTGGCCAGCTTGATATCAGGCCCGAGAACGAAGAGCTTTACAGGCAGCTTCTTAAGGACGAAAGTGCAGAGGTAAGGGCCATGGCCCTTGAGCGCCTGGCAGAACTCGACTGTCTCGAAACAGAAGACGTTTTGCCGTTTCTCGATGATTGCTCCATGAAGGTGAAGCGCATGGCCCTGATGATACTTCGCTCAAGCTAAACTGCCTTTTCAAAAGCCCAGGTGTCTTTTTACCTCTTCAATGCCTATTTTCTTTATCAGTTTATCAGCGCGGCCCTTTTTGGGTGTTTCCTTGGCGAAAAGTTCTGCCATCTTCTTCAATACCTGTGCAGCCTCGTCATGGCTTGTCACCTTTCCGATTTCTATGCCTGGCGTGGGCCTGAAGCCCCCATGCCCGCCAACGATTACCCTGTATCCACTTTTCACCCCGGCAAAACCCAGATCCATCAGGTTGGACCAGGCGCAACAGGCAAGGCATCCAGACACAGCATATTTCAGCTTCGGTGGCGTGGCCATTCTGCCAAGCTCATCAAAGAGTTTTTGCCCCAGGGCAAAGGAATCCTGAACCCCAAACTTGCAATAAGGCTTACCCACGCAGACTCGTGGCTGGGAAAGATCCCTCGCCTTTCTAACGCTGGCTCCTGCTGCTTCAAGGAGTTTGAGAGCCTCTGGCCCTGTATCCTCGTCGAGGTCCAGAAACATCAACTTTTGTGCAGTGGTTATATGAAGACGGCAGCCGAATTGCGAACACGCATCATGGGCAGCCTTAAGTACCTCTGGAGTGATAAATCCATTGGGGCATTCCACTGTGAATCCAAAAGAACCGTCATTTTTTTGTACCAATCCTGGGATACCTTGTTGTTTGTTCATTTGTTGTCTTTCCTCACTGACTCAGATTTTCCATAAAGAATTCCACTACTATTGACATAAGTCAATGTTAATAATTTTTATCCGGTTTATCTTTAAAGACAATAGAAGGAGCCGCTTATGAGATGGAGTGACGATGCCTTGAAAGAGATGTCACGGGTACCCTTTTTCATCAGAAAGATGGTCAAAAAGAGGGTAGAAGAATTTGTGCAACAGCAGGGATCGACCCTTGTGCTAACCGACCATCTGGAAGAGTGCAGGCAGAGATTCATGAAAGATCAACACCGTGAGGTCAAGGGGTATCAATTGGAAACCTGCTTTGGGGCAAAAAATTGCTCCAACAGGGTCTTGGGGCCTTCTACTTTGGTGGAAAAACTGGAAAAATTTTTTCATGGGCAGGCCCTGAAGGAATTTCTCGAGGAAAATATAAGTGGGCCAATAAAGCTGCATCATGAGTTCAGGGTTTCTGTTTCATTTTGTCCCAATGCATGCTCCCGTCCCCAGATAGTAGACATGGGGATCATCGGTGCTGTAAGGCCAGCGTGGGCATCTGGAAATGAATGCAGTTCATGCGGAGCTTGTTGTGAAGAATGTAAAGAAGATGCCATTACCCTGGTTGAAGATGCTGGCCCCTTGGTGGACTGTGAGAAATGCCTTTGCTGCGGCCATTGTATCAGGGTATGTCCAACTTCTGCCCTTGAGATAGACAAGGAAGGGTTCAGGATCATGATAGGTGGAAAGCTTGGCCGACACCCTCAACTGGCCCACGAGCTACAAGGAATATTTAGTGAAGAATCGGTCTTGGACATAGCTGAAAAGATTGTCGGCTTCTACAAGACTAATAGCAGGGACGGTGAGCGGCTTGGTGCGGTAATAAACCGTATAGGTCTTGACCGAGTATATAAACATATTGGCATCCCTCTATAGGGATAATAAACGAAAGAAAGAGGTGAAATCATGTTTTGTTTTCAATGTGAGCAGACAGCGAAGGGTACAGGCTGTACCAAGATAGGTGTGTGTGGAAAGAAGCCTGATGTGGCAGCCCTTCAGGACCTTCTGATTTATACCCTAAAAGGCCTTTCGCAGGTGGCTGTTGAAGCAAGGAAAGTCGGGATAAGCGACAAAGATGTGAATGTTTTTACCTGTGAGGCAACCTTTTCAACCCTTACCAATGTGGACTTTGATCCAGACCGCTTTGTGGATCTTTTGAGGCGGAGTGTTGAACTAAGGGATAAACTCAAGGAAAAGGTGGCTGCTGCAGGAGGAAATACAGAGTTTGGAGAAGGTCCAGCAACCTTTGAACTAGGCTCAAACAGGGAAGAGATGATCAGGCAGGGGGAGATGCACGGTGTGCTGTCAAATGGCGAGATGGACGCGGACAGGCGCTCCCTCAGGGAGACCTTGATCTATGGGCTCAAAGGTGTTGCAGCATATGCTGACCATGCCCAGATCCTTGGGCAGGAAGACGAAGAGGTCTATAGCTTCATTCACAGGGCCTTTGCATCGAGCCTCAACAAGGATATGGGCCTCGATGAATGGGTGGGGCTGGTTCTCGATTGCGGCAAGGCCAACCTCAAGGCAATGGAGCTTTTGGATGCCGCCAATACGGGCCGCTATGGACATCCAGTGCCAACCGAGGTGCCGCTTGGCGCTAAGAAGGGTCATGCGATACTTGTCTCTGGGCACGATCTCAGGGATCTCGAGCTGATACTCAAGCAGACAGAAGGCAAGGGGATAAATGTCTATACCCACGGAGAGATGCTCCCTTGCCATGGCTATCCAGAACTCAAGAAATATCCCCATTTTTATGGCCATTATGGGACTGCGTGGCAGAATCAGATTAAGGAATTTGCCAAGTTCCCAGGCTCTATAGTCATGACCACAAACTGCATACAGAAACCCAAGGAGTCCTATTTCGACAGGATATTCACCACAGGGTTAGTGGGCTGGCCAGGAGTTACCCATATCAAAGACAAGGATTTTACTCCTGCCATCCAAAAGGCCCTCGAAATGGAAGGATTTCCGGAAGATACAGACAAGGGCACTGTCATGGTGGGATTTGGAAGAAATGCAGTCCTGTCTGTGGCAGACAAAGTAATCCAGGCGGTCAAGGACGGAAAGATACGCCACTTCTTCCTGGTTGCCGGCTGCGACGGTGCAAAGCCTGGCCGCAACTATTATACCGAGTTTGTTGAAAAGGTCCCAGAAGACTGTATCGTGCTGACCCTTGCTTGTGGTAAGTTCCGTTTTTTTGACAAAAAACTTGGTGACATAGAAGGTATTCCAAGACTTCTGGACATTGGTCAATGTAATGACGCCTATTCTGCCATAATGATAGCCTCGGCCTTGGCTGACGCCTTTAATTGCAGCGTAAACGACTTACCTCTTTCCATGGTACTTTCATGGTATGAGCAAAAGGCCGTGGCAATACTTCTTACATTGTTCGCTCTTGGCATAAAGGACATAAGGCTAGGGCCTAGTCTTCCGGCATTTATTACCCCGAACGTGTTGGATGTGCTGGTAAAGAATTACAACATAATGCCTATTTCCACACCAGATGAAGACCTGAAGGCAATACTTGGTTAAAGAGATTTGTCTTTGCTGGAAATAATGAGGCCAGCTCCTCAAAAGGGCTGGCCTATTTGTTTCAAGGGCCTCTGAATGGCCATTCAAGACTGCAGCCTGGATGTGTGGTTAACCAAGTGCTGCCTTGTTTTGAGCAAGTTGCCTGCCACTGTCGGTCAGGAGCCTTTCAGAAAGACTTTGCCAGTCTGTTTTCCCTCTGGCTTCAAATGTTGAAATGGCAAGCGCATCCTTAATCACATTGAAGTTATCCATGGTTTTCCCAGCCTCCAAATGTCCTGAAAGGCCTTCTTCAATTACATTCAAGGCATCATCTGTCTGTGTTTTGTCCGCGCCTATAGCCGTTAGCTTTTCCCGCATCTGTTTTTCAATGCCTTTGAGTTGTTCCACCTTGGGGTCTAGTGGAAGATGAAGCATCACAAAGCCTGCCAAGAGTATAGTGCCAAGGTCCGCCCCTTCTTTTTTCCCTATATCTTCACAAAGCTCCAGGAAAGTTGTGGCTTGGGCTACCAGCTTGCTCTTGTTTTCATATAGCTGGCGAATCTCTTTTAGCATTTTGCCCTTGAGAATCTTGAGTTTTCCATCTCCTGTGACATCTGCAAGGCCCCCAAGACACTGTTCCGCATAGGGGCAATAGGCTGCACATCCAAAGTCCATTTCAGGGTTTGGCACCTCTTGTCCACAGCCAGGGCATCTGCGTCTCGTGTCGTCCTTGAAAAATTCGATCATTTCCCCACAGGATGGGCATTTGACATCGAAGATCGCACCAGGTTTCCAGTATCTGCTATCTTGTCCCGGACATTTCATTACATTTTACCTGTGTCTGTTATTGATAGGCTTACCATCTCAACTGCACCTTTCTGATTTTAATGTCTTTCTACATCTGAGGAAAGAGGCGTTTTGCCTCGCGCGTAAGTTCATAAGATTTTGCTCCAATGGCTGCCTTGCCAAAATATATAAGCCGGTTTAGTCTGTTTGACCTTACATTTTGAAAAGAAGGGGTGTGAATATTGGCTGAATACAAGGCAGGTGTCGCCTCTGGTCATCCTCTTGTGACAGAGGCTGCTTCAGAAGTCCTTTCAGGCGGAGGAAATGCGTTCGATGCAGCTATCGCCGCAGGTTTTGCGGCTGCAGTTGTTGAGCCAGCTCTTTCTTCCCTTGGTGGAGGCGGTTTTCTCCTTGCACGGCCTGAGGGTGGGGAGGAAGTGCTCTTTGATTTTTTTGTGGATACACCAGGTAAGGGTTTGCCAGGCAAGCTCCAGGAACCCCATTTTTTCCCAGTGACAGTGGAATTTCCAGGTTCCAGCCAGGATTTCAACATTGGTCTCGGTTCAGTGGCGGTGCCAGGTAATCTTAGGGGATTTCTACATGTGCATTCAAGGCTAGGGCACATGGATCTTTCAGATATTGTGGCGCCAGCGGCGCGTTTTGCGCGGGAAGGCGTGGTTCTGAACAACCACCAGGCATATTTTCTTTCATTACTTGAACCAATAATGCTCTTTTCAGATACTGGAAAGAAGATGTTTTTGAAGGATGGAAAATATATAAAAGAGGGCCAGGTTTTAAGAAATCCGGAATTGGCGGATTTTCTCAATGAGATTGGACAAACGAATGGCCAAATAATAGAAGAGTTTTATCGGGGATCTCTTGCTGAAAAGATTGCTACAGACATGGAGAGGGGAGGGGGGCTTTTGACAAAGGAAGATCTGGCCGCCTATGAGGTCAAGGAGAGAAAACCGCTCAGGGTTAGGTTTTGCGGCTACGAGCTCGTCACCAATCCTCCTCCATCCTTTGGGGGATTTTATGTGGCAGTCACCCTCAAGCTTCTCGATAGTTCGGCCCTTTTGGCCAGATGTTCATGGGGTGATGTGAACCATCTATGCCTTTTGGCAAAGGCCATGCAAGAGGTAGAGGCATACAGGGAAGGGAAAGGCTTCGAGTTAGAAAGCCCAGGCGAACGATGGTTTGAAGATGCAAAAAAAGGCCTCAGGCCATGTTTTTCACACGGGACCACCCATGTCAGCGTATGCGACCATCGAGGCAATGTAGCCAGCATGACGACTTCCAATGGAGAAGGCTCAGGTTATTTCGCACCAGGTACAGGTATCATGCTCAACAACATGATGGGAGAAGATGATCTTCATCCCGAGGGGTTTCACTCGTCTCCACCTGGGATCAGGGTGGGTTCGATGATGTCACCGTCGATACTGGAACAGGGAGGGGCACCGAGGTTTGTCCTTGGAAGCGGCGGCAGCAAGAGAATCAGAACGGCTCTCACTCAAGTGGTGATAAATTGTGTCTGTTTCGGGCTGCCCCTTAAGGAGGCTGTGGAGAGGCCACGTATCCATTGGGATGGACAGATCTTTCAAGTAGAACCAGGATTTCCTGAAGAGGTAGTGGATGAGTTCAAGAAGGACTTTCCTGTAAATGTCTGGAACGAGATAGACGTCTATTTTGGCGGGGTTCATGTTGTTGACACAAGGGAGGGTGACGCCGCAGGTGATCCGCGTCGGGGTGGATCCTCCATGGTGTTGTGACAAGGAGTTCAAAGAGGGGCTGAAGTCAATGAAAATTGCTATTTGCGGAAAAGGCGGAGTAGGCAAGAGTACTATTGGTGCTCTCATCATTCAGGCGCTTCTAGAAAAGGGCAGAAGGGTGTTAGCAATAGATGCTGATCCTAGTCCACATCTAGCCAGGCTTTTGGGTCTGGATCTTGGCGATATAACCCCTATTGCTGCCATGAAGGAGCTTTTGCAGGAGCGTTCCGAAAGAAATGGCCCTTTTTATAACATGAATCCAAGGGTTGGAGACCTGCCTGAAAAGTTCATGAAAAAAAGGGGGGCTTTAAGCCTCATGGTGCTGGGGGCAATTGTCCAAGGTGGTGCAGGCTGTGCCTGTGCAGAAAATGCAGTGCTGAGGAATTTATTAAATTGTCTTTTGTTGGCCAAGCAAGAGGATGTAGTCCTGGATATGGAAGCGGGTGTGGAACATCTTGGCCGTGGAACCATAGCGTCAGTGGACCACATTATCATAGTGGTTCAGCCTTACAGGGGCAGTATAGAGACTGCTGGAAAAATAGAAAGTCTAGCCAGAGATCTAAAGATAAGAAGCCTTCATGTGGTTGCCAATAACATTCAGGACGAGTCAGACGTGGAATTCATCTCGCAGATGTGTGGAGTTGAGCCAGTTGGCGTGTTTGAATCTTCCAAGAAGGCCCGCGATGCGGAACGTCAAGGCCTTCCCGTAGCCTCTGCCGACAGTAAACTTGTTGAGGCCGCCAACAAAATGATAGAAAGGCTGGAGCCGACTTTATGAATAGGGAATACAAGGGGTTGGCCGATGTGCAGAGCATGGCCGACGACAGAAGGATCCCCCTAAACAGGGTTGGAATAAAAAATATCCGCTATCCCATAACTGTGTTGGATAAGGCCAAGGGCAAACAACAGACAGTTGCTAGTATAAACATGTATGTGAACTTGCCTCATCAATTCAAGGGTACCCATATGAGCCGGTTCATAGAAATCCTGAACGAGTATAGGCAGGAGGTCAACGTCAGGACATTTGAGATGATACTTTCTGCAATGAAAGATCGTTTGGATGCCCAAGAGGCCCACCTTGAGATAGATTTTCCCTATTTTATCGAAAAGAGTGCCCCGGTTACAGGAACAAAGGGGCTGATGGAATATGGCTGCGGATTGTACGGCAGCATGACTGACCATCTCGATATGATGCTTATCGCAAGGGTCCCTGTCACAACTGTTTGTCCATGTTCCAAGGAAATATCAGAATACGGCGCCCATAATCAACGGGGTGAGGTGAGGGTCTGGGTGAGGTTTGATAAGTTTATCTGGCTAGAAGACGTGATTCAGGTAGTGGAACAAAGTGGTTCCTCTGAGGTCTATTCAGTGCTCAAAAGGCCGGATGAAAAGTATGTCACCGAGTATGCCTATGACCATCCCATGTTTGTGGAGGATCTGGTAAGGGGGGTATATCAAGGTTTGAAGAAACTTCCAGAGATAACATGGTTTGCGGTAGAGGCTGAAAATTTTGAATCAATACACAATCATTCGGCATATGCCTATGCCTCTTTTCAGGATTGAGGCTTACCAATCCTTTCCTATTTTGAATAAGATCAGGCACTGCTGGTCAAGTTTCCAATACAAGGGCCTGTTTCTGCTTTCAAGGCACTAACGCTTTTGGTGGATTTCAAGGTTCTCCCGGCTACCGTCTAAAGAATGCGCACGGCAGCTTTCTTCTGGCATTAAACAAAGCCAAGTCTTGATAGCTTTTGGCCTTTTTTTCTGAGACAGGCTCTTGCCGGAAGAACCGGTGTTAAGACTATTTGTGGCTGGTTTTTCCTGCCCCTCCTTCACTGCTCCTTCTTGGAATAGGGAGAAATTCCACAGATGGCTCCCTTTTGACAGGTTGCGGAAACAGGCTCATGAGTTCGTAAAATATCGCTGGCATGTCGGTTTTGATGGGAAGGCCCATGGCCTTTGCCTCGTTCCATGAAATAGGGTGATCATGGGTCCAGGTGCCTTGAGAAAGTAATTGGGCAAGCTCTTCCGCCTTTTCCTTGCCCAGTTTGTCTGCCAGAAGATCCGTGACGTTGAGCTTCATTTGCTTCAAAGCCTTTTCTGCTACGTCAGCCATCACAATAGAGCGGTCTTCCACCTTTTCTATTGGCTTTTTTTCCAGGACCTTTAACAGGGAGGCAGCGGGGCTGTTTCCCATTTGAGGGTCTACTGGCCCAAGGACTGCGTGTTTATCCATGACGATTTCATCTGCTGCAAGGGCAATGAGTGTGCCTCCGCTCATGGCGTAATGGGGTACAAAGGCAGTGACCTTGCCCTTATGGTCTTTGACGGCTCTTGCTATTTGAAGAGCTGCAAGTACCAGGCCTCCAGGGGTATGGAGGACCAAGTCTATGGGTATATTGGAATCTGTCATGTGAATGGCCCTGATGACCTGTTCCGAATCGTTTATATCAATGAATTTCATTAAGGGAAAGCCGAGCAAGCTCATCGTTTCCTGGCGGTGAACCAGGAGGATGACCCTGGAACCCCTTTCCTTTTCTATTTTTGCAATGGTGCGCTGTCTGGCCGCCTCGAGCATCTTTTGTTTGAGAACAGGCTGGAGTGCTGTCATCATGAAGAATATCCAAAAGATATCCATTGGAGTCATAGTTTCACCTCTTTATTTTGGTTTTAAAGTTTGAAAGGATAATAAAAAACTATAAACGGTCCCTTGGTTCAAGCAACCCCCAGGGCCTGCTGTGGTCTGGATATCGTCTCCTGCAATATTTATGGTCAAGAAAGAATTTGAAGGTAAGCATGCCGCACACAAAGCCTCCTATATGTGCCCACCATGCTATTCCACCTGTCATCTGTGGGCTTAGGATTGAAAAAGTACCGCTAAAGAGCTGTTCCAAAAACCAGAAGGCTAGGAAGAATACTGCTGGAACATCGAAGAAAAATGGGAATATGAAAATGGGTATCATTATGATGATCCTGGCCCTGGGAAAGAGCACATAATAGGCACCCATTACGCCTGCTATGGCTCCTGATGCACCAATGGTTGGGACTGTGGAATCAGGATTAGTGTAGATATGGACCAAGGATGCAACGAGACCGCAGAGTATGTAGAATATCAGAAACCTCCAAGGGCCCATTTCGTCTTCAACATTGTCACCAAATATCCAAAGCGTCCACATGTTTCCGATGATGTGTATCCAGCTGCCGTGTAGAAACATACATGTGAAAAGTGGCAGTATGGGCTTAGGGCTGAGGCCCATAGCAACGGCCCAGTCAGGATGGGTATATCTAGCCGGTATAACACCGTAGAGATAAGTGAGGTGTTCCAGGATCTTGGGAGGAAGGGCTGTCTCAAATAGGAAGATGACTATACAGATGCCCATGATGCTCCAGTTCATGAGAGCAGGGCATTTGCGTGGAATGCTGTCCTGGATGGGAAACATGGTGGTTCAATTATAGTTTGAGTTTCAAGCTCAGGTCAATAGATTTGAAGGAGTGGGTCAAGGCGCCACTTGATATGACGTCAACACCAGTGGCGGCAAATTTTTCAATATTGTCGTAAGTTATGCCTCCTGATGCCTCCATTATCAGCTCTTTTCTAATGGCCTTTCCAATACTTACTGCCTCTCTTATTTGGGAGGGGGTCATGTTGTCCAAGAGGATGGCATCTGCTCCAGCCCAAATAGCCTCTTTCATCTGTTCAAGATCTGTCACCTCCACCTCGATCTTCAAGCCGTGGGGTGCCTTTTCCCGTGCGGATTGCACTGCCTTGGAAATGCCTCCGCATGCAGTAATATGGTTGTCCTTTATGAGGATCCCGTCGGAGAGGCTGAATCTATGGTTGAATGCGCCACCCACTCTAACCGCATATTTTTCCAGTAGGCGAAGGTTGGGGGTGGTCTTTCTAGTGCCCACCACCCTGCAGGCTGTATCCTTTATTTTCTGGCAGTATCTCCATGACAGAGTGGCTATTCCGCAAAGTCTTTGAAGGAAATTTAGTGCAGTTCGTTCTGCCATGACAATGGCAGATGCCCTACCACTTACAGAGATTAGCACGTCTCCTGTGTCAAACTGGGTGCCTTCTGGAAGGATGTTAGAGAATTTCAGGCTTGGCTCCACCTGGACGAAGGCCTCCATCGCAACAAAGAGGCCAGCGAGCACGCCTTCTTCCTTGGCTGAGATCTCTGCTTCGCCCTGGATATCGGGGGCTATAGTGCATGACGTCGTAATGTCTCCGTGCCCCAGGTCTTCCAGCAGTGCAGCCTTGACAATGTCTTTGTAAAGGGCTCGTGGAGGGATAAAGCCTTTGAAATCTTGAAATTCCATTAGCCTGCCTGTTTGAGCATTTCTTGGTGTCTGCCGATCTTTTCAAGCCTTGCCAGCAGTGAAGCCCTCTTTTGCTCCTCCTTCTTCACTATTTCTTGAGGTGCCTTTTTTAAGAAGTTTTCATTTGAAAGTTTTCCCTCTACCCTTTTGAGCTCTTTTTCCGCCTTTGTCTTTTCCCTTTCTAGCTTTTCAAGTTCTTGGGATATGTCCACAAGCCCTGCCAGCGGAACGAATATCTCAACTTCTTCAGTTATGAAGGAGGCAGCGCCTTTTGGTTTTTCCGCCTCAGAGGCGATCTTTTCAAGCTCAGATACCCTGGCGAGGATAGAAATCTCATCCTTGTGAGATGCAATGACACCTTCTGATAGTGTGCTATGGGGAAGAAAGAGTACATTTACCTTGGTTCCTGGATGGATGCCAAGCTCTGCCCTGATATTTCTTATGCCAGTGATAACCGTCTTTAACAGCTCTATCTCTTCTTCTGCCTCAGGGAATTGGCGTCTGGTCTGCACTTTGGGGAAATCGGTCACCATGATGTACCCTTTTCTGCCAGGCAGATGGTGCCAAAGCTCTTCGGTAACAAAAGGCATAAAGGGGTGGAGGAGGCGAAGCGTGCTATCTAACACCCACAGTGCCACAGCCCTTGAGATAGTAGCGCGCTCTGGGTTCTGTCCTGAAAGATCAGGCTTTGATAGCTCCAGAAACCAATCACAGTATTCATGCCAAAAGAATTGATACAGGCCCTTGGCGGCAACGTCGAAATTGAATTCATCTAAGGCCTTTCTCGTTTCAGAAATAGTCTTGTTGAGTCTTGAAATGATCCACTTTTCAACGCTGTTCAGCTTGTCTTCTTGAACGTGGGCATCATAATCGTGCAAATCAGATGCGTGCATCAGCAGTAGCCTTGCAGCATTCCAGATCTTGTTGACGAAATGGCGGTATCCCTCGATCCTTTCCTCTGAAAGTTTTATGTCTCTGCCTTGGGCTGCAAAGGCTGCAAGGGTGAAACGGACCGCATCTGTTCCATACTTGTCCATTATGGTCAAGGGATCTATCACGTTGCCCTTGGATTTACTCATCTTCTGGCCCTGGGCGTCTCTTACGAGGGCATGAAGGTAAACGTAATAGAAAGGGACGTCGTTCATAAAATGGAGACCCATCATCATCATCCTGGCCACCCAGAAAAAGAGGATGTCAAAGCTTGTGATGAGCACTGAAGTGGGATAGAAGAATTCCAGTTCCTTCGTCTTTTCTGGCCATCCCAGGGTGGAAAAGGGCCAAAGTGCAGAGCTGAACCATGTGTCAAGCACATCTGATTCTTGGACAAGGTCTGTGGAGCCGCATTCCGGGCATTTTTCAGGGGTGGCTCTTGCAACGATTACACGACCACACTTTTGGCATGTCCAGGCGGGAATCCTGTGGCCCCACCAGATCTGACGGGATATGCACCAGTCTCTGATGTTGGTCATCCATTCTTCATACGTGCGTACCCAGCCAGGAGGTACTATTTTGGTCTCACCTTGCCTTACTGCCTCAAGGGCAGGTTTGGCAAGGGGTTCTATCTTTACAAACCACTGCTTGGAAAGCCGTGGTTCCACAATGGTTTTGCACCTGTAGCACTTCCCTGCTGCCAAATCATGGGATTCTTCCCTTTCCATAAAATTTCCAGCTTCGAGATCCTCAAGCACCCTTTTCCTCGCCTCGAATCTGTCCAGACCTTCATAGGGCCCAGCCTCTTTGGTCAACCTTGCATTCTTGTCAAATATGTTCACAAAGGGAAGGTGGTGCCTCTTTGCTATTTCAAAGTCGTTGAAGTCGTGGGCAGGAGTTACTTTTACTGCCCCTGTTCCAAATTCAGGGTCTACGTGCTCATCAGCAATAATGGGGATCTTTCTTCCAAGGAGGGGCAAGACCAGGTGCTTTCCTATAAGGCCTTTATATCTTTCATCCTCGGGATTTACTGCCACTGCCGTATCTCCTAGCATGGTCTCCGGCCTGGTGGTAGCAACCACCACATATTCTGGTGTGTCTGAATCCCTCTCTTCCTCAGCTATGGGATAACGGATATACCATAGCTTACCTTGGGACAAATCGTGCTCCACCTCTATATCTGCAAGAGCTGTATGACATCTCGGACACCAGTTTATTATATAGTCACCCCGGTATATGAGGCCTTCTTCATAGAGGCGTACGAAAACCTCTCGAACTGCCTTGGAGAGGCCTTGATCCATGGTGAACCTTTCCCTGGTCCAGTCGCATGAGCAGCCGAGTCTTTTGAGCTGCTCTATAATCCTGCCTCCACTTTGGGCCTTCCATTCCCAGACCCGTTCGATAAATTTTTCCCTTCCTATATCGTGCCTGGTGAGTTTTTCCTGTGCGAGTTGTCTTTCAACGACGTTTTGTGTGGCAATTCCAGCATGATCAGTGCCCGGCACCCAAAGGGTATTGTAACCATCCATCCTTTTGTATCTGATCAGGATGTCCTGGAGCGTGTTGTTCAAGGCATGCCCTATATGGAGTACTCCAGTCACATTTGGCGGTGGTATCACCATGGAAAAGTTGGGTTTGCCTTCGTCCATGGTGGCTATGAACAATCCCTCTTTCATCCATAGGTCATACCAGCGGGTTTCAACATCTTTAAAATCGTAAGCCTTGGGCAGAAGTAATTCCTCATCCATGTGAGGCATGTTCGTGATCTCCTTAAATATACGGGAATTGACATAAGAAATATCAGCAGACGCTAACATATTTCAATAAATTTTGGAATGCAAAGGTCTAAGGCATTTGGCGGAAAAATCCGATAACAAAAAAAATATGGTTAATAAAGAAGTTGGTGGCCAAAAAGATGGGAATTTTATTATACCAGGACGAGGTATATTCTGTTATGGGCGTCATGAAGGAGAGGCGACATGAATTTACTCTTTGAGCAGATCAGCGAAGACTGCAGCTCACCTTTCACCATGATCTCAAAAGAGGGGATCATGGCGGCTGTGGAGCCATATCTGCGGTTTCAAAGGTGTTCCAGCAGGCAGGACATTGATCTGTCAGGGCATCAGGGCAACTGCCTTTACTATGTGTGCCAAGGTGGAGTTGAGGTTTCATATGAATCAGGGCAGACGAGAATCGTATTGGCACTTATAGGTAAAGGGGAGTTTTTTGGTGAGATAGGCTTTTTTGACGGAATAACCAGGGTGAGAAAGATAACGGCTTCCAAAGACACGGTTGTTTCTGTCATGGACCCATCTTCTGCCAACATGCTTCGTCTTGAAAATCCCAGGCTATATGCCGATTTTTTGGCGCTTGTTGCCATGTCAATCTGTAACAAGTTCAGGAAAGTGGTATCCGATTCCCAGAGCCTTGCTGGTTATAGCACCAGCCTTTCTTCGGGCAGAAGACCGCTTTTCACTAAGCCTAGGCCAGTTCCAGCCGATATTTTTGAAAATGATGTGTGGAAGGTGGTGAGTGAGAAGGTAGAGCTTTTTAAGGCCGAAATGTACGAGATAGCATCATCGGTTCAGGCGTCAAACAGTTCAAGAATCCATGGCCCTTTGTATGAAAGATTGAAGGAAAATATGGATATCTTTGCTGCGTATCTGGAAGATCTGGATAAGGAGCTAAAGAACCAGCCAGATGTGGCCGAATATATATGGGGATATATCTTCAAGGAGATATTTCCCTATTTCATGAGGAGCCGCTTTGCAGAAAGGGCCTACTTCAAGCCAAAGGGCTATGCAGGGGATTTCTTGATGATGGAGGCCATTTATAAGAATGTGCCAGACGGTGATGGCCTTTTTGGGCTCATGATGGACAAGTATTGTCTAAGTGCGCCTCCTCCACGAGCGGTAAGGGGCAGAAGGGAGCTTTTGTCAAAGCTTATAGAAAAGTATGTAAAAAGGCTCATGGAGCAAAGGCAGACAATTGGCATAATGAATCTCGCGTGTGGTTCCAACAGGGAGCTGTTCGACTTCATAGCAAGATTCCCCCACAGCCACATGTTAGACTGTATATGCATAGATGCCGATCCCGAAGCCCTGGAATATACGTCAAAACATGTAGATGTGTTTGATCATGATGCCAAGGTAACATTGATGCAGGAAAATGTGGTAAAATGGGCGCTGGGACGAGTACGGCACAATTTCGACCTTAGAGACATCATTTATTCAGCGGGCCTTACAGACTACCTCGATGACAGACTTTTTTCAGCACTTGTAAAGCAGGCGTGGAAATACTTGAAGCCAGGTGGCGTATTGATCCTTAGCAATTTTTCAAAGGCCAATCCCAACAAGGCATGGATGGATCATATCTTTCAGTGGAAGCTAATTCACAGAGATGAACAGGATCTGAAATCCATTTTTGCCAAAACACCTTTTGGCGAAAATATCGAGGTACTTTCAGAACCAGAAGGAGTGAATCTGTTTGCTGTAGCAACAAAAGACCTTTAAGCAGGTCCAAACAATTAAATCTTGGAAAAGGAATCTAAACTATTAGAAGAGTTCCAGGCTGAACTGTTTCCTGTCCTCAAGTTCAGGGTGAATTTCGCCCTGGTCCTTGCTACGATATTGCTGCCTGCTTTTTCCTGGGTGGATTATCTGTTTTATCCACAGCACTTTCGCACATTCCTCGTCTATAGGATAATCACAGCAGGGATCACCCTGCTACTGTGGATACTTAATCGGAAAAGTGCCGACATTTTCACCTCGCGAGCCATTGCTGTCATAGGCTTTTATGTGATAGGCCTGTGTATCTTGTCAATGATTCAGGAGGTTAACGGTTTCGGCACGCCGTACTATGCAGGTCTGCTCCTTCTTTTCATCGCATTCCTTACCTTTTTGCCATTTGATCTTGAAACCCACCTCATTCATACCTCTTTGCTATATTTGTGCTATTTGCTCGTAGTTTTCTATTCAGGCAGGGGAGGGTTCACAAAGCTGTTTCTGGTAAATAACATCTATCTTGTCTCAAGCCTTGGTGTGCTGCTTACAGGTGCATTCTTCAATTACAAGAAGCGTTTCGAAGAGTTCGTGGCAAGGAGACGTCTCAAGGCAGCCGAGGACAAACTCAAAGAATATGCCAGAAGACTCGAAAACACCGTAGAGGAGTCTGAATCCAAGTATGCGACAGTGGTCAACAATGCCAGAGAAGGGATAATTGTGGTCAAGGATTCCAGGGTTGTCTTTTGGAATCCCGAGGCAGAAAGGCTATTTTCATGCACGGGGAGTCTTCTTAAGAACATGGATTTCCTTGATCTTTTCCCAGAGGAAAGGCGCAAGGTGATAGAAGACATTTGTGCCTCCCAAATAAACGGTGAAGACAGCTGCATCCTGGATACCATAGAGATATCGTGTGGCAAGGACGACAAGAAGTGGCTGGAGTTGATGGGGGTACCTGTGAGCTGGAAGGCAGCGCCTGCAGGGCTCTTTTTCATCAGGGACGTGACAGCCAAAAGGACCTTGGAGCATGAACTGATTCAGGCTCAAAAGATGGAGGCTATTGGCACCCTTGCCAGTGGGGTGGCTCACGATCTCAACAATATCTTTCAGATAATAGCTGGTTATGTACAGATGGGCCTTGAAGCACATGATAAAGGTGCCAGGATCAACTATTTCCTGGGGCAAATCGAAAAGACCGTAGAAAGGGCATCCCTTGTCACGCGCCAGCTCTTAGTCTTCAGCAGAAAGGAAGAAGGCAGGCGCGAAGTCATAGATGTGAATAGGCAGATAGTCTCCTTGAGCAGGCTTCTCCAAAGGGTCATTCCCAAGATGATCAAGATAGATCTTAGGCTTTCGGCAGACGCAGGGGCTATACTTGCCGACCCTATCCAGCTGGAACAGGTGCTCATGAATCTTGCCCTTAATGCCAGGGATGCCATGCCTGAGGGCGGTGAGCTAATAATAACCACTAACAGGATAAAGAGCGACTGGGGGCTTTTGCCCTTGGCTGGCACCAGGGATGGGCAACGGGATGGCCTTGAGGAATTCGTGCGTATCCAGGTCTCAGATACCGGTACAGGCATGGTTCCGGAAGTCCGGGAAAGGATTTTCGATCCCTTTTTCACCACTAAGGAAGAAGGTAGGGGGACAGGTCTTGGGCTGGCCATAGTATATGGAATCATCAAAAAGCATGGTGGGTGGATAACCTGTGAAAGCGAACCAGGCAAGGGCACGGTCTTTTCTGTCTTTTTCCCTGCATGCCAAGAAGGTGAGGAACAGGTGGAGCAGGGTACCCTTCGTGGAGAGCAAGGCGTTGGATCTTCCGAGACCATTCTGCTCATAGACGATGAGGAACAGATTCGAGATATTGGAAAGAATATGCTGGAAAAGGTTGGCTTTCAGGTGATGCTTGCCTCGAGTGGCGAAGAGGCTCTTCAGCTTTTTGCCAAAGAAGGCGACAGGATAAGCTTGGTGCTTCTGGATTTGAATATGCCTGGCATGGGGGGCTTCAGATGCCTTAAAAAGCTTAAAGAGCAACAACCTGATATTAAAGTCATAATTTGTACCGGCTACCTTGACGAGGAGACTATTTCAAAGATCAGGGAGCTGAACGTGGAAGATTTTGTCCACAAACCCTTTCGTTTTTCTGAGATTCTGCCGATCATTAGGGCAAGGCTGTCGGATAAAAAATAGACGAATTTCTTGTCGATCTGATAGACAAACATAGTCTCAATGCATGTGAATAAGTTAGCAAAGCATTTGAGAAATAATACACAATAATTGGACAACAAATTTATATGAAGATATAGGATAAATACAATAAAAAGGAGGTGGAATATCAAGAATGTATCAATCCAAGAAGATCTTTAAAGATCTCTTTGCTATATCCACTTATATCCTTTGTCAGATCTGAATTTTAAATAGAGGGAACAAGCCCTTATTTAAGGGATAGATAAAGGCAAAGAAAAGAGATTTTCTTTCTATAATTTAAATGAGACTTCAGGCAATCTTGGATGAGATATATTCATACACTATTATTAGCAAAGTAAAATTGGAATGCTGGTTATAGTATAGTGCTAACTACATAATATGTATCAAAAAAAACCTTTGACATAATGAAAAAGTACCGCTACAAGAAAATAGTGAATCATTATTCACTATTTGGATAGGTTGTTTAATGCCTAACTGTTTTTTTTAAGATCCAGATAATGCATATTCCATTGAGACACTTACATTTTGGAAACCCAATGTGGCGACTTGTCCTGATTACCAAACCGTTTGGGCCAGTTTCTGCTATCTGTCGTATGTTTTCTGGCTATACGGATTTGAGAAATCACATCCAAAAGGAAATGGTGTCTCACGTGGTTGATGGTAGCGCTAGTTCCACTGGGCCTTGTAGCACGCACGGCTCTTAAGCTTTCTATATAGCATCATCTGGATCGATACACTTTATCCCCATGATCACAATGTCTTTATGGGGGTGATGGATGGATTGGGGGCCATGGAAAAATACAGGAAATTCATCAACAGATTGAGGCAAGGGCTGGGGTTTTTGTTTCTTGTGGCCCTGCTGTTTGGTCTTGCAGCATCGGCTTTCGCAGAGATAGATACCCCTTTGGGAGAATTGAAGATTAGGACCAAGACCCAGTACAGGGTTCAGTGGTCGAACCCGCCAGATAAGCAGATGGTTCCGAATGATTCCAGCGATCAAGATTTTGAAGAACAGGTGGGGATCGATTGGGATTGGCGTGACAAGGGCGTCACAATGAATTTTCTTGGCAGATACCGCAAGGATCTGGATGGTACCCCGGAAGGATCCATATTCCAGGACTATATAGACGCCTGTGGAGCTGGACGCCAGCAATTTATGGTCTATTACGGTTATCTGGACTTTCAGGAACTGATCCCTGACTATGATATCCGAATAGGCCGCCAGTATGTTTATGGCGTGGACAGTGTCCAGCTCGATGGATTATGGATACGGGGTGACAGGGTATTTGACCAGGACTGGTTCAGTTTTGAAGCCTATGGCGGGATGCCGTCCCAGCCTTATGCAAATCTCAGAAAGGATGGCATCGGAGGCTTCAATCTGGAATTTTACCCAGTCAGGAATTTGATCCTCCATGCAGATACATCCTTTTATAAGGAAAATTCCTGGGAAGTCTACGGCGACTGGCGGCCATATCCCAATCTTAAAATGGACGCCCACGGGGCTTTTATAAACAATCATGCCCGTTATGCATTTTTTGACGCAGTGGGCGACATTGAAAGGACAGGGACCACTATTGGCCTCAAGGTGTACAGGAATTTTGAAAACGAATATCCGTCAGACTTCATCTTTGACTGGCAATCTCCTGAAAAGGATCTCGGAAAGGACATTAAGGATCTCTACTTGTCCAGGGAGCAGGCATATTACCAGGTCACTTTCTCATTGAGCCAGCAGATACCCAAACAGGAAGGGCTGGCCTTTTTTACCAGGTTTTCCTTCAGAAAGCTCGCATCCAAGAGCGATGAAGATCTGTATAACACCGATTTCACCAGTTGGACAGGTGGCATAACCATTGACCATTGGCTTCATTTGGAAGGCTTTCATTGCTCTTTGGGAGTTACGAGATGGTGGGAAAACAGGGACCAATATTACGAAGCCGATTCCATCTCATTTTTTGCAGACTTGAGTCAGCACCTTTTCAACAATTGGGAAATCTCCGGTGGCTATTACTACAAGAGTGAGGATGTCAACAGCATGATAGAGAATGAGGCTGCCAATAACTATTATGCAGCGGTTCGCTATTTTATGAACGAGAACAGGTGGGCAGAACTTAAGTATGAATATGAAAGGGATGACTACTACAAAGAGTTTGGCATCAGTGACTTGAACGGGATTACAGCCACTGTTTACGTGAGATTTTAACCCAAGTGATCCAAGGATGAAATCAGAGGGAAAAGCAATGAACAAAAGAATCTCCATATTTATGTTGGTACTCCTTGCAGCACTTGCGGGCTTTTTGATCTCGGGCTGCAAAAAAGAGGAGGGCAGTCTAAAGTTCAACCATCAGTTGCACGTAGTGGACAACGAGATGGAGTGCAGCGACTGTCACGAGGCAACGGATGACGGCGGGATGGAAGATCCAACCATGGACAAGTGTGCAGAATGCCATGACATTGATCTTGATAATCCTTCCGAAGACTGCCTTCAGTGTCATTCATTAAAGAGTGCCCAGAACGACTATTCAGTCGAGGAGGCGGTAACTGAAAAACCCGAAAGCTATAAGGATGTCATCTTTACCCATGAGGCCCATGATGGCGTTGAATGTTCGACTTGTCATAAAGGAATAGCAAAAGACGAATCCCTTTCGGATATCAAATGGCCTGTGATGAAAACCTGCCTTAATTGTCACAATGGTGATGAGGCACCTTCCGAATGTGAGACCTGCCATTCAAAGATCAGAAAGGATATTCCACCTCCAAGCCACCATGGAGACTGGGCTGAACACCACGGTTTTGACAGCCATTTTGAAAAATCATGCCTTTATTGTCACGATGAGAAGGCCTTTTGTCAGGAGTGTCACCAGACCAAAAAGCCAAGAGATCATATTTTCAACTGGAAGACCACCCAGCATGGGCAGGATGCAACGCATAACCGGAGACTTTGCGCCGTGTGCCATCCAGCGTCCTACTGCTCCGACTGCCACAGGAGTGAGAAGCCAGTTTCACATGCCAGGGCGGATTGGATGGCCTACACCAGGGAAAATGGTCATGCAGAGGCTGCAAGGCACAACTTCAGAAGCTGCAACGTGTGCCACTCTACTTCCGACTGCAATGATTGTCATCAGAATGTGATTTTGAGACACAAAAGATGAAAAAGGAATGTGGTGGCCAGGAGGTAATGGGAACAGTTTACATATTTTAGGAGGTTTTAAACATGTCGAGAAAAATTGCAAAGATTTCCACATTCGTGTGGTCTATCCTGTTTACAGGTCTGGCATTTGCTCCAACTCTTTGGGCCCATCCAGCCATAGAGCTTCTGGATAGAGATGGTCTGCCAATAGCTTCACATTTGGATAGCACTGATCAGATCCAGGCTGCCAATGGATCCATCTATGTTGCCGGGCCAGCCTATAGCCCAAAGGCTACTTGTGGCAAATGTCATGATTATCAGGCCGTTACGCGTGCCTACCATTTCCGTGAGGGTGTGGGGCCAAATGGCCAGATCATGAATGACACCTGGAGCGATAAGAACAATGACGGCACCCTTTATAAATATCTTGCAAATGCGTATGGGCATCTGTTGTCACCTGGCCAATATGGTGCATGGTGACCTCCATCTTACCGCCAGTTGGCGGCTAAGAGCATGAGAGGCAGCCAGAGTGATCCATTTTCCACAGAAGGCAAACCCTATTTCTTCGATCAGTCCACCTATGACCAAATTGGCACGTGTTATTCGTGCCATCCAGGTGGTGGGCCAGCTGAAGGAATCGTACAGGCGGACGGTACAGTGACACCTTACGATGATCCCTCCCTCTCTCCAGCGCACAGCTATGACCGTGACTTCTATACCTACGGTCCAGATGCACTGACCCAAGTCTTGAATAGCGGAAAGAGCATTGACGAAACCATATCTGAAATAGGCGATCCCACCCCTGTTGACTGGAACAGATCGGGTATTATGGAGGCAGACTGCCTTTTGTGCCATCTGGATCCCCAGGGGCCATATCAGTACGTGGCAGCAGATGGACTCAAGGTGCAGACCTTTAGGCCAAGGCTTATGATATTTGCCCAGAGGGAAGGGGGGCAGGTGCAGAAGATATCCCTGGGCATGGCACTGGATGCAGGCCTAAAGGCCCAAAGTGTACTTAATTATACCAATGCGGCCCAGCGTATTTCACGGCCTACGAGCAAGATGGTTCTCATGCAGCTTCCAGCCAAAAATATAGGCGAGATGATGCAGATGTGGACTAGCAGTCTAAAGGATCTGGAGGCTCAGGGCATAAAGCTTCCCTATGCACTGTACGCCCCACCAGAGGTCGTCCCCTCCATCTGGGGCCCAGAGGGGATCAAGCAAGAATTTTGCGCCAATCCTGCAGGCCCTGCGGATGAAATGGAGAGATTGGCCGCTTCCAAGCCTGCACTTGACAACCTGTTTGCAGGCTTTCTTCAGTACATGAAGGATCAAGGTTTTCTTCCTCAAGATGCCGGCATGGAAGAGATGATGCAGATGTTTTTCAATGATTTCATTTACGCATACAGAATCAAGTGGCCTTCTGGCCAACTTTGCCAGATCCCTTTTGGCCTTCGGGCCTATCAGCCTGGCGCCTTTTATACCGATTGGGACAATGCCAATGGCTCAGTGAGGGATTATATGCGTGCACCTTTATTTGAGGGTGAAGGGATTGCCTACTCTGGTTATACAGGCCGCGGTGTCGGGGCCATGATGTATGCAATAGGGCAGTATATGCAAGGTAATCCAGCCTACATGAAGCCTGATGGTAACCCTGATATAGCCAAGGTTTTTATGGAACTGGAAAATGGGACCATCCCAAAGGACCAGATCTCAGTGGCATTACGTCAATATATTCCAGGTTTCTTTAACTATATGCCCACTGCCAATCTCATGGGAATTGATATAAATGGAGATGGCACTCCTTTGACATATATCCAGATAGTCAAATCAGGCCAGCAATGGCAGGCAAAGGCCTATTACAATGTTGCCGACCTTGGCGATGGCAAGTTACAAATAGACATTTTTGGTGGAGTCTCAGATGCGTCATCGCCGAAGTGGGTGAAGATTTGTGGCCAATGCCATGCAATGACCAAGGATCATGGTAACAGTAACTGGACACGTGCCAGGACCTATAACCTTGGAATGGATGCAGACTGGGTGAAAAATGGCAGGTTCATAAACCTCACCGATAATCCAGAAGAACCCGGATATGAGGTCCATCTGTCATCGGGCAAGATGGGCTGCGGAAGTTGTCATTTGCGCCAGAGCGGCAGCCTTGAAGACAAACACAATTTCCTTAAGGGAACCGACACCGCTCACATGGTTAGGAATGATCTCGACAACAATCCAAAACCAAAGACCTGTGAATACTGTCACCTTGCTGGTGGCCATCCAGATGCCCCAGATCCTTCTGCAGCCCATGAGGAAAAGTTTGGGGAGACCACGGCAAGGCACCTGGCGCTAATGGAATGCGAGGTCTGCCATGTGCCATATAGACGGACATGGCGTTTCCGTGCCTTTGACGACACACTCGGATATTATAGCAATTTTGATAATAGGTTTGGCTATAACCTCTTGCCTGGAGGCGACTGGTCCTTGATGGCCTTTCCTGCTGAGTATGAACTCTCACCTGTTTACGGCGTGTCGCCTGGATATGGTATTCCACATTTCCATATGGTTTCTCAGCATATAGATGCTGACGGTTCTGGAGATGTCGTGCCAATGGATTTTGTGAGCCAGATGGTTGAATACTTCAATATGGATGCTTCTTCGGATCCAGGTCTCCTGGTAAATGGCATGCCTACGAATCCCAATTTTGATTTTTGGAAATTTCTCTATCAGTTCAACATGAAGCAGTATCAGGAAGAGGGTGTGCCAATAACCTTTGATCCAGTTTACGACAATGAGAATTTCCCGCCCCTCTATTATGCCAATGGCAGAAATGGATATCCCCAGATAAGTATTGGCAACCCAATATCCATACTCACCTGGGTGGATGTAAATCCAGAGCCTGATGCAGATATGAGTAGCATTGCCTACGGTGGCGCAAAGATACTTTACCTTAGAGAGATAAATGCAGCCATTGATTCATTTTGGCTGCCTGCAACCTATGGTTTGGTCCCTAGGTCAGAACTTGCTTCCATTGGCCCAAATGATCCAGCTTACGCCACCAATCCTGAAGTGGGAAGACTGGTGCTTAAAGACAGTGGATATGTGATCTTTGACCATACAGGAGACATGTTTCCGGACCTTTGGTGGCCAGAAGACGTAAGGGCCATGCAACAGGCCCTGACAAAGGTGCTTAAGGCAGAAGGGGAGGTGGATCCTCATCCTGTGCTCTTTCTTGCAGCCCACTATTTTTCTGATTCACACGGTGTCCAGCCCAAGGAGAAGGCCCTTGGTGCCAAGAGCTGTTATGATTGCCACGGTGATTACACCAAGGACCCAGGTGCTCACAGGATCACAGACAGGCTGATCAACTTTGTACCCTGGGCGCCGCCCTGGTTTACAGAAGAAAACCGTATGCTCCGTTATGATCCAGAGTCTGTGCCAGAGGATGCGCCAATATGGATGAAGAGATCAGGGATGGTGCTGGCCAACCCAGATGGCCTCTTTGTGGTCGATGGTGAGGTGGCATACATTGAGCCAGTCAGTGCCGATGGAACGGAGTTTCTCGGTGCCAGGGCCGATTCAGTCCTGGAATTGAGCAAGCACCATGCCGAGGAACTCTTTTACATGGTGGCTGATGGAACAGTGAGGGGAGATGAAATAGAAGATGTGGATACCAGCCAGCTCACTCAGGAAGAACTAGAGACCACCTATGTGAGGCAAGTCGTGAATAGCCCGTGGAACCAGAAACTATATTTCTATATCCCTGAGCAACTCAAGCCAGAGATAGCAGAGTGTGGCTTTCAGCCATCAGCTGAGGAGCTCTATCTTGAAGGCGAGGGCATGGCTGAAGGATATGTGCTAAAGCTTGGCTTCAATGAAGACGTAAACGAAACCATGCTAATAAGGCTTCCATATAGTGGTGCCAATCCAGTCATTGTTACCAAGAGTGAAGGCAGACAAGGGTTCATCCGGGATAAGTCTGCGCAAATACTTGATCAAACAGGCGGATACGTGACTGTAAAGGTCGATCACGCAGGTGAGTTTGCTGCAGTGAATACACAGTATCTTCTCGGCCCCAATGGAGAACAGTGGGAGCCATTTATGAAATAATGTTGGATGAACTGTGAAAAACATGAAAGAGCGGGCTTAACAGCCCGTTCTTTTTTGGGGCTGCCTCTGGGAATCAGGATTTTGGTTCGAGAACGGTTTTTGAGGTAGCCTTTGTTTTTTTCAGATCTCTTTTGTGACACCTGAATAAACGAGAACGGCCTTCCCTTCGAGGTAGACCTCTTTGAAATCCGGGGCTTCGTCCTTCTTGAAATAGATCTTGAGTCTTTCACCGCCAGAGGTGGTTACTTCTACTGGAGGGTCCACAAGGCCCCTCACACTGGAAATGAGTGCACTTGCAACAGCACCTGTACCACAGGCATGTGTTTCGTCTTCAACGCCTCTTTCATAAGTGCGTATGAGGATATTCGATGGCCCTGTGACCTTTACGAAATTTACGTTTGTGCCTTCAGGGCTGAAGGCCTCGTGGTAACGGATGAGTCTTCCATGCTCGAAAACGGGTTCGTTGTCAAGGTCTTTGGGAAACAACACCACATGGGGAACGCCTGTGTCTATGAAATGAACAGTCTTTTTTTGTTCCCGAAGCCCTATCTCGAGATCAAGCCTCAATGCCTTGGGTGGAGTAAGTTGAAGTTTTACAGTGGAATCCTTCACCTCGGCCTTTATTATGCCGGCTCCTGTCTCAAATTTGAGCTCTGGCCCACAAATTCCCTCCAGTACGGCAAAGCGTGCTGCGCAACGCCCTCCATTGCCACACATGTCGGCAGGGCTTCCGTCTGCATTAAAGAAATGCCATTTAAAATCGGCTTTGTCCGATTCTTCAATGAGTATTAAGCCATCAGCGCCAATGCCAAAATGTCTTTTGCAAAGCTTGATAGCTGCCTGAGGCGCTTCCAGCAGCCTTATGGCATGATTTCTGTTGTCTATGAGGATGAAATCATTTCCACTGCCGTGCATCTTTTGGAATGGAATATCCTTTTTCATGGGCCTAATCCTTCCAGTTCGGGATCTTTTCGCCTCTGATAAGATCTTCATAGGTCTCTCGCCTTCTGACGATTTCAAAGCTGTTTCCTCTGACGAGGACCTCTGCTGCTCGTGGACGTGAGTTATAATTGGATGACATGGTAAAGCCATATGCTCCGGCGCTCATGACGGCAAGTAAGTCTCCATTATTCATGGAGGGAAGTCGCCTTCCTCTTGCAAGAAAATCACCTGTTTCACAAATGGGTCCAACTATATCGACCTCCACGGCTTCATCCTCTTTCTTTGTGGATACTGGCCTGATCTCATGATAGGCGTCATAAAGACTTGGACGCCCAAGGTCATTCATGGCGGCATCAACTATGTAAAAGGTCTTCTGGGAATTTTTCTTTATATAGAGTAGTCTTGTCACCAGTATGCCGCTATTACCGCAAATGGATCGCCCTGGCTCGATGACTATGGTTTGTTTCATGTCCTTGGCCACCTTGAGGACCTTGGCAACATAGTCTTGGGGTTCAGGTGGATTTTCTCTGCCATAAGAGATGCCTAGGCCTCCTCCAAGATCCAAGAGGGAAAGTTCTATACCAAGGGACGACAGCCTTTCGATGAGAGTTTTTATCTTTTCAATGGCGTTTATAAATGGCTTGGTCTCGAGGATTTGGGAACCGATGTGGCAGTCTATCCCTACCACCTGAAGCCATTTTGAGTCGTATGCCTCTTTATATGCTGCAAGGGCCTGATCCATTGGAAGGCCGAATTTATTCTTTTTGAGCCCTGTTGATATGTAAGGGTGGGTTTTGGGGTCCACATCGGGATTCACCCTAATGGATATCCTTGCCTTTTTCCCCATCTTTCTTGCAACCGTTTCAAGAACGCGAAGCTCATCGAAGGATTCCACATTGAACATGAGGATGTCCTCCCTGAGGGCATAGGCCATTTCTTCTTCTGTCTTTCCAACACCAGAGTAGACAATGCGTTTCACATCGATACCGGCCTTGAGAGCCCTATACAATTCCCCGCCTGAGACTATGTCTGCCCCTGCGCCAAGTCGGCCAAGAAGATTGAGTAAGGCTATATTGCTATTTGCCTTTATGGCAAAACAGACGATGTGAGGTTTGTTGCCAAAGGCCTGGTCATAGGCCTCGAATCGCTCTTTCAGATGGTTGGATGAGTAACAGTATAAAGGAGTGCCGACAGCTTCTGCAATCCTGCTAACTGGCACGTTTTCGCAATAGAGTTCCCCATCCTTGTGGTAGAAATAGTCTTCCTTCATGAATAACAAACGCCCTTTCAGGTATATTTTAGGATATGGCTATCTCAAAAATTACACTTTTTCCCTATGGCATGGCTCCATTGGGACATGATCCCTGGATTATCAACAACATGTTTGCAGAATTTTCACTCTTGTTCCTTGTCATGAGATTTATAATTTCCTGATATCATTTGTCTATTTGAATGGTAATCATCCGTGACGGGGGACTTTCGTTTGGTGGATAAGAATCATCCACTGCTGTGACATAATATGCATATTGCCCCTTTCTCAGCTTGGTCTTATCCACGAATGTAGCCGACTTCAAAGGATAGCTATTTAGTTTGAAGATAATTTGGGATGGATCCTTCCTGTAGATATTGTAACCCGATATGTCATAGCGTCTTAATTGTTGCCATGACACGTGGATGCCATCTGACAATCTTTCGACCTTGATAATATGTGGAGGCCTCAAAAAACCAAACCCCTTTGCCCTTACGATAAGGGGCTGGGATGCCTTGCCACGGATTTTTGTGCCATGAAAGGTGAAAACAGGCACCACCTTATATTCCACATGTCTGTAAGTGCGCCTGATCTTGTCGAACCAGCTGGTCTTGCTTGTAGTTCCATGGAGTTTGGTCCAATCCTTTTCGTCATCAAATTTTCTCAGGATTTCATATTTGAGTGACTGATTAAGGGGAGTGCCGTCCATGAATCGGGTGGGTGGAAGCCATGTAAGCTTTATGCCTGTCTCAGACACCTCGGCACTAAGGCTTTGTGGCGCATCTGGAGGACAGTGCCAAGCAAACGAGATCTTGTTGGAAAAGTCCGATACGTTCAAAAGGCCCTTCACAGTGCGAACCTGGTAAATATAGAAGAAGCCCGGCTGCAAGGTGGTGTCTTCATAGTGAATCTTCTGGCCAGGTTCGGGTTTGGAATCGAGTTTTATGGTAATTGGTTCTCCATACATTGGTGGACATTCAAGGCAGCCGCCTTCAATAGGTACTTGTGCCTTGTAGAGCCTGAACTCCTTCACGTGGGACAAGGGGCTTCCATCGTGATTCCTGACAGGCACACTCCAGGTGAGTATCACTCCCTTGGCGGTGATTTCATACGAAAGATCCTTGATCCTCTCAGGTCTCAGGGTGCCAGGAGGCACCGGGGCCCTTTTGCGCCCACAAGATACTGGTAGCACAAACAGGCAAAGGAGTATCAAGCAAGTGATATTTTTGAACATAATTCTCATGTCAACCGAAAATCTGAAAGCCACCTTTCTGCATCCTCTATTTGAGCCTTGACTGCCTGGGTTCCTGTACCCCCTGGACAGCTCCTCGAGTCCACCGACCCCCTGACATCTAACACTCTGAAAACGTCTTCTTCAATGGAAGGATGAAGTGCCTTCAGCTCCCTGAGGCTGAGATCGGTAAGCTCTTTGTTGGAAGCAATGCACTGGGCCACTGCCTTTCCAACTATTTCATGGGCTTGTCTGAATGGTATGCCCTTTCTTACCAAGTAATCAGCAAGGTCAGTAGCCGTGAGAAAACCGGTTTTGGTGTCTGCTTCTAACCTCTCCTTCTGAGGCTTCATCCCTGCTATGAGATACTTCATAACATGGAGACAGGAAGCCGTAGTGTCTAAGGCGTCGAAAAGGGCTTCCTTGTCTTCTTGAAGATCTCTGTTGTAGGCCAGGGGAAGCCCCTTCATCAAGGTCAAAAGGGCGAAGAGATGGCCATACACCCTTCCAGTTTTTCCCCTGACAAGCTCTGGCACATCAGGGTTTTTTTTCTGAGGCATTATGCTCGAGCCTGTACAGAAGGCATCAGGAAGTTCTATGAAAGAGAATTCAGAAGATGTCCACAGGACCAACTCTTCCGACAGTCTGCTAAGATGCATCATTATGAGGCTAAGTATAAATACGAACTCTATGGCAAAATCCCGGTCTGAAACCGCATCCAGGCTGTTTTTTGAGATGTCTTCGAAACCGAGCTCCCTTGCAGTCATGAATCTATCGATTTCAAAGCCTGTCCCTGCAAGGGCGGCACTACCGAGGGGGCAGACATTGACCCTTTTGATACAATCTTTGAGCCTCAACCTGTCTCTTTTGAACATCTCGAAATAGGCCATCATGTGATGAGAGTAAAGAACAGGCTGTGCCTTTTGCAGATGAGTGAAACCAGGCATGACAATGTCCAAATGGTTGCTTGCCTGATGGACAAAGGCGCCTTGAAGGCCAGCGAGCAATCTATCCACCAAGGAGATTTGTTCCCTTACATAGATCCTGAAATCAGTCGCTACCTGGTCGTTTCTGGAGCGAGCTGTATGGAGCCTGCCTCCAGCCTCACCAATGGCATCTGTAAGGGCCTTTTCGATATTCATATGGACGTCTTCAAGCTCAGGCTTCCATTCAAAACGGCCCTTTCGTATAGCTTGCTTTATCTCTTCCAGGCCCTTGATGATGCTAGCTGCGTCCTCAGACGAGATTATGCCACAGCTTGAAAGCATCCTGGCGTGGGCTTGGCTGCCCGATATATCCTGGGAATAGAGGCGCCTGTCAAAGTGTTCAGAGGCAGAGAATCTCTCTACAATCTCGTTTGTGGCCTCTGAGAATCTGCCTCCCCAAAGTTTCTTTTTGTCCTTTTCAGTGCTCCCAGACATAAAATATCGCTCCAGACTCCTGGTTTAAAAAAGGGATTTGCGTAAGGACCTCCCTTTGATTGGAAAAACAAAAAGGGCAGAACGCCTTCACATCTGAAACCTTCTGCCCTTTTTAAAGGTTATATCTACTTATGTAAACAGCTTTTTTAAAGATGGATAATAATATCCCTCAAATACAGTCTGCGCCCTTGTTAGCCAGTTCTTGCTTATGTGCCCATTTCCCAGGATGAGAGATATTTTTCCTGTTCTTCCGTCAGTGTATCTATGTCGATATTCATACTGGAGAGCTTGAGCCTTGCAATCTCCTTGTCTATCTCCTTGGGTACACCATAAACAGTATTTTCAAGGCTGTCGGCGGCCTTTACCATGTATTCTGAGCACAGGGCCTGATTGGCAAAGCTCATGTCCATGACGCTGGAGGGATGACCTTCTGCAGCAGCAAGGTTTATGAGCCGGCCCTCGCCAAGAACGTATATTCTTCTTCCATTTTTTAGGCTATATTCGTCGACAAATGGCCTTATACTCCTTTTTGACTCTGTGACTGCTTCAAGGGAATCGAGGTCCAACTCCACATTGAAATGGCCGGAATTTGAGACGATGGCGCCATCTTTCATCTCCAGGAAATGTTCTTGGCGAATGACGTGAATGTCACCGGTAACGGTGCAGAAGAAGTCTCCAATGGCAGCCGCTTCTTTGATGGGCATTACCTCAAAACCATCCATTACTGCTTCAAGGGCTCGGAGCGGATCGACCTCGGTGACAACCACCCGTGCACCATGGCCCTTGGCCCTCATGGCCACACCCTTGCCACACCAACCATAACCCGATACCACAAATATGCTGCCTGCGATCAGCCTATTGGTTGCCCTGATGATTCCATCGATGGTGGACTGGCCAGTACCATAGCGGTTGTCAAAGAGGTGTTTGGTATCTGCATCGTTAACTGCAATAATCGGATAGTGCAGGACGCCATCTGCAGCCATGGCCCTTAGCCTGATAACACCAGTGGTAGTCTCCTCAGTGCCGCCTATTATCTGGCTCAACAGCTCTTTTCTCTCCTGGTGAAGGGTGGATACCAAGTCTGCTCCGTCATCCATGGTGATCTGTGGCTTTGAGTCGATGACCGCCCTGAGATGGTCGTAGTAAGTGTCATTGTCTTCACCCTTGATGGCAAAGACAGGGATTTTGTCATTCACGACCAGGGAGGCTGCCACGTCGTCCTGGGTGCTGAGGGGATTAGAGGCACAAAGATAAACCTCAGCGCCACCTGCCTTAAGGGTTTGGCAAAGGGCCGCAGTTTCTGTTGTTACGTGGAGGCAAGCTCCAAGCCTGATGCCCTTGAGAGGTTGCTCCGCAGAAAATCGCTCCTTTATGAGATTTAGAACAGGCATGCTCTGGGCAGCCCATTCGATACGAAGTTTTCCTGCTTTTGCCAAGGATTCATCCTTTATGTGATATTTCATTTTCTTCTGGTTGCTCCTTGAGTTTTAGTTTTGTTGCAACAGCCTTAAAGGCCTGCCTTTTCTTTAAGGGTTTCGACCATGTCCAGACGTTCCCAGGTAAATTCTGGCTCAGGCCGGCCAAAATGGCCATATGCCGCGGTCTTTTTATAGATTGGCCTTCTCAGATCCAAGTATTCGATAATATCTTTGGGTTTAAAGCTGAAATTTCCCTCTATGAGCTTGACTATGTCGTCTTGAGGTATCTTTTCAGTCCCAAAGGTCCTGACATTTATGGCGAGGGGCTTTGTTACACCAATTGCGTATGCCACCTGGACCTCACATTCTCCGGCAATACCTGCGGCAACAATGTTTTTGGCAACGTAGCGGGCCATGTATGAGGGTGAGCGGTCTACCTTCGTTGGGTCCTTTCCAGAAAATGCACCTCCACCGTGATGCCCCCTTCCTCCATACGTATCCACTATGATCTTTCTGCCTGTGACACCACAGTCGGCAAGCGGCCCTCCAACAACGAAGCGGCCAGTGCTATTGATGAAATACTTGGTCTGTTCTGTAAGGTGTTCTGGTGCCACTATCTTTTTTATCACCTCTTCTATGATAGCCTCTTCCACTTCCTTGTGGGTGACTTCTGGCGTGTGTTGGGCTGCGATAACCAGGGAATGTACTGATACCGGCTTTCTGTCACGGTATTGGATCGTGACCTGGGATTTCCCATCAGGCCTGAGAAAGGGTATTACTCCGCTTTTTCTAACCTGTGCAAGCTTCTGTGCCAGCTTGTGGGCATACCAGATGGGCATGGGCATAAAGTCTGGGGTCTCATCAGTGGCATATCCAAACATGAGTCCTTGGTCACCTGCGCCTATGTCACCATTTCTGTCAACGCCCATGGCGATGTCAGGCGACTGCTTGTCTATGCTTGTGAGCACTGCGCATGTCTGCCAGTCGAACCCCATGCTGGAGTCACTGTAACCTATCTCCTTAATAGTGCCCCGGACCACCTTGGGCATATCTACATAGGCCTCTGTAGTGATTTCTCCGGCGATGAGTGCCAAGCCAGTGGTCACCATGGTTTCACAAGCTACTTTTGCATAGGGATCTTTGCTTAGGATGGAATCGAGTATCGCATCAGAAATCTGGTCCGCAACCTTGTCTGGATGTCCTTCAGTGACGGATTCAGAGGTAAAAAGAAAATCTGTCATCATAATGGTTTTTCCTCCTGGGAAATTGGGGTGCATATAAAAAAACCGGCATTTCTGCCGGAACAAAGTCTTGAAACTGGCGGAGAGGGTGGGATTCGAACCCACGGTGCACCTTTCAGCGCACACTCACTTAGCAGGCGAGCACCTTCAGCCTCTCGGTCACCTCTCCTTTTCATAACTCAAAAATAATGGCGGAGGGAGTAGGATTCGAACCCACGGTGCCTCTCGGCACAGCGGTTTTCAAGACCGCCGCCTTAAACCACTCGGCCATCCCTCCGCAGGTCTGACCAGAAGGTCAGTAAGTAGGCTAATTTACTTAACGGCAAAATTTTAGTCAAGAATTAGGAGAAATAATGTTTTCAAAAGGCTGCAAGAACCTGGCAGAAACGGCCATTTTCCCCAAGGTATTGATTGTATGTGTTGAAAATAAAAGGGGCGCTGAGACAACAGATATCTTTATGTTCACAAACAACATACAAGGCGTTTTCAACATGGTATAATCAAAGGTAATCATTGGCCATATTCCAAACTGGGATCTAAGGAGGTCGGCTTGATAGAAAATCCACTGCTTACCACTGGCCTGCTTCTGTTTTTTGGTTATTGGGGAGGAAGGCTGGCCAACATGGTGCATCTCCCCAGGGTCAGTGGATATTTGATGGTGGGCGTTATTTTTAGCCCATCGGTTTTCCACCTTCTAACAGCGGACACTGTAAATGTAAGGCTTCATTTCATAACAGAAGTGGCCCTTTCCATCATTGCCTTCAACATAGGTGGCAGCCTCGATATCAGAAGCTTGAAGTCCGTTGGCGGGCAGATAGGCTGGATCACAATATTTCAGGCTGCAGGGGCCTTTTTTGTAACTGCAGGGGCTATTTTCGCATTTTTGAGATTTTTCCCAGGCTTTTCAGAGGGCAGCATGGCTGCAACCTCCATGTATGTCTCAGTGGCATTGGTAATTGGCGCCATTTCAGCCGCCACTGCACCAGGGGCAGTTCTGGCCGTGGTATCTGAGGCAAGGGCAAGAGGCGAATTCACAAATATATTGCTTGGGGTCATAGCCCTCGACGACGCCCTGACTGTAATATTTTTTTCCATGGCAGGGGTAGTGGCCCAGGCCATCCTCGGCGTCGATCTTCCAGAAGGTAACATGATCCTTATGCCTTTTTGGGAAATCGGCTTGTCCATCCTTCTTGGAGGTCTTGCAGGGATGGTCATGTGGTTCACCGGCCGTTTTGTGGAAAGGAAGGAGGCGATGTTGATGGTGGTGTTGGGAGTGCTCTTTTGTGTTACATCCCTTTCCACCGTTATTCATGCATCTTCGATACTCTCAAACATGGTGGCAGGATTTGTCATTGTAAATCGGGAGCCAGGTCTTCAGAGCTATTTCAAGGTCCTTGAGCACTTGGAGGATGCGGTCTTTGGCCTGTTTTTCACCCTTGCAGGGGCACACATGGATATTTCGGTTCTCGAGACAACAGGACTTCTTGCTATATTTCTACTCGTTGTAAGGATGGCAGGCAAACAGCTTGGCGTGTGGGTTGGGGCCAGAATTTCTCATGCATCTGATACGGTTGCGCGCTATTTGGGTCTTGCCCTTTTCCCTCAGGCAGGTGTGACCATCGGGCTGGTACTCTTGGCCCAGGATTTTTTCCCAGAGCTTGCTGGCAAGATTGTAGTAAACGCAGTGATAGGCTCGGTGATGCTAAACGAATTCGTGGCCCCGGTGCTTCTCCATCACTGCCTTAAAAAGGCTGGTCAGGTGCCGGAAACATAGGCCTCTTTAGTGTCATGAGTCATGCTTTTATAAGGAGGTGAAAAGTGAAGCTCAGCCAGGTAATCAAGGAACTTCCTAATCATAACTACTTGAAGGTGCCCCTTGATACGCCCATCGCAGAGTTGACAAAACTTGTCAGGGAAAATCGAGGTGTAAGAAGCATCTATGTCGAAGATGACAAAGGAAGAATAATAGGAGAGGTGTCCTTAGGTGGTCTCATCAAGGCAGTTACTGCCAGGAGGCAATGTACCGCAAGGCTTAGCACGAGAAGGCTTCTTTCATGCATCACCTGCCAGATGGTTCAGGACATCATGGACAAGAAACTGGTGTCGGCTCGTTTGGATGAGGATATAGAAACCGTTTTAATGAAATTCATCAGAAACAACATAAAAGAAATGCCAGTCCTTGATGCAAATGGCAAGATAATAAAGAATATCGGGGTGCTCGATATATGGGCCGTGGCTGAGGGAAAGTTTGGACTGTAAAGATTTTCACGGAAAACATTTTCCATGTGGGAAAATATTTTCCACTTTCAACAGGGATATTGCCTTCCACTCCTGATAGAACCGTGTCTAAGTCCCACTTTTTGTCATGAACCAGGTATGATCATTGCTTATTATATTAGGCAAAGAATGAGGGGAGATTCAGTCTGAAATGTCGAAAAACAGGACAGTTAATGTTGATTATGAAGAGTTGTGCAAACTCTTTGAGCTTGATCCTGAGGAATTTGAACGTACCAGAAAAAGGCTTATCGACGAGGAGATAAGCAGACGTCCTCCAGAGGTTCAAGAACGGCTCGAGAAATTTCAGTGGGTCTTGGACGTGAAACGAAAAAGGTGCAAAAACGCCCTTGAAGCCTGTTTTATGTTCCATGAAATGCTTATGGACAATATCTATGGAGAAAATGGTCTTGTCAGAAACCTGGAAAGACTTGTTGAGGCCGTAAAGGGCACCAAAAGCACTGAAGAATCAATGGCTATTGCGCTTGAGACAAAGGTCTTGAACTTCCCACACCAAGAAAGGTCAAAGCGCATACATTGTGGTTAGTATTTTTTACCGTGTCAGCGGGCCTTGCGGAAAAGGTGGATAAGGGCCTTTAGGAGGTCTTTGGCTTCCTTAAGATCCATTATCAATACACCTGTGACATATACTAGAATCCCTACCACTATGCTGACAGATACCTGGACCAAAAGGCCCGCTGTGTTTTGTTCAAGCCCAGTCCACAGACTGGCATGATAGACAGCAACAGCCATTATTGCCGAAGCTGATGCTATCTTGATGAATGCTGTTACAAGCCTGAGGGCAGGGTATCCTCCCGTTTTTCTGTAGAGTATCACAGCCAGGAAGATAAAATTGAATATCATGGTCACAGAGGTGGATAGTGCTATGGCCCTGTGTTGAAATCGGTCAAGGGTGAACATGATTATCACAACATTTGCGGCAACAGTAAGAAAGCTGCCTATGACAGGCCATTTGGTGTCATCCAGGGCATAGTAAACAGGCACTATTATCTTTACTGCAGAATAAGCAATAAGGCCTATGGCATAGAATTTAAGGGCCTGTGCAGTCATGACGGTATCGAACTGTGAAAAATGGCCATGTCTGAATATAAGGCCTATTATAGGCTCAGCCAGCAGCCAAAGACCTGCTGCTGCCGGTAGGGTCAGGGCAAAGGCAAGGATAAGGGCAGATACCAGTGTATCGCCCAGTTCCTTTGATGCACCGCGGGCTGCCTGCTTGGCAACCATTGGAAGGGTTGCCACAGAAAGTGCCACGCCAAAGAGGCCTATGGGAAATTGCATCAATCTGAAGGCGTAGTTGAGCCACGCAACACTTCCTTCTGCACACCTGGACGCAAAGTTGGTGTTTATGAAGATGTTGATCTGAGTGGCCGAAAGGCCAATTATAGCTGGCACTATGAGTCTTCCCATCTTTCTGAGACCTGGGTCCTTCAGGTCCAAGAAGGGCCGGATCTTGAAACCTTCTTTTCTGAAGCATGGCATCTGGATGAGGAGTTGAAGCCCGCCTCCTGCAAGTGTGCCCACAGCCATCCCATAAATAGCAGGGTATCCCAGTGCCGGAATCGAAATGGCGAGTCCACCGCCTATTATTATGGACCCCAGGTTGAAACAGCTAGAGGCAAAGGCAGGTACAAAAAAATAACCCTTTGTGTTCAAAAGGCCCATGACCAAGGCAGACAGAGAGATGAGCAAAAGGAACGGGAACATGATCATGGTCAGGTTGGCAGACAATTGGATCTTGCCTGGTATTTGAACGAATTCCGGTGCCATGAGAAGGACAAGATCCTTGGAAAACACAATACCCAGAATACATAGCAGGGAGATAAGGATGGTGATGGAGGTGAGGACGTTGTTTACCAACCTCTGTGTTGCTTCAGGATCCTTCTTTTCCTGATATTCGGTAAAGACAGTGACAAAGGCAGAGCTGAGCGCGCCTTCTGCAAATAGGTCTCTCAACAGATTTGGTATCCTGAAGGCCACTACAAATGCATCCATGGCAGTGCCAGCGCCAAAAAGCCCTGCAAGAACCTGTTCGCGGACCAGCCCGAAAAGTCTGGAAAGGAACACGGCTGCACTGACCGATTTAGCAGATCTTGCTATCCTTGAGGCGGAAGAGGATGAATGGTTGGGAGGCATTCGGTCCCTTTCATGCCTTCACGTTATAGAGGCATTCGGCTTGGTGGCAGTGAATCTAACCCGTGGACCATTTGGCGTATCTATTAGCTCGATCCCCTCCTGGAGAAGAGTTTTTCTTATCTGATCGGCTTCCTGAAAGCGTTTCCTGGTCCTGGCCACTTGCCGTTTTTCAATGAGCTCCAGTACCTGTGAGGAGAGTTTCTTTCTGGTAAGGCCAAACTTCAGGACCCCAAGTATGGAATCAAAATCCTTGAAGGTCTTTGCGATAGACAACGTATCTTGCCTGTTGACCTTGCCTTCTGCTATGAGAGGATTGATATTCCTGATGAAGCTGAAGATGGTTCCAAAGGCAGCCGATGTATTGAGGTCGTCGAGAATGGCAGCAAAAAATCTTCTTTCCAGCTTGCACAGGGCCTTTTTCACCTTATTGGATGCCTTTTCTTCTGGTCTTAAATAGAGGCACGTATTTACATCAGATTTGAATGCGTCAATCCTTGAAAGCCCCCTGCATGCATCTTTCAGAGCCTTGTAAGAGAACGTGACGGGTTTTCTGTAATAGGACCTCAGGAGGAAAAACCGAATTTGTCTGCCTGAGAAACCGGCATCGAGAAGTTCCTTTACTGTTATAACATTCTTGTTTTTGAGGCACATCTTTCTGCCATTTAGCAGGATGAGTTCACAATGGAGCCAGTATCTTGCCAATTCTTTTCCTGTAAGTGCCCTGGCAATGGCAGTCTCGTTCTCATGGTGCGGAAATATGAGGTTTGTTCCGCTAGTGTGTATATCAAAGAACTGCCCAAGATATTTCATGGCCATTGCCGCACATTCTATGTGCCAGCCGGGTCTGGCCTGACCCCAAGGGGTCGTATAACCTATACCCCTTTTGAGTTCGTCGAGATTTACCCGTTTAAAGAGGGTAAAGTCATGGGGGCTGTCCTTTTCATAGTCATCGAGATCCACGGTGCGCCCTATGTCTATCCTGTCGAGATCGATCCTGGAGAACCTGCCATAGTCTGAAAGTTTTGAGATATCGAAATATACAGACCCGTGACGTTCATACGCATAACCTGTTTCAATGAGCTTCTTGGTGGTTTCTATCATCTCTGGGACATGATGGCTCGCCCTGGGATAATAATCAGCAGGAATGCATTCCAACTTTGCCGCATCTTCGAAAAAGGAATTTGTGTAATCCCTCGTGAGTTCTTCAATCTGGCGATTTTGCCTGATGGCCTCACTTATTGTGCGGTCGTCCATGTCTGTGATGTTCATGACGTGGGTAATCTCATAGCCGAGGTATTTGAGCGTACGTTTGAGTAGGTCAGCAGAAATGAGCCTTCTGGCCATGGAAAGATCCATGTGTTCGCATGCTGTGGGCCCGCACGAATATATCCCAGCCCTGCCTGGATGTATCGGCTCAAAGATTTCCTTTTTCCTTGTAGAGGTGTTTATAAAACGAAGGACGTCTCCTTCTGTTTCGTCTTGCTCTTCAGGAATGGAAAAGAGGGTAGTGCTCAGATATCTCTCTCCACCATCTGGCAAGATGGCCACAACCATACCTGAATCCATACCAGCTGCTTGACGAATGGCAACTGCTACCGCAGCTCCAGAACTCATGCCAGCAAAGATTCCCTCTTCCTTAGCCAGCCTTCTTGCCATCTCAAAGGCTTCGTCGTCAGGACAATTGACAATGCTGTCTGGAAGGTGCTTGTCAAAGATGCCAGGCCTATACGATTCCTTCATATTCTTAAGGCCCTGAATCGCATGGCCCAAAAAGGGTTCCACACCTATGATTTTCACTTCTGGCGCCAATTCCCTGTACCTTTTCACCAGGCCCATGAGAGTGCCTGTGGTCCCCATGGTGGATATTATGGCATCCACGTGGCCATCTGTCTGTTCCCATATTTCCATAGCGGTATGGAGATAATGGGCCTTCCAGTTGTCTGGATTGTTGAACTGGTCTGTCAAGTAGTATCTGTCGGGATGTTCCCTGAAAAGTTTGTAGACAGCCTCTATTGCCCCGTCTGTACCAAGGCGGGCTGGTGTCAAGAGGATCTCTGCTCCATATGCCCTCATTATCTTCCTTCTTTCAAGACTTGCCGCCTCACTCATTGCAATGAGACAGCGATATCCCTTGACAGCACAAACAAGGGCCAGGCCTATGCCAGTGTTTCCACTGCTGGCCTCAAGGACTATCCGATCCTTGGTGAGTTCTCCTCTTTGCTCTGCCGCCTCAATCATATTGAGGGCTATCCGGTCTTTGATTGAGCCACCGGGATTGAAGGATTCAAGCTTGGCAAGGATGGTAACGCCCTTGAAGGGATTAAGCCTTTTGAGGGGAACGAGCGGCGTATTCCCAATGAGATGAAGGATGTTTTCAGGCAAATTTTTCATTTCGCATCCTTTTTACACTTTGCAACCTGCTTTGTCATTAGTTTCAGAAGCCAAGATCATGAGTATCTTGATTACAGCCATATAGCAGGGTCTTGCTATACATCGCAAGTGCTTGAAGCGCAATCTGGAACAACCTGAAAAAACAACAGTGCAGATTCGTTTTATTCTAACTTGACAGTCTTTTTCAAATCTGCTGAACTGAAGGTAAAGCCAGAGCAAGTTATCTACCCCAAACCGAACTGGAGCTTTGTTGAACAGGTAGAAGGTAGCAAATTCATCCAAGCCATATATTCAGCTCCTTGAAGCTGTAAGTGCTCAGCAATCCAGTAGACCAATCAGTGTTGCTGGGCTATAGAGATATCTCATGATTTTTTGTATGCCTTTTGCCTCTCGTCTTTTGGCAATTTGTGAACTATATAATTTGTTCAAAGGGGAAGTTTGAATCGCAAGCGGGGATATGAAAAAAGTAGAGAAAAGGCCTCTGGGCAGGATATTTCAATATTTCAGAAAGGTTCTTGACCTCAACAATCAGGTTCTAGAAGAGATTGCCAATGCGGAACGGGTCCTTGGCGGAAACTATCTTTTCGATAGGGCCTTTTTGGCAGGATTTGTGACAAGGGTATGCGAGATCACAAGAGAGGTGGTCTACAACCTAAATAGCCTCACCAATGGCCGATATCTCGTGCTGTACGATAAACTGGAACAATTGCGGAGCACCTTGGAAGATATCCTGTCTGGAGGCACAGGCCCTTATGGGGAACAACTTACTCTTCCCTATACCGAGATTAATAGGGATCTGGATGAGGTTGTGGGGTCAAAAAATGCCAACTTGGCAGACATCAGCAACAATTTCCAGATAAGGATACCCAAAGGCTTTGCCATAACCGTTAAGGCTTATCAGGTCTTTCTAGAGGCCAACGCCATAGTGAAAAAGGTCAAAAAACTCTATGAAAAGGGGCTTGCTGTCAATTCCATAGAGAAAGAGGTTAAGGCCATCTTCAGGGACGCAAAGGTGCCTCATGAACTGAAAGTTGCGGTAGAGGGCGCACTCAAAAGGCTGTACCAAGAGGTGGGTATGGTGCCAAAGCTGGCTGTCAGAAGCAGCGCAGTGGGTGAGGATACAGAAAGAAGTTTTGCAGGCCAGTTTCACACTGTTTTGAATGTAGCGCCTGATGATCTTTTTGACGCCTACAAAGAGGTAATCATGGCTAGGTTTATGCCAGAGGTCATGAGTTATCTCGGCACAGACACCGACCTGAACAGCCATCCTGTTGCCGTGGGTGTGCAAGAAATGGTAGATGCCACGATTTCTGGCGTGGCTTATACCAGAGACCCAGTAGGAGGATACGAGGACTGTTTGGTCATCGCAGCAGTAGAGGGGCTTGGGGAAAGACTCGTTGCTGGCAATTTGAGCGGGGAACACTACATGGTCAAGCGATCCTACCCTTTTTTGCTCGTTTCGAGCTTCATAACGGAAAAGCCCCTTGATTACACGCTTCCTTTAGAAAAGAGGCCTCTTGAGATAAGCAAGGGAAACATGAGGAGGGGGTCGTCGCTCCTGGACGTGGACCAGTTGAGGGCCATTTCAGAGACCTCCATGCTTTGTGAAAAGGCCTTTGGCACACCCCGGGATTTGGAATGGGCCCTGGATGAACAAGGGGAGCTTGTGATGCTACAGAATAGACGTCTTGGTATCCAGGCCCCTTCAAAGCCAGTGGACAAAGATATTGAACAGATAATAAAAGGGTTTCCAGTGATCCTCGATGGGTTAGGCCACACAGCACAGCTGGGCGTGGCGTCAGGAAGAGTTGTCCATGTGGATCCAGATGGGGAGCTGGATAACATACCCATGGGGGCCATAGTGGTTTCAAGGTATGCACATCCAAAGTTGAGCCGTATCCTTAAAAAGGCTGGGGCCATCATTACAGATGTTGGAAGTTCCACGGGGCATCTTGCCACTATTGCCAGGGAATACAGGGTTCCCGCCATCTTTGGAACCGGAAAGGCTACATCCGTTTTGAAGGACGGTATGGAAGTCACGGTAGACGCTGACGAAAGGAAGGTCTATGAGGGGATAATCGAGGAGCTGGTAGAGGTTGAAGCCAGGCATGACTGGGAATACATGGAAGAACCTGAGATTAAGGCCCTTAGAAGGATACTGAGTTACGTTGCACCTCTCTATTTGCTTGATTCAGCTTCAGACGACTTTGTTGCTGAAAAATGCAAGACTATCCATGACATCATCCACTTTGCCCATATTCAGGCAGTGGATGCCCTTATCGAGCAGTTTTCATCGGTCAAGTCTATCAAGGGGGAGAGGGCATTGGAGCTGAAGGCAGATCTTCCCATAAAGATTATGATCATAGATATTGGAGGAGGAGTTGAGGCAGGTGAAGACAGCCGGCTGGTAGAGGTTTCACAGGTCCGAAGCAGGCCTTTTAAGGCAGTGCTTGAAGGTCTTCTCAGGCCAGACGCCTGGGACAGGGAGCCAGCTCCCTTTGGTCTGGGAGATCTTTTTTCCAGTATGGCCAGGCCTGTCAGCATGCTTGCGCGCCCGCCTGAATATACTGGGCAAAACCTTGCTATAGTGGGAGAAGACTACATGAATCTCAGTTTGCTCCTTGGTTACCATTTCAATGTGATAGATTCCTTTGTAAGCGAAGAGCCAGACAAAAATTATATATATTTTCGTTTTGCAGGGGGTTTTGCAGAAGAATCCAAACGGAGGAAAAGGGCTGAACTCATCAGGTGGATCCTGGAGACCCTGGCCTTCAAGACAGAGGTGAGAAAGGATATCGTGATAGGCAAGCTTAAAGGGATTGAGGATTACAACCTGATAAAGGTACTAAGGCATATTGGAGAGTTGATAGCCTTCACCAGGCAGCTTGACGTGAAGATGGCGGATGACAATGCAGTGGAACGGTTTTATGGAGGATTCCTGGATTTGTGCAGGGAGTCCGCATGAATAGGGAGCAGCTGATCAAATGTTAGACTGGCTGAAGAAACAAGTTGAGCGTATTCAGGATTTGCGTCAGCAAAAAGCCAAAGAGCGTCTTGAGGAGCTCAAGTGGCGATACCAGATATTTCGTTCACTCCTCTATGAAAACACCAAGGCAGTTGAACTCATCACTGACATCGACCTCAAATTCAGGGAGACGGATTTTTTTGGTCCAGGAATCCAGAACAAGATTCATGAGTTGATAGATGTTTCTGGTGAACTGGTTGAAAAGTTGAACCAGCTCGACTACGAAAGACATGCCGCCCTTTTTAATATCCACAAGAAGATAAGCCGCAAGATCAATGACTTGCTCAAAAAGATCCCAAGTTACAAAGACATTCCCTTGTGTGTCTCTTTGGATGAATACATGCCTGAGTGTACCCAATTTGCCGGAGGAAAGGCGTGTACTTTGGCGCGGCTGAGACAAGAGGGAAAATTTCATGTACCTGAGGGCTTTTCCATATTGGTGAGCGGCTGCCGGTACTTTCTGGAAGAAAGTGGCCTGTCCATGAAGATACTGAAGAAGCTCCAACCTGTCCTATTTCAAGGCAAGGAGATGACCAAGGAGCTTGAGGACGAAATAAAGAGGGAGGTGATGGCAGCTCAGCTTCCAAAACTCCTTGAAGACGCCTTGAGAAATATTTCCAGCAGGTATTTTGAGGAGGGCAAGGGGCTGGCTGTGCGCAGCAGTGCCCTGAGCGAGGATGGCGCACACCATTCCTTTGCAGGTCAGTTTACCTCGGTGTTGAATGTGGTTTCATTTGACGGGCTCAGGGAGGCGGTCAAGGAGGTTGTCGCAAGCAATTTCAATGGTAGGAGCCTTGCGTACCGCATTGGTGCAGGGATGAACCCCCTTGATTTCAACATGGCGGTCCTTTGCATCGAGATGATCTATTCCGACAAGGCCGGTGTCATATTCTCTGTGGATCCTAACGACCAGAAAAGACAGACCATGCTCATAAGTGCCCTGTACGGCATGGGAGAACTGGTGGTGTCCGGTGCCTCCATGGCAGACGTTTATAGGCCATTTCGGCAGGCAGACAGGGAGGACATCTTTTCAGAACCTCCCATCATCGCCAAAAAGGTAAAGCGTTTGATACCCGATCCTTCAGGAGGGCTCAGGGAAGAAGACGTTGAAAAGGAGAGGCAGGAAAGGCCTGTCCTTTCAGAGAAGCAGGTCAGGGAACTTGTCGACTTGAGTCTTCGCATCGAAAAGATCTTAGGCGGCCCCCAGGACATAGAATGGGCAATTGATAAGGACGGAATAGTGTGGATTCTTCAGGCTAGGCCCTTGATCATGGAAGGGCCATCAAAGATGAGGTCCTTTCACTCAGAGCATAGGGAGTCCCTGTTTCAGGAAGCCCTTATTACCTCTCGTGGCATTGTCACTGGCAAGGTTAAAAAGGTGCGAAGACGCCAGGATCTTGATGAGGAGTTTGACGAGCCCACGATAATCGTTATGCACAGGAGCCTTGTCGATGCCGCCAAGGTCATGAGCAAAATAAGTGGGCTTCTGGTGGATTTTGGCAATCCTGCCGATCATCTTTCATGTGTGGCAAGAGAGTATGGACGGCCCATGCTCGTTGGTCTTGTAAATGCTATGGAGAAGCTTGAGGAGGGGCAGTGGGTCACCATAGACGCTGATCACGGCAAGGTCTTTATTGCTGAAGAGGAAGAGATAAAGGAGGCCCAAGAAGAGTTTCAGAAGATGAACCAGGGGCAAAAGCCCAAAGAGGTCCAGCAGAAAAAGGATACGGTTTTGGATCAGTTGAAGGAACTCACGGTCAAACTGAATCTCACCGATGCCTATGGCCCCACTTTTTCCATAATGGAGTGCCGTTCACTTCACGATATAGTTAGATACGTGCACGAAAAGGCGGTAATCGCCTTTTTTGAGGCAGGGGACGAGCTTCTTGAAGAGACCACAGGCGTTGTTTATAAGCTCGAAAGCGATATCCCATTTTTTCTCCACATCATAGACATGGGAGGCGGTCTTGCTCCAGATCTCAAGAAAAAACGTTCTGTAACCCCTGATGAAGTTGTTTGCCGCCCTTTCAAGGCACTTTGGAAGGGTATCTCCACCCCTGGACTCAGATGGGCTGGGCCTCCACCCGTTGTGGGGAACGTCAGCTCAGTAGTGGGCCGGTGGATGTCTGATACCCGGAGTCAAAGGCCTCTTGGTATGCCAAATTATCTTGTGATAGCCAGGGATTACCTGAACCTGAATGCGAGAATGGACTTTCACTTCACAATGGTTGATACAGTGTGTGGTATCGACCCCAGAGAGAACTATGTCAAATTTCGGTTTAAAGGTGGCGGAACCACCTTGAAACAGCGACACAGAAGGGCACTTGCCATTGGGGAGATACTTGAGCGTGCAGATTTTTTCACAGATGTGAAGGCTGACCTCGTAAATGCCACCTTCGGCTTTGCTCCAGCCGATGTTATCGAGGACAAGCTCGTTATCGTCGGCAGACTATTGGGATTTACCAGGTTGATAGATGCAGCAATGTATAGTGATGAAACCCCATATCTTGTAGCCGACGCATTTTATGAAGGGGATTACGAGCTTAAAAAATTGGTGGCCATAGTCAAAAAGGAGAAGGAAAGGGAAAAGGACAAGGCTCAGGCGTGAAAAAATTTTATTTCAGGAACAATAACCGCTGTGAGGAGGTTTCCATATACTGCTCCAGTATCTATGCCGATCTTCTTTTCTGCTACAAGGGGTAGCTCAAAGGGGGTATGACCAAAGATTACGGTTTTATCTATCTCCACCTTGGATTCCAAAAATACATCCCGTACTTCGCATAATTCTCCAGCAGTATGCTTTTCAAGGGGCAGGCCAGGCATTATGCCAGCGTGTACGAACAGGTATTCCCGTTCAATGTGATAAAGCTCAAGGCTATTGAAAAATTCCCTATGCTCTTCTGACATGAAGGAAAGTTCGTGCAGTTGGCTAAGATCTTCCTGTCCATAGCTACTCAAAAAGGCCTCTATTCCTTGCTGTCTCAGATAGGGCACCAGCATTTCGTCCCCGGTCCGGGCGTATTCCAAGAGGAGATTTTCATGGTTCCCGAGAAGGCAAACAACCTTTTTATTTTTTTTCTGAAGTGCGATAAGGGTTGAGATCACGTCCTTCGAGCTTTGTCCTTTGCCAATGTAATCACCAAGAAAAATGACGGTATCATCATTTGTTATGGAAAGGTATTCAAGAAGCTCATTTAGTTTGTCGATACAGCCATGAATGTCTCCAATCGCTATTATTCTTCCACCTGACGCCATTATCAGACCCCAAAATAATTTTCACGCATTCCAACTATTGTGTCGTGGGAAATATGCAAGGGTATCCATAGATATTATCCTCTTACACAACGACCTTATTTGATTAAAGAAATAATGTCTTAACTGTCAGCAGCATGTCTGGCAGATGCGTCTTTTACGAACCTTGTTCCAATTTATCATATTATTGTTTCAATTGCATTGTGAGAATACGCCCAGATCTTTTTGAGGTGTGAGGAGAAATTTTGAAAAATTTTTTTTGTTTCAAAATGAAGCAATCTTAACCTGGCTAAATCAAGAAATTTCTCATAGTTGAAGGCCTGAAATCTGGTTGTGAAAAATTTTAAGGAAGCTTGACACGCACTTGACTTGGGTCTAAAACATGGATTGCTTGTGAATTAGGATTCATACTGAAAAGGGAGGGTGTTTCATTATGAAACCAAAAAAATCTAAAGGCCCTTTGGCCATCAAGACTTTAATCTTTGGGGCCATTTCTGGAGCCCTGTATTACCTGTTGTTTTCTAATGTGGATTGGGTGACCACCACCTACACCATGGGAGGGTGGCATACCGTTTATCCTGTGGGAACGGCGCTGATCTTTTCGTTTGTTCATGGTGCCTTTGCCAGCAACTTTCTATCTCTGCTGGGAATTGAGCCTAAGGGAGGGCATTAAAAAATCATTCGCAAAGTAGCTATTCGTTAGATTTCAGGAGGAGGCAATAGTAATGAAACGTCTTGTATTAACATTGGCAATAATGTTGGTGTGCTGTTTTACAGCAAGCGCGGTGCTGGCTGGAGGAGGCGGGCCGCCCAAAAACCTGATAAAGGGATTTTTCATCAAGGTTAACCCCGACCACACTGCCATTTTCAAGATGGATGTCACAGGTGAAGAAAGGACCCTAAAACTGTCTGAAGATATAAAGCCAGAAGACGTCCCCATGAACAGGAAGGTTTTGGTGACGCTGAAGACAGAAGGGCATGAGATAACCAATGAGGTCAAACGGATCTCCATAATGTTTATCAACTTGCCAGCAAGCAAAGTGGTGGCACTACTTGTTGTGGGTCTTATTGGCGGGCTTCTCAGTGGCTTTATAGGATCAGGTGGTGCCTTTGTCCTCACTCCGTCCATGATGTCTTTAGGTGTTCCTGGTGCTGTGGCTGTTGCCAGTAATATGTGTCACAAGTTTCCAAAGGCCATGGTCGGGGCGTACAAACGGTGGAAATACGGCCAGGCAGATGTAAAACTAGGTCTCTTTATGGCAGCTTCTGCCATAGTTGGTGTGCAGATAGGTATCCAGATCCAGAAATACATTTTGGATCATTGGGGAAATGCAGGCTCCAACCTCTACGTGAGCCTTATGTTCGTCATCATACTCGTTGTAGTTGGCACCTATGTCTTCTACGATGCCTACAAGCTCTCAAAGGGCGGTAAAGAGGCAGAAACCACAAAGCTTGCCTTGGCTCTTCAGAAGATCAATCTGCCTCCTATGATCCACTTCAAGCAGGCTGGCATAAGGATTTCCATATGGTTCACCATACCAGTCGGTGTTGCCACAGGTATGCTTGCAGCCACCATTGCCGTTGGTGGTTTCATTGGTGTACCAGGCCTTATTTATGTCATCGGCGCATCTGCGGTAGTGGCTAGCGCTACCGAGTTGGTCATTGCATTCGTCATGGGGATGTGGGGCTCAATACAGTGGGGTTTAAGTGGTCTTATTGACATTCGCCTTACCCTTTTGATCCTTGCAGCCTCTCTTTTCGGTGTGCAGCTTGGTGCCCTGGGAACAACCTATGTCAAGGACTATATGATAAAGATAGTGATGGGGGCTGTTATGTTGATAGTATCTGTCAGCCGTGGGGCCAAGATACCTGGTTATCTGGCAGACCTTGGTCTTCGTCCGCCACTCAGCCCAGAAACCACTGCACTATACGATGCCATAAGCTTTTGGGCATTGGTGGCAGCCTTGGGCGCAGCAGGAATTATTATATCTGCAGCCATGATAAGGGGTATGCTTCAGGCAAGGGCAGAAGGTTCTTAAGGGGCAAGTGTCATTTGTTTATGAAGTCGAACGGTATATTTAGTTATGTTATTGAAAGCATGACAGAAAAGGTGATTGGAATGCTCAGTTGCCATGTGCTGATACTTTACTGATATACTGTGCTTATTTACCCGGTTGTAGGAAGCAGCAGTAGTTATTCAGTAGCTACTGCTGTTTTTTTGTGATAAATATTTTTTAAAAGTTTCCAATTGATCCGATTGGAATATTAGGGAAGATTTCTTATCAATAAAGAGAAAGTAGTAGGGGACATTATGAAAAAGAAATTTGGTTTAGGGATGTGTGCAAGCCTTGTATTGGTCTTGCTCTTGTTTTTTGCACAGTCAGCCCTGGCAGAGGATACTTTAGTTACTCATGCCCCGTTGTTGACAAAAGACATAATGATAGTGCTCGGAGTGCTGGTTTTTGCCATACTTTTGTTCATCTTCGAGTGGGTAAGGGTAGATGTGGTCGGTATCATGATGATGGTGGTACTGCCCCTTCTTGGCGTAGTGACGCCCAAACAGGCCATTAGCGGGCTTAGTTCAAACGCGGTGGTCTCTATCATAGCTGTCATCATTATAGGTGCTGGCCTCGATAAGACTGGAGTCATGAATATACTGGCACGCCAGATAATAAAGCTTGCCGGCAAATCTGAAACGAGAATCATGGCCCTCATCGCTGCAACCGTTGGGCTCATATCAAGCTTCATGCAGAATATAGGCGCAGCTGCTTTGTTTATGCCAGCGGCAACCAGAATAAGTAAACAGTTGGGCGTACCCATCTCCAGGATACTTATGCCCATGGGTTTTTGTGCCATCATCGGTGGTTGTATCACACTCGTTGGTTCCAGTCCGCTGATCCTGCTCAATGACTTGATGGAGCAGTGGTGGAACAACAATATCTCCCTCTTGGGAGGCAAGGCGTTTGAGCCTTTTGGGTTATTCACTGTCACCCCCATGGGCCTTGCCTTGCTTGTTGCTGGCATTGTCTATTTCGCCCTGCTGGGACGGTGGATTTTGCCTGCCAAAGAGGCCAAAGAAGGTTCAGGGCTCATGTCTGGACAGGTGGAAAGCCTGTATTCAATTAAAGTGGGCAAAAGGCCTTTTGAACTAGTCGTTCCAGAGAATTGGAGGCCAAGAAGCCTTGATGATTTGAATTTCAGGCCAACATACAAGTCCACTATCGTGGGAATTTTTAAGCCCAAGGAGAAAAGGATGGTACTTTCTCCCCTTAGGGAAGATGTCATTGAGCCTGGAGACGTGGTGGCGGTATTTGGCAGAAAGCAGCATATAGATGAGATTCAGCACGATCTCGGTTGGAAGGTTAAGGATGACTTGGAGTACTTTGCAGAGATGCTCTCGCCCAATAATACAGGCATAGTGGAGGCCGTTATTCCACCAAATTCCAAGCTCGTCGGTACTACCATGAGAGACTTGCACTTCAGGAAGATCTTTGGTGTCAACCCCTTGGCCCTCAATAAGGGTGGCGAGATCATCCGCAGGAACATCTCCAGGATGAAGTTGAGAGCTGGTGACGGCCTCTTGTTGTTGGGTCCATGGGAAAGGCTGCATTATCTCAAGAGCAAAGGCATTTTGCTGTTTACAGAAGATCTTAAGGGTGAAATCATGAGGCCAGAAAAGGCCCTGCCCGCTGTGCTCTGTTTGGTGTTGGCTCTTACCCTAGCTCTTGGGTTTCATGTTCAGCTTTCCATCTCTCTTCTTTCTGGAGCCCTTGGCATGGTACTTCTAAAGGTGATGTCTATTGACGAAGCCTACCAGTCAGTGGATTGGATGACGGTTTTTCTCTTGGGCGGGTTAATCCCCTTGGGTATCGCCTTTGAAACAACGGGAGCGGCTCGTTATATAGCGACAAGTATCATGAATGCTATGGGGCAAGTCACCCCATTTATGCTGCTTTTGATTATCGGTCTTCTTACTTCGTTTTTTACCCTTGTGGCTTCCAATGTCGGTGCTACAGTCCTTCTTGTGCCTCTTACCATGAATATGGCATTTCAGGCTGGCGCTGATCCAAAGATGGCAGCCCTCGTGGTAGGTATAGCAGCGTCAAACACCTTTGTCCTTCCGACTCATCAGGTGAATGCGCTTATTATGAGGCCTGGCGGTTATCGGACCATTGATTACGTCAGGGCTGGTACTGGTATGACCATACTTTATCTCGTGGTTATGATGGCCATGCTTAAATTTGTCTATGGCATTTCCGCTTAACAGGAGGGCTCAATTATGAATACGGATTTGTCTGCGCCTGGATGCAGCCATTCAAGCTGCCAAGCCAGGACTTTCGTTATGATTATAGTGCTGATGCTAACAGCCATGCTTTTCCCTCTGATGAGCACCTGCTTGGCCCAGGAGGCCCATGGCAAGTCGGGGCACGAAGTGGCCGCTCATCATGCCGAGACATTGGCCATTTCTGGAAAGATTTCCAATCCCCACAGCACAGGAGTCGATGATGTGAAATTGAGGGTCTTTCTGAATGGGCAGGAGCTCGAACCCATGGCCAAAAAAGGCCAGCACGCTCATGGTGAGGCTGGGCTCAAGACGGAGGCAGATGGCACGTTTCAGACGGTTCTCGAGTTGCCAAAGGGCAGTATAAAGGGAGCAAGTATTGAGATTGAGGCCTTCAAGCCTAGTTACGAGACAGGCAGGGTCACCTTAGACAATACGAGGATAGCCTTTGATGGCCAAAGATATCTGGCCCATGTGGATCTTACTATCAAACGTACACAAGGGCCTGCGTTTTGGATAGCGACTGTCATTTTTATATTGGCCTATGTGCTCATCTCTTTTGAACTACTTCACAGGACACTGGCGGCCATGCTCGGCGCTGCCACAATGCTTGTGATTAGCTACACCTTTGGAACCATTAATCCTGAATACCATATCCTTTCATATGAAAGCGCCATTCATGCAATAGACATGAATGTCATATTCCTCCTGATGGGTATGATGATCATAGTTGGAATTCTTAAGCATACCGGGGTTTTTCAGTGGTCGGCCTATCAGTGTTACAAGCTGGCAAAGGGAAATGTCATCCTGCTTTCCATTATTCTCATGAGCTTTACAGCAGTCGCATCTGCCTTTTTGGACAATGTAACAACAATGCTCCTTCTAACCCCAGTTAGTATTGAGATTGCATTATCCCTTGGTATAAATCCCCTGGCTCTTCTCATTCCCGAAGTCCTTGCCTCAAATATCGGTGGAACGGCAACACTCATTGGTGATCCTCCAAATATCATGATAGGCTCATATGCAGGTCTGACCTTCATGGACTTTGTGGTGAACCTTACGCCTGTGTGCCTGCTTTCCATGGTGGTGCTTTTTGTCTATTCCAAGTTTGCCTATGGCAAGGAATATGGGAAGGCTACTGTCACCGACATCCAGGCCTTCATAGAAAAGTTACGCCAAGAGTATCAAATCACCGATTCTCATCTCCTGACTGTTGGTGGCATCATCATGGGTATAGTTGTGGCAATGTTTCTCACCCACGGCTATTGGCACATGGAGGTATGTATTGCAGCCCTTTTTGGGGCGGCACTGCTCTTTACCTATGGCCTAATCACCAAAAAGATAGATCTGCTGACCCTCATTGAAAAGGATATAGAGTGGACCACCCTTCTCTTTTTCATGTTTCTATTCATACTCGTTGGGGCAGTGGAGGAAACGGGATTGTTGGATCTCATAGCCGATTGGGTCCTGCAATTGTCGCATGGGAGCCTGGTTACCTCCATTTGTCTGATACTCTGGGTATCTGCAATCATGAGCGCATTCGTAGACAATATACCGTTTACTGCCACAATGCTTCCCATTGTGGGCTATCTGACACAGGTGATCCCAGGGGCTGATTCAGGGGTCCTTTGGTGGGCCTTGGCCTTTGGTGCCTGTTTTGGAGGCAACGGAACCATGATCGGAGCAAGTGCCAATGTCGTAACCCTCGGTATAGCCGAGTCTGCAGGACACCCCATGAAGTTTTTTGGCTTTATGAAGGTGGCATTCCCATATATGCTCATTAGCGTGGCCATTGCCAACGTATGGTTGCTGATGTTTTATTAGTCTTGTTGTATGAATAGATGAATTAATTTAGATGCTAATAAACTAACTTTAAAAAAGAGAGGGAAACATGACACAAAAGGCAGAACCTCTTACCAAATTCTTACTGCCAATTGACGGTGAAGGTACGTTCAAGACCGCTTGCGGGTTGGCTGGTTCTCTTGCCAGTGCTTGCAAGGACCGGGTAAAAAAGATAACTCTGCTTCATGTTATGGCAGGAAGATATCTCAGTACGCATATGGCCAATATTGATATCAGGGTGGATACAGTCCTTGAAAGCGATCTATTTCGGCGACTCAAGGAAGATTTCATAAATAAAAAGATCAAACCTGTGATGGATGAGGCTAGTGGAATCATCAAAAAGATTTATCCACAAGGTTCCATAGATTACGAGGTAAAGGATGGAAAGCCAGCCAAGGTCATCATCAAATTCGTCACAGAGAACGAATATTCCACCATCGTGATGCAAAGGCGCTGTATGGACCCTGTAAAGGGTTCATTCATAGGAAGTGTGACATCTGGAATCCTTTACGGATCAAGTTCCTGTTCTGTATATATTCCAGGAACGGATTATCCCCAGGATGGCGGCAAGGTCGACTTTAAAAATCTTCTCGTTCCTGTGGATGGTTCAGCCGGTTCTTTGGCAGCCGTGGAGGAGGCGGCTATTCTCATGGGTTGTGTGCCAGATGCCACTATTACACTGTTGAACGTCATGGATGTGATAGATATTGCAAAGGCTGCTGAGAAGAATCTATGGCCCAGCCCTATGCAGGAAGCAGAAGGAATATTGAAGGGGGCTGAAGATTTGTTGCTAAAAGCAGGTGTAGCTGCTGAAAGGATTCAAAAGAAGATGATGCCAGGAGATCCTGCCGAGGTGATAGTGGCAGAAGCGGAATCATCCAATGCGGATATTGTCTATGTGGGCCGTACTGTGCGAAGTCCATTTACCGACATCATAGTAGGAAGCGTTGGCCGTGCCGTGCTCGGTCGTTGTGCCAAAAAGACCCTTGCGGTAATTACTCCAGAGGGTGAATGAGACAGGGAAAATTGACATTCACCATGTCTTGTGCATAATGAATGCTATGTTATCGATGTTTAAAGGGGGCCATAATTTATAGGCCCAAACTGAGGAGGTTTTTCTTTATTATGAAAAGGAAATTGGAGTATCCACTAATTCTACTGATATCCATTTGTATTGTTTTTCTGGCAAGCCCCTGTACCAGGGTTCTTGCAGACAATTATAAAAACAGTATTGGTATGGAGTTTGTTCTCATACCGGCGGGTTCCTTCATGATGGGTGCCAGCAGGCATTTTGAGAATGCCGATATAGATGAGCTGCCCAAGCACAAGGTGACCATAACCAAGCCATTTTATCTTGGAAAATATGAGGTGACGCAGGAACAGTGGGTCAAGGTCATGGGGACAAATCCCAGCCATTTCAAAGGGCACAAGAGGCCAGTTGAAAATGTCTCTTGGAACGACGCCATTGAATTCATAAAAAAGCTGAATGAGATGGAAAACACTCACTCCTACAGGCTTCCAACTGAGGCAGAATGGGAATATGCAGCCCGTGCAGGGGAACCGGGTTCATATTGCTTTGGAGACATGGTTGCCGATCTTCCACTGTTTGCATGGTACTACCACAATGCAAATGCCCAGACACACGAAGTTGGACAGTTGAAGCCAAACATTTGGGGCCTATACGACATGCACGGAAATGTCTGGGAATGGTGTAACGATTGGTACGGTGTTGATTACTATTCCAAATCTCCAGAGAAGGATCCTCCTGGACCTCCAAACGGTGTATTGAAGGTTGAAAGAGGTGGTGGATGGGATGCCTTGCCTGATGCATGCAGGTCTGCTTACCGCCACGGTTTTTTCCCATTCAAGGGAAATTCCGCCCTTGGGTTCAGGGTTGTAAAGATGCCTTAATAAACGGATCAATGTTTCTCTTGTTCAGGACCTTTGAAATAGGGCCTGGGCATGACGACTTGGGGCCGGCTCACAGATGATGTGACCGGCTTTTTTAATTTTTTCCATACCGTGTTTGGTCCCGCATGGTTCAAGCCCTTCGCCTTCGAGGCGACGTTTCAGCCTTGAAACAAACTAGAGGAACCCCAGTTGTTCGAAATAAAACCTCTATTTTCGAAGCTGTAAAAGCCTCTTGGGACTTTTTAGTAAAAACTTCGGTGTACCAACGTCTGCTGAAATCCATTTTGAACAAATCCCCTTAAAGTCTGCTCCAAGCAAGGAGGGCCCTTTCAGGCCCCCCTTGCCCTTCTTCTACTCGAGGCTACCTTAAAAAACAGTCACAGCAGTTCGGTATTTGCCGCCGCATGGCATGAAGATGCGATTTTTTTTGAAGGAAGTTTTCAAGGAACATGCCTATCTGTCTTGAATTCAGGTGGTAAGTCCATAACCCATAACATCTTTTAGCTGGACACAGATGGCTTTGGCCCAACGCTGACCTCTCTTCAAAAAATAAAACGGAAACCTCTAACCAGACACCAAGGGAGTTTTTTGCAATTATTATACGCATCCTGGTGGGACATCTGGCCATACAAGGGATCTATCAAAAATATTTGTGTCTTTTTTTATTTGATCTTGACATATATCGGATAATAAGATAAAAAATATCTTAATATACATTTTATCCAAAGACACAAGACCTTTTCATCCGAATTATTGAATCAAGATGACGGCCTCAGCCCAGCAAAAAGGGGAAAGCCCCACTAATCAGCGCCTCATCAATCGTATATCCGATCTGTATATTCAAGGTGCGAAATCTATGCGTCTTGGCAAAACCCTTTGGAAGATTATTGCAATCAAATTGTTTGTCATCTTTGTGATTTTCAAGCTTTTCTTTTTCCCAGATCTTTTAGAAAACCGTTTTAGTTCCGACTCCCAGAGGGCTGATCACGTCATAAAGGTTTTGACAAGGGTGCCTGGCAATGCCCCTTTACCAAATTACAATAAATTTCATGACAGGAGGTAGGTTATGCTTGAACAAGTCGATTTGAGCCTGGTCAACTGGGCAAGAGCTCAGTTTGCTCTGACTGCCATGTATCACTGGCTGTTTGTGCCGTTGACCCTGGGCTTAACCTTTTTGTGCGCCTTTTTCGAGACCATTTACGTAAAGACAGGCAGTGAAGAATGGAAGGAACTCACCAAGTTCTGGATGAAGCTCTTTGGTATCAATTTCGCCATTGGTGTCGCCACGGGGATCATTCTAGAGTTTGAATTCGGCACCAATTGGGCCAACTATTCATGGATGGTGGGTGACATCTTTGGCGCTCCACTGGCTATAGAAGGTATCGTGGCCTTTTTTCTAGAGGCGACCTTTTTTGCGGTCATGTTTTTTGGGTGGAATAGGGTTTCAAAGGGGTTTCATCTCTTTTCAACGTGGATGGTGGCAATTGGTTCAAACCTGTCTGCCCTGTGGATTCTCGTGGCAAACGGCTGGATGCAGTTCCCGACTGGCATGGCCTTCAATCCTGATACGGCGCGTTTCGAGATGAAAAGCTTTTTCGATCTTGTCTTTTCTCCTTATGCAATCAGCAAGTTTACCCACGCCACAACTTCTGGATTCGCCCTGTCGTCATTTTTTGTTATAGCAGTTTCATCCTATTATCTCGCAAAGAGGCGTCATGTATTGATGGCAAAGAGAAGTATTGCCGTAGCCTCCATATTTGGCTTGATTGCTTCCCTGATGCTCGCCTTTACAGGGGATGAAGCTGCCTTTCTCGATGCCAAACATCAGCCCATGAAACTTGCGGCTATGGAGGGTTTGTGGGACGGAAAGACAAATGCGCCTATTGTGGCCCTTGGCATCATAAACGGCATGAAGGAGCCAGGAGACTATCATGAGCCTTTTATATATGAAGTCAAGATACCTGGCCTTCTCTCACTTCTCGCAAACAGGGAGGCTGGCAGCTTTGTTCCTGGGATAAACGACCTGATCTTTGGGAACAAAGAAAGGTCCATCGTGGGGGCCAAGGAAAAGATAGAAAAGGGAAGGTTGGCAGTGAAATATCTGGGAGAATACAAGAGCGCGCGTAAGGCAGGGGATATAAAGGCGGCCTCCACTGCCCTTGAAGAATTCAATAAGTATAAGAAGTATCTTGGATATGGCCACCTGAAATCGGAAAAGGAGGCAGTTCCTCCTGTGCCAATAACCTTCTATTCATTTCATATGATGGCTGCAGTGGGCTCAGCCATGATATTGGTTTTTATCCTTTATCTGTTTTTTACTGCAAGGGGCACGATGGAAGAAAACACATGGCTGTATCCCATTGGAATAATCTTTTTTATTCTAGCGTATGCTGCCGGTGAGGCAGGCTGGGTAGTGGCAGAAGTAGGCAGGCAGCCTTGGGCCATCCAGGATCTTCTTCCTGTATCTGTAGCCCGTACAGATATTGCTCCCGTAAACGTAAAGCTTACCTTCTTCATGTTTTTGGTTACGTTCACCCTGTTGTTGATAGCAGAGGTGAGGATAATGCTTAAGCAGATCCAGATCGGTCCAAAGGAGGTGGATTAAATGATTGGTAGCCTTAGTCAAACCATACTTCAGGAGCTGTGGTGGATACTCGCCTCGGTTGTTGGGTCACTTTTCCTTTTTCTCACCTTTGTACAGGGCGGCCAAACCCTTATATGGCAACTAGCCAGAAATGAGACGGAAAAGTCCCTTATAATAAACTCTATTGGGAGAAAATGGGAGCTCACCTTCACTACTTTGGTGCTTTTTGGCGGAGCACTTTTTGCAGCCTTTCCAAAATTCTACGCCACAAGTTTTGGCGGGGCCTATTGGGTTTGGATTGCCATTCTTTTCACCTTCATCGTACAAGCCGTGAGTTTTGAATATAGAAAAAAGCCTGACAACTTTTTTGGATCAACGGTCTACGAGGTGTTCCTCTTTATAAATGGTGCCATTGGCATCCTCCTTATAGGTACTGCAGTTGGCACCTTTTTTACCGGAGCCAATTTTGTCCTAGACGAATACAATCTGGTCAAGTGGGTCAATCCCTTGAGGGGCCTGGAGGCAGCAGGTAACGTTTTCAACATCAGCCTCGGTCTTTTCCTGGTGTTCAATGCCAGGGTCCTCGGTGCGCTCTATCTGTTGAACAATATCGATTTTACAGCAATGGATGATTTCAAAAAGCGCGTAAGAGATGCGGTGTTTACCAATTTCATTGCAGCGCTGCCTTTTCTCCTCATTGTGGTGGTTGGGCTTGTTACCATGGACGGATTTAATGTGGATCCATCCACTGGCCAAGTGTCAATGGTGTCTTTCAAGTATCTGAAGAATCTCGTTTCCATGCCTCTGGTGCTTCTGATGCTCCTTGCGGGGTTAGGGCTGGTTATCTATGCAGTTTACTCGGCAAAATTTCAGGAAAAGGAGATAGGAATCTGGTTCGGAGGGCTTGGAACAGTTCTGGTTGGTCTTGCTGTCTTTTTTACAGCTGGGTTCAATAACACGCCATTTTATCCGTCTAAGGCAGATCTGCAGTCGAGCCTCACCATTTATAATGCCTCAAGTTCCCATTACACACTCACTGCCATGACCTATGTGGCATTGATAATACCGTTGGTATTGGCTTATATAGCTTATGTATGGTTTGTGATGGATAAAAAGAAGCTAGAGGCTTCAGAGGTTACCGGCCCAGAGGCAGAAGAAGGATATTGAGAAGATAAGGAGGAAAGTATGCAACTGGTTCTCGTATTATGTTGGATAGTTACAATTGTCGTGTCACTTCAGGGATCAATGGTCTTGTTGAAAAAGACAGATCTTTTGTAATTTTCAGGGATCTTGTGCGCGTTTCAAAGACGTGCAAAGTTTTGTGCTAAGAAATTAAAAATATCAGGTTGGCAGGATTATCCAGAAGAGATAACCCTGCCGCGACCCCCTCTAAGGCCCCTGCTACCAATGAAGGCTTGTGATTTTCACATTGGTTGTCAGGGGCCGGTTCTTATGCAGCCCTGAGGTCTGTATGCGCCCTTTGTGAAACCTGTTTTTGATCCTTGGGAATCAGGTTGGTACATGCAGTTCTATCCTGCCTGTCTCTATCGGATGGAAGGGTTCTTGTGCGCCTTTGTGCAGGTGCACCGCACCAGAAACTGTCTGCTGGCAGGGTTTCACCCTTCATTACCAGAGATAGGGCATGGAGCCGTACCCTGTCTTCAAGCACAGAATCATACAGAATAACAGCACGTGGCCCAATGGAGCAACCGCTTCCAATATTCAACCTCGACATCTTCATCACCCTGTCTTCAAAAAGATGCGTCTGTAAGGAGCTGGCAAAGCCTATGTTGCAGTCATCTCCTATCCTTACAAGGTCGAATTCGGTCATGAAGGTAGTCTCTATATAGCAGCGCTTGCCAACTTTTGCTCCAAGTAGCCTCATTATGATAGGGGCAAAAGGTGTACCAATTAGATGAAGAAGCAAGAAGGGAACCACAACATTTTCATACAGACCGGTTACAAGTTCTGTGCGTCTTACAAAGGTACTCCATAGGGGTTTGACAAGTGGGCGGTATGTTCCGATGAGCCACCATTTTATGATTGCTACCACAAGACTGACTCCAACGCCTGCCACAAAGAGTAGAGCGGCCGTGCCAAGGCTTGCGACTGGCAGGCTTGAACTGTTCAGAAGGAAGATCATGACCGGTATAATGAGGGTCATTGCCAGAAAGTATAAGGTGGAAGGAAGCGTTACACGGAAGTATTCATAAAATAACCTCTCTATATATCGTGCCCTTGTGGGCCTGAAGGTTTCGGATTCTGGGAAATGTTGGCTTTCCTGGCGCCTTGGCAAGTATATGGCAGGCGAGCCAAGCCAGGTGGTGCCGGGTTCTATTTTTCCCCTTGGAGGCACAGAAAGCACTCCAATCAGGCATTCGTCCGGTAGCACAGTGCCTTCTGGGACAAAGGCGCTGTTACCGACAAAGGTCCTTTTTCCTATTCGTGTAGGCCTGATCCTGATCCTTCCCCTGTAGACGCATGCCGGACCCACGTGGGCAGCATCTGCTATGAAGCTTTCACCCTTGATTTCTAAAAGATCAGGGGTGATATGGGCAATGGTAGAAACCTCTGCCCATTTGCCTATCCTGGCACCAAGAAGACGCAGGAAAGGCAGGAGATAAAGGGTGGCATATAGACAGTCGCAGAATTCCAAGGACATGCGAATGATTCTGTCCACAAACCACTTTCTCAGGTAAAAAAGGCTTCCAACGTTGTAGATGCCAGGTCTCACTCTTGGAAGAACCATCCATTTCCCAGTTATTACAATGAGGCAGAGGCTCAACACGAATAAGAGTCCGGCAATGGGTGTCACAAGGAGATCCCAGGGTGTGCCAAACCTTTCATAAAATTCACCAATGAGCAGGAATCCTGGAGTAAATGCCGCTATGGGAACCATAATGGATGCTGCAATTGCCATAAAAAAGCCAAGTACCAAGAGTATCCTTTTGGGAAGGACCGGTTCGGAAATAGGCACGTCAAGAAACTTTTCCATCTCTTGTTTCAGTTTCTCATCGGGCCTTGCAGGAGAGCCAGCCCAGGCCTGGCCTTGAGGAATAATCGTGTTTTCTGGAAGAAGAGATTGATCCCCCAGCATGCTCTCATCCTCCATCCTGGCCCCGGGCATGATTACAGAGTTTGCGCCTATAAAGCAGTTGTCTCCTATCGTCACCCTGTCAAGTATGAGCAGGCCGTCTGAGACCTGATATGCATAAATGTGGGTGCTGTCGTCTATCGAGGTGCCTGTACCTATTTCTACAAGATCCATAGAGTGGATCAGATGAGTTCTGAGGACACAATTCCTTCCAACCTTGGCACCCATAGCCCTGGCAAAGAGATTAAGAAACGGTGTCCCACTCAAAAAGGCGAGGGGAGCCATCTGGATAGCGCGCTCCACAATCCACCATCTCAGGAAGAACCATCCCCAAAGCTTGTGTCTTCCTGGTTTCATCCGTCCAATGACTGACCACTTGAGTATGATGGGAAGCCCCAATGCGGCTAGAAAAGAGGCTCCGATACCTGCGCCGACGAGTATGGCGGCAAGTGCCGCAGCATTGGGGTCGTTTTCAATCAGGAAGAGCGCCTTTCTGAAAAGTGCAAGTCCTGGAAGAGACAGCATGGCGACATAGAGCAATAGGGCTACGGCCTGCCCAAAACCGCAAATCCACACACGGCAGTTACAGTATGTTTGGATCTTTTGGGCAGCTCTTGCCGCCCTTTCAGAAGCTATTTGGTGAATTTTTGTTTGCTCTATGTTCAAAGAAGAGATGCGCTGGGCCAATGATTTCACCGAAGGGCTTGCATAGATGTCTGCCAGACTGACACTCGAAAGGTCAGGGTCCCGCCTGAGAATGGAAACGAGCCTTGCAGCTGCCAGTGAATGTCCTCCAAGGTCTTCAAAGAAGTCGTCTGCCACAGAAACCTTCTCCAGGCCGAGTGCCTTTGAAAACGCACGAGCAAGCCTTTTTTCCAGTTTGTTCGAGGGAGGCACAAAATCTTTGTCAGAAAAGGAAAGTCTCTTTCCCGAAGGTTTAGGAAGCCTTGACCTATCCACCTTTCCACTTGGAAGCATAGGCATTTCATCAAGCTTTTCTATGAAGGCCGGAATCATGTAGGAGGGCAGTTTCTTTCTAAAAAGATCTGAAAGGGCGCTTCTTATGTCGTCTTCCTTTTCCCTTATCCCCTTTTTCAAGGTGAACCATGCCACCAGTTCAGAGAGCCCTTCAGATCGTGTCCACACTGACACTACGGCCTGCTCGATTTGTGGCAGGGTCAACATAACTGATTCGATCTCACTGGTTTCTATCCTGTAGCCCCGGATCTTGACCTGGGTGTCCATACGGCCGAGATATTCTATTTCCCCTTCCTCATTAATCCTTCCAAGATCTCCTGTTCGGTAGATACGCTCAGAAGGATTTGTAGGATTGGCTATGAATTTTTCCTTTGTGAGTTCAGGACGGTTGAGATATCCCCTTGCTACCCCGATTCCGCTTATGCAGATTTCACCTATCTCGCCTTGCCGAACAGGTTTCAGCCTTTCGTCCAATATGTAAACCTTGTACGAGGGCAGTGGCCTTCCTATGGTGACCTTTTTCCCGGGCTTGAGCTCACACCATGTCGCCGTGACCGTGGTTTCTGTTGGCCCATAGGTATTGAGCATGCGAATGCCAGGCCGGCTCCACCTTTTCACCAGTTCAGGAGTGCATGCCTCACCTCCGACTATTAGCAGGCGAAGGCTGGGTATTTCCTCTTCTATGGTGGCAAGGAGGGTTGGGACACAGCAAAATACGCTGATTCTGTTTTCTTTTAAAAACTGCCCGAGTTCCGGGCCTATCTTCCTGCAATCTGTTGGGCCGGGAACTAATGCAGCACCAACAGTCAAGGGGATCCAGATCTCTTCGATGGAGAAGTCAAAGGCAATAGTCATGCCCTGGTAGACCCTGTCTTCCTTGTTGATCTGATAGACCTTCTGTGCTACGCGGGCGAAGTTGCAGATGCTTGGATGTTCTACTGCCACGCCCTTTGGTTTGCCTGTCGTGCCAGATGTGTATATTATATAGCATAGATTGTCCTTTGAAGCTGGTAGCTTACTTTCGTCAATGGCTTCAGGGCCAATCGCTGCAAGCTCGTCACTAATCTTATCCAACATAATAGTGCTTACGCCTTGGACCCTGACAGAATCGGCGATGTCAGACGTGGTGATCACTGCTGCAACACCAGCATCCTCCATTATGAATTGTTTTCTTTCGGTAGGAAATCCAGGATCCAGGGGAACGAAGACGGCGTGAGCCTTTAGGACAGATAGCAGTGCTACATAAGTGTTTACAGACCGCTTCAGGTGAATGGCTATACGTTCACCAGGTCTTACTCCAGCCTTTAACAAAAAACGGGCAAGTCGGTTTGCCCTTTCATCAAGTTCTTTGTACGTGATTATAGTGTTGCCGGTTATTATTGCTGCCCTATTCTTGTTGTTGCGGCAGCATCGCTCAAACAGGTGGTGTAGTCGTTCCATGTTCGTGCCTCCTTTTTTGGGGTAGAGGTTCTTTTCATAAAATGATGAGGGCCTTGGGGTTTGCCCGATTCTTCATCCATAAGATGGAATGTGATTGCCGGTTTTGTTGAGCCTGATTTCCATGTAGCCAGGGATAGGCTGTATGGTTCCTGGTTGAATTCGATGATCCAATTTTTTAGAAAAAGAGGGGAACTTATTTGCAAATCCACGTCTGAAATGATTTCCAAGGGTGCAAGGCCAACTTGAATGGTTGCCGGATCTATGCCTAGCCCTGTTCCAAGAAGTTTCAAATAGGCTTCTTTTAAGGTCCAGATTCTGAGAAGTTTACTGCTCCGTTTTTCAGGAGCAGTAAGTGCCAAGTCGAATCTTTCCCTTTCAGTCAGCACTGCCCACAAGTCGATAAGTTGGATGTCCTGATTCAAAGGTTCTATGTCTATTCCCACTTCCTGGTCTACTGAGACTGCAACCACGGATAACCCCTGGGCATGAGATAAATTGAAGTAGACATTGCCTGTTCCTGCAGGATCCGAGGCCCAGGGCTTTCCACATGAAAGTGTTCTAATCCTCCATCTATTGGGCGGGACGATTTCGTCTGAGGCCTCAGAAAGAGCCCTCCTTATAAGAGCCCTTGAGATTATATATCTGTAACGATCTTCTTGCCTTGTGAATGCTTTAGCCTTATTTTGTTCTCTTATAGAGAGATATTTAAATAGATTGGCATTATAATTATTCATCAAATTTGATGCCATCCATATTCTGATAGTATTTTGTTTCGCGTATGCAGTTTTCATTTTATTCCTATTATATAAATTAAGAATTTATCTTTGCAGATATGTTTCATATTTAAATCTGCAATGATTGTGCCATGCTCATAAGTTGTTTGCGTCCGGATCTAATCGCTAAGACAGATTGGATTTGCCTTTATATTGACTTCATGATAAAAAAAATACATTATTGGTTTGTGGCTATTTCGATACACACTGTAGTAAAAAAACAACAATATATTTGATCTCATGTAAGTTGTTGAAAGTTATAAGTTTAGGAAAGGATTCAGCTTTAGGTATTTTTATATGGATCTTTAATTGGCTTATAAGGGAACCGTTATTGAAAGATCGTCTCAGACCTCTATTGCTTGTGATGAGGGTGTTGTCTTCGTGTGCTGAAAGAAAATCTGTTGAGTGCCTGAGGTTATCTGCCGATATATTGGTACATTAGGCTCTTTATCAGTAATGTTAGTAATTTTGTCTTAAATATCATCTTTGATCTTACAGCCGATTTTTTTGCTCTAATTTTCCGAGTGGAGTTTTTGTTAGACACCTTGGAAGTTCATCCCATATGGCAGGAGGATCACATTTATCAAGAGGGTATAGGCAATAATTAGACTTTCTTTCTTCGAGGTGGCAGATATAGGACTGCCATGAATTTTTTTTGAAAGCTGTGTATACCGATTTTCAGTCTGCAAAAGGCAGTAGGATTAATGTTTGCCTTACGATTGGGATAGGGCAAAGGATGGTTCTTTAAATTTCTTCAGATGGCCAAATGGAGGATATAGACACTTAAGGGCACAGTTTGAGATTTTATTACTTATAAGAAATTATTGTTGCAGAATAATTTTTGAGACTGATTAAATAAAATAAAAAATCTATATAAACATCAATAAAATACAATAGTTATATTTTTTATGTCTATTTTTTCCCCATTTCAGCCACAAATACTGTTGTGTTTTTGGAACAAATAATGCTAAAAATTGAAATTAATTCAATTTGTTTTTTTTCTCGAGATATAAAAAAGATATTTCTTGAGAAATTGGAAGTCTTTTTATGGTCTGGGTGCATGTAAGAAATAACCGCAGATATGTTCATGACATCTTGAGGATTATTTTTTTCAGAGCAACTCGGTTATTGGACAAAAGAACAACTTTTAGAAGTAACCTTAATTGGTCCTGATAAGAAATTTGCAAAAATCATGTTTCGGTTCGGCTTGGGAGGGGAATCGATACTCTTAACGGCTACGCATAATCCAGTGGATCATCGCCTTAGTCTGTCTTCATGCAGGTTCTATCGTCATTTGAACTACCTACTTGGTGGATGCAACTGTTTGTAAAGAGAGGAATCATGAAAAGGTCGTTGCCATTCTTTTTATTTCTTTTTATTCTGTCTATTTCTTTTTACATTCTAAATTTTAACATAGATGGATTTCAATTTTCAAAAATACACTATCATCTTTATTTCTTAGCATGGATGAGCATTGCTAATCTAATTTTGTGTTTGATTTTGGCCTATGCAGTATTTGTTATATATAAGTTAACTAATTTAATACCGTTGCGGTTTATTCCGTTAGCCTTATTATTTTATTCATTTGGTATAATTATAAACTGCTTTCATCTTAGTTACTGTAAAATATGTAGTGATTTAGGCTTTTGCGGAACTGCACATACATATCCTAATGCAATTTCATTGTTGTCTATATGTGTCTCCTTAATTTTATATATAATCAATCAGACACAAGTTAATGACTTAAAATTAATACTGAAAAAGTTATGGTCAATTTTGTTAATAGGTTTTCTAGTTATTATAGTTATTTTATTTATTAGTCTCTTTTATATGGATTTGCCACGTCCTATCCCCTATAAGGTAGGTCATTTTAATATGCAAGGCTTTATTTTTATATGTATTTCACTGTTCTGTTTTCTATCGTTTATTATGTTCTTTTATGGATATATTAAAACTCATAGCAAAGTTCTAAAAGGTGTTTCCGTACAATTTGTTGTTACCGGATTATTACAACTTATCTCTGCATATCATATAACTACATGCTATTGGTGCAATGTAGAAGAATGTTCTGAATTTTTTTCTCTTAGTGGCATATTTATTTTAATAGCTATGTTTATTCTTTGGTATTCATATATGCCACTTTTATATTGTGAAGCGTTATCAAAAAAGACTCAAACTTCAGGGGTAAGTGGTCATGCAAAACAATGTTCAGATAAAGATGCTGAAAGGTTTCCTGATGGTTTCTTTTTTGCCAGGCCTTTTGCTGTTCCTTTTTCTGAGTTTTTCAACGTGGCATATGTTGAAAAAACATGCACAATTTGATCTGCAGCGAGAAGCAGATATCTTGAATATTATTGTTGCAAATATAGATAATCAAACTTTTAAAGGAAATAATGACGAGGTCATACAAAATCTTATCGATGATATATCCTCAAGATGTAATGAGGTTATTTCAATTGTAGATAGTAACGGAATTATCATTGCCGATACCGATCATGCAAAAGTAGGGAAAAAGATTGGATTTTCCGATAAAATATCTTCACTTTTTAGTTCATTTTCAAATAGCGTTGCCTTTTCCGAAGACCATTCAGACCTGCTGAGATCGTATAACTATGCAGATAACAATTTGTGGATATATCCCATGTTTGGGAAGTCTAAAAATTGGTTGGGGACAATTATTTTTAAATATAATATATCAAGCTCTGGTGCGGTATATGTCCTTAAACATTTGTTTATATTTTGGGTAGTCCTTCTGGTATTGTTAGTAGTGATAGCTTCAATTTATTCTTTGTTTTTTTCATTTAAATTAGTGGAACCTCTTAAGCTATTACAAGATGGAGCAGAATCAGTTGCCGGTGGTGATTTATCACATAAGGTGCCTATTAAATCAGATGACGAATTTGGTTTGGTCGCCTCAGCATTTAACCAGATGACAGATAGACTATCGCGAAGTTACAGACGTCTTACGGACCTGTTTCGATATGTCAAAACCATCCTTGATACCATTGGTTGCATAGTGTTGGTTATGGATGACAAGGGCATAATCAAATCGGTGAACAAGAAGGCTTGTGAACTATTGGAATATAGGCGTCAAGAACTGGTAGGGATTTCTATGGAGAGGATAATAGGCCCAGAGATACTCAATGAAATCCTGGAGACGAGCGAAGTGACTTCTGAACGCCAGAGGCGTGAGATGATCAGACAGGCTGATTTCCTAACTAAAAACCATGAAAAGGTGCGTTGTCTTTATGTCACAACTGGTACCAAATTCGAGAATAGCCGGTTGGTCATCTTGAGTGCGCAGGATCTGAGGCCTATGATTGCCCTTCAACAGCAGCTCACAGATGAAAAAAACAGATTGTTGGTTACCTTGAGATCTATAGGAGACGGTGTGATTGTTACTGACCTCGATGGTCGAATAACCCTTATAAACAGGGCTGCTGAAGAACTTACAGGATGGCAGGAAGAAGACGCCCAAGGGCAACCAGTGGATAGGGTATTTAGAATCGTCAATGAATTTACCAGGGAGCCGTGTGGAAATCCCTTTGAAAAGGTACTTGAGTCGGGGCAAGTGGTTGATTTGCCAAATCATACCATTCTTCTTTCGCGGGATGGAAGAGAAATAAGCGTGGCCGATAGCGGCGCCCCAATATTCGATAAGGAGCACAAAGTCATAGGTGTGGTGTTGGTCTTTAGAGATGTTACGAAGGAAAAACAGATCCAAAAAGAGATGCTCAAGATCGAGAAATTGGAATCCATAGGGGTGCTTGCTGGTGGTATTGCCCATGATTTTAACAACATTCTTGCGGGCATCCTTGGTAATATCGAGCTGGCCTCCATGACCATTAATCCAGATCACAAGGCCACAAAATATCTTGAGATGGCAGAAAAGGCCACTTTAAGGGCCACCAGTTTGACCCAACAATTACTTACCTTTGCAAAAGGTGGGGAACCCATAAAAAAGGTGTCCTCCTTGAAGGAAATAATAATAGACTCAACGAGTTTCGTGTTAAGTGGCACAAATATAAAGTGTGAGTATGATTTCTCTGACAGTTTGTGGGCCGCAGAGGTTGACAAGGGCCAAATAAGCCAAGTGATACAAAATTTTGTGATAAATGCCAGGCATGCCATGTCTCAAGGGGGTAAGATTACCATAAGGTGTAGCAATGTTTCCAAAGACAGGGCAGAAGAGCTTCTCCTGAGGCCAGTTGACAATTATATAGAAATAGTTATCAGAGATGAAGGAATAGGGATTCCACAAGTCTATTTGAGCAAGATATTTGAGCCTTTTTTTACGACTAAAAAGAAGGGTTCTGGCCTGGGGTTGTCCATTTGTCATTCAATCATCAGAAAACACGGTGGCCACATCAGGGTAAACTCTGAGCCTGGCCAGGGCACAACTTTTTATATCTACCTGCCTGCCGTTGTTACAAAGCAAATCAAGCAGTTTTCAAAAAAGACTATTCCTCCAAAGGCCAATGGCCGGATACTGGTGATGGATGATGAAAAAATGGTGCGTGAGATAGCAAAAGACATGCTGGAAAAACTGGGATATGAAATTGTCACAGTGGCAGATGGCCAAATGGCCATTGAGGCCTATAAGAAAGAGATGGAAAAAGGAAGGCCATTTGACGCAGTAATTCTCGATATCACTGTTCCTGGTGGTTTAGGTGGGGAAGAGACCATCAAGGAACTATTGAAGATTGATGAAGATGCCACTGTCATAGTATCCAGTGGCTATGCAAACGATCCTATTATGTCCTCATATGAAAGGTTTGGCTTCAAGGCATGCATCAGCAAGCCCTACACACTAAATGAACTTTCAAAGGTATTGGGACAAGTCAATAAATAACCTGCAGGGCCGGTTCTAACTGAAAAAATTTTAAAACGTATTCCTTCAGAAGCCGCGATATGAAATAATGAGCTTGTTCCAAGGGCCTACCTTGGCCCTGGACTCCAACCCAAATAATAGAGTAATCGTTGCCTGCATCCTCACTTTTTGAGATGGATGTCCAGTTTTTTCAGTTTCTTATAAAAGTTTGTCCTTATTATTCCAGTTTGTCTTGCCGCAAGGCTTATGTTGCCGCTGCAGCGTTCAAGTGCCGTAAGTATGTATTCCCTTTCAAACCGCTTTTTGGCGTCCGAGTACGGCAGCATCTTGTTGTCCTCGATGAATTTCATGCCCTTGGGCAAAGATGAAAGCCTGCCATCGTAATTGAGGTAACGGGTAGTGATCTTGTCTGAGGTTTCAAGGGAAACAGCAGCTTCGATGACATTTTCCAATTCTCTTACGTTTCCTGGCCAGGGATAACTACACAAGAGCTCCATAGCCATAGGGGTGAAGCCGTCTATCTTTTTTCCTGCCTCCTTGACATATTTTCTCAAAAAGTGCATTGCGAGCAGTGGGATATCCTCCACCCTGTCTCTCAAGGGTGGGATGGTTATGGTAAGGACGTTCAATCGGTAATAGAGGTCTTCCCTGAACCTTTTTTCCTCCATAACCTTTTTGAGATCCTGGTTGGTGGCGACAAGTAGCCTTACGTCCACCTTGATGGGCATGGTGCTTCCAAGGGGTACTATTTCACGTTCCTGTAACACTCTCAAGAGCTTGGCCTGGATGCTAGGACTGATTTCCGCTATTTCATCAAGGAAGAGCGTTCCCCCATCTGCGATTTCAAAAAATCCCTTTTGGGCCTTGTAAGCGCCGGTAAAGGCACCCTTGACATGGCCGAACAGTTGGGATTCCAAAAGTGTATCCTGGAGTGTGGCTGCATTAACGCAAACGATTTTTTTGTGTTTTCTGGGGCTGTTGTAGTGAATGGCCTTTGCCACAAGTTCCTTTCCTGTGCCGCTTTCTCCCTGGATTACAACAGTGCATCTGCTTTCAGCGGCTCTTCGGATGAGCTCAAAGAGATCCTGCATGGGCTTGCTTTTTCCTATTATGTTATTAAAGCCGTAGCGTTCCTGGATCTCTTCTCTGAGATGAGACATCTCGAGCATGAGTTTTCTCTTGTCCCATGCCTTTTGGGTGAGACGGATAAGATCGTTTTTTTGAAAGGGTTTTGTTATGAAGTCGTAGGCTCCATATTTCATGGCCTCAACAGCGGTTTCAATGCTGCCATAGGCAGTGATCATGATTGCGACCACGTTTTCGTCTTGTTCCTTTATGTGCCTGAGAAGGGTGATGCCATCGCAGCCTGGCATCTTGTAGTCGAGAAATACGAGGTCTATATCCTCTTCCTCAACGATCTTCAGGCATTTTTCCGGGTCAGTGGTACTTATTACCTCGAAGCCCTCCTTCTGAAGCAGGCTTTCCAACAGTTCACAAAACCCCTGTTCATCGTCAACTACGAGAACCTTTCCTTTACGAGTCATGGTCCAAATTTTCCTCCATATCCTCATTGACTGGGAATATTATGATAAAGGTGCTTCCATTTTCCATGGCGCTATGCACCTTCAAAATACCCCGGTTTCGTCTAACAAGTTTCCAGCATATTGAAAGGCCAAGGCCTGTTCCGTCCTTTTTGGTCGTATAAAAGGGCGTAAAGATCTTTTTGAAGTCTTGTGGATTGATGCCACAGCCTGTGTCTGTTATCTCTATCTTTATTGCCGGATCCCCTGGCTTGACACTGCCTTCGACCCGCGGCACCCGGAGTGAGAGCGCACTGCCTGGATCTTCCATCAAAAGGGCGCCTGGCTGAATCACAGGGGCTGTGAGCATGACAGTGTCTTCACGGCTCAGGCTTATGGAGCTTGTGGATACTATTATCTTTCCCTGTTTCTCAATGGCCTGAACACCATTTTTCAATAGATTTATCAGTATCTGCTCAAGTTGATCCGGGTCTACTTCAATCTCAGGTAAGTCTTCTTCAAGATTGCAAATTACCTCTATACCTTCTATTCCAGGATAAAAAACGAATTGTAGGGTTTCGCGTACCAGCCTGTTTATGTCAACACGTCTGAAGACGGGCTCCAAGGGTCTGGCAAAGGCTAAAAGGTCCTGAAGTATCCTTTGGCAGCGGCCAAGTTCTATCTCCATCCTCTTGAGCTTTGGGTAGTGGGGATGATCAGGCGGCACTTCATCAAGCAAATGCTGGGTAAAGCCTAGGACTATGCCCATCGGATTGTTGAGTTCGTGAGAGATGCCTGCTGCAAATTCTCCCAAGGCACTGAGCGTGCCAGCCCTCAAAAGGTGTTCCTGGGTGGCTTCAAGGTCCTGAGTGGTTTTTCTGAGAGATCTCCTGAGCCTTTTGACCTCCTCGCGGAGCCTGTTTCTGTCCTCCTCACTGGTCTCAATTTCATCCAAGAGATCCTCTATCCTGTTTCTCGCCCTATAAATCAACTCGTCCAGGTCCGTGTTATCTATTGCACCCGTGACCTCTTGGAGGAAACTGCAACACTCGGAAAGCCCGCGTCCAGGCCTTAGCAGATTGTAGGCGGCTGAAAACGTAATGAGTATGAGAATGAGAACTGCCCCTGTCCACATGATCCAGTCTTCCCTGGCTAAAGCAGAAAGAAAATCTGGATTTGCCATTACAAGGGTAACCACTTGGCCTTTGGGCACAATTTCATAACCACGCTTCTGGTTTCTGACCCTAAGTCCTGATTTTATGGCAAATTTTATATCACGTCTAAGGTCATTGTCGAGTCTCGTCTCAGTGCCAGCCATCCACTTGAGATCCTTGGTGAAAAACGCAAGTGTAAGGGGAGAGTTAAGCTCCATGGAGCCCATGTTTTTTATGGATTCTTCTGTAAGGGTGGAGGCAGTAAGGATGTCCGCCGTCTGGCGTACCGCCAGGGCCGTGATCTTTTTGGCTTGCCGGGAAATCAAAAAGCATCCAGCTACAATCAGTAAACAGAGGACAAGGCAAGTCATAAGTGATATCAGTATCTTATTTTTGCCGTTACCTTGTGCCTTCACCTTTTGTTATCCCCTTTCATCCAGAGCGTAGAAGTTACCTCTTGTGGCCTCCCATGGAAGGAGCACTGGTGCTTGGCCCAGTGGTGGGTTGCATATGGGTGCTGCCACCATGTGTGGAGGGCATTGTTGAATGCGGAGATGATGTATCCCTCATGGAAGGCCGATCGTGCATGGTGGAACGGTCCATGCCAGAATGATCTGTCATTGTGGAATGGTCGCTCATATTGTGTCTGTCCATCATGCTATGATCCGACATTCCAGAATGGTCACTCATGTTGTGTCGATCGGTCATGTCGTGATGATCCATAACGTCATGATGATCAGTCATGTCATGGTGGTCCATATTAGTTTTGTCCATCCTGCTGGACGAAGATTTGTTCTTTATGTCAGTATGATGCTGGGTAGTAGTTCCAGTGGGGCTTTGGGTATTAGGGGCCTGGTAGGTCGTGCCACCAGTGTACTGATATTGGTAGATTCTGGTAGGCCCAAATTCAGACAATACCTCGGGAGAATACCCCCTGGAGAAAGTGCCTTTATACCTGCCGCTTGTTTCAGTTAGTGCCTGGTTCGCGTCGAGACCAAGGTGTAATTTCAGACACTCTTCATACCTTTTGCGTGTCTTTTTACTCATGGTTTCTGGTTGTTTCGGGATCTTGCCACGGCTCAAGCTCGTTATGAATTTTGGGCCTACCACCACAGATTTTTTGGGTTTGCCCCTTTGCCATACCACTACGTGGCCTTGAAATACGGCAATGAAAAGTTGGTCTTGGACGGTCAAATCCACCGCAAACCGGGTTCCTGTCACTCCTGCAATGCCTATTGGTGTATCAACGAGAAGTGGCAGGCCTGAGAATCTTGGAGAAACGTAAAAGAATGCTTCGCCTTTAAAGAGCTTTATGACAATACCCTTGCGGCACCCATTCCTGTGACAAGCTCTTGGACATGCCTCAGACAGAGCCTTTTCTAGGCTTTTCAGCATATCCTTGATCAGGAGTTCACTGCCGCCTTTGATCCGAATTATGGCCCCTTTGTCCAGAAGCAGATCCATGGATGAACCAGGCAAGGTCCTTATCTTTGCCTCCTTGGGTATTTGCATCCATTTCTTGGCAGGCTCCCAGCTGCCGTTTTTGCCAGAGGCCACCAACACGCTTCCTTGCAGCCTTACAAGGAGGATTTCATCCTGGCCAGCGTGTACGGACAATGTGGGGAAAAATGTGTAGGCCAAAAATGCCATTGTTATAAAGAGTGATTTGAGCATGATTCTACCTGCATTCAATGTCTTTCTCTATGTCCAGTAGAGCCTGGACTACCTTCATATCGAATTGGGTTCCTGCACAGCGCCTCAATTCTGAAAGTGTTTCCTCTTTGAGTTTTGCCAGGTCAGCGCCTGGGTTCTGGTCAAATTTTTTTGACATTATGGAAACAAATGTCTCGGCAACTGCAAGTATTCTGGCTGCCAGGCAGATCTCTTCTCCTGCCAGGCCATCTGGATAGCCTTTGCCGTCATAACGTTCATGGTGTTGTCTGATAAGGGGCACGCATTTTTTGAGCTGAGGAACCTGCGCTACCATGTCGGCCCCGATGCCAGGGTGGCTTTCGACCCAAACCCGTTCCTCCGGGGTAAGGCCAGCCTTTTTGGTCAAGATATAATCAGGGACCCCAACCAACCCCAGGTCATGAAGCATGCCTGCCTTATAAATCAGATCTACCTCTTGCTCATCCATGCCCATACGTCTTGCAATTTCCCTTGCAAGCTCTGCCACTTGGCGTGAATGGTCGAGAAGGCCTGGGGCCTTTTTTTCCAGAGTGCTCATAATGATTTCAAGTGTTCCCTTACAGTTTTCCTGAAGCTGTTCCAATAGCATCTTGTGTTCCATGAGAAGTGCACAATGAGCGGCAAAGCCCCTGGCCTGTTCGATCCTTTCTGGCAGAAGGCTCTTGTTGCCCTGAAGAGGCACCATGAACACCCCAAGACTGGCTGAATCCGATTTCACAGGGAACACATACCATTTGCCAGCCTTGGCCCTAGTCCAGGCCTTGACGGCCTTATCCAGCCCTGTTTGATTCTTTTTCACAAGATCCTGTACCTCTTCTTTAATATTATCATCTATGTTGCCTGAACAGTGACAGGAATAGTTGTTGGCCCTGTCTTTGAAGATTCCTATGGCATAGTCGGCTCCTGTTATGTCTTGAAGTATTGAGCAAAGGTCTTCTGGGCATACAGTGACAGAGGCCTGAGACATCTTTTTTATACGGTTGGCCTGATGCCTCATTTCATGCCTGTAGCCAATCGCCTTCATTGTTGTGGCCCCAAACAGGGCCATAAGCCACGCTGCTGCCAAGGGAGGAATAGTTATTATCTTTTGCAGCAAGATGAAGCTCAAGGCACCTATGATCCACAATGCCAATGGACAAATGACAATGAGTATCAATGCCAATTTCATAGACGTGGCTTGGCCTGTGAAACCTCCCAATAGGCCTAGTGCCACAATTAAAAATATGATGGCGACAGGAGGGATTTTTTGTGGCACGCTTTTGTCCAAGATGGATTGAGCCACATTTGCAATTAGCTCAAGACCAGTCATACCACCTTGGCTGGCAAATGGCGTAGTCCATTGATCAGCGAGTCCAGGGGATGTCATTCCTATGAGCACAAGCTTGTTTCTGAATATCTCGGCTGGAATATCACCATTCAGTACATCAATGGCTGAAACCCTGGGAAAGGATCCAGGCCCCCCACGGTATCCAATGTAAAAAAAACCATCCCTGTCTAATGGGATATCCAGGCCGTCAAGATAAAGATGCCCAGGAGATATTATGGCCTCCTTCACGTCGATCCCCTGCCAAAGCGCTGCCAAGACCACTCCAAATGCAGGATAAGTGGCCCTGGAATCAGAGACGAAGGCAGGGATTCTTCTTATTGTTCCATCGTCGTCGTAGACAAGGGTCACATGGCCAAGGGCAGAAGCTGCTTGGGAAAGTTCTTGAGGTGGTACCTTTATCTTTTCCACAAAAAGTCCGTAACCAGCCAACTTATGGCCTCCTTTGTCAGGGGTGTAGACTGGCAGGGCAGTCGGTTTCTCCTTTAGAGCTCGGGAAAGGGCAGGGTCTGACGGTCGTGGCCTGTCGAGGAGCAGATCGAGAGCCACCACTTTGGCATTGGAGTTTGCAGCATAATCGACAAGCCTGGCATATCTGCTTCTTTTCCAAGGCCAAGGGCCTCCATGTTCTAAGGAGTTTTCATCTATTGCTATCAAGACTATGTCTGAGCTGGTGTTGGAAGTAGCAAGCCTGCTCCAAGAATCAAGGCAAATGAACTCGAGTCTTTTGAAAAAATAGTCTATTCCTGGGCCCATCCATAGGCTGATGGCAACTATTGAGGCAATAAAACCAGCAGCAAGGCTCTTACTGATTCCATGAGTTGAAAATGTATGTGCGACTGGCTTCATGTTTCGATCTGGCCCCATTGACTATCTCAAAATGTCTTTTCTTCTCCTCAACTTGCAGAAAAGAGACAACAATAACATCAAACAAGTAACTGCAAATGAGATTCCAATCTTTTAAGAATCCTTTTTCACCATTGGGGCCAGAAAAAAGAATACGCTTTTTTCCGTTAAGCGCGCCAAGTCAGTTAGGAAAAAAACACAAGGGTTTGATGAAGATATAGAAATATTTATCATCTATTTTGTCAAAATCCAGGCCTGTTGGTTCTGAAACCTGCCTTAAATAGCCAGAGCATCAAGGTCAAAAAATTTGGCTAAAATTTTCGACAACCTATTTTGTTACAGAATAAAATATGTATTCATTTAGCCATGTTCAATGCACTGGATGGGCGATGTAACATCTACAAATTGTTTCGAGGTTTAAAGATGGGCGAAATATGTAGTAAATTTAATACACCCTGTATCTTTTTTGAGACTAAACTGTAGTAAGCAGTGCACAGGCTGCTAAGTGGACGTTATGAAAGAGCTTTTGGCCTCACATGAAAGGCATTGTGGATTGAATGTGGCGATTGGTGTATCCAAAGAGTCATCTAGTAGTTGTTTGTCAATGGGGTGAGGCCAGCGTTAAAGATTCTCTTCGAATTATTTAATTTTTAATTAACAAGGCATCCTTTCTGCATGTTATTTTTCGCGTACGCAGTTTTTTAGCGAATCTGTCTTGAAGGACACATGTTTTGGACATCAATCCAAAAATATATATTTTTATTTTATTAATTTCTGGCTATAACTTCCTGGCAAGACACGTCTTAAGGCTTGAGAATACACAAGATGTCCAATTGGGGGAAGGGTTGTGTAATGGTCTCCAATAGCCTTTTATGGGATTTGCAGGGTTATGGCCTTGGTAGACTGGAATAAGGAGGGATCTTCATGAAAAACATCGATCTTTTGGTGTGTATGCTACTTCTGTTTGCACTCATTGGTTCTTGGAATGAAAAGGCCTTGGCTGAAATATCCACGTACTTGGCTCCGAGAATCACATCGGATTTGTTCTATGATGACAATATATATTTCGCCAGTGAGGATGTAGTGTCTGATTTTGTTACGAGAGTGGCTCCAGGTATCGAGGCTGCCTTTTCTTCTGACAACTGGGATCTGGACATGGACTATGAGCTGCAGCAGGTGTTTTACTATCACCAATCTGCCAGGAATTCTCTAAACCACTTCCTTGATCTGGATGGCTGGTTAACCCTCTCAGATCAGTGGAAGATTTCTGTGGAAGACAGTTTCATCCATTCAAAAGATCCTGTGCAGATAAGCAAGAATATAGGTGCCATAAGCTATGAAGACCTGAAATACGATTACAACGAAGCCCTGATTTCATTTGCGAGGTCATTCGACGACAAAGGCCATTTCAAGCTTTGCTATAAGAACATGTTTTTTAAGAATCACTCATCAATAGGTACAGATACAGTCAATCATTTTCCTTATGTGGATTTTCGCTACTGGTTAAGACCTCAATACGGTATTGGTATAGAAGGAGGCACCAACTTGGGTGTGTTCGACACTTCTGATGATTTTACAGAACCTAGAGGTGCCCTCATGTTTTTTTATAGAGTCGATTTGGACACGACAGTGAATATACGAAGTGCCATGTCTTCCATGAATTTTTCAGGGACCACGCCAGATTATGATACCTATGACTTTACCGTAGGGATTACGCATGCGTTCAACCAGTCTACAGGCCTGACAATAGGAGGCGGTTACTATTTTCAGACGCGTCTTCATCACAGTGGTCTTGATAACTATGATGGTGTGAGCTATAGCGCCAAATTTTGGAGGAAGACCACGAGCTACACTCTCAAGGTAGAATTGAGCAAAGGCTATGACGAGGTATACTTTGATGGAGAAAATCTTGGTTTTTCAAGCTGTTATGTTATCGGTGGAGATTTTGACTACTCGCTTACAAACGACCTCCATTTGAGCCTCGAGACGTCTTATCGCGACGACACCTTTCCCTTTGCTGGAGGATGGGATGAAAAGATAAAGGAGAGGACTTGGGACGCCGACATAGAACTTTATTGGCAGCTCAACAGATGGATAGAAACAGGTATTTCCCTCTCCCACTGGCACCGCGACGCCAATGATCCCGACTATGAATATCTTGACAACAGGGCAATGTTCACCATTCGTCTCTCCAAGGAATTGGCTTGGTAATACGAATCTTTTGATGTGGCAAAACAAAGAGGGCATCACCTCTGTGTTTGAGGTGATGCCCAGCCCGGTGGTGATGAGATGGTTGTTGGGTGGCCTTAATCCTTAATTGCCGCTGTCGTCGTCCTGGCCTGCCATAGGATTCAGCTCGTAATTGTCGCAGATGCCGTCACCGTCAACATCTACGAAATTTTTCATGCCCATCCTTTTGTAAGCATCTCTTGTCTGAAAACAATCGCAGATTGTATCTCCATTTTCGTCAACACATGGGCCTACACCCAGCTGGCGAAACATCTCTGTGTCCTGCGCTATGTCGCAGATGCCGTCGCCATTTTCATCTACAAACTGGCCGCCACCTGTAAATTCCATGTATCTGTGGGGATTCACAAAGACGTCATCCGATATGTCCACGTCAAATGGCGGATAGTGTTGTGGCCCAAGTCCAGACCTGAAATTGGCACGGTTCATGTGGTGCTCGCCAGCCATATTCCCCATCTGATCCTGGTTCATGTTCTGAGTCATGTTCTGGTGCATTTCCTGATGCATTTCATGGTGCATGTCACGATTCATCATGGTTGAATTTCCAGACATGTCACCGCGCCATGCGTTTGCATTTGCAGAAAGCAGCACCACTGCTGCCAATGCAAAAACTGTTGATACGATCTTTTTAACCATTTGTTAACCTCCTTACATCTGATATTTATTACCGGCCGGTTTTCAAAATTACTAAATGCATCAGCTGTGCCAGCTTAATTTTTTGTTATATTTCAATATGTTAATTTTTGAACTTGGCAAGAAAAGACTGTTGATGGGTCTGCTTGGTGGTAATTTTAAAAAAGATTTGGGCCTATGTCTCAAAAATGTCTATAAAAACAATAGGTTAAATAGTTGTGGTAAAAAGGCTACAGTGAATGATTGAAAATACTACATATTTTTGTTTTGGCTTGCGGAAGCAGGTCATACGATTCTGACTGGCAGTTCCGGTTAACATTTTTTGATATCAAGATACAATTAATTGTTGTGCGCTTACAATTTATTTAATTGCTATAAATTATGGCCGTTGTATTGACGTTTTATTCCATCACTGTCTGGTGAATGCCTTTCAACGCATCTTTGGGCGACCAGCCCAATAAAACGAATTCCCAAATTTTCAGGTATCCTGTAAAGATATAGCGACCAAGTGGTCCGTATCCATCCTTGAACCCTCCCATTTTCAAGGCCGTATCCCACTTAGGGAACTCCTTTGCCGGAAGAACCACACATTCTTACATCCCGTGCATCTTCTATTGAAGACGAAAAGAGGCATGACTGCCTTGGCTTTTTGAACAGGGTTTTGGAAGATAGGCCTTTGGTAATCAAATGCCGGACGAATGGAATTTTAACAGGTACAGATATGTACACTTTCTTTGTAATATCAGCTTGTTAATTTTAACCTTGACAGCTCATCCCGATTTCTTTATTTTCCTTGAACCAATCGATTTTAATGCGGTCCCATCGTCTAGCGGTCTAGGACGTCGGCCTCTCACGCCGAAAACAGGGGTTCGAGTCCCCTTGGGACCGCCATCTGGTTATCTTTCCGAAGGAACAAATCCCTTGGCTTCATATCGTGGATTGAGGTGAAAGATGCCAGGAAGTTGCCTGTACTGTTCATCGTAATCGAGGCCGTAACCTACGAGAAATCCCTTTTCTATCTCAAAGCCTATGTATTCCACATCTATTTCTACCTTTCTCCTCTCCTTTTTGTCTATAAGGCAGCATATCTTCACTGAAGCTGTCTGATGCAGGCTCAGTACCTCTTTCAGGTATTTGAGGGTATAGCCGGTATCAACGATGTCTTCTACGATCAGGACGTGTTTGTCTTTCAAGGCAAGCTCCACATCCTTGGTGATGGCCACCTGTCCACTCGATTCGGTACCAGAGCCATAGCTTTGCAGTCTCACAAAATCTACCTCGAGAGGAAGATCTATCTTGCGTACCAGATCAGCCATGAAGATAAAGGCACCTTTCAGGATGCCAATTACCACAAGGTCCCTGTCCTGATAATCCTCGGTGATCTGTGCGCCTAACTGGGAAACCCTCTGACCTATCTCCTCTCCTGTTATGACAGGGAGCAGTTCATCTATAGTCTTCAATGTCTATTTCTCCTTTCGTTGTCTTGACACTTGAATATAAGAGATTATTTTTATACAAATAGTTTATTGTCTTTTTTGCAATTTTTTGAAATCAGTTTATGTTTCTTTGGTTTCATAAAGAATAGTCTTCAACGAGGTAACAAATTATGCCCATATATGAATTTGTATGCAACAAATGCAACAGGAATTTTGAAGATTTCGTATTGTCTGCCAGTAAGGTCAAGGACGTACGGTGCCCTTCGTGCGGGTCAGATGACATCAAAAAGCAATTCTCGATGTTTTCTTGTCGAAGTTCCAGTAGCCTAGGCGGCATAGGCGCTGGTGCAGCTCCAGGTCCCTACAGCTCAGGAGGTTGTGGCGGATCATCCGGGTTCAGTTGAGCCTGACCGCAGCTCCCGGGGCCCGGGAGAATTCTATTCTTTTCGTTTTTCATCCTGGCTGTTACCTTTGGCGCCAGGCCATAAGGGTGCCATAGAGTAATGGCACAAGACTTTTTTATCTTTTACATTGAAAATAAAGACCAAGGAGGCCCCAATGCTCCACATAGAAGACTTGTGGGTGGATGTCCAGGGCAAGGAAGTGCTCAAGGGCATAAATATAGATATTGGTACAGGTGAAACCCATTGTCTGTTTGGCAAGAACGGCTCGGGCAAAACCACTCTTCTCATGACCATCATGGGTTTTGATGGATATAAGGTCAAGCACGGCCGGATTATATTCAAGGGTGAAGACATTACATACATGCCCCTTAACGAAAGGGCAAAGATGGGTATGGGGCTTTCGTTTCAGCGTCCTCCAACCCTTAGGGGTGTCAAGCTCAGGGATATGTTAAACCTGTGTAGTTCTTCTCGTGGAGCAGGGGTAGAGCTTGCGATCCAATACGGATTTGAGAAGTTTCTCGACAGAGAGGTTAATCTGGGTTTTTCAGGTGGAGAGATTAAGAAGTCCGAGCTTCTTCAACTCATGGCGCAAAATCCAGACCTGACCCTCCTCGACGAGCCAGAATCTGGCGTTGACATAGAAAACTTGAATGTCATAGGGGACATGATCAGGAAACTTCTTGAAAAGGACAGGCACAGAAATCGTACCAAATCTGGCCTAATAATCACCCATACGGGTTTTATCCTGAACTACGTGACCGCAGATGTGGGACACGTGATGTTGAATGGAAAGCTCTGCTGCCAGGGAAATCCCATAGACATATTTGAAGGAATTCAGAAACACGGCTACGAGGAGTGTGCAAAATGCCAGTTTTAGACAGTAGGCCAGAAAAGAACAACGTGGACGACGAACTTCTGAAAAGATTCAAGGACGCATCAGACATAGAAGGCCCAAAGGATGTAAGCGAACTTGATGATGAGGAGATCCAAAGACTCAAGCAGACTGGCGTTGATCTCGATGCGGCCAACCGTTTGGGCACATTCATACAGACCAACTGTAATGTGGCATCCTGCCACTGCGACATAAAGGGCGTGGAGATGCTTCCCGTCACCGAGGCGTTGAAGAAATATGACGGGCTCAAGGAATACTGGTGGAAGTTGATGGATCCTGAAAAGGATGCATTCACGAAGGAGGCCGAAAAGAATCTGGATAATGGTTATTTCATAAGGTCCCATGCCGGCGAAAAGGTGGTCTATCCCCTTCAAACCTGCCTTTACATCAGAAACGACAATGTAGCCCAGAAGGTTCACAATATTGTTGTGGCGGAAGAGGGCTCAGAACTTCATATCATAACAGGATGCACCACACACCCGCATCTGACTTCAGGGCTACATATAGGTGTGTCGGAATTTTACGTCAAGAAGGGCGCAAAACTCGTGTTTACAATGGTCCATAACTGGGCAGAGGATGTGTATGTGCGTCCCAGAACGGCCATAGTGGTAGAAGAGGGAGGCACCTTTCTGTCAAACTATATTTCACTAAAAGGCGTAAAATCTGTACAGACCTTTCCCACGTGTACCTTGAAGGGACGAAATGCGATTGCCCGTTTCAATTCGGTCATAGTGGCTCCTGAAGGCTCTGATATTGATACAGGGTCCAGAATCATTCTCGATGCGCCTGGGACACGTGCTGAGATCATCTCGCGGACCATCTCTTATGGAGGCCGGGTGATCGCCAGGGGGCACCTGATAGGAAAGGCCAGGGACATTAAGGCCCATCTCGAATGCCAGGGGCTTATGCTTACAGAAAGGGGCATAATTCACGCCATTCCAGAACTCGAGGCCCATGTTGCAGAAGTAGATATGTCTCATGAAGCAGCTGTTGGCCGTATAGCCAAGGAAGAGATAGAATATCTCATGGCCAGGGGCCTTGATGAGGAAGAGGCCACAAGCACCATCGTCCGAGGTTTCTTGAATGTAAAGATAGACGGCCTTCCAAAAGAGCTGGATGAAGAACTCCAAAAGGCTGTGGAGGAATGCCGTAAAGGCATGTAGGAATGGTCAGTTTTGAAGGTTATTCTTGCGCAGATTGATCCGGCCATAGGCGCTTTTGACGAAAATGTGGACGTCATGGCCGATCTTTCAGAAAAGGCCAGGACTAGGGGCTGCGACCTCATAGTCTTTCCTGAGCTTTCCATCACTGGCTATCCACCAAGAGACCTTCTGGAACGCAAAGATTTTGTGCATGGAGCTCTTAATGCCCTTGACAGGCTGATATCCAGAGTCAAGGGAATAGGAGTGCTTTGCGGCACCATTACCAAGAATGAAAGTGGGATAGGCAAAGGCCTCTTCAATAGCGCAGTGCTCTTCAAGGATGGGCAGGTGCTCCATGTGGTTCATAAAAGGCTTCTTCCTTCCTACGATGTATTTGATGAGACCAGGTATTTCAAGCCAGGCCCTTCTTCGGAGCCTTACAATTTCAAGGGTCTTGAATTGGGGATAACCATTTGTGAAGACATCTGGAATGAGCCAGAGTTTTGCCCCTCCTGCGAGACCTACGAGACTGATCCAGTAGACGATCTGGCTCGTAAGGGCGCAAAAGTATTTATCAATATCTCAGCATCCCCCTTTTCTTTGGACAAGCCAGATACAAGGGCCAAAATAATAAGGGGGCTTGCGGCAAAATATAATGCTCCTTTTCTTTACTGTAATGCTACAGGAGGCCAGGACTGTCTGGTTTTCGATGGCGGAAGTTTTGGTGTCAGACCTAACGGAGACGTCTTTGCACAGGCCGGGGATTTTTGCCAGGATCTTCTTTTTGTTGATCTTGAAAACCTTTCTGGACAGATGAAGGCCATATCCAAGTCCAGCGAGGAGCAGGTCTTCAAAGCCCTGGTCCTGGCCCTCAAGGATTATACCGAAAGGTGTGGCATAAAAAAGGTGACACTTGGCCTTAGCGGAGGGATAGACTCTTCCCTGACAGCCTGTCTCGCTGTAGAGGCCGTGGGCAACCAAAACGTTTTGGGAGTTCTCATGCCATCTCCATATACCTCTCGAGAAAGTCTGGAAGACGCAAGACAACTTGCTTCAAATCTTGGTATAGAGACAGTAACCCTGCCCATTGCCACTATATTTGAATCTTATCTCAAGACCCTGGAAAAGGTGTTTTCAGGCCTTGCCATGGATGTAACCGAAGAGAACATCCAGGCCAGGATAAGAGGCAACCTCTTAATGGCCATCTCAAACAAGATGGGTTATATGGTCCTTTCAACAGGCAATAAGAGCGAGCTTGCAGTGGGTTATTGTACCCTTTATGGCGATATGAGCGGTGGTTATGCCCTCATTTCCGATTTGCCAAAGACCTTGGTCTACAATGTATCCAGGTTTGTAAACAGAGGTAAGAATATAATTCCCCAGCGTGTATTTGAGAAGCCGCCCTCGGCAGAGCTGAGGCCTGGGCAAAAGGATGAGGACGATCTTCCACCCTACGACATCCTCGACCCTGTATTGGAGCTCTACCTTGAAAAGAGGTATACACCAAGGGAGATAATAGAAAAGGGTTTCCCTGCTGATATTGTCAAGAAGATTGTTCGTATGGTCGATTCCAACGAGTACAAACGGGTGCAGGCACCCCTTGGCCCCAAGGTGACAGCCAAGGCATTTTGTTGCGGCAGGCGTTATCCGGTGGCTCATAGGTTCAGACCAGTATGATCAAGGAAAAAGGACCTTTCATAAATGAGATAGAGCCTGGGCAGAGCATTTCAGGCCTCTTCTGTGTGTCTTCTAAGGCTTTGAGGCAAACCAAGAGCGGCTCTCCTTTTATCTCCATGACGGTCATGGACAATACAGGTTGTCTTGAGGCCAGGGTCTGGGACAGGGCTCAGGAGCTTGAACGGCTTTTTGAAAAAGGGGATATCGTCAACCTTCAAGGCGAGGCTGTTGAGTTTAATGGCCAGTGCCAGCTCAAGGTGAATGATATAAAGCCCTTAAGCCCGGAGGTGGAAGTCGATCCAGCCCTTTTTCTACCAGAGGCACCCATTGATAGAAAGAGAGCCTGGAAGACCTGCCAAAAGGCTATTGCTTCGATAAAAACTCCAGAGTTAAGGCGCATACTTGAGGAACTTTTTTCAGATGCCGATTTGGCAGAGTCCTTTTGCCAGGCTCCTGCTGCCAAAAGGATGCACCATGCATATATTGGAGGTCTTCTGGAACATACAGTCGGGCTCATTAGATTGTCAGAGGCAGTTTGTAAGCTCTATCCCCATCTTGGCAGGGATCTGTTGGTTTGTGCCAGCATCTGTCATGATATAGGAAAAACCAGGGAATTTGCCTGGCACAAGCCGCCCATAGAATATACTGACGAGGGTAGATTATTGGGGCATATCAGCATAGGCCTTCAGATGGTTGAAAAGGCCATAGAAACGGCGAAACTCAATCCTTGTTCCAAGAAGCTTCTTGCCCTCAAGCATCTGGTCCTAAGCCACCACGGACAAAAGGAGTTTGGTTCTCCTGTACTGCCAATGACGGAAGAGGCCGTAGTTTTTCATATGCTCGATGATCTGGATGCAAAACTCAATTTTTTGAGTGGTTTAAAAGATGTCGGCGACAGGCCAGGCTGGACAGATTTTCAAAGGCTATTTGAACGTTATTTTTATCTGCCTCCCAAGCCCCGGGGTGGCAAGGAGCAGGGCGAATCCCCTCAAGGAGTTGTTTCAGATACCAGTGATAAGGATCAAGCCCCAAAGGACAAGACCTCAAAGCCCGCACAGGCCGTTTTGTGGAATGATCTCTTGAAGCTTGACATGGAAGAATAGTACCTGTATTAAATATGCGCTACTATCTTGATTGGTGGCAATACTTTTTGGCAGCTTTGATAAAACAGTGGTGGGCGTAGCTCAGTTGGTTAGAGCGTCGGGTTGTGGCCCCGGAGGCCGAGGGTTCAAATCCCTCCGCTCACCCCATGAATTTCAATGAATTGCATCTTTGTACGTTCATATCCTGCATTTTTTAAACCGTCTCTTTAGCCAGTAGCAATGGCGCCGTGGTTGGTTGAACCGCTTCAGTCTTCTTCCTACGATCTTTTCTTGGATTTTTGCCCAACAAAAATCCCTTCAGGCCCCCAAGGTGCTCCCCAAATGGATGCCACTTCACACTTGATTCTTGTGAGAAATTTTTGTCCTTCCAGCAGCTTCACCCTGAAGTGTTAATGAACAACCGGTAAACATTTCCAAGAGGCCTTTTATTGAGTGCAGGTTGACTCCCGAGATTTTGACTGTAAGATGCCTTTCACGTCTTGTCATGGCTTTTATCTAGGGCCATGGGTCAAGAAACCAACTTTTGAAGCTTGACAGATATTGTCTTATTCTGAGATTCCAGGACCGAATAGTGATATTGATGCAGGAGGGCGGGTGAACCGTTTTTTATTCATATTCCTATCAATAGTGGCAGGCAGTTTCATATTTGTAGGATCATTTTACAATCTGGTCCATGCCAGGAAGGCTTCAAAAAGATCTAATCCCCTTGATTCTGTTGTCTTTTTGACGAGTAAAAGGATCAGTCCCAACGAGGCCTTGTCTCCGGTTGCATTTAAGGGCGTGGGCCCTGGGTTTGTGCTTGACAAGCAAGGCCATGTTGCTGTTCAGGTTTCGGTGATATCCGATACCCATTCAATAGAATGCTCTATTCCCTCACTGGGTTATTGGCCTGCTGTGCTTCTGGGATCTGACCGGGAGACAGGGATAGGGGTTTTGAAGATAAAGGCTCCTGAAAATGTGCTCAAACGTCTACAGCCTGTCAGGTTTGGCAAATCATCAAGGCCAGCCTTGGGCCAGGAGATGGTAGCAGGGGGCATTGGCCCTGATGGACGCATAGCGGTTTTCAGGGGCATCTGCTCTGTTCCCAAAAGGTCTCTTCGTCTTGGTCAAAACGTCCTGTACGATCTTATCCAAACGGATATTTATATACATGAAGGCCTCAATGGCGCCCCATTTTTTGATAAATCAGGCAAACTCATAGGCATGGGCATCCTCAATTCCAGGGATCTTCCTCCAGACATGGGTTTTCTCATCCCAACAGGGCAAATTCGGTGGATAGTGCAGGAATTGATTGAATATGGACAGGTGAGACGGGCTTGGTTTGGGGCGAGTTTCATCTCTATTGATCCAGGGCTCGCCAGGTTGTTGGATCTGCCTGCTGAAAGGGGAGTGCTCCTGGTCAAGGTAGAAAGGGGAAGTCCTGCCGAAAAGGCTGGCTTCAAGGGGTGTAACAGGACCCTCAGGCTAGGAAACAGGATTTATCCCCTTGATGGTGATTTCATTGTCGCGGTTGACCGGACCCCGATAGTGTCGGATTCAAATTTTGTGGATGTACTGAACAAGAAGGGCGCAGGCAAAGATGTCCTAGTTTCATTCTACAGGGACAGGCGACTTAAAAGGCTCAGGGTAAGGCTCGAAGAGAAGGCAGAGTGAATTCTTCAGATGGCTTTTTTTCTGTCATATCCCCAACGGCCTTTAGAATATGAACCGTTTTATATTGTACACCTTGCCATTCCAGAACATGATGGCTGTTGTATCAGACGTGAACTGGATCAATAGGTCTCCTACCTCCACTGCATTCGGGAGCTGGTAATCGCATCCAAAACATTGACCATTTCGCCATTCCGTGAGTTTTGAATAAAAGGACTCATCGCTGGTTTTGAAGGTTTCAGAGGCTGTCCACCACCGTGGTTGTCCAAAGGGGTCGTAATTATACCAGGCTAGAAACATCTTCTCCCCCTCTGCCTCCATGAAAAGGCCCATGCCATCATAATTGGGATCATACCACCAACCATTCAGGTTCCTGGGATCTTTTACACCTGGGGATAGTGTGTCCATGAATTTGACAAGGCTGCAGTTGCCACCCAGTCCCTTGTAGTTCCAGGACATGGTGGTCGAGTTGTCACTTGTAAAATCAAGCATAATGGTGCCTGCCTCTGAGGCGGTGGGAGGATAATACTGGCCCAGGAGATTCCACCCTTTCCATTCATAAAGTGTTCCGTTGAAATCGCCTGAATCTGAAAGGCTCCCATAAGAAGTGAGCCATACTGGATCACCTTGGTCGTTATAGGCATACCATGCCAGAAACAACTTGTCATTTTGGATCTCCACCGAAAGGCCGGTACCAATGGCATCTGAGTCGTACCACCATCCATTCTTCCCGCTTCCGTGTCGCCTGGTCAGCGAAATCTTGTAATTCCAAGTGCACGAGACACCATTGGCAAAGTTGTAGACAGATGCGCCAGTGCCATAAGCCGTGGAGTTGGAGGACCAGGTGATGGCCAAGGTATTGGTGGCATAGCCTCCACTTTGATCCGATAGGCTGTTGGATACTACTATGCTTATTGCGCTTTGGCTGGTGCCTCTGTAAATACAGCTTTCAGCAGGGTTACAAGTGATACCCTGTAGAAATTGCAAGACGGTGGTCTGGGTGGAGTTGTTGTCGTTGAAGATGGAAAGTGTGCCAGAGGCAGGGTTTCCAGCAGGGCAAGTGCCTGTGACCGTATAGTCTGAAGTGCGGAAATCCCAGAGCCCTGTCATGGTCAGATAGGAGGATTCTGCCTGGGTTCCTATGGAAATTCCTTCCGCCATGACTTGCGGTGAAATCAATATAACTATAAGAAATGACATGCAGAAAACGTGTTTCCGGGCCATTTTTTTAACTCCTGCTTTTTCTTTTTTCATCGGCTTTTTCTTTTATGAGCAAGACAGGGGCCATAAAGTCTGTTGGAATTTTTCTTTAAAATTGGGGCCTGGTTAAGTAAATCTAACAAGGGCATAGAGATGATTTGGTCTATGGGGGTTTCATCAAAATCTTTTAAAGAGACAATTATTAGGTGAGCAATATATGAACAAGTATATCCCATTGATACTTTTAGGAGTCTTTTTGAACGCAGCGGCACAGCTAGTTTTGAAAAAGGGCATGACAGACATAGGCCAATTTTCATTCACACTGGAAAATTTGATCCCCGTGGGGATGAGGGTGGCAATAAACCCTTTTGTGATCGCGGGAGTGATATTCTATGTGGTGAGTCTTGCAGTGTGGCTTATGGTGCTTTCCAGGGTCGATGTCAGTTATGCCTATCCTATGCTTAGTGTGGGTTACATTGTTGCAGCCTTGGCAGGCAAGTACTTCTTTCATGAACCCCTGGGTGTTACTCGCTGGGCGGGTATCTTGGTCATATGTATCGGGGTTTTTCTGATTACCAGGAGTGCATAGAAATATGGATGAAGGCAGGTGCAGAAGAGAATTTTTGCCATTTTGCCGTCCCACCATTGGAGAGGACGAGATAAACGAGGTTGTTGACAGCCTAAAAAGTGGCTGGATCACAACAGGGCCAAAGGTTGCACGCCTTGAGGAAGATTTCAAGGTGTGGAGCGGAGGACAGGAAGCCATTGCCGTAAATTCCGCAACCGCCGGGCTGCACCTTGCCCTTCTCTCCTTGGATCTCGAGCCTGGGGATGAAGTGATAACCACTCCCATCACATGGCCGTCTACTGTGAATAATATAGAGCTGTGTGGAGCCAGGCCGGTATTTGCAGATGTAGACTCGGATACCTTGCAGATCCTGCCTGAGCAGATAGAGAGAAGGGTTACCAGTAGGACGAGGGCGGTTATTCCAGTCCATTTTGCCGGGGCACCTTGCGACTTGGACGCAATAAGGCAAATATGCGATAGATTCAGTTTGAGCCTTATAGAAGATGCGGCACATGCCGTAGGAACCAGATATAAAGGCAGGCTCATTGGTTCAGACAGCGAGTTTGCCGTCTTTAGCTTCCATCCAATAAAGAATATGACCACTGGTGAGGGTGGAATGATACTTTGCAATAGCGAAAGCAAAGGCCAACGCATGAAAAGGCTCAGGTTCCATGGCATCTCCAGGGAAGCCTGGAGGCGCTATGCCAAGGGTGGGCTTCCTCAGTACGAAGTCATTGAGCCTGGTTATAAATACAACATGCTGGATCTCCAGGCAGCAATAGGTATCCATCAGTTCAAGAGGCTCGAAGATTTCAATGACAAGAGGCGTGAGATAGCAAACAGATATTTTGAACTCTTAAGGGACATTCCAGAGATAATGCCCCTTGAACCACCCAAATACGAGCATCTCCACGCTTGGCACCTTTTTGTAGTAAGGCTTAACTTAGATGCCCTCTCCATTGACAGGGATGAATTCATATTGAGGCTCCAGGAAGAGAACATCGGTACAGGGTTACACTTTCCAGCTATACACCTGCAGAAATACTACAGGGAGAAATATGGTTTCCGTCCAGGGATGCTGCCAGGTGCCGAATGGAATAGCGAAAGGCTCTTTTCACTGCCCCTTTATCCACTTTTGCATCGAAATGACCAAGAGGATGTCGTAGAAGCCCTCAAAAGGTTGATTGTGCGATACGGCAAGAACAGGAGAAGTGCTTGAAGAAGATCTGTCTTAAGATAGATGTAGATACCCATGATGGTATGAAAAACGGAGTTCCAGCCCTGTTGGAGGACCTGGAACATTTTGGGGTAAAGGCCACCTTTTGTCTCTCCTTTGGACCGGATAATGCCGGCAAGGCAATTTTCAGATTGTTTAAGGACGTTGGTTTTCTGAAAAAGATGCTTTTTACCGGTGCCCCAAAGCTTTACGGACTCAGAACCGTGCTTTCCGGGACTCTTCTTCCAGCAAGGCCCATTGCGTCTGCCTTTCCAGAACTTTGTACCGCTATTGTATCCGGGGGCCACGAGGCCATAGTTCACGCCTGGGACCACAGAAAGTGGCAAGACCATGTGCATGAGATGGAGCCAACTGGGATAATGGACGAATTTGAAAGGTCTTTTCAAGCATTTGAAAGGGTCTTTTTGAAAAGGCCAAAGGCAGTTGCTGCACCTGGATGGCAGGCCTCGTTTTCAAGCCTCTTGGTTGAAGACGAACTGGATCTTCTTTATGCGAGTGATCTCAGGGGGGATTTTCCCTGTTTTATAGAGGCCGGAGAAAGGATCTTTTCTACACTCCAGATCCCTACCGTGGGCCCATGCATCGAGGAACTCCTGGCAGTAGGGATAAGAGATGAAGAGGAGATGTCCAAACGCCTTCTTGAGCCGCTGAAGAGGGCCCAATATCCTGTCCTAGCAGTTCATGCCGAAGTAGAGGGGGGAATCTATCGGCCATTTTTCAGAAGGTTTATGTCCGTTCTTCAAAAAGAATTCCAAGGCTTTGTCACCATGGAGGAGATCGCCTCAAAGATCCTGGAAAGGCCCGACAATATCCCTTTGCTACGGCTTGTTCACATCAAACTTCCTGGAAGGGGTGGCACCGTGTCTTCTGCTGCCAGTATCTCTGAAACGGTGGATTTTGGCCCTTGAAGATCACTATAATAAGGAGAAAATGCGGTATGGCCATGGGGGGGGCAGAAGGCTATTGTGCCAATGTGTCCTCAAGGCTCAAGGAGCGGGGCCATCATGTTGTAATTATTGCTGATGAATCCAGTGTTGACGGGATTTCCTTGGTTAGGGCAAGGGCCTTGGGCAGGGGGAGCGTATTCAAGAACCTTAGTTTTTTTATGGAGAGCCGCCAAGCCATCAAGAGGTCGTCTTCGTCATGTGTTTATGGCCTGTCCCGGATAGAGGGAGCAGATTTTCTACGTATTTCAGATCCCCTTCATGCAGCCTGGTTGGACCTTGGCTACAAGGCTTCAGTGCTGCAATCCCTTTGGCGCCAGATATCCTTGCGTCACAGCTTGCTTCTTTGGCAAGAGCGGCAAGCCATACGCACCTGCAAACACCTGATCACCAATTCCAGCTTGGTGAAGGAACAACTCGTGCGCTACTACAAGGTAAGCCCAGAATATGTCTCTGTGGTTTACAGTGGTGTGGACCTCCAAAGGTTCAACCCTTGTTCCAGCAAGCAAAGGCGCCAAGTCCGTGAAGGGCTGGGCATAAGAGCAGGACAAACCGTTGTCCTCTTCGCTGGTGCTGATCTCAGGAGGAAGGGGCTGGGTTGCCTTTTCAAGGCTGTTGCCAGATTGGGTGCAAAGGTCAAAGTGTTGGTGGCAGGGTCGGAAAGGACAAAGGCCTTTGAAGCAGAGTGCCACAAGCTAGGCATAGGCCAACAGGTGGGTTGGCTTGGATATCGAATGGATATGGAAAGGGTGTATTTGGCAGCGGATCTTTTCTGTCTGCCAACCTTCTACGATCCTTTTGCTAATGTGGTGCTCGAGGCCATGGCGTGCGGGACGCCAGTTATCACCACAAGATTGAATGGTGCATCCGAGGTGGTTGAAGAGGTTGCCAAGCACCTAGTTATAGATAGACCTGATCCAGCTCAATTGGCAAGTGCCATCGGCTCCTTTCTGGATATGACATCTTCCCAACATGAGGAATTGAGGGTAAAGGTGGCCGAATACGCATCGCATTTTTCCTGGGACCGCCATCTGGACCAGCTCGAAGACCTTTTTGGGTTACATTGTGAGGCATAAACTTGAAAACACAATTTTAAGGAAATTTGATCCAAGAACATGGCAATGCCTTTCGCAGATTGGGAAAAAGGGCCAAGAGCTCTTGAGGCCTTGCTCAAATCCAAAAATTTCATCGCCTCTCCTGGATTGAATTGCAAATTCTTGACATCTTGGCAAGGCCCGGGCCTCTCTGCCTCTTCAAGATCACCCAAAGATCCTACCTGCATTTCCAGAAAATCAAGATCCCTGTAAAGGATTAACAGGCCCATTTAATTTGCTGTTTTTTAAGTGGTTTTTTTGGTATGTTTGTTGCATTTACAATGTTTGAGATCTTTGGTTACGGGAGAGCCGGATGGGGCCGGCTATTGAATCTGTCGGATGCTATGGACTTTTCAGCAGTTGGATTTTCATCATTTTTCCATTGAAAATTCCAGATCTGAAGGGTTTGAGTCAATAGTGTCAGGTGAGGAAAATGGAGCAATCAGTTAGGCAGAGGACATGGTGGCTGCTGTTCGTTTTGATGGTGATTGTACTTTGCATAGGGATAGATTTTGCTGTGCGCAAGTTTCTCGTCATGCCAAGTTTTTATCGCCTGGAGCGCCAGGAGGCCTCTCAGAAGATGGCCTCTGTAGTAGCAGCAATTAAACGGGAAGCATACCATGTTGGTAAGCTTGCAAGTGACTGGGCAGCTTGGGATGACACATACCAATTTGTTCAGGATGGCAACAAGGCCTATATAAAGTCGAATTTCCAGTGGGAGAGCCTCATCTCCAGCGGGATCGATCTTGTTTACGTATGCGATTTAACAGGCAAGGTGGTCTGGGGAGGGATCTTCTATCCACCTGAAGACAAGACCGTGACTCTGCGCCGTTTCCCTAAAAAGGCCTTTTCTCCAAACGACATTCTGCTTACGTATTATAAGAGCCACAAGGAACCGTGGGGCATCCTTCTTACAGAGAAGGGGCCTATGCTCATCACCTCCCAGCCCATCCTCACCAGCGCAAAAACTGGGCCTCCTAAGGGGACGCTGATAATGGGCAGATTTTTGAATAAGTCGATAATACATGAATTGGAAAAACAGACCCATGTCATGTTTACACTCAAGGATATTGAAACAGGAAAATTCAGCCCTGAGGAAAGGTCCAACCTGGCTCAACTTGCTGGTAAGAGGTTCGTCTATAGGATCCTGAACGACAGACAGCTGAAGGTCTTCGCAACAATCCCCGACATTCAAGGCAAGCCGGCACTTTTGGTCTCCGCCTTATTCCGCAGGGACATCGTCCAAAATGGCAGGGCAACAGCCACCCTTACATCCTTTTCTTTCATAGCCGCCTTTGCGGTTGTTACGTTTTTCGTAATCTTGTGGTTCGTCTTTTTTAAGAAAGAGAGCCAACGCAGACAAAAGGAGATAACCGCCTTGGTGGAGGACAGGACCAGGGAATTAAGAGAGAGTGAAGAGCAGTTGAGGACCTTGATAAACGCCACGCCTGACATCATCTGTTTTAAGGATGGACAGGGCCGCTGGCTTGAGGCCAACCAAGCGGATCTCGAACTTTTTCATCTGACAGGTGTGGACTACAGGGGCAAGAAGGATTCGGAACTGGCCCAATATACTCATGCCGTCTTCAAAGAGGCCTTCTTGCATTGCGAGGAGACGGATGAGCGGGCTTGGCAGAAGGGAGTTCTCACAAGGAGTGAGGAGTCAATCGAGACCCCAGGAGGGATCGTCAAGATCTATGATGTGATCAAGGTGCCAATTTTCAATGAAGACGGCAGTCGCAAAGGTTTGATAGTTTTCGGCCGTGACATAACCCAAGAGAAAAAGCTCCAGGACAAGTTGCAGAAGGCGGAAAAGATGCAGGCCATAGGGCTCATGGCAGGGGGTGTGGCCCATGACCTGAATAATATTTTGTCTGGAATCATAGCCTATCCAGATCTGCTTTTGCTCCAGCTTCCCGAAGACAGCAACTTGAGGCGTTCTGTAACAGCCATTCAGGAGGCAGGAAAACGCGCATCTGAAGTAGTGGCAGACCTTTTGACCATTGCGCGGGGAGTGGCTGCACCCCGTCAGGCGGCCAATCTGAACAGCCTGATCGAGGAGTACCTGGAATCGCCTGAATATTTGAAGCTCTTGGAAACCTATTCAAATATTCAGGTCAAGATCGAACTCGAGCCTGAGCTTAAGAATATTATATGTTCGCCTGTCCATATAAAAAAGTGCCTCATGAACCTGGTCACCAATGCCATGGAGGCCATTGAAGGCCCTGGAATGATTACCATAGTCACCAGAAACCAGACGGTGACAAGGTCTCAGGCACGCAAAGGCTACGTTGAGCCAGGGGATTATGCGGTTTTGGCAGTGGCTGATACCGGGCCTGGTATCCCGGAAAAGGATTTGGAGCACATTTTCGACCCCTTTTATACCAAGAAGGTTATGGGCAAGAGTGGCACCGGGCTAGGGCTGGCCATTGTGTGGAATACGCTTCACGATCATGGTGGTTGTGTCGAGGTGGCATCGGATCAGAAGGGGACCGTATTCACGCTCTATTTTCCGTGTACTACTGAGGAGGTCAATGACGAATATGAGCGTGTAAAGGTGGAAAGGCTCCAGGGCCACGGCGAGAAGATACTGGTGATAGATGACGAGAAGCACCAACAGAAACTGGCTGAGGAGATACTGACGTCCCTGGGGTATGAAGTGGTTACGGTTGGCTCAGGGGAAGAGGCCCTTGAATATCTGCGAAAGCAACCAGTGGATCTTGTGACCCTCGACATGATCCTTGGATCAGGCATGGATGGCCGACAGACCTATGAAAGGATCATCTCCATCAGGCCAGGGCAAAAGGCATTGATAGTCAGTGGGTACTGTGAGGATCAGTTGGTCAAGGCAGTGCAGGCCATGGGAGCCGGAGAGTTTATCAGAAAGCCATACACGTTGATTCGAATAGGGCTGGCCGTCAAGAGGGCATTGGCCAGGGAAGAGGATGCCGATAAGCATAAGCGCTAGGATCGACTTGGCGCCGAGCAGGGGCCATCAATATTTTGCATGAGGTGTTTTGGCAAATCTGCTGGTTAATGCGCCCATACTGTGGTTTAATGAGTTGTTAGTATCTGGTCGCATGTGGATGGAGGCTTGACATTTTGACTGCAACAAGCTTAATTTCTCAAAATTTTATAAATTTTTCATTAAAAATTAATGCACTCATCGAATGACAAAAAGACAGGGGTCAGGGCAGAGGCCACTTCAGCCCATTCACTGCCAGCAGATCTCGAAAGCCAACTCCGGCTCGCCACTTTCGAGATCACTAGGGATCTTTCGAGTCTTGCCAAAGAAATAATAGGCGGCCGAGGCGAAAAGGTTGGCATATCCCAAACAGATCAGACGGAAAGCAGTCTGCTTTTTGTTCAGGAGTTTTTATTTTACTGTCTTGTCTACGCGAGGAATTTTTCACTCATCTTAAACCGCTCTTACAGCGAGGAGCTTGCTGCCAGATTGTTTGAACTTTTCTGTGACAGCTTTTACAAGAATTTTTTTCCCGAGGACACTGGCCCGGCGCCTTTTGAGTATTTCAAGGTGCTTTTTGGAAAGAGCTATCAAGCATTTGTGCAAAAGATGGAGCAAAAGGGCATGCTGTCTGTCTCTCCCAATGAATTTACTGCCAAATGTGTTGATTGTATTATGGAATCTCATGCATTGGGGCCAATCTTCAAACAGATATCAACCGATCAAACCAGAAGCCGTATCTCCGAGTTCCTAGAAAAACATGTATTTCTAAAGATTTCACGCATTCTTCTCTCATCCTGACTGTCGCACATAACTTAATGATTTTTGACGAGGTCTTTTCTTCACTCAAAGGCTCCCTTGAAAAGGGGAGGCGAGTAATAGCCGTTGATTCTCAGGCGGATTCCTGTAGCGCATTTTTCCTGTCTGAGGTTTTTTCAGGTGACGGCAGACCCCTCATATGGATCTGTCCAGACAGGCAGATGGCCATTGAGAGGGCAAGAGAGCTTGAACAGTTTTTCCCCAAAAGGGTGTACGAGTTCCCATCCTATGAACATCTGGTCTTTTTGCCCCTGATCCCCTCTCCAGAAAATTCTGCCAGCCGCATGGCAGCCCTTTACAATTTATGTGAAAATCAGGAGGTTGTATTGGTGACCCAGGCGTCTTCGGTCATCGAAAGGCTCATACCAAGAAGGGAGCTGTTGAGAAGTGCTGAAATAGTAATGAAGGATGAAGAAACAGATCGGGATCAACTCGTGGGATGGCTAGTAGAGTCTGGCTATGAACACATGACCAGGGTTGAGCGCGTGGGGGAATTTTCAGTGCGCGGCGAGATACTCGATATCTTTCCTCCTGACTATCCTCGTCCAGTGAGGATCTTATTCTTCGACAATCTAGTAGAAGAAATAAGGGCCTTCAATCCTGAAAACCAGAGAACCGCTTCTTTTCTGGAGGAAGTGATTCTTCTACCGTGCAGAGAGCTTATCTATACACATGAAAATTTGACGTCTGCCATTGAAAGGGTGATTGAAAGGGCAAAGATCCTGGATGCTTCAGCCTCCCAAGTCAATACCATCATACAAAACATCGAGGCCAAGAGGGACAGCGAAAACAGCCTTTCCATACTTCCTCTCGTATATGAAAGGCTTGACGACATATTTGCCTATGTGCCTAAGGATGCCTTTTTTGTTATAGAAGACCCCCTTTTGTGCCAAAAGGGCCTTGAGGAATTTTATCTAAGAGCAACTGAATCTTACAGGGATCAACTTGAAAAAAAGCGGTTTCTGGCAGGTCTGGAACAATATTACGGCAACCCTGAAGGGATAGCTGAAAAACTCAGACGTCATGTGAACATATTGCTCAATTCCGGTGAACTTCTCACCAGAACGGATTCAAAAAAACAGATCTTTATCAGCAGATCCGAAGACAGGATCCAGTTGCCCTGTACGTCAAATGAAGAGCTCATTGGAAGGAAGGTATCATTCAGGCGAGGGGCTGGGCTATTTTCCCAGTTTGCGCAACGACTTTCAATATGGACAGAAGAAGAAAAAAGGGTGCTTATCTTTTGCCAGGGTGAAAGCAGTTGCAAGAGGCTTTCTGGATTGTTGGAACATTTTGACATTCCTTATCGTGACCTCGGGGCTATTTCCAACCGGCAAGGCGAAAAACTGCATGATTTACTAAATGGCCTATCACCTGGGATCTATATCGTCACAGGATTTATTGCCAATGGTTTTTCTGCTCCTGGACTGGTCATACTTCCTGATCATGGACTTTTTTCCTTCAAGCCCGAGGCTTCTAGGAAAAAGGTCAAAAGAATAACCCCTGTATCTATATCCGACATCAGGGAAGGAGACCTGGTGGTTCACAGGGATCATGGCATAGGCATGTACAAGGGCCTTATGACCATGACTGCAAAGGGGATTCCAGGGGAGTTCATAAGCCTGGAGTACAGAGGAGGAGACAGGCTATACCTGCCTGTGGATCGTCTTGGGTTGTTACAGCGTTACGTAGGCATAGAGGGGCGCGAGCCAAGGCTGGACAAGCTGGGTGCGAAGTCATGGTCCGCCAGAAAGTCAAAGGTGAGACGGGCAATAAAAGAAATAGCACACGAGCTCGTGGAACTCTATGCTGCAAGAAAGGTCAGCAAGGGGATAGCCCTTTCCCCGCCAGACGAAATGTACCAGCAGTTTGAGGCCGCCTTCCCGTTTCAGGAAACTCAAGACCAACTGGATGCCATAAGGGATATCATGTCTGATCTAACGGCAGAATATCCAATGGACAGGCTGCTTTGCGGAGACGTTGGCTTTGGCAAGACCGAAGTTGCCATGAGGGCCGCTTTTAAGGCCGTTCAGGACGGCTATCAGGTGGCTGTTCTGGTACCCACAACGCTTCTTGCTGAACAACATGAAAGGACATTTAAACGACGATTTCAAAGATTTCCCGTAACTATTGATTCTATCAGTAGATTCAAGTCTCGCAGGCATCAGCGTGAGACAGTTGAGGGAGCAAGGCGAGGTACAGTTGACATCCTCATAGGCACCCACAGGATCCTCCAAAAGGACGTATTTTTCAAAAGGTTGGGTCTTGTAATAATAGACGAGGAGCACAGGTTCGGGGTGCGCCACAAGGAAAGGCTAAAACTCCTATCGAGAAAGGTTAATTGCCTCACGCTGACTGCTACACCAATTCCACGGACATTGCAGTTATCCCTCTTGGGCATACGCGATCTGTCTGTCCTGGAAACCGCGCCCGAGGGCAGGCTTTCCATCAAGACCTTTTTGGCAGAATATGATGATGCAATTGTGCGAGATGCTATTCAAAGGGAGCTTGATAGGCACGGACAAGTCTTTTTCGTCCATAACAGGGTAAGGGGTATAAGCAGGATAGCAGAGCATGTTCAAAGGCTTGTTCCCAATGCAGTAGTGGATGTGGCCCACGGACAGATGGAGCCATTAGAATTGGAAGACATCATGGTGCGATTTGTCAGGGGGGAGATAAACTGTCTGGTCTGTACTACAATAATTGAATCTGGTTTGGATATCCCTTCGGCCAATACCATGATCATTAACATGGCAGACAGGCTAGGTGTTGCCGATCTGTATCAACTTAGGGGCAGGATAGGCCGAAGCAGCCAGCAGGCCTATGCATACTTGCTGGTTCCAGGCCTCGAGCATCTTGGCAAGGATGCGGCATCAAGGCTCAGGGCCGTGATGGAGACGAGCAGGCTTGGTTCGGGAATGAGTCTTGCAATGCACGATCTCAAGATCAGGGGCGCAGGAAATATCCTTGGGGTAGCTCAGGCAGGCCAGATAGCCGATGTGGGATATGATCTCTATCTGGATCTCCTAAAGGAGGCTGTGGATGAACTCCAGGGCAATGTGGTTGCTGAAAGGCTTGAACCAGAGATCAATATACCTGTACCCGCATTCATCCCAGATGATTACGTGTGGGATGTTCACGACAGGCTTGAGTTATACAGGCGTTTAGGGACAATAGAAGATGAGTCGGACGAGGCCGCTCATGCCTTGGATATGGAAGACAGGTTCGGAGCAATGCCGCAGGAGGTGCTGAATCTTTTAAAGATAATGAGAATCAAGGAATTGTGCAGAAGACTTAACTGCGCGAGGCTGGATGGTATCTTTTCTGGGAAATCCATGTTAATATTGACTTTTAGATCTTCAAGGCCATCTAATGCAGATGCAATCTTGAGGGAGATCAAACGCAATGGAAGATTTTCTCTGATTTCAGGGCAGAGGCTGGCAATCAGCCTGACAGGACAGTTTTCAGACCATCAAACTATCCTGGAAGAGGTTCTAAAGACCTTGAATGGACTCCTGGAGCTGGATAAGGGTTAGAAAATAAAAATATAAGTAGAAGTTATGGATAAAAATCAGATGGAAAGACCTTTGAGGCCATACTATTTTGGGATCAAGTTGCTCGTTTTCTTTTTGGGCCTTGTATGCATATCGCCTGCTGGAACGTCCCATGCAGTAATAGTTGACAGAATAGTGGCCATAGTGAATAGCCATGTCATTACACTTTCTGAGCTTGAGAAAAGGGCAAGGCCATTTCTTCAGGAATATCTCAAGGATGACATGAGTCCCGAGGAGAAGGCCCAGGTCAAGCAGACCATTTATGCCAAGATATTGCCCCAAATGATAGACGACTACCTTGTGAAACAGGAGATCGACAGGCTAGGAATTACAGTGTCGGATGCAGAGGTTGATCATGCCATTGAAAATATCTGTAGGAACAATGGCATTACGGTTCAGGAGTTGGAAGAAAAGCTGAAACACGACGGGACAAGCCTAGAAAAATACAGGAAGCAGGTGGCAGAACAGATAGAACGGGCAAGACTGATAAATGCACAGGTTCAGTCGAAAATTGTCATAACAGACGAACAGGTCAGGGCCTACTTAAAGGGCAGTAGTGATTCTACAGAGTATGGAGGTCCTTATTATATCCTAGATCATATATGCGTCGTTCCAGATTCTGATAGTCCGTCTGCCAAGGCTGTAGCCAAGAAAAAGGCAGAAGAGGCTCTAAAGGCGCTCGAGAAAGGGCAGAGCTTTGAGGAAGTGGCCCATGAGTTTTCGAGTGCCCTCCCAGTGGCGTCGGAAGTAAGGCTTGGTGTTTTCAGTCTCGATGAAATGTCTCCGTCCATCAAGAAGGCTGTTGAAGGGCTTAAGCCTGGTGCCTATTCAGACGTAATAGAGACTCCTATGGGCTTTCAGATACTCAAGCTGGTTGGCATTTCAAATTCCAAAGAAGAGGATATCGACCCTGTTCTCATGGAAGAGACCAGGCAGAAGTTATACAATCAGGAAATCAATCAGCGGTTCCAGGATTGGCTGAATGAACTCAGGTCAAAATCTGCAATCAGAATCCTCCTTTAAGGTTGATTCCGTTGCAACTCATAAATGGCAATCACATGACAAAAGAATCTGTAGGTGAATTTCTTAAAAGAGAAAGAGAGCTGAGGCAGATTACCTTGGAGGAGGTAGCCGAAGGAACGAAGATTTCCATCCGCAGGCTGAGATCCATAGAGGCCGACCAATTTGATGATTTACCAGCCGAGGTATTTGTAAGGGGTTTCATACGGTCCTATGCGGAGTACATCGGTATAGATCCAACGGATGCGTTGCTTCGTCTTGAAGAAAACCTGCCCCAGGACGAGCTTGACATAAGAAATGTGAGGAGGTTTTCGTCTCCTACCACAGATGTGAGAAGGTCTCGAAGCCCCCTGTTGCTGTTTGTTGCCGTCGGAGCCGCCATCCTTATACTTGCTGGAGCGTGGTACTTCTTTTTTCAGAATCAGCAGGTCCATATCCCCTCCTTTTCCCATACCAAGGCCCCATCCAGGCCAAGTGCAAATAGTTCGTCCATAACTTACGAATCAAATTCCAGCGAGGCTATTGGTCCACAGATCCTGCTTGAGCAAGAAACCGAAACCCAAGCAGCAGGTTCAGGAAATGGCGTCGAAACCCATAAGGCCCTCACGGACCATAGTATGGAAGACAAAAGCCGGTAAAAAAGGCCGGCAATGAAATAGATGGCCCCTGTCAACTTGACAACGGAAGCCGTTGTTATTTCTGCCTCTGCATTGGGAGAGTCGGATCTCCTGATAACCCTCTTTACTTCTCATACGGGCAAACTCAAGGCGGTGGCAAAAGGTGCCAAAAGAAGCACCAAGAGATTCATGAACGCCCTGGAGCCGTTCACAGAGCTGACCGCCTGCCTGGCAAAGAGCAGGCCATCAGGGATGTGGCGTCTGGATTCCGCAGTAATTCAAGACGGCCATGAATCCATCAGAACGGATTTCAACCGTTTTTTGTACGCCAGCTTGTGCTTGGAATTGACAGATCTTTGGCAGAAGGAAGGCATTAGGGATCCAGTAGTCCTCGAGCTTCTCAAGTGGTATCTTTCAGAAGTATCAAGTTCAACGACTCCTTTGATATGCAGCCTCATATTCAAGACTAGGCTTTTAAAGACCGCAGGCTTCATGCCATGTTTGACCGAATGCAAAATATGCGGCATGTCTCCCACGGACAACCCTGTATTTTTCGACAGGGCTACCGGTGAGGTCTTCTGCAAGAGATGTCAAAAGGGAAGGTCTGGTGGCAGCCTAGGCCTTGGCACAGCCATGTCTCTCGATTTCATGGGGCGGGCGGGACTTGACAAGGTAGGGCGCATCAGGCTGTCAAAAGATCAAAGCCTGGAGGCATGGCAGTTCATGAAACAGCTTCACTGCCGCCATTTGCACAAGAAACCATCTTCGTATAAGCTCATCAGCATCTCAAGATAAACTTGTCAGGTGGAAAGATGATCAATAGAAATGGAGACATAGAAGGCCGTTTCGTTGTAGATCAGTTAAATGTACAGGAGAGCTGGAGGCTTTTTCGTATACTCGCAGAATTTGTGGATGGCTTTGAGGAAATGGCCAAGACCTTCCCTGGTATTGCCATCTTTGGTTCTGCCAGGGTCAAGCCAGAAGATAGTTATTACCAGCTTGCCGAGACCATTGCCCAGGGGCTGGCCAAAGAAGGTTATTCCATCATCACAGGAGGTGGTCCTGGTGTAATGGAAGCGGCCAACAAGGGGGCTTATGAGCAGGGGGCCATATCTGCCGGGCTCAATATCAAACTGCCCCACGAACAACATCCCAACCCCTATGCGAACATCAGCCTCGACTTCAGGTATTTCTTCGTACGGAAGGTCATGTTGGTAAAGTACGCAGTGGCCTTTGTTTGTCTGCCAGGAGGTTATGGAACCTTGGATGAATTTTCCGAGGCAATAACCCTTATCCAAACCCAGAAGATCAAGCCATTTCCAGTTATTCTTGTAGGCAGCGATTATTGGAAGGGGTTTATCAAATGGCTCGAAACCAGCGTACTTGCAAATGGCATGATCTCTCCTGAAGACCTTGAGCTTTTTCATGTTCTGGATGATCCACAACAGGTGATAGATACCATTAAAGAGCTGGTGCCAGTGGCGGAAAATCAACTCTATTGAGGGCTTGAAGAAGGATCTAGGTTGCCGAAACCCCCCATTGATTTCGATTCAGGCACAAGGCTCAAGAGAAGAATAGCCGCAGATATCTTATTTCAATTATTTTTGAGACAGTCCAAAAGTAAAGGGCAGGGGAGGCTAGACCTGCCTATGTGGTGCCCTGACTCCTGCGCTTCAGCCTTGAACAAATTCTGTTCATCTCCGTTTTCATGGCCATATCCTACTCAAGACCATATCTTCATCGGGTACCCTTTTACCGGAAGAATCAAAAATATTTTTTTGATTAATTCCAAGTATCCGTTTTTTTTGTTGACCTTTCGCGACAAATTAAATAAATTTAATCCAATTAAATTCTTAGAGGAAAGGAGAAACAGATGAAGAAGACGGCGGCAATCGTTGTTTCAACGATCTTTGCCATGGGGGTGGTTATTGCAACACCTGTAATGGCATCGGATGCATTGATGTCAGGAGTGAAGGGCATTGCAAAGGAACATGCAAAGGGCATGGTCAACGAAGGGGTTCAAAAGGCAGGAGATACAGCCAATAAAAAGATTGACGAACTTGCTGGCAATGTCACCACATCCAAGAGCGATACCGTGGACAAGGCCATGAAGACCAAGGAAAACGTTGAGGAAGCCAAGGATAAGGCAACTCATGAGATGAAAGAGATGAAAGGCGATGCTGCAAAGCATATGAAGACTATGGAAGAGATGAAGCATGTGGGTGAGGGTGCATTGCACGGGACCACAGGTGAGTAATCCATAAGATTAGTTTTTCCCCTTGTTAAATCGAGAAGGCGGGTCCTTGAAGACCCGCCTTCTTGATTTTTGGACAGTTGTTCAGTGGGTTGGCGGTGGCATTTGTCCGGTAAGCACTAGAAATACCTCATGTACGAGTTCACTTAAGGCAAAGATGGCAGCCAAGCCCACGGCCCATCTTACAATCTGGACCTTGGTGGGATTGTACTTGAAGGTCTTTTTGGTCATACCAATAAAGAGGAATACGATCCCAAAGCCGTAGACAAAGGCAGAAAGCACCTGCCTGAGAGAGGCGAGAACGCAGCCTGGAAACTCCCCAGTCCTTATACTGAAGCCTATTGCCACAACGGTCATGGCAGCTATGAATTTCTTATCTTCCCAGGTGAAGCCGATTTCCTTCTCCTGTTTCTCTTGTGGTTGGGTCTGTTCCTTTAAATCTTTTTGTTCTTCTTTCACTGTTTTCACCAGGTGGTTCTCACATAAAATTTTGAGGATCTACGTCCATTTCTACTCTTATATTACTGGGTACCAGAGTGTCTACCACACTGTCAATCTTGGAAGACAGTACCCTCACAGATTTCATTGCCCCCTTGAGAAGCAGCTGGAACCTGTATCTCGATTTAATGCGTGCCTTTGGGCTTTCAACAGGGCCTAGCACCATGACATTATTTGTTTTTGAGGCCTGGTTCATCGCAAAAGAAGCCACATTTTTTGCAGCTAGTGCGACTGCTGATTTTTTGGCGCCGGAAAAACGAATGTTCACGATTCTTCCAAAGGGTGGATATCCAAGGCCTTGCCTCTTGTCGATTTCTATTTGATAAAATCTTTCAAAATCATGTTTCATGGCACATGCGATGCTGTAATGGTCTGGCATGTAGGTCTGGATAATGACCTTGCCAGCTATTTCGCTCCTGCCAGCCCTGCCAGCTACTTGGGAAAGGAGCTGGAATGTCCGTTCGGCTGCCAAATATTCTGGCACGTTCAGGGCAAGATCTGGCCAAATTATTCCCACTAGGGCAAGACCCGGGAAGTCGTGTCCCTTTGTGATCATCTGGGTCCCTACGAGACAGTCAATTTCACCCTGCCTGAATGCCCGGAGTATCCTTTCCATTTCTTTTCTTTTTCCAACTGTATCCCTGTCGATACGGGCAACAGTGGTGCCTGGAAAGAGATCTAGAAATTCCCGAGCCACCCTTTCAGTCCCAAAGCCTGATGAACGTACTGCTTGACCACCACAATTTTCACAACTTGGCAGGGCAGGAAAGGTCTGGCCGCAGTAGTGGCAGCACAACAATCCAGGACCCTTGTAATCGTTCATATCGCCTTGGTGCATTAGGGCCTTGTTTTTTCTGTGCCATGCAAGAATCACATCGCAGGAGCTGCATTTGAAGACATGACCACAGTCTGGACAGAACACAAAAGTGGCAAAGCCTCTACGGTTCAGAAACAAAAGCACCTGATGTCCTTGCTCTAGTGTTCTGCCTATGGCTTCTCGAAGACCTTCAGACAGCCATCCAAACTCCTTGGAGGTGTGAGATGTCTTTTTATTAGACGTCTTTTGGGTTTCCCTTTCGTTCCTGAGATCCACTATTTCCACCGATGGCAGCCGGCCTTTTCCCACCCGGTGTTTCATCTCCACAAGGCGGTATTTTCCATTGAGCGCATTGTAATAGCTTGAAACAGACGGGGTTCCAGAACCCAAAACTACGGTGGCCCCTTCCATCTTTGCCCTGACGAGGGCCAAGTCTCTGGCATTGTATCTGAATTTTTCCGCCTGCTTATAGGAGCTGTCGTGTTCTTCATCCACAATTATAAGGCCTATGTCGGAAAGTGGAGCAAAGATGGCCGATCTGGCACCCACGACGATCCTGGCTTCTCCTATTCGGATCTTCCACCACTGGTCCCGTCTCTGTTCCTTGGTGAGCCCGCTGTGCAGGATGCAAAGCCCATCTTTGAATCGAGAACTAAACCAACCAGCGAGCTGGCCTGTCATTGAGATCTCAGGCACCAGCACCAAGGCGCCTTTTCCCATTTTCAGACATTTTTCCACAGCCTGCATATATACTTCTGTCTTTCCGCTTCCAGTAATGCCAAAAAGGAGGAGTGGGTTGAAGCGATTGGAATCAAGGCCCCTTGAGATCTCATCCAGCGCCTTTTCCTGTTCCTGACTAAGCCTACGGATCTTTGCCTGGTCCCAGCTGTGGATGTCGAATCTGGATCGGCCTGGACCTATCCCCTTTTCTATGCCTTGGGATGTGGCCTTTTTTGACGGCGAGAAAAAGCCAGAAGGCAATGCCTCAGATATGGCTGGCCCCAAAGGATAATAGTAGTATTGGGCCGCCCAGCTGATAAAATTTAAAAGCCCCTTTTGTATCAGGGGCTCTCGTTCCATTACCTGGATCACATCCCTCAGACGCTTGCCTTCGGGAACCTTGTCTGCCCTGCCCCAGAACAATCCTATTATGCGCCGTTTACCCAGGGGAAGTAACAGGCGGGTACCCCTTCGGGGCAGTTCCTGCCCAAAGGGCCACCTGTATGTCAGAGGCGCTCTAAGATGCAGTGGCACGATGCAATTTATGAGTAAAGACTGCTCCTTGGGCTTTTGCCCCTCCCTTTTTTCAACCATTTGGTTTCGTGCGGGTCAGAGTTTTTTGGCCATCTCTTTAATGTATTTTTTGAAGGCTGGCCCCAGATCTGGATGATCCAGTGCCAGGTGGACCGTAGCCTGGAGATAGCCAAGCTTATCCCCTGCATCGAATCTTTTCCCCTGGAATTTGTACGCATAGAGTCCCCGTTCCTTGCGAAGGGCATCGAGGGCATCTGTAAGTTGTATCTCCCCACCTACGCCAGGAAGAGTGCGTTTCAGGCAGTCATAGATTTCTGGCCTAAGCACATATCGGCCTATGACAGCCAATCGCGAGTCGGTGATGCCTGGCGCAGGCTTTTCTATTATCCGTTCCACCTTGAAGACGCCAGGTTCAACCTCCTCGCCCTCTGCTATGCCGTATCGGTGGACATCTTCTACCGCCACTTCCTGTACTGCAACAACGGCTTCCTGATATTTCTCAAAGACCTTCAACATCTGGTAGACGCAGGGTTCTTCTGACTCCACGAGATCATCGCCAAGGCAGACCACAAAGGGCTGGTCTCCAATGACCTGCTCTGTCACCTGCACAGCATGTCCCAGCCCCAAGGGCTCTTTTTGCCTCACAGAGACGACCTCTATGAGCCTCGATATATGGCGAACTTCATTGAGGAGGTCCAGCTTTCCCTTTTGAGCCAGAAAGGTCTCGAGTTCAAAGGAATAGTCAAAGTGATCCTCTATGGCCGATTTGCCAGATGCAGTGACAAGGACCACCTCCTTGATGCCAGAGGCCACCACCTCCTCAACTATGTATTGGATGGTGGGCCTGTCCACCACTGTGAGCATCTCCTTTGGTATCACCTTGGTTGCAGGCAGGAATCTGGTACCAAGGCCTGCAACAGGGATGACAGCTTTTTGGGGCAGCATAATTGACCTCCTCTTTGGGATAGCCTTTTAATCCTCCAGCGTGGAGGTATCTCCAAGCTCAAGGCCAAGTTCCTGGGCCTTGAGAAGCCTTCTCATTATCTTGCCAGATCTCGTTTTTGGAAGCTTGTCGGTAAATTCCACTTCTTTGGGTGTGGCAATAGGTCCAAGTTCATGACGCACGTGCCTTACAATGGCCTTTCTGAGGCCTTCGGACGGTTCCTTGCCAGCTCTTAGCACCACAAATACCTTGATGTTTTCACCCTTTATTGGATCAGGAAGTCCAATGGCAGCGGCCTCTGCCACAGCTGAGTGGCTCACTAGGGCGTTTTCCACATCGGCTGTGCCTATTCTATGGCCTGCTATATTCAGCACATCGTCTGAACGGCCCAGAACCGAAAAATAACCGTCTTCGTCACAGACCGCCACGTCTCCAGTAAAATAGCAACCAGGAATGACATTCCAAACCTCTTCATATCTTTCTGGGTCGCCGTAAATGGTTCTCATCATATAGGGCAGGGGCTGCCTCAAGACCAGGTTCCCTCCTTGGCCAGCAGGAACAGGATCACCCTTTTCGTCTACAACGTCTGCCACCACTCCTGGCATGGGTTTGCCGCACCTGCCTGGTTTGTTGGCCATTGCCGGCATGGTTCCCAGAATAGGTGATGCAACCTCTGTCTGCCAAAAGTTATCTATGCAATGGCCATTGTTTTCAAGTATCACCTCTTGGGCAAAGTGCCACGCCTCAGGGTTTAAGGGCTCACCGGCGCAGGCGATTATTCTGAGAGTTGAACGGTCAAATTTTTCTATATGTTCCTTTCCGAATCTCATAAACATCCTGAGCGCGGTAGGTGCAGTAAACATGGTGGAAACTCCGTATTTTTGCACCTTCTCCCACACCACGCCAGGATGTGGATAGTCTGGAGCCCCTTCTCTCATTAGGACGGTCGCCCCTGCCACAAGGGGTCCATAGACTATGTAGGAGTGGCCCACGATCCAGCCGATATCCGATGTGGACCAGTAGACGTCCTTATCCTTGACATCGAAAAAGGCCCTGGTGAGATAGTATGTCCCCACCATAAATCCGCCATGTACATGGACGACCCCTTTAGGCTTGCCCGTAGTCCCTGAGGTATAGAGGATGAATAGAGGGTCTTCGGAATCCATGACCTCTGGCTGGCAGTGATGGCTCTGGCTATTTAGAAGTTCCCAATAGTCGTCTTCCCATTCATTCAGTTCAATCTTGGGCTCCTGGCGCCTGAGCACAATTACACTGTCCACATAGTCCAGGTCGTGTAAGGCATCGTCCACCACGGCTTTAAGCCTCACCACCTTACCTCTTCTGTAACCCACGTCTGCACAGATAACAGCCTTTGCCTTGGAGTCTTCTATCCTTGAACGAAGCGCTCCAGAACCCATGCCTGCGTAAACCACAGAATGGATTGCTCCTATGCGGGCGCATGCCAACATGGCGATGGCCCCTTCGATGGTAAGGGGCATGTAGATGATGACCCTGTCACCCTTTTGAATACCTTTTGATTTGAGGCCGTTGGCAAACTGATTTACCCTGTCCCTCAACTGACCATACGTTGCTGTGAGTTCTTCCCCCTCTTCTGAAAGCCAGATAAATGCCACCTTGTTCCTGCGCCATGAATCCGCATGGCGGTCAAGGGCATTGAGGGTGATGTTGGTCTTGCCATCAATGAACCATCTGTGAGTGGGAAGATCAATGTCGCGTACCTTTGTCCACGGTTCAAACCATTCTAGCTCCTGGGCGATCTGGCCCCAAAAACCTTCTGGATCGCGGATGGAATAAGCGTATACAGATTCATAATCCTTTATAAAGGCCTCTTCCTTTACTCTGGCAGGCGGTTCTATCTTGTCCTTGATCTGTGTGAGTGCCTGTATCTGGGAATCAAAATTACCTGACACCTGGATTTGCCTCCTCTCATTGATAAATTTTGTTTATTTATTCCGCAATTTATACTCAAGGAGGTCAAAGGTAAAGGCTGGAGCAGCCAATTTTCTTTTCTTGACATTTTGGGCATTTGGAACTTTATATGCACCAGCAAAATCTTTTCTGTGTCACGCTGAACAGAATCTATTTGTGAGATCATTACCGCAGGAGAAACAAAATGGCAGAAGATAAAAATGGAAATAAGAAGAATAAGTGCAGCAGTTGCACCATCTCTGACTGTAAATCCAGGGGTTCTGGAGACAAGGCGTGTCTCGATCATATAAAAAACAAGCTTGTCATCCTTTCTGGTAAGGGTGGGGTGGGAAAGAGCACGGTAGCAGCCAATCTTGCCATTGCCCTTGCAGAAAAGGGCAAGAGTGTAGGGCTTCTGGACGTGGATGTCCATGGGCCAAGCATCCCGCGCATAATGGGGCTTAGAGGAAAGAGGGCCAAAATCAAGGAGCCTTGGCTTATCCCTGTGAAGTGGACAGACAATCTCAAGGTGATTTCCCTTGGCTTTCTTTTGCCAGATGACAATGAGGCAGTGATATGGCGAGGGCCAGTAAAGGGAAGCCTTATCAAACAGTTCATAGAAGAGGTAGCCTGGGGGAACCTCGATTATCTGGTGGTGGATTGCCCTCCAGGGACAGGTGATGAGCCTTTGTCTGTGCTTCAAATACTGGGTAAAGATGCCAAGGCCGTGATTGTGACTACTCCTCAGGCGGTTTCCATAGACGATGTGCGGCGTTCCATCACCTTCTGTGAAAAGGTCGGAAATCCAGTAGCAGGCATAATAGAGAATATGAGCGGGTTTGTCTGTCCCACTTGTGGAGATACGGTTGATATCTTTGGCAGTGGCAATGGGGAAACTCTTGCCAGGGAGATGGGAATAAAATATCTAGGTTCCATACCTCTCGATAGAGAGATTGCCCAGGCAGGTGATGCAGGAAAGGCCCTTAGCAAGCTTCCTTCAGATCATCCTGTAAAAAAGGCCCTGGATGAAATAGTGGGCAAGATTTGAAAAGGCCATTTTGGGACAGTCGTGCAATTAAAACCCATAATCTCTCCCTCATCTATTCTTTGATGATGGGTTTGGTTCTAATTGCACGGCGTCTGTCTCCAGGCAGGCGCATCCTTACCAGTGTCCCTTGATTCAGGGCCGAGTGAACCTCGACATGTCCTTGAAGCTCTTCCATTATCCTCTTGGTAAAGGTGAGCCCCATTCCCAGGTGCCCGGTCTTCGTGCTGAAAAAGGGATGAAATATCCTTGTGAGAAGGGGTGGCCTTATTCCTGGACCTCTGTCTGAAACCTCTATCTCCATGCCGCCAGCATCTGAGAGAGGAAAGCAGAACTTCAAGGAGGCAACAGCCCTCCTGTCCGATTCAAGAAACGCTTCACAGGCATTTATCACCACTGGTTCCAATGCCTTTTTGAACAGGTTTACGTCAGTGATCACCAATGCCTTTTTGTCACTGCCCTCGGTATAAACCTTCAACTCCACGTCAAACTGGGTGGCAATGTCCCCACTATGGCCAATTGCCATGTCCATGATTTCTCCACTGGTAGTTTTGACAAATCTGGGTTTTGGGATCTGGATGAATTCGGTGAGGACATCCAGGAGCATTTCAAGCCGCCTGGATTCTTCAAGGATTATCTTGACATATTCAGGCCTTTCGAGCCTGGTTTTTAGCAACCGTCTCGAAAATCCTCCAATGGCAAGGACTGGATTTCTGATCTGGTGGCTGATGTCATCGAGCATTCTGCCAAGATATACCATGTGTTCAGACCGTTTTAGTATTTCCTCCATGCCCTTGAGCCTGGAGATGTCATTGAAGCTGATGATATAGATGCCGCTGTCCGCCTGCTGCCAGTAGTATGAAGAGAAAAATGCCATGAAGGATTCAGACGGCATCCGCCTTAGCATGAATTCCCCTTCAAACTCCCCTGCTTTTCTTACGGATCTTAGGATATTGGGTACGAGTATTTTTCTGTCGTCCGGCATGAATATCTCAGCCAGCTCCATGCCCTCAAAGCCGTTTCGGTCGAGATTCAAGAGTTCTTTGGCCTTGGAGTTCAGAAATACCATCCTTGCTTCATGGTCGAGGATGATTATGCCACTATTTATAGCGTCGAGAATATAGCTCAATACCTCGGTATCTGTACCGTGCAGCTTGGTGATGGCCTCGAGATTTACAAGATAGTCTGAATTCATGACTTTCGTGCCAGGAGATGTCCGGAAAGTTTGGCTATATTCCACCCTTCAGGTACCAGGATTGTAGTGAAATCGTCAATGATCAAAATAGGGCCGCTTAGACGACAATCTTTTACAATCCCCTTTCTGTATATCACAGGCAGTTCTTTTAGGCCATCATCAAAGATGATTTGGGCCTTTTGGCAACAGAGCAAGTCCTTGCCACTTGATATCGTTGAATTCTCCTTGTCTTCCATAGTCAGTGTGTCTTCGTGTAATTTCCTTTTTAGCCTGAGCCTCGATCTGATGGCAGTGATCTCTATCGATGTATCGTAAAGGCAGTATCCGTAAAGGCGTTTGTGTTGGAGATGAAAATCCTTTTCCCAACCAGCACCATAACGCACGGTGATCTCGAAGGACTGTCCCTTGTACCTGGCATCGATGAGCCTTTCTGTATGGAAAGCATTGCTGTCTTCTCTGTCTATGGAGGCAGAATCCTTGATTTTTGCTTCAAGACTTGAAAAAGCCCTGTCTAATCTGGAACTGGTTTTTTTACCGCTGGTGACAAAAAGGCTAGTAGAGCCTTCAAAGAGCAAATCTGCGCCAGCCATGCCGGTTGCCGAGAAGACCCCTGCGGTTTCTGGGATAAGGACGTTATTTATTCCAAGTTCATGGGCAAGCTCAAGGCAGTGCAGACCGGCAGCCCCGCCAAAACTGACAAGTACGAACTCCCTAGGGTCAAATCCCCTTTCGAGGGATACCGCCCTGATGGCCTGTATCATATTGACATTGACTATCTTGATTATACCAAGCGCCGCCTCTATAGGGCTAATACCCACCTTGTCGGCAAAGCTTTCCATGAAGCGAGAAACTCGATCTTTCGCAAGCCTCATCCTCCCTCCAAGAAATGCGCTGGCGCGGAGTCTTCCAAGATAGAGGTTGGCATCTGTTACTGTGATCCTTTCCCCCTTGCCATAACATACAGGGCCAGGGTCAGCTCCAGCACTTTCAGGGCCGACCTTTATGAGGCCTCCCTTGTCTATCCAGGCGATGGAGCCTCCTCCAGCTCCAACAGTGTGGATGTCGATCATTGGAAGGCCGACAGGATACCCTTGGATCATATATTCCTTGGTATATGTAAAGTCTCCTGCGCAGAGGGATACGTCAGTTGATGTTCCTCCCATGTCGAAAGTTATGATATTTTCAAAGCCCAGGGATTGTCCAAGCCTGAGTGAGGCGGCCACTCCTCCAGCGGGTCCAGAAAGGAGGGTTGTCACTGCAAATTTGTCAATGGCAGTAGCGGGCCTACAGCCACCATTTGACTGCTGGATGAATATCCTTGAGCCTGGAAGGGACTCCTCGAGACGTTTGACATAGTCACCCACTACTGGTCCCAGGTATGCGTTTATCATAGTGGTACTGGTGCGCTCAAATTCTCTGAATTCTGGAAGTATCTCTGAAGAGGCGTAGGTCCGAAATCCCTTTTCAGCAAGATAACTGGTGGCCTTTCTTTCATTTTCAGGGTTGGCATAGGAATGCAAGAGGCAGATTGCAACACTTTCTGCCCCCATTTCTTTGCAAAATGTCGCAGCCCTTGTTAGCTCTTCTTGACTGGGCTCTTGGATGATCTCGCCATCTGGTCCGGTGCGTTCCATCAGGCCCAATATGGCATTTCTGTCTATTACAGGCGGTGGTTTTGCCACCATGAAATCGTAAAGGGATGGCCTGTTCTGACGTCCTATGAATATTATGTCTTCAAAACCCCTTGTTGTGACAAGGCAGACCTTTGCCCCTTTTCGTTCGAGAAACGCATTGGTCCCCACAGTGGTGCCGTGCACCATTTCTATGTCTGCCGACCTGAAATCGGCCAGGAGCTCGGTTATGCCTTGTATTATGGCTTGTGAAGGGTCATGGGGCGTAGAAAGCACCTTCCACCTTTTGGTATGGCCACTGGCATCTATGCAGACTATGTCGGTAAAGGTCCCGCCTGTGTCAACACCAAGTATCAACCCCATTGAACTAAGGGCTGGATATCCTTTGCCTGAGGCTCTAAGAGTCCAGGAGGACATGACGGACCTCCAGGGTTTCCATGTCCACTAGTGCCCAGCTTGCTGGCTCTTTGTTTCCTAGAATGGCTCCTGGATTGAGCAGGAGGCAACTGTCCATTTTTTCCAAATGCCACAGGTGAGTGTGGCCGAAGCAGACCAGGTCATAGTCGCCAGAACGGGCGACCTTTCTGGCAAGCCTTGGGTCGTGGATGAAACATATGTTTTTTTCCCCAAACTTAAGCTCACCTATCCATCCATGAAACGTGACCCAGTCCTTACGTTCTTGGATCCTCATGTTGAGAAGTTCCGCATCCCCCATGTTGTTGCCATATATCAAGTGGAGCTGGCCTTGAAACCTGTCGAATTCTTCCATTAGGAAGGGGGAGACGAGGTCACCGCAGTGGATGATGGTCTTCACTTCTTCCTGTTTGACCTGCTCCACAGCACGCCGCAGGTTCCATACATGGTCATGGCTGTCACTAAATATTGCTATTTTCACTGTAAGCACCCTCCTTTATCTTGGATTCAAATTCGATAAGCCTTTTTTTTATCTCGATGCCACTTGAAAAACCGGTGAGATTTCCATTGGCGCCCACTACCCGGTGGCAGGGAATGATGATGGGAAGGGGGTTTTTCTTGAGTGCCTGCCCTACAGCCCTGGCAGAGCCGCATCCAATCCTTTTTGCTATGGCACCATAGGTGGCGAGGTGTCCATGGGGTATCTTGCAGGTCTCGTCCCACACTGCCTTTTGAAATGAAGTGCCATGGGCATGGAATTCAAGCCTCATACTGTCATTATCCATGTTCAGTAATATTTGCCTCAGAACATTTGCAATCAAGGGCCTGGAAGGGCGGATTTGAGGTCTTTTGAGTTGCAAATGGATCTTGTGGATAGTCCCTGATACCACGGTAACGATCAGCCATAAGGGTGCGGCCTTTCCTGCATCGTCAAGAAAGAGAGGCTCTGATCTTATGTGACTTTCGGGTCCTTTCCATTCAATGTTCATAGCCCTTGAAGGAAATATCTATAAGGTTTCTCCCTGTGTCAAGGAAACAGCCACTTCCCTTTTCCATGCGTCCAATGAGAAATGGCTTAAATCCCATCACGCTGAGGGCAGCTTGTTCGGCAATCTGGCTCCGTTCAGGGGACACAGTCCAGATAAGCTCGAAATCCTCTCCTCCAAAAAGCACATATTCGGCAAGGGCTGTATGTAGAATCTTACCTTTTCTTTTTTCGCATGCCTTGCAAAAGGTCTTGAGGGCTCTGGAGACAGGGAGCATCCGTTGATTGACGACCGCCATGAGGCGGCTTTCTTCGCATATGTGTGCCAGGTCGGATGCTATGCCATCTGAAACATCTATGAGACTGTTTATGCCAGCTTCGCGCAAGGCAGTTCCTAGCCTGTTTCTTGGCTCTGGGTCAAGGTGTTTGAGCAGGAGCCTTTTTCGCACCTGCCTGGGCAAAGGGCAGGGAGACGGGAGATCCTCCAGGAGTCTTAGCCCACATGCAGCCTCGCCGGTATAACCAGAACAGTAGATGAGATCGCCACTGCTGGCGCCAGAGCGATACACTGCCTTTCCCCTTTCCACTTCTCCTATGAGGGTGAGTGTAAGGCTGAGGCGGTCTTGTGGCGCAGATACGGTATCTCCTCCCACGAGGACGGCTCCAAACCGGGAAAGACGTTGGTTCAGGCCCTTGAAAAATGCTGTCCAGAAAGGGGCTTTTGCATTTGCAAGACCTGGAGGCACTTCGAGATTGAGGAGGGCCCATTTGGGCCTTCCACCCATTGCGGCAATATCGCTGAGATTGACGGATGCAAGCTTGCTTCCCAGGCGGAAGGGAGGAAAATAAGACAATTTGAAGTGTACCTGTTCACACAACGTGTCCGTGGTTATGAGAAGCTCTTTGTCATCACCAGGGATGACTACTGCGCAGTCATCCCCGATGGATCTAACCACTTGTTTTCTGCAGGAATCTTTTTTCTGTGTGTCTGCAAGTTTCTTGATTTTTTTTATGAGTTCAAGTTCCACTTCAAAGTGTAGGCGTCTTTGTCAGCCCTTGATTTCCAACTCGCTAAAGAAATATTTTATTTCTTCTGCTGCAGTTTCTGGCGCATCAGAGCCATGAACCACATTCCTTTCTATGTCAGTCGCAAAATCAGCCCTTATGGTTCCAGGGTCTGCCTCCTTGTAATTAGTTGCCCCCATAAGTTTGCGGTAACGGGCAATCACATTGTCCCCTTTGAGTACCATGACCACTATGGGGCCTGAGGACATGAAATCCGTGAGGCTATCAAAAAAAGGCTTTTCTTTGTGCACTGCGTAAAAACCCTTGGCCTCGTCCTTGGTCATATGGATCATTTTCATGGCAATGATCTTGATTTCCGCCTGTTCAAGCCTCTTTATCACCTCTCCGATCAATCCTCTGCCCACTCCGTCTGGCTTGATTATTGAAAGTGTTCTTTCCATGTCTACCTCCTGAATCATTAATATATCTTTTTTATTTTTTTGTGTCTTGTATTGTGACGGTCACTACCTACCATAGCCTTGGGCTACTGTCATGTAAATCTGAGATACTCGTGATGAACCAAGAGGAAATGTTATCTTGGACGCATATAACTTGCTGAAAACAATCTCTTTTTTGTAATGAATCAGCTTTTCTTAAGGCTTTTGGGAATCTTGGTGCCAATTGCAGCCTTTTGGATCTCAAACTCTCATAGACCCATATCAATACTTGCAGGCGTGCATAATTCGGCCATAGATCGTGGATAAGGCAGAGACAGATTTCTTGACTTCATTTTTTGGCTCTATTAAATTTTCAATCTACGCTTGAGTTAGGGAAGCTTCAGGCGAGAGTGGCGGAACTGGTAGACGCACTGGACTTAGGATCCAGCGGCCTTGCGCCGTGGGAGTTCGACTCTCCCCTCTCGCACCAAATTTACCAATGCCTGCCAGCCCTGATCTGTCGAGAATTTATTTATAGTGGCCGAAAAAACAATCAAAGTTGGCATATTGTATCTAAATGCTTTCACGGCTGTTCCATTGAATACCCGGTTAGTCAGGCTTTTTAAAAACATAAAATCAGGAAAGGTTTTCTAAGATCATGGAGATGAAAGTCAGCGTTGAAGATGTAAGCCCGGTGCAAAAGCGCCTTTCAGTTGAAATCCCATCGGAAAAGGTGAAAGACCTGCTGGATAAGACAGTCAACCAGTTGAGGAGAACGGTTTCATTGCCAGGTTTCAGAAAAGGCAAGGTGCCAAAGAGCATAATAGAGCGGGACTATGCCAGGGAGATCCAAGTGGAGGTGATGCAAAAGCTCATTGAAGACTCCCTTGGGGAGGCCATAAGGCAGAGTAAAGTGACAATGCTCCTTGAGCCACAACTGGATTCTTCTTCAGAGATCAAATCTGGGGAGCCATTCACTTATTCGGTATTGATGGATATAGAGCCACAGTTTGAGGTGCCTGACTTTAGGCAATTCGAGCTGGTAAGGCCCAAGGTCGAAGTATCTGATGAAGAGGTCGAGGAACAGCTACAGGCGCTTAGGAAGCATTTTGGCTCCATAGAGATGGTGGATGAGCCGAGGCCGCTGCAAGAAGGGGATATTGCGGTCATAGATTACACTGCCTACATAGACGGGGAAGAAGTGGAGGATCTGGAAGCCCGGGACTATTATGTGGAAATAGGGCAGGGCAATCTCAACGAAACCCTGGAAAAGGGCCTTATCGGCATGGAAAAGGGGGACGAACGTGAGATAGAGGTTGAATACCCCAAAGATGCCATCAATACGAAGGTTGCAGGGAAAAAAGTCAAATACAAGGTACTGCTCAAGAATATCCAGGTGAGGAATCTGCCAGAACTCAATGACGAATTCGCTCAGAAGATGGGCATCGGCCTAAAGACCGTGGATGATTTGAGGGAGCGCCTCAGAAAGCAGATCCTGGAAGATAAGCAAAATGCTGCCGATGGTGTTGTTAGGCAACAGCTTTTTGACAAACTTCTTGAGGGTGCAGATTTTCCTGTGCCAGACAGACTGGTGGAAAAGAAGCTAGACCAGATGATTGACAATGTGGTCAGCCACATGCAAGAAAGAGGTGTGAACCTTGAACAGGCAGGGATTGATGAGGCGAAGCTTCGGGAAAAGATGCGGGATGACGCAGTGCGTCAGGTAAAGACCGAATTGATACTGGATAAGATCGCAGAAGAAGAAAAGGTGGAAATTCCTTCAGAAGAATTGAAACGATACTCAGATTATGTCGATGAACATTACCAGGAAATGAATGTAAGCAAAGACCAGTTTCATTCGGCGGTTTTCGAATCGGTCTTGCCTAAACTCAGGGCCCAGCAGACCATGGATTTTATTCTCAAGAACGTGACCATCAAGGACGAAGAAGATGGAAATGGCTCGAAAGAAGATTCCAGTGACGTAGAGAACATCGAGGAAAAGGTAACTTAAAAAGGATTGATTATGATCATGAGGTTGAAAACATGCCATTAGTACCTATTGTAATTGAGCAGAGTCCAAGAGGTGAACGGGCTTTTGACATCTATTCACGCCTACTCAAGGAAAGGATTATCTTTCTGGGAGGGGCTGTGAATGACGAGGTCGCAAACCTGGTAATTGCTCAGCTTCTATTTCTGGAAGCAGAAGACCCCAACAGGGATATAACATTATATATAAATTCTCCAGGTGGAATCGTTACCGCAGGGTTGGCCATCTATGATACCATTCAGTATATAAAGGCCGATGTGAGTACCCTGTGCCTGGGGCAGGCAGCAAGCATGGGTGCGCTTCTCCTTGCTGCAGGAGCTGAAGGAAAGAGGTTTACCCTGCCCAATTCGAGAATACTGATTCACCAGCCCATGGGCGGCTTTCAGGGGCAGGCCACTGACATAGATATTCATGCCAGGGAGATCTTGAAGTTGAGGCAGAGGTTGAATGAGATCTTGGCCAAACACACGGGACAACCCCTTGAAAAGATCCAGGCTGACACAGAGCGGGATTATTTCATGGGAAGCCAGGAGGCGCTGGAATATGGCCTCGTGGACGAAATTATTGAAAAAAGAGATAAGGCCTCCAAGGAGGATGATTAACTATGGCTGGAAAAAAGGATGATTTTGACACCACTGGGGATCTCTGCTGTTCTTTTTGCGGAAAAGGCCAGGGTGAGGTTAGAAAGCTGATTGCTGGTCCCAATGTTTACATATGTGACGAATGCATTGACCTTTGCAACGACATAATAGCAGAAGATTATGAAGGCGGAGATGACGCCGCATCTGGCAGGGCCTCCATCTTAAAGCCTGCCGAGATCAAGGCCCTTTTGGATCAGTATGTCGTAGGTCAGGAACAGGCCAAGAAGATATTGTCTGTGGCCGTCCACAATCACTATAAGCGCATCGAATCAAATGTGGCCCTTGACGAGGTTGAGCTCCAGAAAAGCAATATCATGCTCATAGGGCCCACTGGAAGCGGAAAGACGCTTCTTGCCCAGACCCTTGCAAAGATCCTTAACGTGCCATTCACCATAGCCGATGCGACAACCCTTACTGAGGCCGGTTATGTGGGAGAAGATGTTGAGAATATTATACTCAATCTTTTGCAAGCGGCCGATTACGATGTGGAGCTGGCAAGTAGGGGGATAGTCTACATCGACGAGATAGACAAGATTGCCAGGAAATCCGACAGCCCCTCCATCACACGGGACGTTTCCGGCGAGGGGGTGCAGCAGGCACTTTTGAAGATAATCGAAGGCACTTTGGCAAATGTACCTCCAAAGGGAGGCAGAAAGCATCCACAACAGGAATTTGTAAAGATCGACACCACCAACATTCTTTTTATTGTGGGTGGTGCCTTTGTGGGTCTGGATGCCATCATAAAAACGCGTCTTGGCAAGTATTCCATAGGTTTTGGAGCCAACGTGGAGGGTGCCAGGGATCTGAGTTTCAGTGAAATCCTCAAGCACCTTGAGCCTGAAGATCTTATCAAATACGGCCTTATACCAGAATTGGTAGGGCGCATTCCTGTTGCTGCAACCCTCGAAGAGTTGGCCAGGGAAGATCTCATAAAGATCCTCAAAGAGCCCAAAAATGCACTGGTGAAACAATTCAAGAAGCTCTTCGCCATGGATAACATTGATCTCCATTTCACCGATGGCGCCATCAACGCCATTGCTGAGGAAGCCATCAAGAGGAAGACTGGAGCGAGAGGGCTCAGGGCCATACTGGAAAGGGCCATGTTGGAGGTCATGTATGAGCTGCCGTCTCGTGAAAACGTGAAGGAATGCGTCATAAGTGAAGAAGTTATCTTGCGCAAGGCCGAACCAATTCTTATTTATGAAAGTAAACAGGCAGAGGCCTCATAAAAGGCCATGTCCAAAAGCAGAAATAAAATTAGTCTTTATCGTGAGGTTTTATGAATAAAGAAGAACTCCTGACTCTTCCCTTACTGCCATTGAGGGATATGGTATTGTTCCCGCATATGGTGGCCCCGCTGTTTATTGGCAGAGAAAGGTCTGTAGAGGCTATCAAAAAGGCGATGGCAGATGACCAGGAGATATTTCTTTCCGCCCAAAAGGATGCAAAGCTGGACGAGCCTGGGAAAAAGGATATATACAAAGTGGGTACCATTGGTACCATTCTCCAGCTTTTGAGGCTTCCAGACGGTACAGTTAAGGCCCTGATCGAAGGAAAAAAGAGGGCTGAGATAAAGGCCTTCGTCTCAGGGGAGAAATATTTTGTCGTTGAAGTAAACCCCCTTGAGGAAAAGACTGTATCAGGGCCAAAGGTCGACGCCCTCAAAAGGCTGACCATTTCAGCCTTTGATGATTATTGCAAGCTCAACAACAAGGTGCCGCCAGAGGTGGCAGTATCCATATCATCTCTTTCTGATCCAGGACGCTTGGCCGATTCCATCGCGTCACACATCTCCTTGAAGGTGGCAGACAAACAGGCTGTGCTGGAAGCACTTGATCCTGCCAGGAGGCTGGAGCGTCTCTATACCTTCATGTCTTCAGAGACCCAGATCGCAAAGATGGAACAAAGGATCAAGGAACGGGTCAAGAAGCAGATGGAGAAGAATCAGAAGGATTATTATCTCAACGAGCAGATCCGTGCCATCCAAAAGGAGATGGGGCAGAAGGATGAGACCCAGAGTGAGATAAGTGAGCTCGAGCGTAAAATAAAGAAAAAGAGGCTTCCCAGAGAGGCGGCTGCCAAGGTGCGGCGGGAACTCAAAAAGCTCAAGCTCATGGCCCCCATGTCTGCCGAAGCCACTGTTGTTAGAAACTATATCGATTGGATATTGTCTCTTCCTTGGTTTGAAAAGACAAAGGACAATAACGACATTGTAAAGGCCGAAAGGATACTGGAAGAAGACCATTACGGCCTTGAAAAACCAAAGGAAAGGATACTTGAATATCTTGCAGTAAAGAGCCTAGCAAAAAAGATGAAAGGGCCCATCCTCTGTCTGGTAGGCCCTCCTGGTGTTGGCAAAACGTCATTGGCAAGATCTGTTGCCAGGGCGCTCAACCGTAACTTTGTCCGCTTGTCCCTTGGTGGCGTGAAGGATGAAGCCGAGATACGAGGGCACAGAAGGACTTATATTGGAGCACTGCCTGGAAAGATCATCCAGTCGTTAAAGAAGGCTGGCTCCAACAACCCGGTTTTTTGCCTCGATGAAGTAGATAAGATGAGTTCAGATTTCAGGGGAGATCCTGCCTCTGCACTTCTCGAGGTCCTGGATCCAGAGCAGAATTATGCCTTCAATGACCATTATCTGGATCTGGACTACGATTTATCCGAGGTCCTTTTCATCACCACAGCAAATGCCCTGTTTACTATTCCATTCCCTCTTCAGGACCGGATGGAGATTATAGAGCTGCCCGGATACACGGAAGAGGAGAAGATAGAGATAGCCAGGCGTCATCTCATCCCTAGGCAACTCGATGCCCATGGACTCAAGGAAAAACAGCTAGAGATAAGTACTGGTGCCCTTGAAGACCTTATACATCTGTATACCAGGGAGGCAGGTGTCAGAAACCTTGAAAGATCCATTGCAGCGCTTTGCCGCAAGGCAGCAAGGGCCATAGCGAGTTCTGGAGACAGGGACAAGGTTATACGCATAACGCGGTCATCCTTGAATAAATTTCTGGGCGTACCACGTTACCGCCATTCACACGCAGAAGAAAAGGATCTTGTTGGCGTTGCAACAGGTCTTGCATGGACAGAGACAGGCGGCACCCTTTTGCAAATAGAGGTGGCTGTCATGCCTGGCAAAGGAAAGCTTACTATTACAGGCACCCTTGGGGATGTGATGCAGGAATCTGTGCATGCAGCCATGAGCTACGTAAGGTCCAGGGCCCATCAGTTGGCACTGCCATGGGATTTCTATCAGAAGGTGGATATTCATGTTCACGTCCCTGAAGGTGCCATTCCAAAAGATGGTCCTTCCGCGGGGATTACCATAGCCACAGCCCTTGTATCAGCCCTTTTGAAGATACCTGTCAAACACAACGTTGCCATGACTGGTGAAATTACACTCAGGGGGCGGGTGCTGCCCATTGGAGGGCTCAAGGAGAAACTTTTAGCTGCCCGGCGCATGGACATGTCATGCTGCCTGATACCACGGGAAAACGAAAAAGATCTCAAGGAGATTCCCCAAAAGCTCCTAAAGTCACTTGAGATCAAGTTTGTAGAACATATGGATGATGTCCTTGAAGCAGCGCTTGAGGCTGGAGAAAGGGGAGAGATCTTTGCTAGCCTTAAGTCTGCCGAACCTCCAGATTGGTTTTCCACGCCCAAGATCCAGGAGGAGCTACCGGCGGCCCACTAAGCTTTGTGAATTTAGGTATACTTTCTGCTTAGTTTAAGATAATTTATAAAAACATTTAGATCTCAACCAAAGTGGTGTCAAAACCATAGGTGTTTGGGCAGGTACAGAATCCTGAAGCAGATTAGGGTAAACGGCAAAGCCTTTCTAGAAGGGAGCGTGCAGGCAATGGTAAAGAGGTGGTATACTGTCAAGACTCATCCGAGAAAAGAATTTTATGCAAAATGCAACTATGAGAACCAGGCCTTTGAAGTATTTCTCCCTGTAACTCTCCGCATAGCAAGACATGCCAGGAAGGTAAGGGAGGTGCTGTCGCCGCTATTTCCAGGATATCTGTTTATCAGGTTGGCTGATGACGAGAAGAACTGGGTGGCTGTATATAGCACTAGAGGTGCCGTAGGGCCAGTGAGATTCGGTGATTATTATCCCCCTGTTCCAGATTGGTTTATCCAAGGACTCATGGATAGGGCTGATGAAAATGGGCTTATATCTGTTAGCACCAGGGAAAAATATGGTTTTGAACCAGGCGACAGGGTCAGGGTCAGAGGGCCAAACGATACCATCATAGAAGGGATATTGAAGGCCATAGATGGCAAGGACAGGGCGATAATCCTTCTCGATATGCTGAAAAAACAGGTAAAGGCCAAGGTGCCTTTATCCTCTTTAAGGGCTGCTTGACTTCTTTGGGGATGCCATCCTGATTCAGGATGGCATCTTTTGTTTTTTGGGATTATTGTAGGTATTTGCCTACAATATTTGTCATACCTTGAATTGATCCAGCATGTTCATCAGCTCGTCTGAAAGATTTTTTAGCCTTGAGGCAGTATCTTTCACCTTTTTTGATCCAGTAGTAGTTTCCATGCTGGATGAGACTATTTCTGAGCTCTTTTCAGCCATCTGAGCAATCTCTTCTCGAACTGCATGGGTGTTTTCGCTTATTTCATTGGTAGCAGCGGTCTCTTCTTCTACTGCTGCTGCTATGTTACTTGAAAGCTCTGCTACTTCATGTATAACCTTTATGCTTTGTTCAACGGCATTCTGTGCCTGTTTTGCCCCGGATTGAAGTTCCTTTACCATATTGTCAATCTCTTCCACAGAGTCTCCTGTCTGTTTGGCAAGTTCTTTGACCTCGTTTGCCACAACGGCAAAGCCCTTGCCAGCCTCGCCTGCCCTTGCCGCCTCTATGGTGGCGTTGAGGGCCAGGAGGTTGGTCTGTTCGGCAATGGAACCTATGAGATTGCTTATCTCATTGATCTTGGTAGCGGATTCTGCCAGGTTTTCTATGACAGCCCTGGCTCTATCGGCCTCATGAGAGGCCTCATTGGCAACCTGGCTTGCCCTTGAGGTGTTTTGGGAAACCTCTGTTATGGTAGAGCTCATTTCTTCCATTGCAGCAGCGACAGATGAGATGCCCTCGCCGCTGTTTTCTGCCATGTTTCTGATCTCTTCAGAATGTTGGCTCGCCTTTGCCGTTGCGCCTGCCATCTTGTCTGCTACAGAATTCATGGATTCGGATTCATTACGAACGATTTGTCCTTGATTCTTTGCCTTTTGGATCAATGTCCTTATCCTGCTCATAAAGGCATTGATGTAGTTGGAGATCTCGTCTGTCTCCAGGTTTATGGTCATCTTGTAGACCTTGCATTCGTCACAGGACTTGTATTCTCCTGAAGTGATAAGGGGGCATACAGGCTCAGTGGCATAGCTACCTGCTTCATACCAGCAGTGCGCCTCCTTACCATAGCATGGGCAGTCGTCTTTGGAGCAATTTATCACCTTGGAGCAATTTATGGTTTTGGTATTCATAAGTTTCGTAAGATCGGCTTCTCCCGATGCCAGCTCCTTCATCCTTGCCACAAGATGTTTCATGGCAGAGGTTAGCTTTCCGGTGATAAACAGGGAAAGCGCCAGAAAAAACCCTCCCAACAGCACGGCAATGAAAATAGTCAAGGTCACAAAATCTTTTATCATTGCCCAGGATTCCCCATTCAGATCTGTTTCGTATGCTCCAGTACCTACTATCCAGCCCCACGGCTCAAAAAGTTTTACAAAAGAGACCTTTGGTTCTATTCTGCTTTTGTCATCCTTGTATTGCCAGTAATACCTGACAAAGCCGCCTTTTTTCGGGCTGCTGTTACATACTTGGGTCATCTCGTAAAAGAGCCTGTTGCCCTTTTTGTCCTGGAAGTTGGTGACATCCTTTCCCTCGATTTGCGGCTTGTATGGATGCATGATTATGGTTATGTGGTTTGGGTCGTCACTATTTATCCAAAAATAGTTTTTCCCGTCTGAGCCCCATCTGAGATCTCTGATTTCTTCCTTGGCCCTGTCTTGGGCCTCTTTTGCAGTGATTTGGCCTCTCAGCTCCTTTTGGTGATAATGATTCATGATTTCATATGGAGTCACCACAACCTTCTGAAGGTTGTGAATGGATGCCTGCTGCAGGTATCCGTTCAGGGAATAGAGGAGCCATGTGAGAAATAGGCCACCTGAAACAAAAAAGAATAACGTCTGGAACCACAAAAGCCTTTTAAAATTCCACCGCAAAAGCGACATCTTGTCCTCCTTTATTATTGGTGCACATTTAGCTTATGGAAAAATCACAGGGCTCTGAGTGGTGAATGACCCTCAAGGCATGCCTGCTTGGCCGTGGCCACGGGGGATTTGTCAAAGGGGCCACAGGTCAGAAAAATAAATTTATAAAAATGGCTATTTATTCACCTACTTATATTTATCGGTCTTTCCACAGAAGATATAAATGAATTTTTGATACCTTTTCTGTGAAATAATTATTACTGATAATCGTTGTGATTTAGATCAGTTAGAAAGAATAAGTCTTTTTATTATACAGGTGATAAAAGAAATTTGTTAACAAGAACTGACGGAAAATCCGATAAATAGGATAAACAACATTTCATTTTGGGTGTTGTTCAATTTTTTGAGGGAGGATTGAGTATAATGTCTTTGTTGCCCAAGATGAGTATTAAGAACTACATCATCACATGTCTTACACTGAATCTATTGCTTTTCATGGCGGTCTCTCTTGGTGGTATCAAGACCGTGGACGTCATTTCTGATGGATCAAAGGATCTTTCGTCGTGGATAGAGCTTCAGGGAAGTCTTAGAAAGGGTGTTTATGACCCATTAATGGAACTTGAGCTCACCTATGAAAGATGGGCAAGTTCAGGCGATGAAAGAGACTGGAAGAAACTTGAGGACGATATCAAGGTGCTAAAAAACAATGTGACTGCGCTGGCTACAATGTCTTCCCATCGCAAGTTAATGCCAGAGATCTCAAAGCTTTTTGAAGAGGCGGTAAACCGTCTTGAAGAAAGGCTACGAGAGACAGGACTCCATTTTTCCAAGAGACACGAAAGGGTAAGCGCGCTTAGAAGAGAAAGTTTCCAAATGGAAGCGCTTCTTTATACTCTCATGGAGAAAAATATAGATCCAATGAGAAAATCTGCCTATGAGGAAGAAGATTTCGATGCCTTTTTCAAGGCAAGCCAGATAGATATGCTCACCAATGAAAAGATCATCCAGCCCATATATAAGATTGTTATTATGGTGGAGGACTTTTTGCTCGGGCGCCAGGACTCAAAGGGTATAGATCGTGTTTGGCCGAGCCTTTTCGAAGGGGTTTCCCAGTGGAAGAGGGCAATGCAGGGAACAGGCCTCGATGCAGCGTCCAAAGATATTGAAAATAGAATAAAACATATAAAGGGTTTGTGGGAAGAGGTCAAAAAGGCCCAGGCTTCATATATGTCATCTGCCAACAAGCTTCAGCTTGCGATGGCTGCCACTCTCCAGGATTTCGATAAGGTTTTTAAAGAAGACATAGAAAAGAGCAGGAAGGCTGACCTGCAACGGATAGACAGAGTCACCAAAGAGGCTGAAGAGGGTTTTATTTTGGCCTTGATTGTGGGCTCCATTATCCTTGTGGTTATGGGTGTCAGTATAGTTTTTAACGCAATAAAGCCCCTTTACAAGTTGAGCCATGATCTTAGAGATATGGCTGAAGGAGCTGCAGATCTCACCAAACAGCTTCATTCCATAGAGATAAACTGTTCTGAAATGATAAATTGCGGCAAGGAGGAGTGCCCCTGCTATGGAAGGAAGGCGCACTGCTGGTATGAGGCAGGAAGCTATGCTTCAAAGGTTCACTGTCCAAGGATATTGAATGGAGAACTTACTTCTTGCGATGACTGCAACGTTTTTAAGAAGGCCGTCGTCACAGAGGTGGATGAGGTTGCAACTTTTATCAATGCCTTCAGGCGCAGGATGAGAAACCTTATAGCCAGAGTTGCAAGCCAGACCGATGTCGTCGAGAAGGAATCCAACACCATGAGTGCTGCAGCAGACAAGATGAGCCAAAGTGCAACCAATGTAAGGGAAAAGGCAGCTCAAGTGCAAGAGTCGTCATATCAGGCAGACCAGAGCGTTGCCACAGTGGCCTCAGCCATGGAACAGATGACAGAAGCGGTTTCAGAGGTTGCACAAAACACAGGGAAGGCTAGCCAAATAGCACAGGAAGCAAGAGAACAGACAATAGTTACAGACCAGGTGATCAGAGAGTTGGCAGATTCGGCTGAAAAGATCGGGCAGGTCAGTGGCCTAATAGGTTCCATAGCCGAGCAGACCAATCTTCTGGCCCTCAACGCCACCATAGAGGCGGCAAGGGCAGGGGAGGCTGGCAAGGGCTTTGCCGTTGTGGCAAACGAGGTGAAGGAGCTTGCCAAACAGACCAGCGAGTCGGTGAACGAGATCGATGGAATAGTTCACAATCTCCAGTCAAGGGCAACGGATGCCACTGGAGCAACCAACAGGATCGTTGAAATCATCGGAAACATGGCAGATATTTCTGACAGCATTGCAGCTGCAGTAGAGGAGCAGACTGCAACCACATCTGAGATCAGCGAGAACACCCAGTTGGCAAGTGGCGTTGTGAAAGATGTAAATAGCATAAGTAAGGAGATAGCAGAAAGCGGTGCTGAGGCAGAAACTGGTGCACACCAGGTAAGGGATGCGGCCAGGAACTTAAGCGCCCTTTCCAGTGAATTGCAATCTATGGTCAGACAGTTCAGGGTTTGATGTACAGTACAGTTTCATCCTGGATCCAGGCCCTTGTTTCAGGATGATGCGTGCAGAAAAAATCTTTTTGTATTAAGCAGGGGTTATGACTTATGAATCGGTAATATTGATACTATTTGTCATAGCCTCTGCTGTTTCAGTAGTGGCCAGGAGGGTGAATCTTCCCTATACGATTGCTCTAATGGCAGTTGGGCTACTGCTTGGCTCGCTTAATCTTCTCAATCCCCCCCACCTGACTCAGGAGCTATTGTATTCTATTTTTTTGCCGCCGCTTGTCTTCGAAGCGGCTATCCATCTTAGGGCCTCCGAACTCTTTAAGAATATCTGGCTGGTAGTAACCCTTGCAGTGCCAGGTGTGGTGATTGCCGCCTTGGTGACAGCTACTGTAATGGTGCCAATGAGCGCACATTTTTCGCAAATTGTGCCGATCTCCTGGCCGGTAGGGATCTTGTTTGGTGCTGCAGTGGCAGCAACCGACCCAGTGGCAGTGGGTGCCATATTCAAGAAATTGGGCGCACCCAGGCGCCTGTTGCTGCTGATAGAAAGCGAAAGCCTGCTAAATGATGGAACCTCTATTGTAGCCTTTATCATAGCAGTCCAGTTCATTCAGGGTGCCCTCGGTTCTCCACAGGATGCAGTAATAGATTTTTTCCGCATAGTTGGTCTTGGGATTCTTGTTGGTTCAATAGTCGGCATCGTATCAGATGCCCTGATGCGCCGCATAGATGACGCCATGGTAGTCATCACAATTACCACTGTTGCTGCTTTTGGGTCCTTTTTGATGGCTGAACATCTTGGGGTTTCCGGCGTGATGAGCTGTGTGGCAGCCGGACTCATATGCGGGGAGCGCAGTTTCTATTCAGGCGCCATTTTTCCATCCATACGTATTTCCACGGAAACCTTTTGGGAATATGTGGCCTTTGCCATGAATTCCCTCATCTTTCTCCTCATGGGTTTTGCCATAGATATAGGTATGCTCTTGAGGCTTTGGCCCCTGATACTTATCGCCTATGTTGCTGTTCTCGCGGCTAGGTTTTTGGTGGTTTCAGGGACCTGGGCGATATTTTATTCCAGCCGACACAGGTTGCCCTATAGATGGAGTATTATCCTGGGCTGGGGCGGCCTCAGGGGGGCCTTGTCTATGGTTCTTGCATTGAGCATTCCCGATTCCTTGCCCTTCAAGGAAATGATCGTGACCCTAGTCTTTGGCGTGGTGCTCATTTCCATCTTTTTCCAGGGCCTCACCATGACGTGGTTGATGCGTTTTACTGGTGTGGCCTCTTCTGCGCCTGAACTCAGGATATATGAGCTGTTAAAGGCCCAACTCATCCTTATCCAGGAAACCCTTGATGAGATAGAAAAGCTCTATAACAGGCACCTAATAACCCCTAAGAGCGCACGAGCCCTCAAGGAAGAATTTCGTAAACAGCTCAATGCAGTTTCAAAAAAGATAGAAACTGTTTCCATAGACAAGGAGGCCTTGATTCACGAAGAAGTGCTTCGAACCAAAAGACGTATTCTTATCCAACAGAAGGCCAAGCTTCTTGAGATGTATCATAGTGGCTCCATTGGGCTTGAGGCCTACGAAACCTTGAAAAATGAGCTGGATACAAGGCTCCTTGAGCTTGAAACTTCGGCTCCTTAATGGATCTTGGAGGGGGATTCTTGGAAAAGATAGCTAATCCTGAAAAGTATGATCTTATTGCTTCAGCATGTCATCTCGACGAGCCTTGTTATTCCGTGAGGGTTGAGATTAGAGAGGATCTCAGTAAGCTTATGCCCTTTTTGAACGCCGAAGCCAATGTCCTGTTGTATGAGCCTGATGAAGATCCAGTTATGATATTCAAGCTGGAAAACTACAGGGTCGCCCTCCGTAGACACGAACTTTCTATTGGTCCGGTTTCCGACAGGTTGGCAGGTAGGGAGTCCCTTTCAAAAGTTATCGGTTTCTTGAATGAGATATGGCATGGCCGTCACGATATGGAGCCAAATTTCGAGCCTAGGCGGAGGCCTCCAGCCTTAGAGATATTTAAACTTCTGCCAGGCACCAATTGCGGGGAATGCGGAGAGGCAGCCTGCATGGCATTTGCAGTAAAGATTGCCTTGGGCCGTCTTGCTCCCTCTCTTTGCCCTCAACTTCAAAAGGATCTGGCATCCATGCGTCGCCTTCATGCATTAATGGGTCTGAAGATGCCGGATGATTATTGAGTTGGGCTTTTTCGAGGTCAACAAAAAGGCAGCAAAGCGGCTTTGCCCTGCTGCCTATCAATCCATAATTTTTTTAAAATGTCTTATTATCAGGGAATCACAAAGTATTCTATATTGGAATAATTACTGCAGCCGGCTGCATTGCAGGCCTTGACTGCCACATAAAATCCTGCATTCTTCCAAAGCTCTGTTGAAAATTTAGTCTGCTTAGACATGTCCAAGCTTCCAATATAGCTTACATCTGGTGGTGCATAGAACAGGGTGTATTTCTTGGCATTTTCCACTTCATTCCAATGTATGGATACCGAGGTTCCAGATACATCGACTTCAACAGTGGGTGGGAGAGGTATCTGGACCCCGTCCTGATATTCATAGGCTCCTATGTCACTTGCCGTCCCCTGGGGCCTGCTAGTGCCATCAATATCCTTTTCGGGAGCTACTGTGGTGTCAGCAGAATCTATGCAAGGAGATCCATTTTGCAGGTGAAAATCTCCAGTTGTGGTATCAACGAACAAGGGGTCAACCGATATGTCGTGCTCTGCCTGCACAAATCCGATATAGTCATTATAAAAATTGTTCCATACGTCATTATAATCATTTCCAGAAATGAAACGGCCGTGCTTGGCTATAATTCCCCTAGCATTACTGGCGATTATGTTATTTACGATCTTTACTGTAGTTATCCTTTCGTTTTGTCCGCATCTGATGGCAGCTGCAAGAGGACTATCTGCATTGTGATTAAAGATCGTATTGTTTATTATCTCAGGCCTTGCATAGTCTGTAGCTGAAATACCGGCATCATTATTGGCGTATATGATATTGCCAATAATCTTGACTGCTGAATATTGGCTGTTTCCGATTCCAGCATTTCCCATTTCTCCACTGCCGTTTTCATAGATATAATTGTATTCAATAAGGGCGGTTGAGTGGCCCATGTTTCCTATCCCGCGCGTGGTATTGTCAAAGATACGGTTGTGATGGATGACTGGGCAGCAATCTGGGGCTCCACCTCCTCCAACTGTGGTTGTGTGGATGCCCAATCGATTGCCATAAATGCGGCAGTCGGATATGTCTGCATAGTTTGCGCCACCATTTGCCACACAATTGATACCTATTGCCTGTGTAGCCCCTGTAACGTCGAGCCCCTTTATCTGACCGTGATAGTTCACCAGAAAAATCGTGTTCTCATCTGGGCTGGCCGAGTGTATGACAGGTCTTTTCCCATCTTTGGAAATACCCACTAGGCTTACGCCTCTTATGGGAACCATGGCCATGTTTATGGATTCATTATAGATGGCATATTTTATATAGATGATGTCTGAATTTCTTGCATGTTTGAGAGCATGGCTGATGGTCTTCCACGGGGACTCCAGCGTTCCTGCCCCATTATCGCTGCCTGTGTTCCCATCTACGTAGTAGTCCGCTCCAAGGGATGGAGATGCAAGACCAACTGAAAGAAATAGCAACGTAAAAAGTATTTTGGATGAATACGATACGATTGGCTTCATGAAAAAGACCCCCCCTATATGAGGTATATGCACATTGGCACTGTTTTTATAGCTGTTCGTCTCTTTTAGCTTTGAACTTAAAAACAGTATGGCTCACTGTGCTTCCTTATAAGGTTGAGACAAACAAAAAGGCCCGGATGCCTCCTAGTGGAGGACCGGGCCTTTGAACAACCAAGGTCGTGTTGGTGCGGATTATTTTTTCAACACAGGCAGATTGTGCGGATCAATATGGCACTGTAAGCACTTGGGATATCTCTTATGCAGTGCAGCCCCGTGAGGTTCTCCGTGACAATCCTGGCATTGGGGTATCTGGCCGTGGCGCACATGACATTCTGCACAATGGAGATCAGAATGTTTGGTATGATTCTTTTGCAGGTCTTCATAGATGCCGGAATGGCATGAACCGCAGACCTTGTTATCCATATCCTCTGGATACTGCAGTATGTTCTTGGCGCTGTGTGGCCTGTGACATACCAAACAATCTTTGTAGGTCTGGCCTTGAACGTGGGGTTCATGGCAGTCAAAGCAGGTTGGCCTTACGCCATGCTTGTCGGCGTGGCAACCTGTACATCCAACTTGCTTATTGTGCTTGCAAGGATGGGTGGCCATTTCTTTGCCTTCTGGTTCATAATGGCAAACTTCACAGGCAACCACTGACTTTCCAGATTTAGTCTTGATTTTCTTGGATACGGCCTTGAATGGAATGTCCTTGGGTGAATGCGGATCTTCATGACATTGCAAACACTTGGGGAATGCCTTTCCATGCTTGAGTCCATGACATCTGGTACATTTGGGCATTATTTGGGCATAATTCTTTTTGGGTGGCACATAGGCATGGAGCTGTGTGTGACAGTTTAGACAGTCAAAACGGTGTTTGCTGTTGCTGGTTCTCAACCTTTCATATTCCCTTTTGTGACAACTGCCACATTCCACTGGCTTCAGCATCCTTGGTGCCTGCTGGTAGAGTTCGACCCCTGGTTGGTTGGTGGTTTCCTTTTCTTCAGCTGGTGCAGCTACTTGTGTAGCAGCCTGTGTGGCAGGTGCAGTTTCAGCCTTTGCCTCCTTGTTGGGAGCCACAGGTTCCTGGATCTGTTTTGCACAGGCGATGCACAGAAATAGCGTGGCTAAAATGCCGAACACCAATAAACTACTGGCCAAATACTTCTTTTTCATAACCCTCCTCCCTGTTTTTCATTATTTAACCAGATCGTGCGCATCATTGTGACAATCTGTACATTTTTTGAAGCGTTCCATCATAGGTGCTGGATGTGGAACACCGTGACAATCCTGGCAAGCTGGTCTTACACCATGCTTGGCCTTGTGACAATAGACGCATTTGAGCTTGGAATGCTTGGTGCTTCCTGATTCAAGCTCTTCTTTCAGATCACCATGACATGCCCCACAGTCTGCGTTGGGGATATTGTCGCCATAGGCTACGTTTAGAGGCTGGTGAACTTTGTGGCAGGATACGCAGTCCTTAAACTGCTGTCCCTCTCTGTGAGGTTCATGACACTTGAGGCAATCAGGGATATAGCCATGCTTTGTGTGACAGAAGGTACAGTCAACTTCACTGTGCGCGCTCGGGTTGCTTTTTATTTCTTCCACCTGTTCGGGATGGCAGGTGTTACAGGCAGCCATGTTGTTTTCACCACTGAATACGATATTAAGAGGCTGATGAGGATTTTGGTGGCACCTTAAGCAACCCTTGAGCTCAAAATGGGCTTCACCTTGATGGCACTTGGAGCATTCTGGGATTATTTGCTCACCTGGCACCAATGGAGGGTGACCACCTTCATGGCAATCGAGACATCCCACTGCGGTTTTGTGCTTTCCCCCTGCTTCCTGATTCTCATGGACTATCTTAGGATGGCATTTTACGCAATCACTATTGGCCAATTGTGAATCTGAGCTGTTGTCCCCGCACCATCCGCTATCAATAGAAAAAGATAGAACGATAGCCAACAATAACACCTGAATAAAAAGAATCTTCCTCATAACTCCTCCCTATTCCCTTTTGCTGTAGTTGAATATTTCAAATTCGACCATGCCGGAATACTTCTTGGTATGGATGTGAATCAATGCCAATCGCGATTCTTTATGCAATTTGAGTGAACGATGATTCATTTGGGTTCCTTATGGCATGTCCTGTTACTTGATGGGACATCAGGATATCCCGGCCTGATTAGGTCGAACTTTTTCCGGTTTTCTTCATCATGGAGGCCACTTATGGCTGTATTGCGCCTGCAGGTCATCTGACTGTCTCAACAGGAAATGCAGGGTATGAATCCTTCCCAATCTCCCAGGTTCAGGCCCTGAATGAAATTGGAATAACAAACTGTGATATTCCTAAAAAAGCGGGCCTGTCCAAGCGTCTCCCAGAACGCCTCAAAAAAAGCATAACTATCCTAATATTCAATAAATAAAACCATTAATTTTTCACAAAGTCAAGGTCGTGACTGTTTCCCAATAAAAGTTTTTCATTTAAGGTTGTGGCGTTATTCCAGGCCCTTAGGCACGTCTGCACAAGGGGGGTAAGGATATCTAAAATAAAAAGCTTGAAGAATATCCTCTTTTGGTATCAATCAAAGCTACGATAGAATCCAGCGCTGAAGTTGAAAGGGATATTCTTTCGCAGGTAGAGGTCAACCCATGTGTTCACTTGTGCGATCCTGGATTTTGGAACAAAGATTATGTCGTAGGGTTGGAGCTCTATGTTTTGAGTGGCGTCTTGGCCTGACCGGATCTTTTCCACGTCGACTGTGATTATCAATGGCTGCTTGAGGCCGCTTCTTCGGATGACCAAGATCTGATTTTCCAAAGCCCCGTCATTCAGGCCTCCTGCACTGGCTATAGCCTGAAGTACGTTCATATAGCCCCCCATGATGATCATTCCGGGGTTCCTTACCATGCCATCCACATATATCTTGCGGGAATCAAAGGACTTGACGATCACCGATATCTCTGGGTCTTTCAGATGGCGGGAGTACTTCTTGGTCAATATATCCACCAGTTCTTTTGGAGTGAGGCCAGCCGCAGGGACATCATGGACCAGTTGTAACGAAATTCGGCCATCTGGGCGGACCTTGATTGTTTCATTCAAGTTGGCATTATAAAAAAATTTTATTTCCAGTTCGTCTCCAGCCCTAATGACATAACTGGGCATGGCTGCCTCTACAGATTCTGCAGGAACGGGTCTGCTGGATAGCTGCTCTGGAATAACAGGTTGTTTAACCATTTGGTTGCTGCAGCCTGAAACTAGAGCCACTAACATGAGGGCACTGGTAATGGACCCAAAATATGGGTGCGATGATTGAAAAGAAAAGATCCACCTGCAAATCGAGCTGCATCTATTTCGATGTAACATCAGCTGCACCTTTGTCAGACCTTTTGTTGTTCAATACTAAATAATCGTGAAACAGGGCATAGAAGAAGCTGAAGGCAGCTCCAAGTATAATGCCTACCATGATATTCAGTGCCTTATTGGGTTTTGCTGGCTTTACGGGTTTCATGGGTTTTTCAATGACAGCAACACTTACCAGCTTCTGGTTGTCCATGGCCTCAAGAATGCGGGTTTCTTCTAGCTTATCAACAAAGTTCTTGTAACTCTTCTCATTTATCTCTACTGCTTCTTTCAGCATTTGAAGGGCCGCTTCCTTATTACTAAATCTCTGCAGATGTTCTTCTATATCAGCAAGCTGTTTCTTTAATGCCTTGTTTTCCGCGATTTGTCCCTCTTTATCTGCTTTGGCCTCAATAAGTACCCTTGCAACCTGTTGATAAACATAATTTTTGCCACTTCTTTGATTTTCTGTTCTGCTTTCGGGATGGGAGGCAAGAAACGCCTTGACGGTTCTGATCTTTTCCCTGACGTTTTTTACAGGCCTGCTGTCTTCCCTGTATCTCTGGAGCAGGTCGCGTTCTTGGAGCTGGAGGGAAAGAAGCTCTGCCTTGGCGCTATCTATATTGTTGGCCTTATCATTAAAGAGCGTTACATTTTCAGGCACCTTTTTAAGCTGTTGCTCAAGTGAAGCTATCTTTTCTTCAAGTTGCTCCAGACGCCCCTCACCCTGAACCATCCTGGCATGAACCTGTGAATATTCCTGAAGAAGTAGCTTTTTTTCGTCTTCCAATGATATGATATGATTTTTTTTCTTGAATTCTTCGAATTGCTCCTTGGACTTTAGCAACTTGTCCTTGTAAACAGAGAGTTGTCTTTCCAGGAAGGATATTCGCGGGCTCTTGAATATCTGGAGATGCCGTTCCCGAAAGAGGTCTTCAAGGGCCTCCACGGCACTGACTGCTATATCTGGATCATGATGGTCAAAGGTTACCTTGATGACACCAGAGCCCTTGATATGGGTAACGTCCAAGTCCTTTTTGAAGCGATCTATTGCAAGGGTTAACCTTTTCTGCTCATCGGATTCCTTTTTAGCTATTTTTGGATAGATCTTGTCTATTCCAAGTCTGTTTATGACTGCGCTTATGAGTTCTGAACTTTCAAAGATCTGCAGTTCTGTATTGATGATCTCATCTCTGTTGAAGGTGAGCATGGGCTGAACATCGCCCTTTTGCAGGAGATCAACTGGGCGGTAGACGTATTCTCTACCATATTTGATCATGACCCGTGAATTTACCTCGTATAAAGGTGTCTGAAAAAAGGTCCACAGGGTTATCAGCAAGACAGTTACCAAAAATACGATCAACATGCCCTGCCTGTGCCTTTTGAGAAGACAAATCAGATCATAAAGACTACTATTTTCACCCTGTTGCTGTTCCATCGAAGTGCCTATGAAATGTGTTTAAGCTGTCCTAGAGATTTTTCTCCTCAGCTGATCTTTTTTGGAAAGCTCTTTGAAAACTTTTGGCTGATAAAACAAACCAAAAGCCTTGAACCCTTCCTTTCCCCAGTCAATAGCATGATATTATTTAACAGATCTTGAAACTATTCACAATATTTTTCCTGAATCAAAAGGATCAGTATAGTTCATTCTCATAACTCCATAGGCACCAAAATCAAGGATCATGTCCTTCAGGTGCCCGTGAAAGGGATGTTGTCAGAATAATTCAATGCTTACTTCAATCCATGCATACAATTCGTTCACCCAAAAGTGAATTCTCTTCCAAGGTTATATCTCAGGCATTTGAAGCCACCCTCAGTGCCTCCAGGGCATCGAGGCCAAATGGCAGTGCTTCCATTTGAAACTTGCCCCTTGCCATATTATCGTGGCGAAAAGATCCTGATATTTTGTTTTTTTCTCTTTGCAAGACTAAAGAAAACGGCCCGGATATTAAGCCCTTACTGCCATGAAGATCATGAAGATACAGTTAACCGCAATCGCCGTAGCCCTGGCATTTTCTCTTTGGATGCTCATTAGTCCACCATCGATCTTTTCCCTGGAGCAGACCAGAGTGGCTGCATTGTGTCTCGTCACCATTTCAACCTGGGCAACTGGAATTATTCCTCAACATATCACCTCCTTGTGCTTCTTTTTGGTCTGCCTCATTTTTTCCCTTGCAAGACCATCTGTGGTTTTTTCAGGTTTCACATCTTCTGCCGTGTGGCTGATATTTGGAGGTCTAGTCCTGGGTTCTGCAATCACTTCTACAGGTCTGGGAAAGCGGGTGGGAAGTTGGATTGCCTACCACCTTCACGGCACCTATTTGAAAATAATAGGAGGGCTCGTGGCAGGGGGCATCTGTTTCAGCTTTCTCATGCCGTCTGCCATGAGTAGAGTTGTTCTCTTGATTCCGATAGCAATTGCCATTGCTGATTATTTTGGATTCACCAAAGGAAGGAACGGGCGTATTGGTATCGTTTTAGCAGTGATACTTGGCTCCTTTCTGCCAGCCTTTGCCATTTTGCCTGCTAACGTTCCCAATATGGTGCTTATTGGCATATCTGAAAATCTGTATCATATATCACTGTTGTATGGCCCCTACCTGTTTCTCCATTTTCCAGTCCTCGGACTCATAAAGGCAGTGTTTATAGTTTTGCTCATAGTGAAGCTATATCCAGACAGGCCAACTATCAGAAAGACAAGGAGCAATTTGGCCAGCAGCCACCTTTCCAGAGATGAAAGGCTCTTGTCCATCACGCTTTTGACCCTCCTTTTTCTTTGGATAACAGATTTCCTGCATCATGTCTCACCAGCGTGGATAGCACTTGCTGGAGCCATTTTCCTCATGTTTCCTGGAATCGCCATAGTGGACAAAAAAATGTTCAATCAGAAGATCAATTGGGCATCTATCATATTTGTTGCCGGTATATTGGGGCTCGGCGCAGTCATAAACCAGACTGGGACAGGCCACCGTCTTGCTCAAAAGATCATTGCCTTGCTACCCCTTGTGCCAGGGCACAATTTTTCGAATTTCATCTCCTTGAGCCTAGCTGCCTCAGCTACTGGCGTGGCTACAACCCTGCCTGCGATGCCAGCGGTTTTCACTCAATTTTCAGATGGTCTTGCACATGCATCAGGGCTTCCCATCAAGAGCATAATAGCCATTCAAGTCCTTGGGTTTTCCACGGTATTTTTTCCATACCAGGCCCCGCCAATTGTTGTTGGTATGCAGTTATCAGGAGAAGGTTTTTCCCACGCAGCCAAGATATGCCTGCTGTTAGCTGGGATCACCATAGTACTTTTGTTTCCTCTAGACTATTTATGGTGGAAGGCGCTGGGCTATTTTTAGAGGCACCCAATAACGATGTGGAAGAGACAGAGACCTCGTATTATTCGATTGGCTTCAAATTACCCTTCTGTGTTCATGACCATTTTCAAGACCATATCTCCTTCAGGTAATCTTTTGGCAGAAGAACCATTTTTTTTCTCCACAACATGCATCCCATTGTAACCCCACTGTTCGAAGGCCAAAAAGGCAAATATAGCAATCAGTTGTCGTTATGAAATGCGGGTAAGCAAAGAAATAATTCGTTTTTTTGGTTCCAGATTTCACAGAAAGTGAGTATTTTAAATTGAACAATGAGGCAGGAGGCCCATGTTATGAAACTAATGAGAGTTGTATGTCAATGGGTGGCAGTATTCGCCTTGTCTTTTTTGATGTCTTCCACAGCTTATTGTTGTGTTGGGCGCATACTCACTGTTGCCATTGATCAGTCAATGGATCAAAAAGTGGTTGCCACAGTGATGGCGATATTCATCAATGAGCGTACAGGCACCACGGTGGATCTCATACCGTGCAAGGATCTCAAGGAATGTCAAACAATGGTCAAGAATGGGGATGCAGACATCTTCATAGATTATATCGGGCCCGCCAGCATGGGAATAGAGGGCATAGATAAGAACGCTACACCCCAGGAGATATTTTCCATCGTTAAGCACTATTTTATCCGTGAATATTCAATGGTTTGGCTACGCCCCTTTGGATATCACGGACCAGTGTACGACAAAAACGATTTAGATCCAGAAAAAGGTTCTTTGGCAGCACCGGTCACTACCCGCCGGGTACTCGATCAGTTTCCTGTTCTGGACCGGGTAATCAATAAATTGAGCGGCAAGCTTGATGATGCCACACTCAAGAAGTTGATTCGTGACTCAAATGAGGGGAAAGACGAAACCGTGATCAAGAAATTTCTTAAAGTGAGAAATCTTATTTGACAGATCAGCAATGGTTAAAAGGCCCCGACAGGGTCATGCGCGGCTTTCCTTGGAGGCACCATTTTTATTTGCTAATCCTGTTTGATTTCTTTCGTTTCTTGTCCGGTGGAATGACTGATTAGTTATTTCTGTTTTCATGTTTTTTGTTTGAATAATATTTTACTTAATAGTCATTTGTTTCGATATATATTATGGCTCTCAAGTATAGCATAGTAACTTGACAAGGCTCAACTTCTCTGTGAAAATATGAATATTTCAAGGCCTCTATGATTTTTTCTGTATGAAGTGTGTTTAAGAGGCATCAACAAAAGGATAATCTTAATGAGACTGAAACTTGCCCTTTTTTTACTCACGATTTTGGTAGCTGCCCTTGTTGTTTGGGGTTGTAAAAATAGCGATAAACAGGTTGGCGTGAGTAATGAAAAGCCTGTACGCATAGGGTTTATGATATGTGATAGCCGGGAACAGTCCAAGGCCCGCTTTGCGCCACTTACTGCATATCTTTCCGAAAAGACAGGACGCAAGTTCGAGATGGTGCTGGCAAATACCTTTGAGTTCGAAGACCTTGCCAGGGAAAATAAGGTGGATTTCGTACACGTCAACTCCATAATCGCCATCATGCTGAACAAAAATTTCGGAATGAAGCTCTTGGCTGTGGATGTTCGGGGCCGAAACGGCTACAAGGCTACTGGCACCATAATTTCCCGTAAGGGAAGTGGTATCAAGACCATTGCCGACATGAAAGGCAAGAGTATGATCTTTGGACCGGCCCTGGCTCCTTTTGGTTATATGGCCCAGTATGCGCTCTTACTCAAAAATGGTTTCGATCCTGAAACCGATTTTTCTTATTACGCAATACCCACTGGCTCTGCAAAGCATGAAAAGGTGATCTATGGGGTTTATTTTGGCAAGTACGACGTCGGTGCCGCTCCTAGAATCGACCTTGATAAGATGATTCAGGAACACAAGGTGCGGAAGACTGATTTCAATATCATTGCCGAAAGCATTCCCATGCCCTATTGCACCATTGGAGTAATGCCTGGTGTGGATCCTGCTCTTAGCCAGCAAGTCCTGGATCTGCTCTTGAACCTGAAAAAGGATGAAACAGTTCTTGTGGATGGCGAAGTGCTCAAGGTATTGAAACGCATGTGGGTAGACGGTTTTGTCAAGGCTGTAGACAAAGAATATGATCCCATTCGTGAAAGGTTGAAACTTTGCAACATGGCTCCGTACAGAAAAGATTGATCATTTTTTGACGCTCAAGCTACCCTTGTTCTTGCGCTGAAAATTTCTTTTTTTGATGTTATGAAAGATAAAAATCGTATTACTTTATTGGCCTTAGTGACACTCCTTTTTGTTTTACCATCCCAGGCTTCAGCCCACGGTGATATCTCTAAGTTCCCTCCATCAGTTCAGATATTACAATATAAGATGGCACTTTTTATGAACCCAGATGATCTGGAGACAAAGAACAAACTTGCCATCGCATACTGGCTCGATGGCCAGGTGGATGAAGCAGAAAGGCAATTCAACCAGGTGTTATCCAAAGATAACAGGAACTTCAACGCCCTGGATGGTATGGGGTTGGTATTACTGAAAAAGGGGCAACTGAAGCAGGCGCTGGATTATTTTCAGAAGGCGGAGGAAATAAATCCGTCAGACGTACTTGTCCATGTCCATAAATCCGTCGTGTACAAACAGATGAATAGGCCAAAAGAGTGCAGTGAAGAGTTGGAGCGGGCAAGTGCCCTTGCCAACGGACCAATCCAGAAAAAGATGATAGAAGATGAGATCAAGTTGCTTTCAAAGATAAAATGACAGGGAGTCTTCTATGCAGAATCCAAGTCGGATGACCCCATTCACGTTCTTGTTGTTCGTGAGTTTTCTTTTGCACCTTTCTGCGGTTGCCTATGGCTCCGATCAGCTCGTGGTAGGCAAGACAGAAATCTCCACAGATACGATATGGCATGGAAAGATACTGGTAAAGGGAGATGTTCGTGTAAATAAGGGCGCCACATTGATCATACTTCCTGGCACTGAGGTAATGTTTGAACGGATAGAGAAATTTGGCCCTCAAAAACTGAGTCTCGACAAGGCGAATCATTTTCCAAGGGCAGAACTGATCGTTAGGGGACGTCTCATCGCCCAAGGCTTATCAGACAAGATGATCGTCTTTACGAGTGCTGAAGAAAAACCTGCAATTGCCGACTGGGGGGCTGTAAATTTCATTGATAGTAGAGACAATATAATGGAGTTTTGTGAGATAAGTTATGGCCATACCTCTGTCCATTGCCATTCAGCCCAGGTCCTTGTGAGTCATTGTAGATTCCACGACAATGGGGTGGCCGTTGGGCTCAAAAACATAAAGGGTACGACGATAAAATGTTCGGTGCCTCTTCTTTACAACAGGATTTGGGCAAATGGCGGAGGGATTCTCATAGGAGGAGGAGCAAGTCCTGTGGTATCCCACAATGAAATCAGCGGAAACAAATTTTTTGGTATTTTCACAAAAAAGAGTGGTCCTTGCTCCATTAGGTTCAATAACATCGTCGGAAATGGCAAGGGTGTGATCCTTTATGCCGTAGAAGGTCTTATACTTCGTGACAACAACATCTCTGATAATCTTGATTATAATATTTCCCTGCTGGAAGGCCAGGAACAAGATGTTGACGCCAGGCACAACTGGTGGGGCAGCACTGATCCGTCCAGGATAAAGGGCCTTATCAGAGACAAGGCCCAAGACAAGTCGTTGGGAAAGGTTGATTTTTCAGGATTCACAGTGGCTCCTGTCCAAGGAGCAGGTGTTCTCTGATAATCTTTGAGAAAAGGAACAGAAAAGATCGTTCAGACTTACATGAAGTCTGGGCACCTCTATCTTTACATTTCAATCTGTAGCAACATGGAGAAAAGGTGGACTGGTTTTACAGGATCAATATAGGGCTTTTAATCGTACTGGGACTCACAACAGCAGGAATGCTCGTTAATCATGAGATGGAAGCCATGGGAAGGCCCAGTACCGACCAGAGCAAATCGGCTGCCCTTAAAAAGAAATATGAAGACCAGTTGGCCAAGAACGCCTGGATATACAAGGAGGTCTTGACCCTTGAGAAAAAGGGTGAGGTTGATGAGGCTATAAACCGGATCAAAAAGATCATGAAGTCACGTCCTGAAGATGCCTATTCCCTAGTGCTTCTGGGCAGGCTCTATTACAAGCAGGGTCATCTGGCACAGGCGGTTCATAGTTACCGAAAGGCCATACAGAAGGACCCTGACTATGTAGACAAGAATACCCCACTTTTTATAGGAGATGAGATAATGAAACTCATATCCAGCGCCAGGGGCAAGCTGAACAGGGAAAAGAAGCTGAAACCAAATGATATGCAGATCAGGACTGCGATCAATGACATCTACTATCTTCAACGAAGGATAGCTGGAGGCTGTGAGTAACTGGTGCTGAAGAGGTTCTTGGATATTTCCGTCGTTACTGGTTTATTGTTGGGCCTTGGTTGCGTAGGGCTCTCACTCCTTGGAAACCCTGTAAATTCTGGAATTTGTCTTTCCTGTTTCTTGGAAAATCTGGCCGGTGCCATGCAGCTTCACGGCCACACGAGGATGAGCTATCTGAGGCCTGAGCTTATAGGCTTTGTGTTAGGCTCTTTTGTAATGGCGCTTGCTACCAAGCGGTTCAGGGTTACCGGGGGTTCTTCTCCGGTGATCCGTTTTTTTCTGGGCTTTTTTATAATCGTAGGATGTGCAGTATTTATCGGATGTCCCATAAAGATGATCCAAAGACTTGCTGCAGGGGATCTAACCGCAGTGGCAGCCCTTTTGGGGTTGATGTTTGGCGTCTGGCTCGGGGCAAGGTATATCAAGGCTGGCGTTCACCTCGATAGGGATAGGGACCTTCCCCGCATCAATGGATATGTTTTCCCGGCATTTGCAATCCTGTTGCTGGTGTTTCTCTTCTTGCGGCCTTCGTTTATTGTCTTTGGTCAGACTGGGCCTGCCGCCCAACATGCCTCCATCATGGCCTCTCTTGCCATCAGTTTTGTGATCGGGTGTTCAGCACAAAGGTCAGGGCTCTGCATAACAGGAGGGTTTAGAAATCTTTTTCTCGTTGGTGAGGCCACTCTTTTTTTTGGGGTGATGGCAGCCTTTGTCTCTGCCCTTGTCCTCAATATGGCCACAGGCCATTTCCATCTAGGTCTTAATGGGCAACCAGCCTCTCACACAGAACACGGCTGGACCTTTTTGGCTATGGTGCTTGTAGGGCTTGCCTCTGTCATTATTGATGGATGCCCTTTTAGGCAGGTCATTAAAGCGGGGCAGGGAGATGTGGATGCGGCAATAACATGTTTTGGTATGTTGTCGGGTGCTGCACTCGCAATAGGCTGGTCCATCAGGTCCACATCGGCTGGCCCCACTTTTGCCGGAAAGGTCGCTGTCCTACTTGGTCTCATGATCTGCCTCACCGTCGTATTATTCTACAGAAAATCCTTGTCCGTAGTCAGGTAACACATGCCTGTTCATGCCTATTCAAGGAGCTGTCTATCAAAATGAAATGGTTTAAAAGAAAAAAAAAGAAAAAATCTCCAAAGTCCGATAAGGCCACCAGAGGGCTATTGATATTTGCACATCCCACCACGGTAATTGCTGTCCAGGAACTTTTAAGGGATGAAGGTTACGATATCAGGGTGGTGAGCCCGCCACCTTCCTACAGAACAGGTTGTGATTTGAGTGTGGAAATACCTTTGGAGGCAGAGGCAGCCATTGTGGAATTGCTCCACTCCGTGAGGCTTGCCCCAATGGATGTCGTCCCTATTACTTCTGAGGGTATGGAGCCTCTTCAATTCGTTAGGGTCAAGGATTTTGGCAAGTATCTGATGGTCAGGGCGGCGAATATGAAGATAACAGTAGACAAAGAGACAAAGGTGATAGTCAACATCTCGGGCGGAGGTTGTCCAGATGTACCTTTCCTGGCTACCTCAATGCTTGGTAAACGGCTTCGAGATGCCCCTGATCCAGGAGAAGTAGGTTTTTCCCTTTGTGCCTATTCCCTTAATACAGCCAGGGAAGAAATTATAAAATTGATAGGAGACTGATTCATGTTGCTTCTTGTAGGATCGGTCCCGGTTGACAAGCTTCCTCTTATTAAGGGGCCTGTGGATTTTTCAACCAAGGGCATCGAGATAGGAGGCACAAAGCTGCCTATCAATAGGGGTAACGAGGCTATGATGACGGCGGCATGTCAGGTTTGTAAGCTGCTAGGCCTTGACAAACCCATAGGCTTAGTGGCTGGAGACATAGGCAAGAGGGAAGGCAGCGAAGCCATCTATTATTATCTCATGGAAAGGCTTCCCTCTATGGAAGTCGACGTCATGACCCTTCACTATGTTATGCCAGACCTGAAATTAAACAAGAAGGTCCTTGAATCAGTTGGACAAATGCAAAAAAAACCAGTGCTTATAGCGGACGCAGGTTCTATGTATGTAGCAAAGGCCGGGGGAGATGCGTCTTTTTATGACGTGTTTACTCCAGATATTGGAGAGCTCACCTTCCTTGCTGACGAAAAGGCAGACCATCCCGCATTTACTCGAGGTGCCATTTTTCATATGGAGGAAAACGTATCCGAATTGATCCAAAGGGCCTACGCAGCCAGGAATGCTCCGCCAACCATGTTTGTAAAGGGCAGAGTTGACTATATTTGTCACAATGGCAGCATAGTTGCCACCATCGAAGAGCCAAGTGTAGAGAGTATGGAGCCAGTTGGAGGTACAGGGGACCTCATAACCGGCATGATAAGCGGCTTGATTTATGCAGGTAAAGATCCTGTGGATGCTTGTATGATAGCGGGTAAAGCCAACCGAAGGGCCGGGGAGTTGGCAGACCCCACACCAGCTACTCAGATAGCAGAAATCATAAGGTTCATACCCCAGGCCCTTGCAGAAGTGATTGAGGAATCAGGATAAGTTATGGCAAGAGTTATTATTCCTTCCCCTTTAAGAAGATATACAAATTACAGGCGTGAGATAAAAATCGAAGCCTCCGATCTGTCTACCTTAATGGAAAGTCTTTTGGCTAGTTACCAAGGCCTGAGTATAATCAGAGAACAACCGGCTCTCCTGTCCATCTTTATCAATGGCAGGCTGGTCAAGGCTGATGAGCAAAGCTGGAATGAAATAGGCCTGAAAGAGGATGATGAAATCTCTCTTATTATCCCTATAGCAGGAGGATGATGGAAACAAATCAGATGATCGATCTATCCCGCTTGGAAAATATTGTTTTGCCCCCTCCATTATGGGAGCAGATAAAGGCCCACTGCAAGAGAAAACTAGCTGGTGATTATCTTCCCGGAGAGACAAAGGTCAAAAGGGCCTACGGTCTCCTTGGCGGAAAGGTGCATGGTGACTCTGCCGTCATTGAGAAGATATTCTTTTTCAAAAAGAACGCCAGGATGACGGAACCCTTAAAGAGCTATATGGATGGCGTCATGGAAAGGTATGCAGTGGCATCCAAAACCCCGCTTTCACAAAGGGGCTGGATTACCGATCCCGATGAACTGAGGCTGTGCTATGATCTTTGCGACAGGGAAGGGCTTGCGGTCATCGGCACTTATCACATGCATATCGTCCCCTGGGATCATGATCCCCTTAGGGATACGCCCACCAAATTGGACATGGTGTTGGCCAAGAATTCCAATCTCTACTGCTTCATCGTATCTCTTGTGGACCCTTCACAGCCTATTATCAGGGCCTTTTACGAAGGTATAAAGGAAAACGAGGTGCCCATACTCTTTGAATGAGCGATATATGGAACCCTATATGCAAACTGGCATCAAGAAGATATGTCCGTCCATCCAATAGATTTCCAAATCAATCAGGATGTTTTTAGCACTCCTGAGAGCAAGCGGATTTTTGACGAAAGGGCAGTGATCCAGAGGTGGCTGGATTTTGAGGCGGCATTGGCAGTCGTTCAGGGCGAGGAAGGACTGATTCCCAGGGAGGCAGCCAAGGAGATCAGGGAGAAGGCCAAGGTGGATGGCCTGGATCTCGAGATGATCAGGGCTGGTTATGAAAAGAGTCGTAATTCCCTTATCCCTGTGCTGAAGGCCCTCAGGGCCGCATGCAGTAAAGATGCAGGCCAGTATGTACACTACGGGCCTACCACGCAGGATGTCTTAGATACGGCCCAGATTGTTGGAATCAGAAAGGCCCTATCTATAATATACAGGGATCTGAGGGAGATAGAAGGAAGGTGCCTGGAACTGGCAGCCAGTCATAGGTCCACTCCTATGGTTGGAAGGAGCCATGGACAGCAGGCCCTTCCAATAACCTTTGGCCTCAAGGTAGCTGTCTGGCTCAAAGAAAACAGGTTCAACATAAACAGAATAAAATATCTCTGGTCTAGCATGCGTTATGGCCAGTTTGGAGGGGCGGTTGGAACCCTTGCCTCTCTTGGTGGCCGTGGGGAAGTCATTGCAGAAAAGACCCTGAACATGCTGGGGCTTGATTATGACCCACTGGCTTGGCATACCAGAAGGGATGCCATTACAGAGTTGGCCTCTATGCTTTCGATTTCCACGGCAACACTAGCCAAGATCGCCAATGAAATATATCAGCTACAGAAGACAGAGATAGGGGAATTGGCCGAGCCACCTCCTAAAGGCCAGCCTGCCAGCTCCACCATGCCCCACAAACAAAATCCGGTGATCTGCCAGAGGGTTGTGGCGATCTTCAGACATGTCAGCTCCTTGGCCCCTGTGGTGCTTCAAGGCATGTGCCAAGAGCATGAGCGTGATCCCAGGTGTCTTTGGTCAGAATGGCTGGCAATCCCTCAAATCTGCATATATTCTGCCACGGCTGCCAATTATATGAAGGCGGTATTGTCGGGGTTGAAGGTGAGCCGGGAACATATGATCCGGAACCTGCGGTCACAGGGGGACCTCATAGCAGCCGAATGGCTTTTGTTCAAGCTTGCCAACAAGATTGGGAAGATGAATGCGCTGGATAAGTTACACGCCTTGATCTCTACTGCCAGGGCAACCAACAAGAGGCTCAAGGACATTATCTTGGCAGATGAGGAGACAGGAATGTTCTTTGAGGAAAAGGATCTCGAGATATTGGATCAGCCGGAAAGATATACTGGCAATGCACAAAGGATTGTCGACAAAGTCATCCTTGATGTTGAGGATGCAAGGAAATTGGACCCTGGATCCCTTTCGTGAATCTGACTCCCCTGTTTTGTCAGGGATGTTAGATGGTTTCTGTTAAAAAAACATATCAAGATAGGAGGGCTTGCTTCCTTGGCTCCATGTGATCCTGTCAGCCACATCACAGATTCCAGATTTTACGCCAGTGGCTATTCAACGCCCGAGGCCAAAAGGGTGTTTTGTGACCTGTATCGTTACCAGCGGTGGCTAGACGTGGAGGCTGTGCTTGCAGAGGCCCAGGCATTGGTTGGCATAATTCCGTCCAAGGCAGCAGAGGACATCCGTTCAGCAGCAGATATCAGAAGGATGGATCTCGAATTTATCAAAAGGCAGCTTCAGGTCACAAACCATTCCCTTATGCCGCTACTCAGTGCGCTGTCCAAGGTGTGTCCAGGCCCCTCCAGGCGGTTCATCCATTTTGGGGCAACCACCCAGGATATCCAGGATACGGCTCTTGTACTTGAGATCAGAGACATTGTGGAAATAATTCATAGAGACCTCCTCCTTATCCTCCATCGAGTTGCAGATCTTTCAGAGCGTTATAAGGAGCTAGTCATCATTGGCAGGACCCACACACAAGACGCCCTGCCAATGACTTTGGGGCTCAAGATGGCTGGATGGCTCGATGAATTGTGGAGAAATGAGAAACGACTCCGTGAAATGAAGGGCCGACTTCTGGTTTCCCAGCTTTTTGGCGGCGTTGGCACCATGGACGCATTTGGTCACAGAGGAATACAACTACTTGAAATATTTTCAGAAAGGCTTGGCCTTCTGCCACCGTTCACTTCTTGGCACAATTCCAGAGACAGGCTTTCTGAATTTCTGAACACCGTCTCCCTCATTTCAGGTGCCCTCGCCAGGATAGCCGAAGAGATAAGATCGCTTTCCAGAAGTGGCATAGGAGAGATGGAAGAGCCTTTTCACATGGGAAAGTTGGGCTCAAGCACAATGCCTCACAAAAGAAATCCAGAGATTTGTGAGCAAGTGGTGGTGCTGTCCAAACTTGTCAAGGCTAACGCCTTGCTGGGCATGGAAGGGCTCGTAAACGAACACGAAAGGGACTACCGTTCCGTAAGGCTCGAGTGGGTCACCATAGCCGACTCTGCCCAGTTCGTTTGTGCCGCACTCTCCTTCATGAAACATGTACTCAAGAACCTGATCGTGCATGAGGATAAGATTTTTGAAAATGTTTCTTCAGCCGCTCACCTTATATCCACAGAGGCCCTCATGTTCTATCTAGGCGAAAAGATAGGCAAGGATAAGGCCCATGCGCTCATCTACCATGCATCCATGAAAGCTGCCGAGTCCAAGGGCGAGTTTCTGGATATTCTCTTTGAAAGATCTGAGATAAATGACTCCTTTTCCAAAGAAGAATTGAGGCGAGTGCTCAATCCAGAAAAACACACAGGTTTATCAGCTGAGCTGAGCCAAAATATCGTGGATCTTGTCAGGAAAGATATCGCGAGTGTGTTGGATGTGCCAGAAAGACAATGTCCCCTTTCGGATATAAGTGGCAGATGTAGTGTGGTCTCATGACAGAGAAGTTCGCCAGGTATCAAAGGCAAATAATACTCGAGGGCTGGGGAACCAAGGCCCAAACGAGGCTCAGACAGAGCAGGGTGTTTGTTGCAGGCATAGGAGGCCTGGGATGCCCAGTGGCGCTGAACCTCACCTTGGCTGGAGTGGGGCATGTTAGGATATGCGATTCAGACCGGGTGGAGATCTCCAATCTCAATCGCCAGTTTCTCCATAATCAGACGAAAATAGGATCCAAGAAGACGAATTCAGCCCGGGAATGCCTACAGGCCATGAATCCTGACACCAATGTAGAGGCCCTTTGCGAAAATATTTGTACTGAGAATGTGGATGAACTGGTTGCTGATGCCCAGGTGATTATAGATTGCCTGGACAATTTTGAGGCCAGGTATGCAATAAACAGGTGTGCCATGAGAAAGAATATACCACTGGTGCATGGTGCGGTATGGGGTTTGGAAGGGCGACTAGCTGTTTTCCAGCCTCCTAAAACCCCATGCCTTTCGTGTATATTTCCCAAGGCGCCACTTGCCACATCCATACCAGTTCTTGGGGCAGTTACAAGCACCATTGGCAGTATGCAGGCCATCGAGGCAATCCAATTTCTTATAAGTGGAAAGATGGCCTTGACTGGCAGGCTATTAATCATGGATTTTTCATCAATGAAGTTTCAGGAGCTAGAGCTTTCCAAAAATCCATCGTGTCCTGTATGTGGCACTTTACTCCAAAAGTAAATAAAGGCCCTCTTATCCCCTATATAGCCAAATGCTAAAGATTTTCTATAGACTTTTGGTTCTTGTATTTGAAACGGCATTTGCTGTACTTCCTATTCCACTTCTCCTTAAAAATGGCAGCACTGGGAAAGTTCGAAGATTTCTCTTTGCGTAAGGAGAAGGTCGCCTGGAGCTATATGGGCCTTTTTTATCAAGCCGGCCCTTAGTTCAAGAGCAATCCTTGCAGGCCTGTCTGAGGAGTATATTGACTGGGAATTTGGCTCCATGACAGTGGCGTATGTGACCTTGCCCTGAGAGGAGACAAGGACTAGATCCAGCGGGAATTCCACCCCCGCCATGGAAAAGGTCATTATCCGATCGGATGGAAACACAAAACATATCCCCTTTGCCTCATCCGGATCAGTATCGAGTACGTGTTTATCCGCATTTCGAAATCCCCTGGAATAGTCGGAAACATTACATGCCACCCGGCATTCCACCTGAGTTTCACCTATCTTGAACCGATATGTTGGCCAATCGTGATAACTGGAGCGGCTGCAAGCAGTGGAAAGTAACACGGCAAGCAACAAAAAGTTGGATAGTTTGGGGTTCATTCGCCTTTGACCTGTCTTCTCATGGATGTATGTTGAGACGGTTGATGTTCTATAGGTTTCTGTTATTTTTTTATCTTATAAAAGCATGACAAGAATCCCTTGTGATTTAACAATAATTATTCCTGTCTTCAACGAAGGAAGCAGGATTTCCCATACCCTCAAGGCACTTGATTCCTTTTTCAAAAATTCACCATTTGCCTGTTTTATAGTCAATGATGGCAGCACAGATGAAAGCCTCGACATATTGACAGAATTTGCAAGGTCCAGGGCGTGGTTGGAACTTTTGAGCTCAGATTCGAACAAAGGCAAAGGGGCTGCCATAAAAAAGGGCATGAGTCGAGTTGAAACTGCCTTCGCATTTTTTATGGATGCAGATTTACCCGTCCCTCTCCATACCCTCAAAAGGGCTGTTGGTTGCCTTGAAGGTTCTGCTGACATGGTCATTGGTTCCAGGGCGCATCCAGAAAGCAGAGTGAGGGACCGGTCTTTTTTGAGAAAAGGCCTGAGTCTGATAGGAAACCACCTGATTCGGTCTATGACAGGACTTTCCTACGGGGATACCCAATGTGGTTTCAAGGGTTTTACCAGAAGGTGCGCTCACGATCTTTTTCAAAACCTGAGCGTCTCAGGCTACCTTTTTGATGTGGAACTACTCCTTCTTGCGCGGAAAATGGGATACAATGTTGAACAGATACCTGTGAACTGGAGCCATGTGCCAGATGGCTCCTTTAGACCACTTTTTGACTCTCTTGGTATTTTGACCGAATTGATAAGATTGTCTTTACTGTATAGATTTTTGTAGCGGGATTGCTTGACAGATTTTCTATATTTGTCTATAGAATTCCTTAAAAGATTTATGAAAAAGAGGGGGGTTGACGTGATTAAAAGAGCCAAAGTGATATTTCTATCAGTCCTTATGCTTTTATTCATAGGTTTTTCCATGCCTGCACTGGCTCAGACTCCTACTCCTACTGCCACGCCAACACCAGGAGGCCCTGGCCCTACACCTACGTCCGTCCCATCGGGCACGCCCCAAGGTTACGCATTTTTGTTTGGTTTTTCGGCACTGGTTGGGATATGGTTCATACTTAGACACAAAGAAAAGGATGCGTGAGACCATATAAATCAGGTCTTTTTTGAAATATTTTCATGTCCCCAAGGATTGTTATCATAGGGGCTGGCCCTACCGGCCTTGGGGCAGGAATACGTCTTAAACAGCTTGGTCATGACAACTGGCGCATCTATGAATCCCAGGCAGATCCAGGGGGCCTTGCCGGTTCAGTAACCGATTCCAGCGGCTTCACCTGGGATTACGGAGGCCACGTTCTTTTTACATCCTTTGAGCCTGTGTTGGATGTCATCACGTCCCTGCCTGATGACTTTTTCATAGAACATCAAAGGAAGGCCTTTGTACGGCTGGATGACGCCCTTGTCCCTTATCCTTTTCAGCTCAACCTTGACGCATTGCCCAGGGAGAAACGCCCTGCCATCCTTTTGGGGAAAAAAGGCAAGAAAAAAAGATCAAGGCCAAGAAATTTTTTGCAGTGGCTTGACGAGACCTTTGGACCCGACTTATGTTCCATGTTTTTCTATCCATACAATCAAAAGGTCTGGGGGATCCCCCTTGAAAAGATGTCTTATTCCTGGATAGAAAATCGCATAACCACACCTCAAGATAGTGGGAAAAAGGCTGAATGGGGGCCAAACAGCACCTTTTTGTATCCACGTTCAGGTGGCATGGGCGGGTTCTTCAAGGCCGTTTCCAGAAATTTCATGACCCGTATTTCCTTTGGCCACAAGGTGGCTGAAATAGATATAGAAAGCAAAACCCTGGTTACCCACAAGGGAAAGACAGACAAGTTCGACTTTCTGCTGACTACCATGCCTCTAAACCTGCTGGTAGGCACTGTTGCCACAGGTGTTCCAGACAGGCTCAAAGACATTGGCAAAAGGCTCGAATGGAATAGTTGCACAGTCTCAGGGCTTGGATTTTCACGGCCGGAAAAGGAGGATTTTTCGTGGCAATACTTTCCTGAGCCAACCTATCCCTTTTACAGGGTCACAGCCCTTTCATCGTATTCCAGTAGCCTTGTTCCCAAGGCGGACACCAGGCGTTTTTCCTCCTTCATGTGTGAAACTACAACGCAGTCTCAAGGTGTGCCAGACGGTAACGAGCTTGTTGGCGCACTTTGCAAGGCAAAGATCCTTGAACAAAATGACAGGCGCAGACTAAAGGCCCATACAAGGCTTGATATACCCTACGCTTACCCCATACCCACCATTGAAAGGGACAGGGTGCTTGCGGAACTTCAAGGATTTTTTCACTCTTACGACATATTTTCAAGGGGGCGGTTCGGGGGCTGGAAATACGAAGTGGGCAACATGGATCATTCCCTCATGCAGGGCATGGAAGCAGTAGATAGGATGCTTCTGGGTAAGAAGGAAAGGGTCTACGCCCTGTCATGATGGGTGGTGTCTCCATAGTTATGCCCGCCTATAACGAAGGGGCCATTATCTCAAGGACCATCAAGGATTGTTACGAAGACGTGATATCCCGCTTTGACAGCGGCGGAGAAATCATAGTAGTAGATGACTGCAGCACTGATCAAACGTGGCAAGTTCTCGACAATCTCAAAAAAGGGCTTGGCTGCCGCCTCAAGTTGATCAGAAACCAAAAGAACCTCGGCCATGGGCCGTCTCTGCTAAGAGGCTTACTGCTTGCCGGAAACGAGTTCGTTTTTGCACTTGACAGCGACTATCAGCTTGTGCCAGGTGAGTTCTGGAAGCTTTTCCAACAGCTCGGTAAACACCAGATCGTTACTGGTTTGCGGACCAGGAGGAATGATCCTCCGTACCGTCTCTTGTTGAGTAAGGCTGCAAACCTTACTGTGGCCCACCTTTTCGGCTGCGACTTGGATGACATGAACATCCCCTTTAAACTCTTCAGAAGGCCTTGTCTCATGGCGATATTGCCACATGTTCCCAAGGATTTTTCCGTACCTTCCATCTTGATAATGGCCATCGCTTTTAAAATGGGCTTTTCTGTGAAGCAATTGCCTGTGACGCACCTTCCAAGAAAGACAGGGCGCTGCTCCCTTCCAGGCAAGAGGTTGATACTCTTCTCCCTTCAGGCCTTTTATGAGCTTTTTACATACAGGCTGGGGCCTTGGAGAAAGATAAAGCCGGCAGGCCAACAAAATGGTTGAGGCAGCAAGGTTTTACCTCTTTGCCCAATTTCTGGGGCTGCTAACTCTTCCACTCCTTTTTCCTCTTTTCAAGAACCAGTTCGATAGAGGGCTTTCTGGCTCCACGACCTTCGGGGCGGTGTTGCTGGCCTTTTTTCTCCTCGTTGCTTCAGGGTTGGGGCTGAATCCATGGTCAGTGGCGCTTTTGTCATCCTTGCTGGCGGCATGGGCTGCAATGTCAGGCCTGTGGTTCGTATCTAAAAGAAAAGAACTCCTTGGCTGGCTCAAAAAGAACAAAAAGAGGCTGCTCGTGTTTGAGTTGGCAACCTTTGCGGTTTTCTGCCTGGCCGTTTTCCTCGTTGCAATGTCTCCTGGAGTTAGTGGCACAGAAAAATTTATGGATTATGCCATATTGAATTCTGCCTTTCATGCCAGAAGCCTTCCACCACTTGATCTTTGGTTGAGCGGACGAAGGATTTCTTATTACTGGTTTGGCCACCTTATGCAGGCAGGCCTTTTGAGGCCTTCCATGGTCTGCGTTGACAAAGGCTACAACCTGGCGGTTGCCTTTGTGCTCTGCCAGGTATTCAGCCTAAGTGTTGGCCTGTTTACAAGGCTTGGCCTAGGCCTCAAGCAGGCCATCCTTGGCGGGGCCATAGTTGCCCTTGGCGGCAATCTCGTGCCTTTTTATCAGATGTCCACGGGTGACTTGAAGGTCTTTGATGACCTTTGGCTTTCAAGCAGGATCCTTCCAGGCACCATTACCGAATTTCCATTCTTCAGCCTCATGGTTGGGGATCTACATGCCCATTACCTTATGCTTCCCGTGTTTATGCTTTTTATTCTAATGGCGGTGCAAAGGGTTAGACAAAAGGGTCAGCAGGTGTTGCAGGCCCTTTTTTTAAATCTTCTGGTGCTGGCCTCTAGCCTGGGCAATCCATGGAATATTCCATTGCTGTTTCTGGTGTTTTTGCTGTTAAGGCTCAACAGAGCGTGCGCCACGCCTTTTATGCACGTTTTACCTGCCTTTTTGGCAGCACCGTTTCTGGTGGGCACAGGAGGCCGAAGACTTTCTCTTTCTTTGGTGGAGTCTCCAAGCCCACTGGTGCCCTTCTTTTTTGTATGGGGAGGGGCCTTTTTGATGCTTTGGATTTCATCAATTTGGACGATGGGTAAAAAGGCGCTGAGGGCTGGTTTGCTTTCAGCCCTGGTATGCCTGCCCCTTTTTTTTCTAAGGCCTGCCCTTGGGCTACTGGTCTTTGGAATACTGTTTCTTCTTGTTGGATTCAAAGGGCAAAAGTCAGATGAGGGCCTTCTTCCCGTTTTGTTTGCCACTTCTGGCCTTTTGATTTTGGCAATACCCGAGCTGGTGTATCTGAAGGATGGCTATGGCCATCCCTTTGAGCGGATGAACACGGTGTTCAAATTCTACTATGGTGCTTGGCCCCTTGTGTATACAGGGGCTGTTGCACTGTTTCTGAGAGGTTTTTCTGTTACGACAAAAGGGCTGCTTCCAATGGTATTGGCGATGTTTTGCCTCGGCTCATCCTTTTGCTATACGTGCATAGGTGCCGCAAGCCGCATTTGCCATGCCGAGGCCTTGTCTCTCGACGGACTGTCGGCCCTTTCTGGCGTGCATCCAGACGATGTGGCGGCAATCAGGTGGCTGAGGAACAACTCCAGATATGGCCAGGTTTGCGTTGAGGCGGTGGGTCAGTCTTATTCTTGGGCGGCGAGGATATCTACCTTTACCGGATGCCAAAGCATTCTTGGATGGAAGGGGCATGAACTTCTTTGGAGAAACAACCCGTCCACCATTGGTGAAAGGGAAGAGGATGTTGCTGCAATATACAGGTCCAGAAATGAAAAATCCGTAAGAACCATTCTCAAAAAATATGATGTGAGCTGGATAGTTTTGTGCGGTTTGGAAAGATCTATCTATGGCAGCGAAGCCTTGTCATTTGTAAAGGGTATGCTCAACAAGGAATATGAGCATGGCAAGTGCGCCATATATTCTTTTATGGCAGACAAGCAATGAATAGGCAGACAGCAGCAAAAAGGCATACCCATCAGTTCTTGGCGTGTTTCGTCCTCATATCCCTTGGGGTTTTCATGCGTTTTTCAGGCCTTGATTTTGATCAGGGCCACCACCTCCAGCCTGACGAACGCTTTCTTGTAATGGTGGTAAACGGCATCCAGCTGCCCTCATCCCTGAAAGAGTACCTCGATACCTCGAAATCTCCCCTGAACCCTGTAAACAGGGGATACGATTTTTATGTCTATGGCGACCTGCCCATATCCCTGGCAAAGGCTGTGGCAGTAGTTACTGGAACAGACAGTTATGACAAGTTTCTTGTTACCGGCAGACTAATTGCGGCCCTGGCAGATACTTCAGTCATAGTCCTCGTATTCTTACTGGCCCTGGAGGCCTTTGGGTACATTCCGGGCCTGATGGCTGCTGCACTTTATGCCATAAGTGTTCTTCCTATTCAGCTGTCCCACTTTTTTGCCGTGGATCCATTCCTGAATCTCTTTGCAACCGCAACACTTCTCTTTCTCCTCTATCTCTACAAGAGGCCAAGGGTCAAAAATGCGCTATTTGCAGGCCTTTTTTGGGGTCTTGCACTTTCCTCCAAGCTTTCTGCCATTTTCCTCGCTCCAGTGGTGGCCCTTTGGGCGCTGATCTTTTTTGTAAAGGATAAGAAAAGGGGCTCCGCCTGCCTTTACTCCATCTTGATATTTTTAATGGCCTTTTTTGCCTGCAGGATCTTTAATCCTTATGCCTTCTCCTCTTCCTTTTTTTTCGATCCCGCCCTGTCTGAAGACTTTCTGGGAACTATCTCAAGGCTGAATGCCCTCTCTCAGCCCCTGTCTGGTTTTCCGCCATCCCTTCAGTGGGCACACAGAAACCCCCTGCTCTTTCCACTTAAAAACATGGCTCTTTGGGGTATGGGATTATGCCTCTTCGGAGCTGGCCTTTCGGGCATGCTTTTCTTTCTGGCAAGGATTCTTAAAGGAAAGGACCTTTACCTTTTCATACCCTTGGCATCGGCGGTATCTCTTTTTTGCATGATGGGTGCCTATCCTGCCCAGACCATGCGTTATTTTCTTCCAGCCTATCCTGTCTTTGCCCTGATGGCAGCAGGCCTGTTATGGAAGCTCATGGAAAGGAAGGGCAAGGGCCTCGTGCCATGCTGGCCATTTTTCACAGTGGCCTTTTTCACGCTTTGTTGGGCGTTAGCCTTCCATTCCATATTCCAGGCCCCGAATACGAGGGTTGCAGCATCGAGCTGGATGGCCGCAAACGTTCCCGACGGCTCTGTCATATGTACGGAGCTTTGGGACGATTCTCTTCCCCTTGGAGGCATGGGGAGGGATAGGTTCAGGTTCAGGCAAGTCGATATGGTTGCCCAAAAGGGTGATGGCAAGGTGGAAAAGATATTGAGGGCAGTCGGTGAGTGCACCTACTACGTAGTCAGCAGTAACAGGATCTATGGCTCCACGACGAGGCTTAGATATATGTTTCCTGCTGCCAGCCGCTTTTACGAGATGCTCTTTGGCGGTGTTGCAGGCTTTAGCCTGGAAAAGGAATTTGTCTCATATCCGCATCTAGGGCCGATTGTGTTTCCAGATGATGAGGCAGAAGAGGCCTTTACGGTATATGACCATCCAAGGGTCATGGTTTTTAAGAAGACCCCTTCCTTTTCATCGAGGGATCTAAAAAAGGCACTTATTGAAAGCCTCAGTGAAGCCAACGGCATCATGGAGGATGCATCTGTGCCCATAATCCCCATTACAGGCACCTTTCTTAGGGCAAGGGAGGGCCAGGAAGTACCCTTCCTGCTGAGATTCGCAGCCCTTATCACTCTGTCAGGGCTTTGTGGGGCATTGATTGGCAGTTATCTCTTTCCTGGGAGCCTGTTTCCAGCAAGGGGCCTGGTGCTTCTGATCGGAGCCTTTGCCTACGGGCTTGCACTTACTGTTGTTCCATATCTTGGCCAGGCCATACCTCTGATCTTTCTTTTCCTTGTGGCTCTTTTGGCCCTTTTATTCATCTGGCGCCAAGACCAGCTGCCTGCAGGGCGAAAGGACCCTTCAGTGGTCTTCTGGTTGGTCTTTTCGTTTTTTCTCATTTGCCGCTGCCATAATCCTGCCATCTTCTGGGGGGAGCGCCCGATGGATTTTGCCATCTTAAACGCCATGATGAGAAGTTCTATATATCCCCCTATAGATCCGTGGTTTTCTGGAGACATCCTGAGGTATCACGGTTGGGGACAGTTCTTTGTGGCCTTTATGGGAAAGGTATCGGGCATTCCTCCTGCTTATCTCTATAACCTTGGAACAGCGCTCGTGCCGGCCCTGGTGGCAGAGCTTTTTTACTGGACGGTTTTGAGCATGAAGCAGGGCAGGGCAGCTGCCCTTTTGGCAGCAGGTCTCATGGTCTTTGGCGGAAACCTGTCCGCACTCTGGTATTGGCCCTGGAAAGGAGGGTCAAGCTTTGACGATTTTTGGAAGGCCAGTAGGATAATTCCTGGAACCATCAACGAATTTCCCTTATGGTCAGCCCTTTTTGGCGACCTCCACGGCCACTTCATAGGAATGGTCTTTTCTGCCATCTTTATCGCCATGCTGATTCTGTGGCTGGATAAGAGGCACGGCTTGTGGCCTTTGATCCTGGCAGGGGCAAGTCTTGCAGCCCTTGCCCTGTCAAATCCATGGTCAATACCCTTTTATGCGCTAGTGCTTCTTTTGGTTGCCATGACCCAGGATGGGAAGGGGATGACACTGGTGGTATTTAGTGTAAGCCTTACAGCTCTTTTCATCTCCCTTCCCCTGTGGCACCTGCCAATACAAAAGGCCTCCTTGATGCTATCAGATAACAGGACAAGTGGAGCCGAGATCTTTATCATCTTTGGCGGCTTCTTTCTCATCTACCTTTCTTGGCTGTTCACCAGGCTAAGATGGAGCAAGGGCCCTTGGGCGGTCTTTTTGGTCTTATCATCTTTGGCCCTATATCTCTTTCCCTGTGGAGCTACACTGTCTGCCGTGTTGCTTGTGCCCACCTTGGCATATCTTTGGAAGGAGGACATGGGCAAAAAAGGGGTCTTGTTCTCTCTCTTCATGGTTTCAGGCCTTGTTACCATAATTGGTTGCGATTTCTTTGTCTTGTCAGACAGGATGAACACCATCTTCAAATTCTACTATGAGACCTGGCTTGTATTTTCTCTTGGTGCATCCATTGGGGCAGCCCTTTTGTCAATCAGACAGATAAGATCCGGGCCAGGCGTTTGCTGCGCCCTTGCCATGGCAGGAATGTTTTTCACTTCCCTTTTCACCTTCGTGTCGTGGTGGCAAAACCCCATGATGGAAAGCGGCAGGTTCACCCTGAACGGACTCCACTATCTCCTTGAGAAAAGACCCTCGGAAATGATGATGGTGGCCTTTCTCCAGAGGGTTCCAGGCCAGCCTGTGATAGCCGAGGCCTTTGGCCCTTCCTATGGACCTTATGCAAGGATTTCTTCCTTTACCGGGCTTCCTGCTGTAATAGGCTGGGAATACCACGTGTTTCAGCATGGTCATGCCATGGAGGAGATAAAAAAGAGAGAGGGGGATATAAGGCAACTTTATGAAACAGAAGATCCAGACACGTTAAGGCTCATAATCAGAAAATATGGAATCAAGTACGTGATACTTGGCAGCCTTGAACGAAAGGCCTACGGAACTGCAATTGGCAAACCCTTTAAGGAGGCAGGCCTTAGGCTCGTGATGCGCTCGGGCAAAGAGGAGATCTGGACGAGTGAAGAGATATAGTGAGATATGGTGGCTTGTAGGTCTTTTGGCCCTCACTTTATTTTTGCGCTTTTATGACCTTGGGGCCAGGCCGTATGACCACGACGAAGCAATACATGGCTGGTTTTCCGTAAACATCTTAAATGGCAACCAATACCGGTTTGACCCTGTTTATCACGGGCCGCTCCTTTATTATGCCAATGCCCTCGTCTTCAAGCTTCTTGGCGCAAGCGATTTTTATGCAAGGTTTTTGCCTGCACTGTCTTCCACAGCCCTGGTGCTTCTTTGTTTTGCCATGAAAAGAGAACTTGGCCGGTATGGATGGATCTTTGCCTCCTCCTTTATGGCGTTATCTCCATCTCTTACCTACTATGGACGCTTTCTTGCCCATGACGATTTTGTACTCTTTTTTACCCTTGCCATGGTGGTGTTGGCTGTCTGGCTTTTTCGGACCCGAAATAGCCTTTTCATCTATCTTCTATCCTTGGTGATGGGGCTTTTCATATGCACCAAGGCCTGTTTTTACATACATAGCGCCATATTTGTCTCATTCCTGCTCCTGTCACTTTTCATGGATTCATTTCATCCAGCCCATCCAAGGGATGAAGTGTTGGAAAGGCTCAAGGGGATTGTTGCAGCAAACCGGATACACGTGGTCTTGGCATCCCTGTTGTTTGTGGGCATCTATTGCCTTTTTTACAGCTCTTTTTTTGCAAACCCTTATGGCGTGGTTCAGGGCGTCACTGGAATGCTTACATACTGGGGAGGCCAGCAGGCCAACCCAAGGTTGCCAGGCCCGCTCTATTACTATATCCCGCGCCTGATTTTTCATGAACCAGCAGTCTATCTGGCCGTTCCCGCCCTCATTTATGTGGGGCTTAAGAAGGTGAAGCCCATGGATACCTTTTTGGCCTTCTGGACGGTGTGCGCCTTTGTCATATACAGCTTTGCCCAGGAAAAGGTGCCATGGCTTGTGGTTCACATGGTGCTGCCTCTTGCCATTCTTGCAGGAAGATTTACCCAAACGCTCTGGCAGCGCATTAATGCAAGACGGATTGTGGCGCTTGTTCTCGTACTTGTAATGTCTTGGAGCCTTAGGGAGAATATCTGGCTCTGCTTTGACTGTCCGTCGCTGAGCCCCCATCTCTTGAAATACATGTCCACAACCAAGGCCGCCAAGGAGACCGCTTTGGAATTCAGAAAGATCGATCCCAAAAGAGGCCAGATATTTGTGACAGGAGATGCCATGTGGGTTTTCACGTGGTATTTAAGAGACAGGGAGGTTACGTATCTCTTGCCCCGGGGCTGGCAGAAGACAGCAATAGCAGTGGTGGCAGACGAAAAGCTCCTTGAAGGTTCAGAAGGCTTTGTGCGTCAGGTTAAGGATCTCAGATGGTGGTGGCTGCCAGACTACAGGAAACTTATGACCAGGGATTTTTTCAGGTACCTCATCCATCACGAATCAACCGATCCTGTGGGTATTGCCAGGTTTTCGGTCTATTATCGGTAGCTTAGAGTTTCAGCACCCATTCAAAGATCTATGGATTATGTTACGTCCGATTTAGTGAGCCTCTCCGGCTGCAATTTGCCATCTGCTTGACTAGTGCGGTTCTGAATAGCCGCTCTGCCGTCATGCCATGTGCCCCCTTGTCAGAGGCCCTGCTGGAGATGTCTTGTAGAACCAGACCTTATATGCTACGATTTTGATCCAATATTTTAATGATTTCTGCCACTTCCCCTGCTTTGAGGTGGCCTGGGGTCGGCTGGTTCAGGGGAAGCTTCTTTTGTAGCTTTTTCGCATTCTCAGGCACCTCGTGTGTTTTTTACTTGTAAATACCGCTAGTTACGACACTGGAAGTGTTGGTGAACCCCACCCACGGACTCCCTGGTGGCGCTTCCACAGTTGGTGAAACATATAGAAGCACGGGTTTGGAGCGATGAAGGATCCGAACGGGCGACCGCTCAAAATTCTGGCGGCGATCCAATACTATTTGCCACACCGCACCGGTGTTCCGGTTTACCTGCAACGTGTGTCTGAAGCGCTGGTGCAGCGCGGGCATACGGTTACCATTTTGACCGCACGCCACTTGAAGGACTTGCAGCGCGAGGAGGTGGTCAACGGCGTTCGTTTGATACGCCTTTGGGCACCATTGAAGGTCAGCCGCGGCATGGTCATGCCTACATATCCCTGGGTGGCCTGGAGCCTCATCCGCTCACACGATGTGGTCTGGCTGCAAACGCCGATGTTGGAAACATCGCTGTTGGCAGTGCTGGCTGGCATGGCGGGTAAAAAGGTTATAGGCACGCATCATGGCGACCTGATTTTACCACCTGGCCTTTTCAACCGCTTTGTGCAGTGGTTTACCTTTCAACACTACCGTTTTTTTGCCAAGCGTGCCCATCGGCTCATAGCATATAGTCACGATTACGCCGACCATAGCTATTATCTCAAGCCGTTTCGGGACAAGGTTTCGGTGATCTACCCGCCGTTTTCAGCCTTGGAACCGCAACCGGCGCGCGTGACAGAGCTTCGCAGGCGTTGGCAGCACAACGGTGGTCCGATTATTGGCTATGCAGGACGCTTCGTGCGTGAAAAACGCCCCGATCTGCTCATTCGGGCACTGGAAGTGATCAACCGCCGTTACGCTTCAGCGCGCGTGGTCTTTGCAGGAGAATACTCCATCCACTACGAGGATACCTGGAAGCGCACCCAGCCCCTCATCCAGCGTTACGAGGATCAGCTGGTTTTCTTGGGGAAGTTGGAAAGTATGCAGGCAATGGCGAATTTTTACGCGGCCTGCGATGTGTTGGTGCTGCCTAGCGACAGCGAATGCTTTGCACTGGTGCAGGTGGAGGCGATGCTGTGTGGCACACCCGTCGTTATGACCAACACCCCAGGTGGACGTGTGCCTGTGCAAATGACAGGCATGGGGCGGATCGTGCCGTGTGGTGACTGGAAAGCCATCGGCGAGGCGGTACTGGAAATTTTAGATCAGCCGCAACGCTTCATCAAACCTCGCGAAGCCATCGTTCAGCATTTCAACCTCCAGGAGACAGTAAAGCGCTATGAAAAACATCTGCGCCATGCTGCAATAATGTGATTTGATTCCAAAAAAAGAAGTTTTTGCCATGCCATGGAACCTTGGCGCTGGATTACGCTGGCAGGCCGAACAGTTTAGGGGTATTGAAATCTTTAAAACGTAGATGGATACGTAGAATCTCAAACATTGAAGATACGGTATGGCAGTCGATACGCGATTGATAGAACGCATGACGCACAACGAGGCGGACATGGCCTTCAAGAAGCGCGTACTGA